>VFSW01007245.1_pt1 | contig 16136 bp, 8 predicted proteins | sample 5358111 | NCBI WGS metagenome assembly VFSW01 (sample SAMN11554181, study PRJNA540505) | mine drainage metagenome | isolation source: sediment from site ElyBrook_90M | place: USA: Ely Copper Mine, Vershire, VT | collected 2017 | reverse complement strand
CGGCGGCGGGCTCGAAGGTCGCGAACCGCGCCAGGCGCAGATAGTCGTCGAGCATGGACGGGGTGATCAGCTCGACCAGCGTGCGGTTCTCCACCCAGAACTGAATCACATGGAAGGCCGCCGGCTTCCCCGGAGGGGCGGCGCCGTAGAGCATGGTCTGCCAGCCTTCGCGGGCGGCGATGCGCTCGATCGCCTCGCGCTCCAGCGCCACGGAGAGATTGACGTGCCAGCCGACATGCGCGGCGGGTTCCGCGGTGGAGGCGAAGGGGGTGCGGCGCCCCTCGTCGCTGGGCCGCATCACCGTGGATTCAGGATAGACCTCGATCAAGGTGCCGTGGGCATCGCCGGCCAGCGCCATGAAGGCGCCGGGAAGCGGTCCGCGAAACGGATAGGCGCGGCCGCCCATCAATTCGGCCAGCACTGCGGCGACGCGCTGCGGTTCGCGCGCCGGAAGGGAGACGTGGTGAATCATCGGTTGGTCCTTTCGTCGGAGGGGGTGGGGGAAGAGGGGGCCTCCAGCGCCGCAGGGTCGCGCTTCAGCGCGTCGGCCAGCGCCCGCACCGCCCAGCGCGCGACCCGTTCGGATTCTTCGGGGGTGAAGCCGCAAGTCTCCTTCATCCAGCGCCAGAGGGTGGGGCTCCAGAAGGCGAAGATGGCGCGCGTGCCCAGGCGCAACGCGGTGTCCGATGTGCCCGGCATGTCGGCGCGCAGCCCCTCGAGCCAGACCCCGTGCCGCTGCGTCCGATCGTCGAGCCGCGCCCGGTCCCAGGAGGGCCGGTTCATCAGATTGTACAGCAGCCGCGCATGCTGCTCGTAGAGCGGGAAGCGCCGGCCGGGAACGTCCGGCAGCTCGGCCACGCAGGGGAGCGGCTGATCCAGGCCGACGCGCTCCTTCATCCAGTGAAAGAAGGCGGCGACAAGATCGTCCATGCTGGGGAAATAGGCGTAGACCGTCGGCGGCGATACGCCGGCGAGCTGGGCTACCTGACGCAGGGTCAGAGTTTCGATGTCGTGGCTTTCCAGATAGGTCTGGGCCGCCATGAAAATGCGCTCGCGGGAAAGCGCTGCCTGCTCCTGGCGCAAGGGGCTGCGATAGGTCCGCCTAGGACTTTGCGATCTGTTCATAGAACCACTTTACTACTTTAATATGAAATGTCAACTATAAAATGTATTTTCATATCCGGACCTCAACATGACTGTGAGCGAAGAGGTACTCTGGACTGCAAGCACCACGGTTTCGACATGAGCACCGCGTGCAAGCCATCGCTGCGCAGCCCCAGCGGGCGCCGGACGGCGGGCGCCCCGATGGATGCTGTGGTGTCGCTGATGCCAGGTCTCTGTGGGCCCGGGCGTGTCCCCGCTGCGCGGGGCCGGGCTGTTGCGCTGCGCGTCGAGCCGCTGTCAAAGGCCCAGCGTGTCGACCCTGACGGGCTGCCATCCCTCACGCGAATTCGGTCGGGCCGGCGGTGCCGGCTGAAACACGCGGCGGCCATTTCCCGTGCGGTCGGCAGTACCCAGTGACGCGACAGCACAGTGACTGCTGCTTGGCGCATTGCGGGCGCCGCGAGGGCGCGCAACCAGCGCCCGCTTTGGCCGAGGACTAGGCCTTCGATTTGCTGGCTAAATTTAATTTACGACTTTAATTGCGTGGAGCATTAAAAACTCGAATGCCTTATAGTTACGTATGTTCAATTTACGACTTTATTAACCTATTTACGACTTTAATTGCACGGAACAAGCAAATGTTAACCACTAATAAAGTTCTATCCTAAAATACTGCTAAGCTATTGATTTATATTAACCCATGGTTTCAGTCAGAATTTAAAGAGTTCTATCCTGCTTTCATTGATTGTTCCCACATGCGTATAAAACACACAGAATAAAGTTCTATCCTGGTTTGAAATCACTGGGTGCGGCCTCCAAACCCAACTTGCGCAGCAGTTTCACCGCCCACAATGCCGTCTGTCCACACACGTCAGCCTTGCTCCTTGGGGTTAGCATCTTGGGTAATCGCTCGCATGCACACACGCCGTTCAACTCCATCTCAATTTCATGATCCCAATGACCACTGGCATCGACCAAACCATCCAGAGCGCGTTTCACCGAAGTCTCTACGATATCAAACCTTGCATGACTGTGGAAGTGCAGTGCAACCAGAGACAGTGCGACGTCACCAGTACGCTCTATATCCAGCAGCACAATGGGAGGATTATCCGGCGGCGTTATTGTCACCACAAGCCCTACTCGCGGCTTTCGATTCGCCATCGAAAACACCCGACCCGCCTTGAGTTGACATAGTGACATCGCGAAACGAACCTGAGGCAGCCTGTGCGCCATATGCCTCACCGTACCAGCCAATGCCTCCAGGTCACCGATGCAATCCCATGTTGCCGGTGTCAGCAACTTAAATTCGAGTGGCGGCAGCTTTGCACTGATGCTTTGCTCACCTGAGCTGACCTTGATAGTTTTGCGTATCTCGGTGCGAGCGCCCGTTGTGGACATGATTTCTTTCGTCTGCATGCCGCCCGGCCTGTCCAACTTGATTAGCAACTTCTCAACGTTGATGATCTTGTCAAAGTCGGACTGCTTGGAATAGACATCGGTCGTTTTCTGGCCTCCTGCTGTGGCCCCGTCCTGCCCATCGTCAAGTTCATAGTCGTAGACAACATGCTCCCTCAACGTGTCGCCATCATCATTGTCGGAATCCGGATCTGACTTCTCGCCATTTCCTCCTGCGCTACGGATAACTTCCTTCATAGATGGGTGACCGTAATACAACTCGTCGCAAGGGTGGTTCTTGCCAGTTAGATGCAGGAGTTCAAGCACCAGCCATTGGCTGCCATACTGAATACCCCTAAATTTCCATACCGACTCCTTCAGCGGGGGTGGCGTGAAGGTCACATACTGCTTGCCCTGGCTTTTCAGACAGACGCTATCCCAGGCGCGTCGCGCATCCGGGTCGAGCGCGATCCACGCGAACTCCTGTGCAAACTGGCGCGACAGGCAGCTCTTGGGTATGCGCGATGAAAAGCGCAACGTCAACTTCCGTCGGTAGCCTGGGACTTCAGGATGAAACAGCAGGTTCAATGCACCGGGGCGTATGACGGCATTCGCCAGCGTACGGTTGTGCAAAAAAAGGTAGCGGATCAGCTCAATGGCTGGAATCAAGACTTCACCCTGCGCCGTGCGATACCGGAACAGTCGTTGAATGCCACTCTCTTTGCCACCAAATGAATAAAGTCCTGGTGGGATATCAGCCGAGGTAATTTCCTCGTAGTCAGACACATCCATGACTGTCGCGCTGCCGAGTATGCCGCGTACAGGCAATGACAGCATCTCACCTTCCGCAAATACATACCCCAGCGAAAGTAAGGGGGAAAAACCTATCGGCAAAGAAATCATGCTGTACCGATTTGACTCCACGCCACGCATTACTGCGCGGACGAACCAAGCATTCTTTTCCTCACAAAGGCCGGCGAGCCAGTACAACTCGACATGTTCAGGGCCGAGTTTGGCAAGCTGTCGGAGAAACAAACGGCTCATGCTGCCATACGCGAAAATATGGGCGCCGCATCGAGGATGGCATTGATTCTCCCCAGACTGCTTGAGCGTAGACCCGCCTTGCGCATGATCTGCCAGGCTTTAACCTGAGCGCCACTCTGCTTCAATTCGGCGATGGCCCAATGGATGCGACGAATCTGAAAGTCCTTGGTGATCTCAACGGTCCGTTCCAAGAATGTCATCGTCTGCGGCAAATGATGCCGACGTTTGAGGAGCCAGCCACGCAAGTTAACTCGACGCTCCAGCTCGGCAACGGTGATACGCACAGGAGGCGTCTCCGTACGAACGATGTCGGCCCATGCACTAAGCTTCGCAGCCCAGACACGATCAATCTCCGGCCAGTCACGGCGGGTTCGGTTTGACATGTCGCGAGTCGCTGATACTGCATGGTTCGCGTGCGATAAAGGGGGTGCAGATTGCGCCGCCACTTTGGGCGTCGCCCGCAGCGTCTTGTCGAACGGCCTCGGCTTCCACGAGACCGCGACGCCCAACTCGCTCGCCAAACGCACCACGGTCTTCGGATCAAGCCGCAAGGATCGGCCGACCTCTCGCAGCCCAGTGCTGGCCATCACGAGTTGACGCAACGCAGGCTCCAGTAGTGGCCCGTAGTGCAGAAAACGAGGCAACCCCAATTCACCCGTCTGCGAGTTGAGACACTGCGTGTAGACATAGCCGCAGGTGCATGAGAACACGCCGACCCTGTTGCCATGGTTACGATGTTGGGTGAAGGTCTTGATTAACGGTTGAGAATTATGACTTGCCAACGGGTTGATGCAAGGCCACGGTCCAGCACCGAACGGCGACGTCTGTCGCGCCCGCTGTTCCAGGAAATCCTGGAGCAGCACGTGATACAGAGGATGATTGGCTTTACGATGCTTGCGTACCATTGAGGCAAGCCAGCCACCAGCAAAATCGCTGCCGTCCATCACAGAGGGCAACAGTTCCAGCACGCCGCCATAGAAATTGCGGAATTCACTATCAAAACGTTGCTGATCCATCGTCGAAAACGACTTGGCCAAGCCGACTTCAAGCATATGATTGCGATAAAACAAAGTCCAGCGAGACAAGGTGCGTGGAACAGGTGGGCTGCACAATAAATCAGCGCTACGCCGAGCTACACGATGCAGGTGTGCCAAACATGCATGATCCACCACGGACACCACGGGCCGAGCATGTGGTGAACAGTTTTTCGACGTTGCAGCGACGAACTCGTGTCGGCTAAATTGCGAAAACGAGACCGTACTTTCCCGCAATATGAAACCATGTTCCGGACAGACCAAGATGCCAGACAGTTGATGATCTCGGCGCCACCACAGCTCACCGTGCATGGCTTGCATCCCCAGAGTACACTCCGGACAGAAGCGTAGCCGATGGATCCGTCCAACACGAAATGCTGACAGCCCGAGGCGTACATGCAGCCCATCGATGTTGCCGCTCCGCATGGCACTGCGAACCTTTTTTTGCAGCAAGGGTGGTTCGAATGCCGTGAAATAAGGATACAGCGTGAGCGTGTCGATGACGCGGTCAACGCTCAAATTGCAATCCGGCGGAATTCGATCAGCCAGTACCTGAAGATGTCCGGGCAAGTCAAAAGTGGAGATCGCCTTGCGGTTACCGAACAACGTGTCCAGCGTGTGCATCGTGCCCGGCGAGCCGACATGCAGTTGATAGCGGGCAAGCACGCTGTACAGCAATTCACCGGGATAGACCTTCGGAAAGTATGCAAGCATATGCCACTGTCACGCAGCAAGATCAAGTAAAGGCGGCTTCACCAGACCGGCGGCCAGCAGCGATTCGTAGCCGGACTGCCCAGCCTGCTTGCCCAGCGCAACAACGTGGCGCAGGTCCTGCGCAAGCGGTTCTGCAACCTTTGGAGGCTTGGGCATCTGAGGTTTGCGCACCTTCACCGGGCGCATCACTAAGCGTTCGGAGATCGCGGCCATCAGAAGCAAGGGATCGGCGGATGGATTCAAAACCCTCGCTTCGCTGATCAAAACTTGCGCCACATCATCGGCGACGCCAAGCGAGCACAGTGCTTTACGAATTGCGTCGGTGCCGTCGTCTTGTATTGTCTCGTCAATAGGTTCTACGACAACCGACATTCGCACTACATCGGGCAGAGGCGTCGCCAACGCCGAAGCCAATACCTGATTCACATGCGCTTGCAAGGGCAACAGATCATCGTACTTCAATAGCGCTTTCGTATCGTTCGCGCGCAATGCATCCAGCATCGGCCGAACAACCCGAAAGTCTTCTCGGGCCACCTTGCGCAACAATTCTACCGTCAGAACTTCTGGACCGTGCCTCACTTCACCGATGCTCACCACACGCAACTGGGCCAGCATGAAAAGTTTGACGACAATATCCAGGATACCCTGACTCTCATCGTAGAGAACGTCGCGCATCTCTGGGCTGATTTCCGTTGGCACACTTGTCCATTGATACCGCCAGAGCTGGTCGATGAAATAGTCCCAGGCCTTACCCTTGGACATGCGATCCCAAATCAGCGAACCCAGCCCGCTGGCGCGTCGTGCCTGACGAAAGTTCTCCTGCAGTAGCGGAATCGCACTGAGCGTGCCGATCAGAATCACAGGCACGCCGATAGTATTCACGAGCGTGACCAAAAAATTCAACAGCGCATCCGGACCAATTTTGCTTTTGTTCAAATGCTGAATTTCGTCGATCACAAGCGCGCCTAAAGCATGGAGGTTGGCGACGTGTGCCATGTGCACCATCATCTCGTCCACACTGGCGCGACGGCTGCCGTACCAATTAAAGTAGTTTGTACCGACCAGCCGGTCTACCGCCGAAAAGAAGTTAATACAAAGCTGCTTGGGAGACCCCTGGTGCGGGCAGTCCAGTTTCAGCCATGTGATTTGCAACAGACTGAAGGGTTCGGTGTGCTGGATGCACTGAGGGTACTGGTGCAGCACCTTCTCGATGGCCTTGGACTTGCCGATACCGGAGCAGCCGGCCAGCGCGAAGCTTGTGGCCGTGTTTTCGACCGGCTGACGAGTCGGAATCGTCAGAGATTTGGCTTCGATCCGTTCGGCACCGTTTTGCAGATGACGGATGTAGTCGTGCGTGAGCGGATTGCGACCGATGTAGCCCTGGCGAAGCAGCATACCGAAGCGATCGGCCAGCTGGATCTGGCGCTCTAACGGCTCAAAGTAACGTCCCAACCGCATGATGCAGTGCTTGCGGAGACTAGCGGCATAGCCTCGCTCCTGCGCGTGGTATTCTGGCCGTGCTGCCAAGGCGTCCACCAACTGCCGTTGCGACCGCAGTGGCGGTAGCCGTGCAATGAAGGGATTGCCTTCGTACTCGGGCAACGAAAATTCCGGCGCTTCAGGGCTTGTCGTCATGATGTTGAGTGCTGCTCAAAATTTCGGTAATGTCGGGCTCGCTGTAGTCGTCGTGTGCTGCACCTGGAAACTGAAGAATGTCGGCTTTCTTGACGGTAGCCTGACTCGACGGGTCAGCCTCGAAGCGGAAGGTTTCGGCACCTCGATTGGCTAGCTTTTCATCGGCACGGTTAGCGCGAATGTTCCTGGTACGTTTGGCCGCACTCTCGGTGCTGGGTTCACCCTTCTGCTTCACGGCACCTGACACGATTCCTTCGATGCTGGCCGACAAGTCGGCTGCGGCCAGCTGCTGACGCGGTTGCCGCTTCGCTGAAATCTGCTTCTCTGTTTCTTGCAGTTGCCCGAGCTCCCATACCGATATCTGTCGATGCGCTCGGCTGCGCTCAGTTAGCTGGCAAACCTGAAACTGCATCGGCGATGCTGGATCGTGAAGGTAAATCTCATCCAGGTTGCGCGGGTCAAAGGAGACATTCACCTTCCAATTGCCACGCTGACGCGCCTTGTCGAACCACCGCTCCTCCAAGGCTCTTTGACAAGTGTAAAAAACACCCCGCAGTCGAATGCCATTTAGCGTAACCGTGGCCTCTTCTACCGGCAGCAGACTAAAACGAACCAGTTCTTCCGGGTATTGGCGCAGGCTGCCGCTACGGTTGGCGATGCCCCAATTCCAAAGATCAATAGGCACCGTTGGAATGTTGTCTGCTGCAAGATCACGGTCCTTATCGTATCTCTTCAATTCATGGTGATTGTTGTAGTACAGCACGCATTCAATGACAATACGGGTGAATTGATCAAGGTCGAGCACGGCATCAAGCCGATAGTCTTTCCCGCCACGAGCACGATAATCCACATCAATGTAGCCAGGCACGTAGGGCTTGAACTTGGCAGGGATCAGACGGAATCGTTGCTCAACAATGCCCTTCCAGTCGGCACGGTACGCCGCCGCACTTTCGACTGTGACGTTGAAATTGTTGATCAACGTTTCAATCATGCTGCCTTCGATTTCGCCACGGTCGCCGAGAAGTGTGGCGGGAAGGTGATGGCAAGGCCAGTCTTCCACATCAATTTCCCGGCCACTTTGCTTGCAGAATGCCTGTTTGTTGGAAGCTGTGTTGGCCAAGGCCATCATGGCGCCAACCCATGACGGTCCTTCGAGGCCGACGTAGATGCCGACAATCATTCGACTGAACACATCGATCACAACGTAAAGCACCGGACGACCGATGATTTTATTTCGATCGGTGCGCGAGACCAAGTACACGTCAGCTATCGTTGCATCAATCTGGTAACGGGCACCCGGACCCCATACCTCAGCTGTCGAAGTGCCAAGCAGACCGCGCAGGTCTTTGTCATAGATGCGCGGCCGCAAGCGCTCACGCTTAATGTCCAGCCGATCATGATCTTGTTCCAGCCAGTAGTTAAACTGGCTGAAGCTGGGAAAGCCGCTGACCAAAACGTTGCCATTCGGCGCATGGGTGATGCGGTTAGTCTCCGGGTCAATCGTGCGCTCGCAGAAAAAGTCCTTGATCATCTGGTCGTACGCACCTCGCAGCGTGAACTTAACCTGGGTGGTGTAGTAGCGTGCCACGGCGACGCGGAACACTTGGCGGATGTCTTCGTCGACGTTAAGGCCGGGCAACTCACCCAGTTTGCGAGGACGGCCGCGCTTAATGTCCGCGCTGACAGGCCGCACCTTGCCTTTGCCACCCGACCTAGCAAAATCCGGAAGCAAGGCGTTTGGCGTCTGGCCACGTTGCCAATAGCGGCGCAAATACAAGTAAATCGTGGGTCGCGTAGCCAGTCCGGCTGCAACACATTCGGCAATTCTTTGTGCCCGGTGCCTGGGGTAGTAAATTTCAGGCTCATCACGAATCAAGCCGGCAACGATTTGCCATGCATGGTCTCGCCTGCCTTTGCGCTTCTCCGGCAGAGAGGTTTCTTCAACGATAGTCAGATAGCGGTCGGCAGTCAGCAATATGGAGCGTCCTGACTGTAAATCGCTTTGCAGAGCCTGCAACTGCACCAACTCCGGCGCGGCATCGTGTGCTTTGACGTCAATAGCAAACCCGACAGAGTGCGTTGGATGCAGCCACAACAATCGAATTGTGCGGGCGTCAGGTTCACCATACTCAATCAGGTCATTTCGCAACAATATCATGCGATCTTCCGAAATAATGGAGATGCTGCACCCGTAGCCGCAACACCAAACGAGTCAACTTGCACTTGCATATCGAATTTAGCATCAAGATCAATGACAATTCGTTTGTTGGCCGCAAGATGCCTTAAAACGGTCAGGGTTTCGCCAATGGCAAAGCCCTGGGTGCTTTCCAGAAGCCGGACGAACTGCTTTATGGACTTTCCGGTCGCCTGCGGTAAGCAGGCCATAAATCTGCCACACCGGTCATCCCAGTAGTCTGGATATGGTGCCGTCATGTGCTGCAGCGACTGCATCTCATGCAACCAGCGCAGGTTCTTAATGCGTTGAGCGGGCAGATCCAGATCGGTCACCAGGCCCCAATCAACGCCCTTGATGTGCCAATAACGGCGTTCGATTTCTTGTTTTTCAAGCGTACGGGGTTTGTCAAGTTCACCTGCTGGTTTGACGGATCGTGCTGCCAGCGTGCTCGTATCGCCGATCCGCACGTTCACCACGAAGTCGGTGGTCATCACGATGTCGGTTCGACTCTGTGTGTCGACCGGATGTCGCACGCCCATATCAGCAGCAATACGCCGCGTCTCTTCCCGATCCAGCGGAAATTGTTCCCTGATGTCTGTCACTGCATCTGACCAGTCTAACAATAAAAAAAGTGCTGTCTCTATATCCGACAGAAAATGATGCTCTCGACTGGTCTTTCGGCTGTAAATCCGTGAAGATCGACCCAGTGACGACACATCCTGGACAGTGAGCCACGGTCGATATTCCGCGCCATACCCTTGACCACGTCCCTCCTTCACGAATCGCGCTAGCTTATCCTCATCGAAACTGTATCTGCGTTTTGCCATGGAGTTTGTGCTTTCTGATCAGTCAGAAGACAATTTTGGTCCTTTAAAAAAACCCGGCTTCAGGACATTTCGCAACGAATCTACATCCATAGATACCCTTCCTTCGATATAGCGATCTATATCGGCTTGTGCTGAAACGTCGACCTCATACTATTTCAACTTTCACAAACTAAAATAGCTGATTAACGGCAAGTGTATCGTGTCGTAATGGTATAGGAATATTGTGCGTGATTACAACACGAGTTTTCTGTAGCTCGGATTTTTCTACAACCTTGCCAAACGAGATCATTCATCAAAATTTGCTAAACGAATTCAGCGCAACATCGCATTGACCGCCAGCAAATCATCTTCGCTCAGCGTTCCTGCTGCTGCCTTGAGCTTGAACCCCTGCAGCAGGGTGTCATAGCGCGCCTTGGACAGATCGCGCTGCGCGGTAAATAACTGTTGCTCTGCGTTCAATACGTCAATGTTGATGCGTATGCCCAGCTTGTAACCGATCCGGTTTCCCTTGACCGCGCTCTGCCCGGACTCTACCGCCACGTTCAGCGCATCGATCTGCGCAAGGCCATTGGCAGCACCGGCAAACGCCTGTTGCGCATCGGTCGATGCCTGTCGACTGGCAGCCTCCATGTCGGCCTCGGTTTTGTACATATTGGCGAAGGCTTCGCTCACTTTGGAATTGACCGATCCCCCTGAATAAAGCGGCACTGTCAATTGCACACCTAACTCAGCCTGCCTGGCTCGGGTACTGAAATCGTTCGGCGTAGTCAGACTGTGCGAGGCATAGTTGTCGCCATAGTTCGCCACCATGTCCAGCGTCGGCAAATGTTCGGCGCGATTCTTGTTGATCTCCTGCCGTGCCGCCTCCAGTGCCGCGCGTTGAGCACGCACTAAAGGCTGATTGGTGCGCGCCTGTTCCATCCATGCGCGGCGATCCATCGGGTTGGGTGGCGGCAGCGTGACCGTCGCCTGCAGCATCTTCAGTTGGTTAAGCGTCTTGCCGGTCACCTTTTCCAGATCGGCCTGCGCCGTCTCCAGATCATTTTGTGCCGCTACTCGCTGCGAGCGTGCCGTGCCAAGGCGGGATTTGGTGTCGTCCATGTCAGTGACCGAATGCGTGCCCAGCCTAAAACCCTGCGTGACCTGCGCCAGTTGCTCATCCAGCGCCGCAACCTGCGCATCGGCTGCGGCAATCGCATCCTGCGCCACATTCACGCCGAAATAGGCTTTCGCCACGCGCAGCAATAAATCCTGCTGTGCCTGTTCATACTGCGCCTCGGCCTGTTCAACCAGATATTTTGATTCACGATAGGCATACACCGTATCGATACGTAACAGCGGCTGTTTTAACTGCAAATTCCAGGTCCATGCTCGCATGCTGCGATCAACTGGATCAATACCGGTAAACTGGGTATTGGCCCGAGTATTGCCGTCATTGCCGGTGACCGAGGCCGACGGTAACAAATTGGCGCGTGCCTGCGGAATCTTTTCGCGCACACTGTCCAGGGTATAGCGTGCCGATGCAAAGGTCGGATCGCTGGCCTGCGCCAGCCGGTACGCTTCCAGTAAATCTGCTGCGTGCACCAAACTTGTTTGACCGGCAACAATCATTGCAAACGCTGTTATCGTGCAGCGGCACAGCCGTCTGGCACGAACCGATAACCTTCCGCTCATCGTTCGTGCCCGCTTTCGCGCACCGTTTTTTCCAATGGGGATAACAGGAATTCCAGCACCGTGCGCTTGCCCTGATTGATCTCGGCAATCACCTGCATACCCGGCACCAGTTTAAATGCTTCGCCATCCGCTGTGAGCTGCTGCTCAGCCAGCGACACTGTCGCCTTGTAGATCATGGTGGCTGACGGCTTGTCTTTGTTCGATCCCTGCGATCCTTGCGATGGTTGCGATTGCGACTGCGACTGCGACTGCGACTGTTGGTCGCTGGCATCGGCACCAATGGTCAGCACTTCGCCATCCAGCATGCCGTATTTTTGAAACGGATAGGGCAATAGCTTCAGCTTGACCTTCTGGTGCGGGTAAACAAATCCCACATCGTCGTTCTTGATCATCACCTCAGCGACCAGCGGTTCGTTATCCGGCACCAGCGACAACAGTATTGTACCGGGAGACACCACCGTACCCACCGTATGGGTTGCCAGATCCTTGGCAATGCCCGCCTGCGGTGCGCGCAGTTCGAGCAGACCCGTCTTGTGTACCTGTTTGACCATGTCCTGCTGAAACTTGCGATACTGCCCCTCGGCATCGATCCGCTCGTTCTGCAAATCGCTGCGATATTTGGAGTTCAACACCGCAACCTGCTTCTCGGCAGCGGACACCGCCGCACTGAGGCCGGCCAGCGTAGACGCCTGCGCTTTCAATTCACCCGATTTTTCCAGATACTCGCGCTGCTTGTCGCGCACCTGCACCTGCGGCACATACCCCTCCTTGCCCATGTCTGTATAGGAGTCCGCCTGCTGCTTGAGAAGCGGCGTTACTTCGCGCAATTTGGCTAACACTTCCTTGCCAGAATCATAATCGCCCCGCGCTTTTTTAAGGGTGTCCTGCGCTTCATTCAAGCTATCGGTATACGCATGACGGTGATCGTTATACTGCGCCTCGACCTGACGATACAAATCATCCGGATCGGTAGCTTGCCGGGTCAAGGGCTTATTGCCCAGTTCCGCATCGATGCGGCGCAATTGCAGCGAGCGCAGCGCCAGTTGCGTTTTGATCGTGCTTTCATCCGCCAGCGCATCCTGGGTGTCCATGCGCATCAAGACTTGTCCTGCCACCACGTGCTGGCCTTCCTTGACCAGAATCTCCTCAACAATACCGCTGTCCGCAGGCTGCACAATCTTGACATAGGTTTGCGGTACCAGCCGTCCTTCGGCACTGGCCACGATATCCAGCTTGCCGAAGATCGCCCACAACGCCAGGATCAGAAACAAGATACCCACCGTATACATCACCACGCGCGGCAACCGAGCTGGCGGGCTTTCCTGTATCGACAGCAGTCCCGGTGCAAAGTCCAGCGCATCGGGTGATAGGGTAGCGGTTTTGCGTTGGGATTTATCACGAGACTTGTCAGCTGCTGGCGGCTGTGTCGATGATTCTGTCTGATCGGGTGAATCGCCTGGCTGTTTGTTAAAACTGTTCATTCTGCGGCATTGCATTCCATAAAATTATTGTTATCTCAGAGGATCGTTCAATGATCACCCCGATTCCCTGTTAATTTCCCGCTTTAACCGTTTTTCAGTTTTCAACCGGTTCAGAGACGCATGATGTGCAACCTCACCTGCACCCGGATTAGTTCGTGTGCAGGTGAAATCAAGTGAGAGACCCAGAAAGTGGATCAACACATCGCATTTACGATGATATCAACATCTTCAACATCAATGCAGCTTGTTGCTGCTGGTGCTGATACCGCCCCATGCATCTATCGTCTGTGCCGTCTTGGCAAATGATGCACTCTGCACCGTCGACACCGCCGTGGCCAGATTCATGCCACTCAGATTGCCGTTCAGACCCTCGTAATAACCCAGATCTCCACCCAGTGCCGCCGTATTACTGCTGCTCAAGTGTTCTGTGAGCAGGCTGTTCATCAGACTCCAACTGGTCAGTGTCGGTGTAGCAGCCAGCGCTGCATTGAACAAACTCACCAAGCCTGTGAAGTTGAAGTTCTCAACCGCCGAGTTATACAGCGCATTGGTGGATGTAGCGCTGTAAGTGCTGGCTGCTTGCTCGATCACCTGCAGGTTAACAAAGTTCTGATCCGCAGCCCCTGCATACCAGTTCGAGAAGGTGATCGAGTTTGCACCTCCTGTGTTAAGGATCAGATTATTGCCGCTCTTGCTGAAGGCCAAATTACTGTATGCAATGCCGCCGCCTAATGACAGGGTATTGGACAATCCTGTACCGGCGGTCAGTACCGCTGCACCATCCCCGGTATTGAACGCCACCACCGCTGCACCGGCACCCAGGGTAATCGCATCGCTGCCTGCACCTCCCGCAATGAAGGAAGCACCCGTGCCGCCCATCAAGGTGTCGTTGCCGGCACCTGCAATCATCACGTTCGCCGCAGCGGTATCTGTCAGGGTGTTGGCCCCGGTTCCCGCTTCCAGTACGCTCGCGCTAGACCCGCCTATCAACGTATCGGTTCCGTTATTCGCGGAAATCAAGTTATTGAGCGCGTTACCGGTCAAGGTCAGTGCAGCGCTGCCAACGCCTGTGAGATTTTGTACGGTCGGGGCCAGCGTAGTAGTGACTGACGAATAAGTCGTCGTGCCGACCGTAAAGGTGGACGAGAGTAACTGCGCAAATGTCGCCACCTCTCCTGTTGCAAAACTGGCCTGGCTCACAGCAGGCGCATTGATGGCGTAGATAGTGACAGAACCGCCGCCGCTCTGCGTGAATGTGACAGCAGTGCCGTTTGTATACACTACTTCGCTGGCCGCGAGGCTCTGTATGGTGACGCCAGGCCCGAATAACAGTGTGTCACCTGCAAGACTATTGTAAATGCTGGTGTTGCCGCTGTTGCCGTTGATTTGATAGGTTGCCTTCCCTGCACCCCCGAAAAATACGTCCGTACCGGTGCCCGCAATCAGCGTATCGTTACCGGCTCCACCTACCACCGTTGTCGCGTTGGCTGAGGTTCCGCCGTCACCCGCATACAATACATCCGTGCCAGAACCGCCGAATATATTATCGATACCGGTACCACCGTAAACCGTGGTATTGCCTACACCTACACCCACATAGGTTGCCTGGGTGGCATCTCCACCATTACCCGCATACAACACGTCCATTCCAGATCCGCCGAATATATGATCGATACCGGTGCCTCCGTAAACCGTGGTGTTACCCGTTCCAACGCTAACCTGCGTCGGCGCAGCATCGCTCCCGCCGTTGCCTGCATACAACACGTTCATTCCTGAACCGCCGATGATAATGTCAGTGCCCGTGCCACCTTGAATTGTGGTACTGCCACTACCCGCCCAGATCGTATCATTAGCCGTGCCAGCCGTCAGTGTGTCGCTACCACTATTGTAATAAGCATTGATCACATCATCTTGAGCATTGCCAGTCACTTGCAGATTTGCAGTGCCCGTCAGCGTCATATTCTGGATACCTGGTGCCAATGTAACGCTTGTCGCAGAGGTGGCCGCCGTAATACCTGTGACAGCCTGCGCGAGCACTTCACCCAGGGTCGCCGTGCCACCCCCTGTAAAGCTGATGTGATCAAGAATGCCCTTTGCACTGGAGTTAATGACTACCGATCCGCCCAGACTGTTCTTCAGCGTCACAATCATCGAGCCGCCAACGCCGGCGGCGGCTGTGGCACTGAGATTGGCAAGGGTCACCCCTACGCCGAAACTCAATGTGTCCGCGCTGGTGCTATTGTTGATCGTGGTCACCTGCGTGCCGGGAGCAATCACATAAGTATCGGACAAGCCGCCACCAACTAACGTGTCAGTGCCACTGCCTGCGATCAAAGTGTCATTCGCGCTGTTGGCGATAAGCATGTCATTTAACGTATTGGCGGTCGCTTTCACATTGTTGCTGCCGGTCATCTGAAGCGTGAGGATACCTGCACTAGCTGTCGCGTCAACTGACGAATACATGACTGTGCCGACAGTGTATGTTGGCGTCAGCAATTGATTCAGCGTTGTCGTGCCGCCGCCCACAAAACTCACCTTACTCAAACCACCCCCTTGGATCGTCACCTTGCCACCCAGATTATCAACGATGGTCACGACAGTGATGCCGTTGACCACCGCGCTGGTCGTGGCGAGATTATTTATCGTAATGCCTGTGCCGAACGCCAACGTATCGGCACTGCCACTGTTGGCGATGACAACATTTCCATCACCTTGATTGTATTGATAAGTCGCCGTGCCGCCGCCACCCTGAAGCGTATCGTTGCCAATTCCCGCTATCAGCGTATCGTTGCCGCTGTTGGCGGTGATCGTATCAGCCAACGTGTTTCCGGTCAGCGTAATTGCCGCACTGCCGATGCCGGTCAGATTCTGTACATTCGCAGCCAACGTCACTGATACTGAGGACTTTTCGGTATTGGTGCTGGTAGCAATTGCGCCGCTAATCACGTCCGCAGCATTGTTGACTACAAAGGTGTCATTGCCTGCGCCGCCCACCAGCGTGGTAACACCAGTGCCGGATACCAGCGTATCGTTACCGGTGTTGGCGGTAATC
>VFSW01007244.1_pt1 | contig 16137 bp, 9 predicted proteins | sample 5358111 | NCBI WGS metagenome assembly VFSW01 (sample SAMN11554181, study PRJNA540505) | mine drainage metagenome | isolation source: sediment from site ElyBrook_90M | place: USA: Ely Copper Mine, Vershire, VT | collected 2017 | reverse complement strand
CCGCCGCCACCTCCGCCGCCGCCGCTGCTGCTGCTGACGGTTGTGGTTGTTGTGGTTGATGGAGGTGCTGTAGGTATGACGGTTATCGTGTTGGACGCAGAACTAAATGAGTATGGGTTTGTCGTGCCAAGGTCTGTTGCTGTCGCGTTGAACAATATTGTGTTGCCTGTTGCAGGTGAGTTTACTGTGAAGGTTATCGTGTTTGTGCCTGCAGGCGGCACTATTACGTTGCCTATTACTGAATTACCTGTGATGTTATACAATTCTACCTCGAATGGACCTATGCCGTTAGAAACTGCTGCTGTGAAGGTCTCTGACTGGCCTGATGTGACTATAGCATTGCTTGGCGTTATAGTTATGCTCGGTGCGTTGTATACTGTAAAGTCCTTGGTAATGCTGTTGGTTGTTTCAGGAGTTCCTGAACTGTCGATTACTATGACGTTTGTGCTGAATGATCCTGAGGACACAGGGGTGTATGCATAGCTGTTCGTTGTAAGTGCATTGGTCTCTGGCTGTTGTGACACCACAGTATTGCTTGCACCCTTATAGATGTAATAGGTATATGTATAGTTGGGTGTGCCTCCGTTTACGTTCTCTGTTATCAGCATGCTCTGTCCAAGGTCTAGCTTAGTCGCGTTCAGCGTTATGTCATCGGATAACGGTGGGTTTACAGTTATACTGACCTTGGTAGAGTTGAATACATCATGTGTTACAGAATCTGTTGCAACTGCATTATAGGAGAATACAGATGCAGATGTTACAGAAGGCACTGTGAATGATATTGTGTTTGTTCCGCCAGAGCTGCTTATTGTAATGTTTGATCCTATCTGCTGCACCTTAGATGCATTTGTTACATTGTACAGTGCTATTGTGAATGGACCTACTCCTCCGAATTCGTTTATAGTCATTGTCTCTGTCTGCCCTGAGTCAAGTTCAGGGGAAGTTGCAGATAGTCCGAGTGTCGGCTGGCTTACTGATCCTACAAGGAACAAGCTTGAGCTTGGGCTTGTTATAGGTTCTTGCGGCGATGCATTATCCATTACTGTTAATGCAGTGTAGAATATGCCGTTGGTTGAAGGCGCATATGCGAAAGCGTTTGAGGTTGATGCCGTTGTCTGAGTTGGCGAGGTGTAAACCAGGGCCTTTGTGCTGTAGTTATACACCTTGAATATGTATGCATATGGGGTAGTTCCTCCAAGCCCTACTATGCTTCCTGTTAGCAGTATACTGTTGCTTATGTTAAGGGTTGTCCTATTCAGTGTGACCTTTGCCTGGCTGTTGAAGAAGTTTGGATTCACATCGAATGTATTGCTTGTACCAGTTACCGTTGCAGGTGTGCTTGCAGAATCACTGACTATCACATTGGCGTCATATATGCCTGTCTGTGTAGCTGTGAATGTGCATATTCCAGTGTTAATGTCTGTGCATGTGTACAGCACAGCAGAGGTATTCTCGTTCACTATGGTGAACGAGTAAGAATATGGAGGTGTGCCTCCGCCGAATACTGACACGCTTGCCTGTACTGTTTCTCCAACATCGAAGTGCTTTCCACTTATTGTTACCTTAGGCACAGACATGTTCGTGTTTACCGTCATCGTGTTGCTGTTTGATGCAAATGTGTATGGTGTTGTCGTGCCAAGGTCCGTGGCAATAGCGTTGTAGGCGAAGGTGTTGCCGTTTACAGGAGAATGCACTTTGAATGATATTGTGTTTGTTCCTCCAGGACTGTCTACTATCACATTGCCTACTGGCTTTGAACCGGTTATGTTATACAATTCTACGTCGAATGGGCTTGTTCCGCCATTGACTTTTATGTTGAAGGTCTCTGTTTGGCCGGAGTCAAGCGTTGCGTTTGTTATATTCAACTTTATTGTAGGTGTTGTGTTTACCACTACCGCATTAGTCGTTGACAAGAAGTTGTAGTTTGCAGGGCCTACTGCTCCTGGTGTTGTTCCTGTGTCCTCTGCATTCACATAATAGGTATCTGTACCCAATGTGGGGGTAAATGTTGCAAATGTCACCGTTGTGCCTACTGCATTTCCTATGCTGCCTGCAGAAACTGTGTTTGTTGCTATAGGAGTACCGCTGCCTGTCTGCATAAGGTCAAGTGTGAATGGACCTATTCCGTTGTAGACTGTTGCTGAGTACACCTCATGCTGGCCAAAGTCTAGTGTCGTGTTGGTTGGAGCCGACAGTGTCACTGTTGGGACCTGGTACGTTACTATGTCTCCTGAGATTCCGAGATGGCCAGAGTCAATCCATTCCTGGCCTTGTGGAGGGTATGTATTGTAGGTGTAGAAGTAACCCCAGTTGTTAGGCTCATTGCAGGATGCTGCGCCAGAGAAGTACCCGTTTATGTAGTAATCAAGAGACGTTACACCACATACACTGGTCGTTAGGTTTTGTGTGTCTCCTGTTTGGCCGTTGCCGAACTTTCCTTTTAGTATGTCAGACATGCTTCCGCCGAAGAATACATTTCCTATGAACGCATTGTTTGTGTAAATAGGCAGTGTGGGTGAGAATGTGCCGTTGAAAGTCGCATTCTGTGCACCATCCATTACTGCTACGCCATTGTAAGGTTCAAGTATTGATCCGCTTCCTGGAGATAGACCGCCCTTAGGCAGGTATGAATGTCCTGCATCTGTGACGTTCATCGCGTAGCTCTGTAGACCTGTCTGCCAAATGTGGATGGTTCTTGTGAAGTTGTCAATTGCCCAGTATCCATACTGAGAGCTGTCTTCATCGGCCAGAATATTGCCGTTGACGAATACCTTAAGCTGAGGCTGGGAGAACATCGCGTTTACTGTTACTGCAGCAGGCAGGCTGTTGAATACAACAGGGGTTGTTGCCGAATCGGTGCCCTGTAGTTTGAAGTCGTATACTCCTCCCATAGTGTAGCCGAGCTTTATCACGTTGAATGTGAAGTCGTTTGATGTGCCGCCGTTTGCCGCCGATATAAGACCGTAAGACCCTCCAGGAGGCTTTATGTACCACTGGTATGTGTACGGCGAGGTTCCACCTGTGGTTATGTTGGACATTGGTGCAATCTGGTCAGCATATATGGAGTTGCTTGAAGGCGTTATCGATATGCTTGGTGCCAGGTTTACTACCGCTGTTGCTGGAGTTGAATTTACAATGTTCTTTGTTGATGCAGAGTCTGTAACCTGCAGCTTGAATGCATATGTACCTGTTGGAGTCGAGCCTGTTGTGCTGAATGTGTATGTGTTTGAGGTTGCTCCGGATACTTTAGAGTATGTTCCTCCGTTGTAGCTTTCATACCACTGGTATGAATATGACTTTGTGCCTCCTACAGTATCGTTTGCAAAGCTGACTGACTGGCCCTGGTCAAGCGTGGTTGAGCTTGGGGTTATCGTTTCTGTCAGGGCAGGGTTTATCTGTACGCTAACAAGACCGGCGTTGATACTGAGTAGGTCTTCAGGGCCCCCGTTTGCCGCTGATGAGCCGTCGAATGCGTAGATATAGAAGTGCCATGTTCCATATATGTTCGTACCGGCATTCAGTGGGAAGTTGTAGTTTGTGAATGAGGATGTATTTTGTGCGGATGTGAATTCAAGGCTTGTTGAGCTGAGAGGCTTCACATACATTGCAAGGTTATTTGCAACAGAAGGTGTTGTAAGCACACTAGACACTCCGCAGCCATATGTGCATCCTGATAGGTTTGCAAATTCTTCCTCATAATGAGACATGACTGGAGCAGTACCTCCCGTTATAGTTGTGCTTACAAGCGACTGCTGGCCGACGTCTATCGTCAGGTTTGATGGAACAGGGATTATTGGACTTGCAGTTATTGCATGATTCACAGTCACTACTGCAGAAGATGCATTTTCTGTTACAGGGGTTGTTGCTGAATCGGTTATAACAAGCCTGAACTTGTATGTACCTGTTGGAGTTGAGCCTGTTGTACTGAATGTGTACGTGTTAGATGTTGCACTGTTTATCTTTGAATATGTACTTGCACTTGGAGCTTTTTCATACCACTGATATGAATACGGCTTTGTTCCTCCAGAGGTTGTGTTTGACAGTATGGCATATTCACTTGAAGGATTGCCATATGTTACTGACTGGCCCTGGTCTATTGTAGATGACGAAGGTGATGAAGATATGCTTAGTGCAGGGTTTACCACTACAGATACTGCTGCAGACTGGTTGGTTTCAGGTGAGTATGCAGAATCTGTAACCTGAAGTTCAAACTTGTATGTTCCAGATGTTGTCGCTAGCGAGGTTGCAAATGCGCATGTCAGCGACTGAGGGCTTGCGCACAACGCATTGGCCTCGCCTGCTGTGTAAGAGCTTTGCGATGGAGACTTGGCAAGCCACTGGTACGTGTATGTTGGCGTGCCTGTCGTAGGTGCGGTTCCCGTTATTGTTCCGGTCTGGTTCTGGTCAAGCGTCTGTGTGCTTGGAGTAGGAGTTGCTGCCTTTAATACAGGGTTAACGCTGATGCTGTCTGCTGAAGAGTTGAATACATAGTGAGTTGTGACTCCTTGGTCAGTTACCACTACGAAGTACTTCGTGGATGATGAAGGCGAGGCTGTGTAGGTGGAGCTTGTTGCTCCTGCTATTATGCTGTTGCTGCCTCCAGGGGTTCCCGTGTACCACTGGTATATGAAATTGCCGCTTCCGCCGGTTACGCCTGCTGTGAGGAGTATCGACTGGCCATTGTCTATTGTCGGAGCGCTTGGCGTTATGCTGGCTTGTGGCGCAGCGTATACTGTTATTGTGTTGGAAGCAGAGCTGAACATGTATGAAGGTGTTGTTCCAGTATCAGTAGCTATTGCATTGAAGGTGAAGGTTCCTGTGGCTCCTGCCTTGAATGGCACGAAGTTGCCGTTTGTGTTCTGGTTGAGTGTTATGTTAGTTCCCTGCTGCTTTGAACCGGTTATGTTATACAGTTCAATGTTGAATGGGCCTATTCCATTCGTCTCGAATACATTGTATTTCTCATACTGTCCGGATATCAGCGCAGAGTTTGTAGGCACGATGCTGAGTGTGGGATTGGTCGAGACTTCTATCTTGCTCTTTGTTGAGTTGAAGACATATGGGCTCGTTGTTCCAAGGTCTGTACCTGTTCCATTGAATGTCAGGGTTCCAGCTGTAGATGGAGGTATGGTAATGGTTATCGTGTTGCTGCCTCCTGGCACATTTACTATAACATTGCTTCCGTCCTGCTGGTTGTGAGTTACATCGAAAAGCTCTAGTGTATAAGGAGAGGTTCCACCGTTCACTGTGAATGTAAAGGTCTCGCTGCCGCCTGAATCTATTACAGGGTTTGAATCAGTTAGAGTCAGCACGGGATCAGTATTTACCAGCATTGACTCTGCAACTGAGTTGAACACATATGGCTTTGTAGCACCCTGGTCTGTGACTGTGACATTATAATTGAATGTGCCAACTGCGCCGCTTTTGAATGAGCATGTGTTTACAGAGAGGTTGGAGCAGCCTGGTACTGGCTTGCTGCCTGTAATGTTGTAGAACGTGTATGTGAATGGTCCGAAGCCTCCCGATGTAAGTGAAGCTGTGAGCGTCTCTCCTTGCCCAGAGTCGAGTATGGAGTTGCTCAATGACAGCGACACTGTCGGCGCTGCGGCAACTGTGAATGTGACCTTGTTAGATGATCCCACAAACTCAGGCGTTGTCGCAGAGTCGTTCACTACGACGTTTGCTGAGTCAGTGCCTATTGCAAGCGCATTTGCGGTGAATGAATAGATGTTGGGGTTGTCGCTGTAGAACAGTACACTTCCGGCTGAGTTATCCACTATGAAGTTGTACGTGTACGGGGAGGTGCCTGTTGATGGCACTGTGCTTGTCAGCTTTATGGACTGGCCGGTGTCGAATTTGGTGCCGTTGATGCTTATAGTAGTTGGGAGCAGTGCGGCAGACACGTATATCTGTGTGGGGAATGACGAGAACAAGTAACTTTTTGTCGTTCCCTTGTCTGTTGCTATTGCGTTATATGTGAATTGTCCTGTTGCTCCTGCCTTGAATGATATCGTTTTTGCATTTGCAGGATATAATGATACATGCATTGGAAACACGTATGCTGCAGCAGCTATTCCTGCAGGAGTATTTGATAGTATAGACATACTGACACTGTGTGTACCAGGACTCTGATCATTGCATACCGCCATGGTTACATTGGCATAAACGTCATAAGAGCTTGTGTTTACTATCACCTGGCATCCAGAAGGCAAAGACACTAGGTCTGCGTACCAGCCAGATGTTGTTACTATGAAGACTGTGCTGTGGGCATTTGGAACTGTGTATATTAGTGTAGTAGAGACATGGGAATTGTTTAGTGTAGCGTTGGTCTTAAACACAGTTGCATCTGAGATAGAGGTATTGATGCCTATTCCTGCTATTACACCTTCATCAACATCAGATAATGTGTATGAACCTGTACTTGAAGACTGCGTTCCTATAGAAGTGCATGGGCCGCCGCAGTTTCCTTCTGCGGATGTGCTAGTTACTGTAGGGGACCAGGAAGCAGAGACTACATTGTTGTCCCCGTCTGCCGCAGCAAATATGTATGATGTTGCTCCTGAAGGAAGTGTTAGGCTCTTTGCTGAACTGCCGTAGAATGACAGGCTACCGCTACCTGAAGATTGTGTTATTGTTACATTACTGCCCGATCGTTTGCTTCCTGTTATATTGTATAGTTCTGCAACGAATGGACTTGTTCCTCCATTTACATTCATTGCAAATGTTTCTGTCTGGCCTGAGTCCACTAAGACATTGCTTGGGAATAGGTCGATGAATGGCTCGGTATTTACGGTGACAGTCTGTGATGCAGGAGATGTTACTGTTACAGGAGTTGATGCTGAATCTGTAACCTTTAGCTCGAAGTTGTAAGTTCCTTGTGGCACACTTGAATTTGTATCGAATGTGCAGTATACTGTGTTTCCTGCGTCTGCGTGTGGATCGTTAGAAGTTGCTACAGCAGATGGAACATGGGATCCGGGTGGATCTCCGCTCGTGCCATAACATACAAAATTGGTCAGGTCTGAAGAATATGGACCATTGTTATGAGACACTAGCCATGTGTAAGTGTACGGGCCTGTTCCAGTTGTAGGAATAACGGCGCTTATTGTTGTAGATTGTCCGTTGTCTATTGTTGTATTTGTTATTGTTGGAGTAGATGGAGGCGTTAGTGCACTGTTGACGGTTATAGTATTGGTTGCAGAGCTGAAGTGGTAATGATTGGTTGGCCCTTTGTCTGTGACAACTGCCTTGTATGCGAATGAGCCAGTGGCCCCAGATATGAACGATACTGTTCCGCTGCCGCCTGGCGATGTTATTGTTATGTTGCTCCCCACCGGATTGTTTCCTGTTACGTTGTATAGCTGTACTTCAAATGGGCCTTTGCCATTGTTTACAGTTATTGTGTAGGTTTCTGTTTGTCCTTTGTCAAGTACGGAATTGCTCGGTGTTATTGATGCTGAAGGTTGCTCGTATACTGTGAATGGCACATTGGCAGAAGTGTTGATGCCGTTTGTCGATGCAGAATCGTTGACCACAACGTATGCATAATCGCCGCCTAATGAAGCGGTATTTGAAGTGAACTGGAATGACGTTGAACTTCCCAACCCAGAATAAAACAGAATATTGTCTGTAACAGAATTTGCCACTATGAAATTGTAGGTGTAAGGAGAGGTTCCTGTTGTGGGCACTGAGCTTGTGAGCACTACTGTCTGGCCCATGTCGAATATAGTGTCATTCGGAGTGAGTGTAGGCGCCTTCAGATTAGTATTTACTGTTATTGTATTGGATGAAGAACCGAATACGTAAGGGTATGTTGTTCCTGTGTCTGTCGCTATTGCATTGTAGGTGAATTGACCTGTTGCTCCTGCCTTGAAGGTGATTGTTTTGCTTCCTGATAGAGGTATTGTTACATTGGTACCCTGCTGCTTGCTGCCTGTAATGTTGTACAGTTCTGCGTTGAACGGACCGAAGCCATTCGTGACTGAAAGAGTGTACGTTTCTGTCTGGCCGTTGTCAAGTACAGAATTGCTTGGAGTTATTGTAATCGTAGGGTCTGGATTCACCATTATTGAATTGCTTGTTGACGTGAATACATAATTGGTTGCTTGGTCAGTTGCTACTGCATTGAATGTGAATGTGCCTGTTGCGCCGGTCTTGAACACCACAGTATTTGTAAGACTGCCGGGCGATGTGAATGTAAAACTTTGCATTAGCTTTGTCCCTGATGTCTGGTTATAGAAATCCACTGTGAAAGGACCATCGGCAGCTCCTGAATTTACTTTTATTGTGTATATTTCATACTGCCCTGCATCAAGCAAGGTATTGCTCGGGTTTATTGTAATTGTAGGGGTTGGGTCTGAACTCATAGTCACCCTTGAAGAATTGAATATGTACGAAGTTGTTGTACCTGTATCTGTGACCATTGCGTTGAAATTTATTATAGAACCGTTAGGGTTTGTAGGGGTATAGATAAGTTCAGCAGATCCTCCTGGGGAATTTATCGTATTCGTAGAGCTGGTCGCTACTGGTGGTGAAACTGATACATTGTAAAGGGTTAGGTCAAATTTGCCTGTTCCTCCTGTTACGGTTGCTGTGAATGCTCCAGGCTGGCCTGCAGTCACTGGAAGATCTGAAGGTGTAAGAGTAACGGTTGGCACAGTATTAAGAGTAAGAGTTACTGTGCTTGAATTGACATAATAGTTATTGGACGTACCAGTGTCAGTGACTTTCAGTTTGAATTCATACTGACCTGCTGGCGTAGATGTTGTGGAAGCAAATTTATAGGTATCAGAGGTTGCACCGCTGATTGCAGACCACGAGCCGCTGTTGTAGCTTTGGTACCATTGGTAGATAAAATTGCTAGAGCCGCTGCCTCCTGAAGCTGTTGCACTTATTATTGAATTCTGGCCCTGGTCAAGTGTTGTGTTTGAAGAAACTGGAGCACTTACAGTTATTGCAGGATTTATTGTCAGTGATGTTGTTGCACTTGTGTAGTTGCCTCCGACATTGTCAGTGAATACAGCCTGTATCGGCATTGTGCACGACAGGTTTGAGAACATAGGATTGCTTACTCCGCCGAAATTAAAAGTGCTTGTTGTAGAAAGCGTCATTTCGGAGTGTGGGCCGTCTGTTGTTGTGTATATAGGCGAGCTGTCAAGGTTGCCCCCCGAATCGCATGTTCCCAGGCCTGGCGAGTGGAACTTGCCGTTGAATGGAGGCGTGCCTCCAGTGAGCGTGGTTGGCATCTGAGTGTTCTGGCCTGCATCTATAGTAGTGTTTGATAGTGTAGGAGTTGATGCTGAGAGTGCATTGTTTACTGTTACTTCAACAGTATTAGAATAAAAGGATTCTCCAGGCGCATTGCTGTAAGTTACTACTGCACAGTAATATGTAGTTCCGGGAGTTGACGCTGATGGGGCAAAAGTAGTTCCGGTCTGACCTGTTGATGAGTCTGATGAGCAAGTTGGAGATGACCCTGAATACCATGTTATAGTTGTTGTTCCAGGTCCTGAAGATGCCGTAGCAGTAAGTGCTGATGGTGTTTGTCCTACATCATAAGAAACTGAAGTTGAAGGAGAGACAGTTGGCACGGCCACTACATATACACCTGATACCGTCGCCGTAGATTGGTTGAGAGTGTTGGCAGAATCTTCAACTATTACTTGGAGATTCAGAGGACCTCCTGCACTCACGGCTGTAAGGAGGCATGGATTAGCAATTTGTGGAGGATTGTTAACAGAATAGCAGAACCCATCATATGGTGCGGCAGACGTGGGAGTAAATTGTGAAGGAAATGTTTGCCAGTCATAAATGTAACTGCCTGATCCTCCTGAAGGACTGGCTGTCAGAGTCACTGTTTGCCCTACTTCTACTATAAAGTTAGGGCTTATGCCAAGTGTGGCTGAAACAGGAGTATAACTTGCATGTGCAGTTCCGCTTAGAAATACGAGCATGAGCATGGCTGCCGCTACGAGGAAGAGCGGTTTATTTGCCATTTTCATGCTGCTTAAAGATGCTGAAGCTGGCTTTGCAGCTTGCGTATTGCTACTGTAATGGTTTGTGGCTACCGTTCTACCATACATATGGCCATTGTTCATGCTCATTTCCTCGTTTAGCGTTTAATATAATATTTGGGTTTGCAGTCTGACAGCGGAGATTCTGATGATGAAGCATTATGCACAGCATGCGCTGTGCCTGTGAGAATTATGATTAATGCTAAGAATAAGGATGCATTGCCAACATATGCTCTAGTTTCCATTAGTTCACCAGGGGACCGCAAAAAACAATCACTGTCCCTTGAATTCCGATGACCTTATGCCGCTTTTTTGTCTTCAGGCGCCTCCACGCACCCGATTACATGTAAAAAGCACAATATTGCTCTTTTATACTGGTTAATAAAGCTTTGCAGTTAGCTTTTAAAACGGAACGGCCTGAAGGGGAAGTGCCCCTTTTCAGAATCCTTTGCGCGTTTCTCGCATGCTATGCACTGCTCCATCGCCATCTTCGCATTTACTGGATCGCGCTTGATCGAATAGAGCTCGTACATGTCCATGTACACCGATACCTTTTTAGTGAATCTCGTTCTGTCATCAGACGAATCCCTTTTAGGGCTTGTGAGCACGAGCATCTTGTGGCAGTATCCTATCCCTTCCTCGCAGAGGCTGCTCCTGAGTTCCTTGTCGTTTATAAGGTCGGCAAGGTTTGCAGCCTTGACATAATTGTTTGCTTCAGCATAGCAGTGTATCGCAGCCTCTATGTTGTTGTGCTTCTCATACAGCGCTGCTGCTGTGAGGAAGTGCTTCTCCTTCTCAGCTATTATCGCATCAACAGGTTTCTCTGGGAAGAAGATTACGTTTCCGCTCTTCCTTAGCGTTGTGGGCTTCGCCATTTTCTGCATAGAATCAATCCTTTTTTACGCTATTAAAACCATTCCGTTGGATACGTCATCTGTTTTATTGGTAATCCCTTAGCGCCTTTTCCATGTCCCTGCTGAATATCTCTTTCAGCCTCTGCTTCAGCGCGGCTTCTCCGAAAGCCTCAAGGACCGCCTCGTTTATGCTCTTCATGTCCCTGATATTGTAATGAAGGCTGACGTTGCCGTTCCTGTACAGGGTATTGCCACCTGAATCCCTTATCTCGCGTATCGCTGTCCCTTTCCCTATGAAAGATATGCCTATGCCGTTTATCTTCACATTTGCAAAGCCTTTCACATCCTCTAGCACTCCTGTCCTCTTGAATGGTTCACCGCGGTATGAATACTCTGCAGTCACCTTCTTTCCTATGCATTCTTTGAGCTTATCCATCGAAACCATGTTCTGGACTTCCTTTGCCTTCATGCAATCGATATCCTGATGATTTGTCCTGATTGATAAAACTTGCTTTTGTATAGAATATTATACAAAAAGAGCGTTTGTATTATGAGTATGGCGGAGACAAAAGCAGAAATGGAAATGATAGAAAAAAGACTAGGCAACCTTGAGGCGCAGATAACTCTGTTAGTTAATGCAATGAAGAAAAAGAGGGCAAGCGGATTGGATATCGGGATTGAAGAATTGAGGACTGGAAAGGTGCATAGGTATAGGTCGGTAAAGGCTCTGGTCAAAGACGTCTGGGGCTGACCATAGCGGCGCTGATTATGGCGTATGACGTGGATCTTACAGACAAGCTATAAATCTGCTAACGGATTCTTATTCTGTTGTTTTTCATTGCTGCATTTGTCTCAAGGAACTCCCTTATCCCCTGCTCCAGGCTGTTCACTTTTATTATCCTGCTGCTCCTTTCATGGTATGCCTCGTTCCTGTTCCACGGCTGGTCTATCAGATAAAGCAATGGCCCGTTTCCTTTGTTCCTTATAAGCTCCTCTGCGACTGGATTCCCGTCATCGAAAAGCACGTCTTTGCCTGAATGTATCTTCTTCTCAGCAGAATCGACGCACTTCACAGGTATCCTTATTCCATGGAAGTGCATGTCCAGCCATGCCTCGAGGTGCTCCTGGTGCGACAACGGCCTGTGGGTTATTATCTCAAGTTCGCACGAGTCTGCAAGTTCTGCGAAGAGCTCTCTTTTTATCGCAGGCTTTATCTCTTTCCATCGTGTTGTCCAGAATACGTCGTGCATGTGCAGAAATTCATCAAGCGGCATGGGCATGCCCCACGAATCCCATCCGGTAATGTCGTTAGCCGAGTAATTGCTTTTCGTCCTTATGTTGTAATCTTTCATTATCGCATCTGCTGTAAGCGCCAGGGTGCCGTCTATGTCCATGCCCACCTTTGCGCCATGCATGCTTTTGTCCCTTGCTTCTGAATTGCCATTTTCATGTGTGCCCCTTGCCGCCTTTACGATCACAGTCATTTCTTCTGCGCTTATCGAATTCCTTGAAATAATATGAGTCTGTCTTTGCATTTTAACCAAAGGAAGATGGTTTTTACATCATATAAAAGCCTTTTCTCTTGGCTTTGGCATTGTCTTACTTGCGAAGGACGATTTTCCTGGGATGGAAAACGACCCCTCTCCTAATTCACTATTAGGTTTTTTCTGCAATAACTTTGTCAAAACCATATATCAGTACTTGTTTTACATTTAGTGCCCTTATTTTGGCAGTGTTCACTGTTTTTCCATTGTACAATAGTACGCCATTTTCTGTCTTAAAACGATTTACAAAGTATTCCATAGTCTTCATGTATTCTTCTTTCAGCGTGTCTGATGCTTTGATTTCAATAGGGATTATTTTCTTTCTGTCCATTAAAAGAGCATCGATCTCTTTTTGCCCGTCTCTCCAATATCGTTTTATGTTCAGCTTAGATAACAGAAGCGTCTCTAAAACCTTGCCTTTTTCGATCGAAGGGTTCTGAGGCAGAGCAAGCGATATGTCATATGGATATACGCGTCTTAACTTTCTGGATTCTGAAAGTGTAGAGGGCCTGTAGTTCTTCACTATCCGTATAAGTTTGGAGAATTCAAGCATGTATATGTGCCTCTCAACTTCCTGCTTCCTTTTTGCTAACGACTTTGAAAAAGAATCGACGTTTAGCGTTATGCCTGGTTCAGAGAAAAACATTTCTGCTAGAGAGTTTAGCAGAGCTATATCAACTTTTCCGAACTCCTGCAATAGGTCCTGGCTTATAATTTTTGCAACAACACTTTCGCGTATGTATTCGTATATTATTTTCTGGTCGTCAATTTTCGCTAACTCTGGAAATGGTTTCTTTATGTATGCGTCTAGTTCCATGCCGATATTGCTTTCATACAATCTGGGGTTGACTATATCTTTATCATGTCTCAATGAGTAATATTCAACCAAAGACAAAACCGGCACGTCTATTAGAAAGTGCCTTCCTGCAAGGCTGTCCATCGCTCTTTTTTCCAATTGTAGCGATGCGGAGCCGGAAACTACAAACGTTATGTTTGGCAGCGAATCATACAGCAGTTTTACCTGTGCCCCCCAATTGTTCAGTATTTGTATCTCATCTAGGAACAGGTATATTTTATCTTTTTTCCAATCTATGCCTGTAATCTTTTGATATTCGTTTAGTATAGATACTATTTCTGCTGAACCGTAATCAAATGTAAAATAAACGATGTTAAGAGGGTTTGTTTTACTGGACAGACTATCGATAAGCTGGTACATTATTGTTGACTTTCCTACCCTTCTCAGGCCGGTAAGTACGATAACTTCCTTATATTTGGCAAGCTTGTTGTAGATCTCTTCAAAAACCGCCCGTTTGTATTCTTTGGCCAGCTCCTTCCTTACCTTTCCGGAGTCCCACCACCCATTAAGTAGCCTTAGCGCCTCGCCGATTTCCATATTAGTAACATATGGGAACGAATATTTATATCTTTCGTTCCCGTTGGGAACGAATCTAGAAGCACAGTTCTCTGAATTCCACCTTAAACTCGCCTTTCCACCAATAATTTGAAGCCACCAGCGCCTGTCTAATTGTTGGCATTGGTATTCGCCATGGAATGTATTTTATGGTAATTATGTGCGCCATAGAATATATAGACTTGCGCCCGTATGCGCGTATCTTTCTAATCTGCAGGCGTTTGCAGGAAATGTTTATCTACCTGTTGTATATGCTCCTGTGTGGCCTGTCCTTGAACCTGACCTTGGGCCTCTCCTCTATTCCTGTTCTATATGCCTCGCTTAGCATAGCCCTGAACTCAGCCTCTGCCTGCTTGCTGTGGCTCAGCTCCTTTATCTTGTACTGCTGTTTTTCTATCCATTCCTCGAATGCCATCATATCACATATTTGCAAGAATTTTTCAGATATATAATATTATCTGGGCTTTTCTTTCCTGAGGCATATGCCACAGTCTCCGCTTATTCAATAAGGGCTGTCGGACTTTCCTGAATCTGCATCTTTCTTGTGCTTCTTTGCAAATGCCGCAACCACAGCATAAGTGCGGCTGTCGTATGCTTTGAGATATGCGCGCAGCTTCTTCATATGCACAGCCCTGAGGAGCCTTGCATAATTCTGGATCGGCAGCCTTATCCTGTAATAGAAGAGGTCTATCAGCGTCTTCTCAGGATCAGAGACCGGCATGTTCATCCCGCCATACTTCATGATATCGAAACCGAAGAAGTATTTTGCAGGAATATGATGCACGAATATTGTGCGCTCTGTGCTTCCGAAGACGTGCGTTTTTGAGGTGCGCACCTTCCTCATGGTTATTATGTCTGGCCTTGAGTTCTGCGTCCATAGCTCCCTTATGCTGAGCGCAGACAGTAGTCCATAATAGAACGGGCTGTATGAAAACCCTGAAACCATGTCGTCGTTTTTGAATGTATATATGCCCTTTCTTGGCGAGTATATCATACCATTGCTTTTCATGTATGACAGTATTCGGACAAGGTTTGCCTGGCTATGGGCAGCGCCTAAGTAAAGCTTTACATCCCTGTAGGTGAAGACAGGATAGTCTGCAAAGCGGCTTTTTATCTCCTTAACTATTGTCATGCAACCACTTCCTCAGGCTCTCGATCATCAACTCAAATGAAGGCGGCAGGCCTGCAAGAATCAGGTGGCCGAGGCTGGACATGTTCGGCGGCGGAGTTTTTTCTATCCTTTCAACAAGCAGGCTTAGCTCCTTTACTGTTTTTTTGTCAGCTTTGTTTATCAGGGAAACGAGATAATACATGTCATACAGATCCTGCACCTCTGTCTGTTTGAACTTGTTTGCACTGCCAAGCTTGTCATTGTATGCGATTATCTTCTCTTTGAGCAGTTCCAACGGGCTGAGCGACAGGACTATTATCTTGCTATCATCGGCTTTCCTGTATTCTGTCGGTAAGCCTGTCTTGTAGTTGAAGTTTATGTCAATTTTCATCTTTGCATTAGACTCTACCAGGATATGCATGGTCTCTGTGGAATTATCATAGCCTTTCTCCTTTATCCTGAAGCCTGATTCTTTGAGAAAGTCAGCAAGTTCTGCGTAATGCAGCATCCGCTCCTTGTTATCGGTTGCCTTGAGATAAAAATCAAGGTCCCTGGAAAACCTGTTTCCCGAATAGCACCTCCATATTGAGGTTCCTCCATGGAAGACTATGTCATTGTATTTGCGGTACAGCAGTTCTGTGATGACATCTTCCAGTTTTGCCTTCTCCAGCTGTGCCGGATCCTTTATCTCCATATGTATCACAAATGCATAACATTACATAAATATGTAATAATATACACTTATATATTATTATATCTTCCTGTTAACCTAGGTGCTCATTAGCAGATATATGGCATTCAGGCAAACCGCAAATATTAGATACGTTTTGCGCATAATGGTTATGTGATAGTATGCCAAATATTACCATACGTGTAAGCGAGGAACTCAAGGAAGAGATGAAAAAACACGCATCTGTCAAATGGTCAAGCGCGATACGCAGCATCATAGAACGGAAGCTTTCTGATTTTGATGAAGCAGACAGGATAGCCAGAAAGAGCAGGTTTAGCATGAAGGATTGGAAGCTTATTGAAAAGAAACTGTCAAAGAAGACAGCTGAGCATGCAAAGGCGCTTTTGAATGAGAGTAACGGTTGATGCGAACGCACTGTTCGCTTGCCTTATAAAAGATCCAGGAACCAGAAGGTTGTTTTTCAACCCGGTGCTTGATCTCTTCGCTCCGGAATTTATTGTTGAGGAGCTGTTA
>VFSW01007243.1_pt1 | contig 16138 bp, 22 predicted proteins | sample 5358111 | NCBI WGS metagenome assembly VFSW01 (sample SAMN11554181, study PRJNA540505) | mine drainage metagenome | isolation source: sediment from site ElyBrook_90M | place: USA: Ely Copper Mine, Vershire, VT | collected 2017 | reverse complement strand
CCGAGAAGGAGAATGTCGACATTGGTATGTTGCCGAGAAAATGCGTTGATGATGCGGAGATAATTTTTAATGAATTTTACATAAAGAAAAAACTCTTCCCATCAAACATATTGATCAAGCGCGGAGGTGTGGATTATATAAGGTCCAGGTATGCACAGACAATGCTTGGCATAGGAGTTGAGCCAGATCCACACAATGCGCTTACAGGCGCAATATATGCAGGCGAGATATTCTCAAGGATGGTCTTCCACAGACCTATGGTGAATAGCAGACTTGCGATGAAGGAGATTCCAGATGCTGTCATGAGCACAAACGTCAATGTTCAGGAGTATGTGAGGATGTGCGATGACGTGGTCGCAGATTATAGAAGAAGATTCGACGCACACATGTTCTGAGATTTTATCAGTGCCTAATCGACCTGAACAGCTCGACCTTCTCCGGCATGTACTTCCCGCTCCCGTATGCCTCTTCAGTCTTATAGTACGATCCAGCAGTTGGATCCAAAAGATAATCCTGGTCCTCGAAATGGATTGTGCACCATGCGTGTCTTCCATGATTTTGAGGATCCCAAGAAACTATTCCGACACAGTAGCGAGAGTCTATTCCATCAGCCGTTAGCATTGCATTTAGCACTGCAGATTGGCCCTTGCATACCTCCTCCCTGTTCATTATTATGGATGAAACGTTAGCGATGCCGCGTTGGTTCCTTGAATACCACGAATTCCCGTACCTTATGTTGTCCTTAACGTACTGGTTATAGTATATAGCCTTCTCTACGTCGTCGCGAAACGGCCTGCCGAGGACGTACCCCGCCCAGATCTGCGCCCTTAATCGGAACTCGTCAACGATTGGATCGTTATTTGATATTAGGATACTTCCGTTGTTGAATACAAGCAAATCTTGGTGCATAAGCCTAACATCAGCCTCTTTTATCGTCTTCATTCCTCTTGGCAGCCTTATCGATATATCATGGGTATTCCTTATGTGCGCCTCTGTCGAGAGTTTGTGGGCCCTTAAGAATGCGGCATCGATGTGTTTGAGCAGTGCGTTGTGCGCAAGTCTTGCGCCGCATACTTTATTTGCGAGCTTTGGGTCCTTTCCTGCACTTATAAACATCTGCCTTAAAGTCTCCCTTTCTCTCTCCTTAGTTTGCTTTGAAACGAGCATATGGAACCCTACTTCTAAGAACCTAAATACGACTACGTTGGTCAACTTCCTGGCGATTTCCATAAGCTTGAGCCTTCGGCTGTGCTTTTTATCGACCTCGTCTTGGAGCATCAGCCTCTTTGTTAGCGGCCTTTGCAGTTTCTTTAGGAGCGCAGTTTCCTCCTTGCTGCGTTTCTTCCTTGCATTTGTTTTCGAATTACTATGCGCCGCTACCGCTCGCACAAGCTCTGGGGATATGGTACCAGCCCTTGTTGCCTGCTTTACTGCCATGATTAATTTGCTCTTTCCCATGCTATATAGGTTAATGCGAATTCGTACACTAAGGCTAGATGTTTTTCGATATATCCTAAGAATTTTCGCAAAACGTATATTGGAACGAATATCAAATTTTATTTTGCGGGGGTAAAATAATGTTCATTTATTTTGAACAAAAAACAGCCCTATAAATATATAGGAGACGCCCGTATTATTTCGCACAGCTGTAGATGAAATAAAGACCCAAATCTTTTTTTCATTGCTGTAAAAATGACCTGGGTGCGTAGTGCTATACTTTCCCCTCTCCCAAATTTTTTCTACGCACCTTTTACTTTGTTTTTGATCTCGACAAAATTGTATATTGAATATATCGTAGTGGTGGGCATGGGATATATGAAAAATGGAATAGCGAGAAAGAGGAGCGAGAGGCTGATGCTGCTCTTAAAGCCTAGGAATATGTGCAACTCCGATAGCATAGCAAGAAGCATAGCTCTGTGCAGGTGGGCCAAGGAGGTCAGCATAACTACCGGTGAGTTTGGATTCATGGTGGATATGAAGAGCGGCGCGGGGGTTAGGGAGACCGTGAAGAAGGACATAGCAAGGCTTGCGAAGGGATCCCGAGTGTATGAGATATCGATGCACAGCACTTACAGCAGGACATGAGTATTTATACGTATTTACGTATATACGTATTATGGCTAAAGTAAAATTGACGCTCTCAATTGATAAAAGAGTAATAATGGAGGCAAAAGAGAAAGCATTGTTAGATGAAGAGAGCATAAGCGAACTTGTTGAAAGGTTTTTAGAATCTGTAGGGCGCTCTTGGGCAGACAGCTTGAGAGAGAGATTAGGCGTAAAGCAAAAATACGTTAGTTATGAGGATGTCATGAAAAAAAGGCCTGCTGGTTCGTCTTCAGGTAAAATTATACGGGAGCTTAGGGATGAACGGGCAAACAGTGTATTTAGATAGCAGCGCCATAGCGAAACGCTATCTTGTAGAAGAGGGCACGGATACAATCGATAGTATTTTTAAGCAGGCTGAGATGAAACGCGTTACGCTCTGTTTTTCCATATGGAATATCGGGGAGGTGTTAGTGGCTTTTGATAAGCAACATAAAAGAAACAGGCTCACCCCCATTGATAAAGTAGTCAGCAATTTTGTAAATGAAATGGCAAGGTTGACGAATATAGGTTCGGTGAAAATAGTTGGAATCACGTTTCCGGTTTTCTTCGACAGCCTGGATTTGATTTTAAAGTATGAATTATATTTAGCCGACGCCCTGCAGATTGTATCGTGCAAAAATTCCAACTGCGATGTCTTTTATACCGCAGATAAAAAACTCTATCAAGCTGCAATGAAAGAAAAAATAAAAGCACAACTTATCGGAGGCTAGTTATTTCTTCGGAAGCTTTGATTCCACTTCCTTTAGCTTATCCTCGATATTTCCTATCGCCTTCTCGACTGCGGCCTTGGGCTTGTTCCCTTTTACTATCAGCCTCGCCTTGTTGATCTCAGGGTGCTCCTTTACGACTGTCACGAACTCCGCACCATCGCTCTCTATTATCTCCCCCTTTATTGCTTCTGCCACAGCCCTGTCTGCATCCTCGAACTCGAGGATAAGGCTTTTCGGCTCATCTTCTATAATGTTCAATTTCATGACATCACTTATACCCAAAAAAGAACTCGCAGATCGGCTTGAGTACAGGTAATTATTACCTAACAAAAGGTTTATGAATATTGTGCAAAAATAATATATCGTCTTGTTAACGCACCTAGTATGCGCAGTCTTTTACTTGTGTTTTTTCTAGGCTTAGCGAGAGTGTTTACATGTCGAATATATTTGAAGTCAAAGGAGACGTTCTAGTGAGGAGGGTGGCGATTAGGCTAAAGGATCAGAAGATCCCAAGGCCAAGCTACATAGACTATGTCAAGACCAGCCCTAGCAAGGAGCGAATACCTCAGGACCAGGACTTTTGGTACTTCAGGTGCGCCTCCATACTTAGGCAGGTCTACATAAACGGCCCAATAGGAGTCTCAAGGCTAAGGACAAGGTACGGGAGCAACAAGTCGCACACGGTCACAAAACACCACCACAAGAGGGCAGGAGGCAGCATAATCAAGGACGCATTCGATGCGCTCGAGAAGAACAATTACATAAAGAAGACGAAGAGCGGAAGGGTCATTGCACCAGCAGGAAAGTCGCTGCTAGACAAGGTAAGCAGCGAGATTGTAAAGGAAGGCGCTTAGCGTGTCAGAAGAAGAGGAGCAGCAAAGCCAGGAGAAGATGCGAAAGACACTTGCAAAGAGGATAAAGCAGGCGCAGCTTGAGGAACAGAAAAGAGAGATAGCGCGCAAGTACCTAGAAGCAGACGCGTATGAAAGATTGATGAATGTGAGAATGGCAAACAGGGAGCTATATGATCAGCTCATAAGCCTTATAGTCTCTATGATCCAAAGCAATAGGGTTGCGGGAAAGATAACAGATGCGCAGCTCAGATCGATACTTGCAAAAGTAACTGCAAGGCCCGATACAACGATTGAATTCAAACACAAATGATTTGCATGGGAAAGAAAACAGCTAAGAAGAAACTGAGGCTTGGAAAGAAGCTAAAGCAGTCAAGGAGAATACCGCTGCTGACAATAGTCAGAACGCACAGGAAGATAGAGCAGAACATTTTCAGGAGGGACTGGAGGCACCGCAAGCTCAAGATAAAGAACGAGGAATGATATTCATGGCAGACACAAAAGTGACCATTAGCCTAAGAAAAAGGCTCATCAGGCTGCACAAGAAGAGAAGGATGCTTAAAGCGCCAGATTACCTTAGGGAGAGAGTTGCAAAGCTAGCAAACGTGGATGTGCAGACTGTTAGGATCCATCAGGGAATAAACCACATACTAATGTCGAAGGTCAGCAAGAACATGCAGGACTTCGAGGCCGAAATAAGGAGGGAGGCCACATATGTAGAAGTGAGACCGATCACTGCACCTGTGCAGCAGCAGAGCGCAAATGCAAAGGATGGCGCAGCGAAGAAGACTGATTCTAAGGAGGCAAAAGCTGCGAGCGCCCCAAAGCAGGGTAAGAAAGAGGAGAAGCCAAAGGAGCAAAAGCCCAAGAAAGAGGACAAGGAGAAGGCGGCGCAGCTAGAAAAGAAGCAGTAAGGAAGTGACGTTTATGCCAGGATTCAAACTCGCGATAGAGGGAAATAGCTACATCGGAACATATGCCAGCGCCACAGACAGCTATGCCATAATAGCGCGAAACATCCCGGCAAGCAAGGAGGAGATGATAAAAAAAACGCTTGGCACAAAACTCATAGTGGAGAGCGTCGACGGATCGCAGCTCATCGGAATCTTCATAGCCGCAAACTCTTCCGGGATATTGGTCCCCGGAATAATGGATGCATCTGAGATACGGATGCTTAAGGAGAGCCTGCCGAACGTCAGAGTTGAGGCGTTGGATACGGATTTAAATGCTTTAAGGAACAATATACTTGTTAACGATAAAATAGCGATAGTGAATCCGAAATACAAGGAATCCGAAATCAGAATAATAAGAGATGTGCTTGGAGTCGAGGTCGCAAAGATCGGAATAGGAGGCTTTAGCACCGTCGGAGCAAACAACATCTTGACAAATAAGGGGTTTGTTGTAAACAACAGGGTCCAAGAAAGCGAGATGGAGATGCTCGAGGAAATGACGGGAATGAAATGCGAGCAGTCCACTGCAAACCTCGGATCCCTAAACATCGGGCTTTGCACGATTGCAAATTCGCACGGCCTGCTTGTCGGCGAAATGACCTCGGGATTCGAGTATTCAAGGATCGCGAATGCGCTTGATATTCAAGGATAGTTGATGTTATGAAATACGTAGTCACAGGAGAAATAAAGAGAGACCACACAAAGTTCTCTAGGGAGGTAGACGCCAAGAGCGAGAAGCACGCAAAGGACATAGTCTCTGCGTTCTTCGGGAGCAAGCACAGTACAAAGAGGAGCTGGATCTCAATAATGTCGGTGAAGCCGCTAAAGGGTTAGAGCATGGCGCAAGAAGAATTGGGAGAGGATCAGCTAAGGTACATGAAGGATTTGTACGCGCAGGAATACGAGAGCGTGATTGCGAACATGAACAACTATATAGCGTCAAGCAGCACCATAGCGAGGAATATCGAGTTCATAGAGAAGCTTGATCAGGTCAAGGGAAAGAATATGCTGCTCAATCTCGAGGCAGGAACATACATAGAGGCAAAGCCTGGAAATGTCGAGAAGATATTCACGTATGTAGGTTTTGGCTACATGGTAGAAAAGAGCAGGGACGAAGCAAAGGCCTTCCTTGCCGAGAACAAGAAGAAAACTGACGGCGTGGTGGACAAGCTCAACAAGGACAGGGAGAAGATAGAGCAGCAATTGGTGAACATAGAGCTAAAACTCAATGCCATTGCGCAACAGGGCGGTAACGAGCATGTTTGATCTACTGAAAAAGAAATTCTCTAATTTTATCGGATCTATAACCAAGAAGGAGAAGGAAGAAAACAGCATCGAGGCCCAGCCAACAGAGGAGCAGGCTGACCAAGACATCGCAGCGAAACCTCAACCGCAGCAGGAAAAAAAGCATGAAGAGAGATTAGAGGCTGCAAAAATCGAAATTAAAGAGCAGCCCATCCAAAAACAGCATGAACAAATGACGCATGCGCCCAGTATCCAAAGGCATCCTGTGCCCGAATCAAAAGAAGAAGCGAATCATGCAAAAGAGCCAGATGAAAAAATGGTAAATGGTGAAATTCCCCACCATCGGCAGATGGAGGAGAAGCGATTTTCGGGAGAGGAACCAAAACAGGAAAGAGCTCACGAGCAAAAACCGAAAATATCCCTTGAAACAAAGATCAAAGGATTCATCTTCGGAAAGGTGGAGATCAAGGAGAAGGACGTCCAGGATATACTGGAGGATTTCAAGTTAGCGCTGCTTGAGTCTGACGTGAATTATGCAGTTGCAGAGAAGATCGCAGACACAATGCACAAAAGGCTTGTAGGAAGCAAGGTGGATTCGCGCAATATTGAAAAAGAGATAAGAGGCATAATCAGAGATTCCATTGCAGAGATACTGAGCAAGAACAGCAATATCAACATAGTGGGGATGGCAAAGCAAAAGAAAGAGGCTGGCAGCGAGCCTTTTACGATACTATTCATCGGCCCAAACGGCGCCGGGAAGACCACGACAATGGGAAAGGTCGCACGGATGATGCTAGATAACAACCTCACATGCGTGCTCTGCGCAAGCGATACATTCAGGGCCGCTGCGATAGAGCAGACCGCGATACATGCAAAAAGGCTTGGCATAAACGTGATCAAGGGAACCTACGGAGCGGACCCGGCGAGCATAGCATTCGATGGAGTGGCGTTTGCAAGGGCCCACAACATAAACGTAGTTTTGGTGGACAGCGCAGGTAGGCAGGAGACAAACAAGAACCTTGTGGAGGAGATGAAAAAGATGGTCAGGGTCGCAAAACCTGATCTCAAGATATTCGTTGGGGAGAGCATTGCAGGAAATGCATTGATAGATCAGATAAAGACCTTTGACGAATCAATAAAGCTCGATGGAGTGATACTAACAAAGCTTGATGTTGATGCAAAAGGAGGAAACACAATATCGGTGCTCAGCGAGACCACCATACCTGTGCTATTCTTCGGGATTGGGGAAGCGTACGAGAGCCTTATACCCTACGATCAAAAACTCATACTTGACAACATAGTGCCTATATAGTTTGAATGAGATAATAATTGCTGGTTAATTATGGTAAGACACTGTCCGAAATGCAACAGGTCCGAGAAGGATATAAAGTTCCACGGCGAGTTCTGCGAGAGATGCGCACAGAAGCAGCTTGCGGAAAAAGTCAAGAAAAAGGTAGAGATAACCATATGCAAAAGGTGCGGGAGGATAAAGGTCGGAGGGTTGATGCTGGATTTTAGCGAGGACAATTTGGAGGACGCGATCAACAAGGAGATAAAGACGAATCGGTTCAAGCTTGTCGAGCTTCACGGGGATATTGCAAGAGGTTTGATCATGGAGAGGACTCCAGATGGGACAATCAGGAGCGACTTCGAAGTCGAGATAAAGAAAAAGGAGATAACATGCGATATGTGCTACAAGAAGTCTGCAGGATACTACGAAGCAACATTCCAATTGAGGGGAGACAAGCAGAAGAGGGAGAACTTCGCCGCAAGGATATCAAGGTACATGGAAAAGCATGGAGGATTTGTAACCAGGATAGAGAGGATAGACAGCGGAATAGAGGTTTATGTGAGCAACAAACAGATTGCAGCAGCGCTAATATCTGCAGACAGGTTAAAGCCAGTGCGGTCCTACACGCTCTGGGGCGTTCGTAGCGGAAAGAAAGTTTATAGGAACACTTATGCGCTTAGGTTCGGTGATTGAGTTGAACAAGAATGCTGTTGTATCTTCCACGCTAAAGCACGTCAGGAAGCTGATGTATGGCGAGGGAAGCGGACACGATTGGTGGCACGTATATAGGGTTTGGAAGACTTCAATTGTGATAGCGAGGCGCGAAAATGGTGCAGATTTATTCGTGGTGCAGCTTGCAGCGCTGCTGCACGACATCGCAGACTGGAAATTTAATGATGGCGATGAGAAAGCAGGAGGGAGAGGCGCAAGAGAGTGGCTCAAGAAGAAGAAAGTTGACGAGCGGACAATAGATGAAGTATGTTACATAATAGACAACTCCCCATTCAAGGGAGCCGGCACAAAAGACAACTTGAGCACGCTGGAAGGGAGAATAGTGCAGGACGCCGACAGATTGGACGCGCTCGGAGCGATAGGGATCGCAAGGACTTTTGCATATGGAGGGAGCAAAAGCAGGCAGATATATGACCCGAATGAAAAACCAAAATACAACAAGGATTTTGAAGCTTACAAGAAATCAAAACCAACTACAATAAACCATTTCCACGAAAAGCTCTTTTTGCTAAAAGAAAGGATGAATACGCGCACCGGGAGAAGGATGGCTCTTAAAAGGGACAAGTTCATGCAAATCTACCTGAAAAAATTCCTAAATGAATGGGATGGCAAGGAATAGAATCACTCTATAACTATGGTTCCATCCTTACTGTAGTTGACTTGCACATGGCTTGCGGATTTTGGAAAGGAGTATGAGAGAGGGGTCTGTGGCGCGATATCCGCCGGCGACACTGTCGTATTTGTAGTGAACGAGTAGACGCCTTTTGCCTGGTTTCCTAAATTGTAAAGGTCTGTCCAGATCCACACTGGAGAGGATATGGGAGATCTTGGAATGTACGTTTCTGGGGAAAATCTTTGAGTTGTGCCATCACTAACAGAATATCTCTCAAGCATAGGGCCTGTAAAGAACCCGTTTTGGTTGAGGCTGTTTTTGGTTCCTGCAAAATACGTTGCGCCCATCGCATCGTATCCTACAGTTGCTTGTGCACCGCTGTCCAAATCATGCACGTCCATCACCACGTATCCGTTTTCGAAGTGGAGGCGCAGCTCTACTTTGTCTTGGGGATTTATTTTGCCATCGAAGTCGAGCATGCCTGCCCTGTTGGACTGCAGAAGAATAGGCTGCCTGTCGGGCCCGAAAACATTGAACACTACCTGAAACCCAGGAAAGTAAAGCGGGCCTTGTTCATCCATTCCAGGGGCATGGAAATCGATGCCTATTTGGTACCAGTAATTCTTGTCCGTGACGCCGTTTAGTAGGTATGCGTTTCCGTATCCGTACCTGTCGGTCTGTGTGCCTGCGGTGATTACATAGTCGAGGTCCGCAGTATTTTTTGTAAGAGACACGCCGACCTGTTCATTCGTGTTGGGGAATGCATCAACATGTACTGCGTCTTTGGTTTCAAACCCGTATTTTGATCTTATCCACCCTTGGGGAGTCTGCAAAGTTGCACAATGGGCAGGGGATGCGACAGTGGCTGCAACGCATGCAGCAAGGGCGGTTGCCCGCAGGATTCTCTTTGCAACTTGCGAGATACTGTCAATGGTAGGATTGCGCAGCACGCTGCCCATGCGAAAATTTTTCCCTATCTGGGTCTTGCTTTCAGTGCTGTGCATTGCTATCGTCCGAATTCATAGAAACAAAATTTGATGAGCTAATTGTGAAACTCCCTCCGGGTTCGTAGCTCAGGGTATACTCTTGATTCCCCCTTTTTACATGGTAGTTGTAGCTGTATTGGATATTTGGGACTAGCCTGCTTACAGTCTGGTATATTCCTTCCATATTTGAGTTAAGCTCCATTTCGAAGATATGCACAGGAGAGTTTACCCTTTGCATGGGATGGAATGTTATCGGGCTTAGGCTGCTGAAATCCTGGGTAGGCCCGTATCTTTCAGCTATCAGGCCAGTGAACGGACCGTCAATCGATGTGAAATCGGTTGTCCCGAGGAATACGTCGTCGCTTGATTCAAGAGAGACCTGCGCCCTTGCATGCGTGTCCTCATCGTATGCGCACATGAACACGCGCCCGTTCTGGAAATATAAACGCAGCGCTATTTTATCCCCCTCCATCACATCTCCGTCGAATCTTCTGATCCCTACGGCTTTGTGCTCGTACCCGTGCTGGTCGAAATAAAAAACGTCGAAGAGCATGTTGAATCCGGGAAAATAGTAGCTCTTGCCGTTTTGGTGGCCAGGCCAGTTGTACACCAGCGCAGCCTGGTACCAGTGGTCCGAGCCGGTATACCCGTTCACGAAGTATCCTGCGCCGTATCCGTATTTATCGCTCTGCTCTCTCGCCCTCACTTCGTATTCCATGGACCTTGAATCGTCAGCAAAAGATACCGCGAAAAGCTGGTCATAGAGAGCCGGTCTTGAAACATAGGTTACATCTCTTGCTGTTAGACGCTGGCCTGCAATTGTTGATATCTGCAAAGAATCCAAAAATTTTGATTGTGAAGCAATATCTCTATGCGCGTTCGAGCACAAAAACAATGTGGATGCGGCAAGGCAAGCATTCCTTAGCATCGCCTTGAAAGTGTTTGCATTGATCTGCTTGCTGCCTTGGGAACCAGCGTTGTGGGTCTGGAGTGGTTTTTCCATATGGTCAGGGATTATTTTCAATTGGAATCCGTGCAGTCAAGCTTGTACACCTCAAATCCACGCCCTTGCCTATCAAGCGAGGAGGGATATGCGGATAGATGGGGCTTGTCATGAACAGGATCATTGTTCTCAAGCTCCCACAGCGTTAATTGCTGGTGCCTAAAGCCGGATATGCCTGCGCTCACTGCGCCGATTGTTGCATAGTTTGAATCTGTGCGGCTTAGGTCGTCGAAGTTCACCTGACTAAATCCAGGCAGAGGCCCAAATAGCATAAGGCCGAACATATTGCCGACGTCCCGCTCCTCCATCCATTCTGCGGATAGGCGCGATGAATCGTATTTTATCCTTATTGGCCTGGCCTTTTGGTGCGTTGTAAGGTTCTGGACATCAAGTTCCCATATGTTGTCGATGTTGTCGACAAGGCGTATGCTTGCATGGATAACATCCAGAGGATGCACCTCTACGCTGTTGATGAATACCGCCTGCATAGGTTCGCCGCGGTCTTGTGGCCTGCTTATTTCATAGAACAGGAAATCTGCGTTCTTGCCGAAGTAGAAATTCGCGATGGTTCCAATCTGTATCAGCGTGTGGTCAGCGCTGAAGTGGTCTCCTATGCCTATCCATTGCGAGGAGAACCCAAACGACCATTTTGCAGGATGGTCGGTGTCTTCCCATCCGCACTGCTGCCATAGGAGCGGGACTCTCCATGTCCCTGTGATCGAAGTGACCTCAGGCTCAGGCACTGGAGTATTCGAGAACGCCACATATCCTGCATCATTTTGTGTCCTTATGTCCCGAAGCTGTGCCCAGTTCCTCTTGCTTGCAGCGACCCGTGATTCGAAAGTTTGAAGCCGTGATCTTTGTACGTGATCGGCGCTCACATTGCGCACGGATGATGCTGTTTGGACATGGTGGTTTTGGCCTGCAAGCGCATTTGCAGCAGGCATTCCAAATGCGAGAAGCGATGCAGAAAGCAGCATTGGTTTTGCGAACCTCAAGGCTCTTGCGAGGGGATGCACTGTCTTTGCAGAATTAGAATTCTGATCACCCAATCCGCTTTGCGCGGATTTAATTTTAAGTGCTTCCAAAATTTCCCCTGGACAGTTTGATAGATATCCTGGGTGGGTGTTTATATTGCTATTCTACAACAACGTCACTTAGCTTTGCTTCACGGCGTTATCGTGTTGCTCCTTGGATTCGTATCTTCTCCTGATTATGGCGCCGTATGCCGGCCTTGTTATCAGTACGCCGAGCAGCGCGCCGAGTATCGTTGACTCTGCAAATCCGACTATCGTGACAAGCGATGTGGAGAAGAGCAGTGGAAGCATGGCGAGTATTAGCAGCCCTGCATTTATCCATATTATGTTGAACGCGTTGCCGAACCTGGACTTTACGGATGTGTCCTTGTTGCCTTGTAGGACCTCGTCTGTTATTATTATCTGTGCATCCACCCCTGTTCCAACGACTGCTATCATTCCTGCGACTGCTGCGAGGTCGATAGTCCCTATCAGCCCTATTATCGAGACTATTATGAAAAGCTCAGCGAATGTGGTGAGGAGTATCGGGAGTATCAAAAAGAGATTCCTGTACCTGATCATTATGAATATCGCGACCGCGATAATCGCAAGCAGCGCGGCGACACCGCTTATCAGCAGGAATTGCGAGCCAAGCGTAGGCTTTATCGTTGTCGGTGTGTTGACTATTACGTGCACTGGCAGGGCGCCTCCGCTTAGTATGCTGGCTATTGTCTTTGACTGGTTGTTTGCATATGCCGCCTTTTGCTGAAGATTAAGAGCGGTAGGCGCATAGCCGCTTATCTCATAGCTTAGGCCTGCCGAGCCGTTGGTTATATCAGGGCTTAGTATAGGTGCGGAGAGGAGGCCTATAGCTGGCCATGAATTTACGAACAATGTCTGCGATAGCGTACCGGTAGCAACAAACTGCGGGGTCATGTTAGCGTTGCTCTCTTCGACCACAGTGTAGTTTAGGTTCTTTAACTGGGATAGTATGTTTTGCGGCGTTGAGCTTGCAAGTATTACTTTGTGATAAGTTGTATTATGCGATGCAAAGAAGGTCTCAAGGCTGTTCCAGTTGCTTGCAGTCGGATTTAGGAGTTCTATTGGAATCGTTTGGTTCCCGAATGCCGTAGCCTCGCTCATGGCGCTTATCTGAGAGGATTGCGAATAGGTATTGATATGCCCGCTTTGAGGGGCCGAGAGCAGGGACGTGTTGAGTAGCAAGATTGCGTTTGCAGGCCTGTCCAAAAACATGTATATCGGCTGGTTCGCCTGCCCGAACACAGTGTTTGCAAAATGCTTCGCGCCTTTTGAAGTGACATAGAAGTTGACCGCCCATGAAACATTGGTGCCTACCTGCTGCGCAGGCACCGCGCCTATGGATCCGCTGAGTATCGAAGTTCCGTTGAGCGCATCGCGACCGTTAACTATTCCATCAAATATTCCCTGGCTGTCTATGATGTTTATAGTGGCGTTTATCTCTGCTCCGGAAACGCTCGGTATTATTACGTATATCTGGTCATTGCCTATTCCCTCTACGGTGACCTCCTTGAGCCCGAATGTTGACGCCCTCTGGGTGATTATGTTTGTGAGGTTGCTCATCTGCTCTGGGTTTACAGGAGTTGCAAGCGTGATTGGTATTTGCGTGCCTCCGATAAACTCTATCCCGAAGTGTATCCCGTATACCACGTCAAGCACTGCAAGCGACGCCAGTATGACTATCAATAGCAGTATTCTCCTGTCGGCTACATAGTCTTTGAATGACATTATTTACCATCCTTTCTCTTTTTGTACATAAGTATCATGGAAGTGTTCCCAAGCCATGTTGTGAATAGATCCCCGATCAGCCCGAAAAGCACGACTCCGGATATCTCGTAGTATGTAGGCACGTATGCGATTAGCGAGACCACGAAGAGTATCCCAAAGGACAATATGGCCGTGAAGGTCATCGTGGTTCCGGTCTTTAGCGCAGAGAACGCCCTTTGCTCGGGAGTGCCGTCGTGCCTCTTTAGTATCCTTAATGCAGAGAGCATGTCGGTGTCTATCGAGTAACCTATCAGCATGAGAAGCCCTCCAAGGCTTGCAAGGCCCAGAGGTATGTGAAGCAGCCCCATGCATCCTAGCGCTATTATTATGTCGTTGCCTGCGCCGAACACCACAGAGAAAGACGGGACGATAGACCTGAATATTATGAAGACCACTATCGAGATCAAAACGAATGCTACTATTATGATGTATATTACCTGGTTTAGGAAGTAGCTGCTAAGCGTAGGGGAGACCTGCTCGTAGGAGTAGGAGTTGAACGGCACTATCGCCTTTAGCGCGGAGATCACCTTGTTCTCATATACCGTGCTTGCCCTGGTATAGGCGCCATTTGCAACTGTACCCATGCCGATCACGTCGCTTGAATTGTAGGGAGTCGTCCCTATCAGGGGCACAAGGGTTGCAAGCTCGAGGCTAAGCGATTTGTTCATCTGCGCGGCGCTCCTTGACATGCCTGCATTTGCCGAGTTCTCCTCTTTTATCAAAGTTGAGTTGTTGGGGCTGTTTTGCAGGCCTATTTGCGCGGTGGTGTAGTTGTACTGGAATGATGAGTAGTTCGCCTGCCATGAATAGAAGTTTATCAGGTAGTCCTGCGCCCTTGAGAGGCTTGCATTCTGCGTTATTGTTATCTGGTATCCGCCGGGGCTTGCGACAACATCTGGCTGCGATATGCCAAGGCTCGAACTCAGAGAGCTTGCAAGCACTGCAGGGCTTATCGTGGCATTCGTCTCCAAAAGTATGCTCACTCCTCCGCTAAGCGTGGAGTCGAACTGTATCTGCGTTGCAAAATATACGCCTAGCACCAGAAGGATAAGCGGCACCGCTATTAGGAGCTTGAGATTCCTATTCTCGTATATGTTAGGGAGCTTGAAAACCATTCAGATCATTTCGCATGCCGATTCAAGAAAAAACAGCACAGTAAGTATTTTCAAAAAAGGTTTAAATATGCTATTATAAATTTCCCGCAGGGTGAATAACCTGAAGCATTTATAATAGTTTGCAGGCAAAACCTACTTGGTAGGATGGCCTTTGGTTTCATAACGAACATCAAGAACGGATTCCTTGCAGCAAACGAGGTGAGGAAGATAGTCCTGAGCGATCCTCAGCTGTTCGTATATCCGATACTCGCGGTTGTACTAAGCATAGTTGCATTTTTGATATTAGGAGTCGGAGGGCTGCTCATCTTGACAGTGGCACAGTCAGTTGTATTAGAGGTGATCGCGCTATTTGTCATGTACATTGCAGTAGTCTTCATAACAGTCTATTTCCTGGTGGCAATGCTGATCTCCTTTAGGGAGTTTGCAAACAAGAAGCCGATAAAGGTCGGCGAGGCGCTCTCCAGGGCAAACCAGTACCTTGTGCCGATATTCCAATGGGTCATTTTCATATCCGTGATAAAGATACTGCTAGACGTTATCGAGATGGGGATAAGCACGCTCTTTAGCAGGTTCGGAATAATAGGCAACATAGTCAGCAACCTTATAACCGGAATTGCATCTTTCGCACTTGCGGTGGCAACTTTGTTTGCGGTTCCGGTCATCATCGATGAGAAGACAGGACCCTTTGAAACCATAAAGCGCAGCACGAAATTCATAATAGGAAACTGGGGCGAGACGTTTGGAGGATTTGTCTACACAGAGTTATTGCAGGTGATCCTCTCAGGAATCGGTGCGATATTTTTGTTGCTTTCCTTGATATCGCTTGTGTCCGTACACACTCTAACCTCAACCATAGGCTCTGCTGCAGGACTAATAGAGCTTGTGGTAGGCGGTGTTTTGCTACTTGTTATATTCTTGCTCCTTGCAATGTCACCAATTGGTTCTTTGATATTGTTCGTAATCGTGCTTATAGTCGGATTATCAAACGGCCTGAATGGAGGAATTGCAATATTCCTTGCAGGGATAGGTGTGCTTCTGGTCATACTGGGGCATTTGTTAAACTACATGATGTTCAACTGCTTCAAGCTCATTGTATATGACTGGAAGACGAAGAACACCCTTCCTGCAGATTTTGACAAGAGCGTGATAGACCAGGCAGTTAAGGTGAACCCGAAAGCGCAGAGCAGCAAAAGTAGTGGTAGCGGGCTTTTCGGAAACATACTAGGACAAAACTGATTACTGTTTTGATGTCGCCTCAACACCGATACGCTTCGTATCCACCGGATCTGAACCTATTATGCCAATTATTTCCTTGGAGAGCTCGTCTTCAACGTGCTTTGTCCATATCATTTCCGGAACATCCACTGCCAAGAACAGTTCCGAGAGCACCAATGCCTCGGCTGCGGTGACTGCCAGGTTCTGGATGAATTTTCCTATCCCTATCCTTACCGTAAAATCATTTGACTTGCCTGCAATCATTATAGTAAACGCCCTATTTGCGGCGAATATGTCTCTCAATACGCCTTCTTTTCTCGCCTGTATAACTATCTGGGAATCTGTGTTATTTGACTGGGTGGTATAGCCGTCTGCTATCAATTTCTGCAAGATCTCTTTTGAGATTGTGCTGAGGTTTTTGTCTGTGCCTTTGAATCTCATTGTTTTTTCTACCATATAATCTCCCCAGAACTTTATGGCATCTTAAACTAATATTGAT
>VFSW01007242.1_pt1 | contig 16140 bp, 10 predicted proteins | sample 5358111 | NCBI WGS metagenome assembly VFSW01 (sample SAMN11554181, study PRJNA540505) | mine drainage metagenome | isolation source: sediment from site ElyBrook_90M | place: USA: Ely Copper Mine, Vershire, VT | collected 2017 | reverse complement strand
TATTCTTTCGTTGCAATGCGCGCTTTCCGCTCCGAAAATTCCTCGCAATCCCCGCCGGTCTATTTTTGAGACGGGTTCTAGATTACCCCGACGCATATCGTTGACGATAAGTTTGAAGATGAGATATTCCATAGTCATAAATTCATGTCCCGCTGATGACGGGACATCTAACTCGCTTCGCTCACTACGGAAAACTTTCCGGTTTCCCGACCCCCTCCCACGTTCAAGCTCGGTCGGGGCAAAATTCACGAGCCGATGGCCGGATTTGAACCGGCGACCTACTCCTTACCATGGAGTTGCTCTACCAGCTGAGCTACATCGGCAACATACTATTAATGAAGCTCCCCGCGGCAAAGCCGACAGGGTGTCCGGGTATCCGGAATTTCCGGATACCCCGTCGGTCTTGCCGCGGGGAGATTCATTTTACTCCACTACTTACTCTTGCTCGCTTGTTATTTTTGAAAACAAAACTTTAAAACAGAAGCCGGTAGATAACCACAATAAGAATAACCACGAGTAATATATGGATCAATCCTCCTCCAATTTTAAAAGCAAAACCCAACAACCAAAGAAGGAATAAAACTATAATGATTGTCCAAAGCATTGTATTTTAGTTAATTATGTTTTTCTTCTTTATCAAGCTTTTCCGCCGCTTCCGGAGTCGATACGGTTTTGCTTATAACAAGAAGCCGGACGATGCCTGTCGCGGCGAGCCAATAGATAAGCATTGCCAAGAGCGTCGTCCACTCAAAGATACTGCCTTGCACAGTAGTCCTTGAAAATACCGCAAAAAAAGGAGCGGTGAATGGCCACGTAGCAACATAGATGAAGTTCGAAAATACCGCATCGGGATTTGCCCCCATTAGTTTAAGTATAAAACGTAATGCAAGCAGCACCTCAAGAATCCAAAGAAGATACCATACAACTTGAGTGCCTTTAAACAACGACTTTGTAGTCGGGGAATTATATGAATTCATAGTTGTAAATGTTAATTAAAATATTGATTAATTATGGATCTCTATATGGTCGACCTGCTCATATTTTTTATTATATCAAAAAAATCTCCTTGATGGCAAACATCAGCTTTTGTCTCATACAACTTGATACATTGGGCATCCTTCACTTTTTTATCGGGTTTCTATACTATGAGAGAAATGCATCGCCACCTTAGCTCAGCTGGCAGAGCAGCGCTTTTGTAAAGCGAAGGTCCCCGGTCCGAATCCGGGAGGTGGCTCGGAATTCGCCCCGATCGAATTCGAACAAATGGCGGCGGTCAGCAATAATAAAATAAGACTTACGCATTTGAAGAAAAATCATAAAAAAATTTCTCCTCTGTCATCGTCCGTGAAGACGGACGATGACAGAGAGAGGACGATAACAGAATAGAGGGAGCCGGACGATGACAAAGAAAAAATATTTCGTACTCGGCGCACGTGCGTAAATCCTATATAAATTCAAAAATATTCTTTATGCCGAAATTCACCCATCTTCACGTCCATTCCCATTATTCCCTGCTCGACGGGCTTGCAAAAGTGCCCGAGCTCGTCGCGCGGACAAAAGAACTCGGGATGGACTCGATTGCTTTGACCGATCACGGCGTGCTCTACGGCGCGATTGAATTTTATAAAGCGGCAAAAAAGGCGGGTATCAAACCGATCCTCGGCATGGAAGCGTACGTTGCGCCACGTGACCGTTTTTCAAAAGAACAGAGCGAGCGCTATTACCACCTCATCCTCCTCTGCGAGAACGAAATGGGCTGGAAAAATCTCGTGAAACTTTCGTCGAAGGCGCATCTCGAAGGATTTTATTACCGTCCGCGCGTGGATAAGGACCTTCTCCGCGAACACCACGAGGGACTGATCGCGCTTTCGGCGTGTCTCGGCGGCGAGATCGGACAGGCGCTGCTTGCGGAACGGTTCGAGGAAGCGAAGCGCATTACCGAAGAATACCAGTCCATATTCGGCAAAGATAATTATTTTCTCGAAATCCAGAAACACGTGCACGTTCCCGCTTCCGAAAAAATAGAATCATCGCTCATAAAACTTTCGGAAGAGACCGGCATTCCGCTTGTCGCGACGCAGGATCTCCACTATTTAAAGAAGGAAGACGCGGCATACCACGATGTCCTTCTTGCGATTCAGACCGGCAACCAGCTTTCGGACGATGACCGGCTCTCGATGAAAGAAGACGATTTTTCACTGGACACTCCCGAGGAAATGACGGAAAAGTTCGCGCATATCCCGGGCGCCGTCGAAAACACGTCGAAGATCGCGGCGCGCTGCAATGTCGAACTCGAGCTCGACAAAGTACTGCTTCCCGAATTCCCGAAGCCGGACGGAAAAACGGCGAACGATTATCTCAGAGAACTTGTCGTAGAACGGCTGCCGAAAAAAATCCCGCCCGAAGCGCAGACGCAGGAAATGAAAGACCGGCTGGAATACGAGATCGGTGTTATAGAAAAAACCGGCTTCGCCGATTATTTTCTCATCGTCCAGGATCTCATCCATTGGGCGAAGATCCACGGCATCGCCGTAGGCCCCGGCCGCGGTTCGGCGGCGGGAAGCCTGGTATCGTACATTCTCGACATCACCGACATCAACCCCCTCACCTATAACCTGCTTTTCGAACGTTTTCTCAATCCCGAGCGTATCCAGATGCCCGACATCGATATCGATTTTGCCGATACCCGCCGCGACGAAGTACTGGCGTACGCGCGCGAAAAATACGGCGAAGACCATGTGGCGCGCATCATCACCTTCGGAACCATGGCGGCGCGCGCGGCAATCCGCGACGCCGGCCGCGCGATGGGCTATGCCTACGGCTTCTGCGACCAGGTCGCAAAACTCATCCCCGTGAACCCGACACAGGGCATGAAAGAGGGCTGGCTCGACGAATGCCTCGAAAAGGTCGTCGAACTCAAGGCGCTCTACGATACGAACGCCGAAGCGAAAAAATTGATAGACACCGCGCGGCATCTTGAAGGCGTCGCGCGCCATGCGTCCGTGCACGCGTGCGGCACCGTGATCGCGAAAGAACCGCTCATGGAACGCGTCCCTTTGCAATACGCCCCGCAGGACAAAGAAATCATCATCACGCAATTCGAAATGCACGCCGTCGAAGATCTCGGGCTTCTGAAAATCGATTTTCTCGGCCTCAAAAATCTCACCATCATCGAAAACACGCTCCGCCTCATAAAAGAACTGCACGACGTCACGATCGACATCTCGAAAATCCCGCTTGACGATAAAAAAACGTTCGCGCTGCTCCGCGAAGGCGACACCACCGGCGTGTTCCAGTTCGAATCGAGCGGCATGCGGCGCTATATGAAAGACATCAAGCCGACCGAACTTGAAGATCTTATCGCGCTCGTCGCATTGTTCCGCCCGGGACCGATGGAACTTATCCCGTCGTTCATCAAGCGCAAACATGGCCAGGAAAAAATAACTTATCTGCATCCGAAACTCGAACCGATTTTGAAAAATACGTACGGCATCGGCGTCTATCAGGAACAGATGATGCAGATCGCCCGCGACCTTGCGGGCTACACGCTCCCCGAAGCGGACACCTTGCGCAAAGCGATCGGGAAAAAAATAAAATCACTGCTCGATGAACAGAAAGAAAAACTCACGAGCGGCATGATCAAAAACGGCATCCCGCCGAAAACCGCGGCGGCGATCTGGGAACTTTTCCCGCCGTTCGCGCGCTACGGTTTCAATAAGAGCCACGCGGCGTGCTATGCCATGATCGGCTATGAAACCGCCTACCTCAAAGCGAACTATCCCGAAGAATTCATGGCGGGACTTTTAAACGCGGAAATGGACGATATTGAACGCATCGCACTCCTCGTGCAGGAAGCGCGGCAGGCGAAGATCAGCATCCTGGGACCCGACGTGAACCACAGCTTCGTGAATTTCACGCCGGAAGGCGCGCATATCCGCTTCGGGCTTTTGGCGATAAAGAATGTCGGTTCCGAAATCACGAAAGCCGTGATCGAAGAACGCTCGCGCAACGGCGCGTTCAAAAATTTCGAGGACTTCATCATGCGGATCAAGCATAAGGACCTCAATAAAAAATCCATCGAAAGCCTGGTGAAAAGCGGCGCGTTCGACGCGCTCGGCATCGAACGCAAGCAGGCGCTCGAAAACATCGACGACATCCTGAAGTTCGTGAACGCCGCGAAACGGAACACCGAGAACGCGGCGAATTCCCTTTTCGGCGCCGCCGGCATCCCGCAGGCGGCGCTCAAGCTCAAGCCGGCGGCTCCCGCGACGAACGAAGAAAGGCTCGCATGGGAAAAAGAGCTCATCGGTTTTTATCTCTCGGAACACCCGCTGACCGGCTACGCGGAAAAAATAAAAAAATATAACGCGAAACCGCTTGCGGAACTTGCGGCCGTCACCAACGAAAACCTCGTCGTACGCGCGGCGGGACTCGTTTCAAAAGTGCGGAAAATTTTCACGAAAAGCGGACAACCTATGCTTTTCGCGACCATCGAAGACGCCGCCCAGAAATCGCTTGAGATCGTCGTCTTCACGAGCGTCCTCGAAAAGACCGTTCCCGTGTGGATTGAAAACAATATCGTCATCATCCAGGGCAGGATATCCGTCCGCGACGGCCAGGCAAAAATGATCTGCGATAACGCAAAAAAATTGGAGCTTGACAAAATATAATTTAAAGAGTACTTTGTATAGAGTACTTAACAATTTAAAAAGGGTTGATATATGATGCCTCAATCTGGAAAATAACTTTAAAAGGGAGGGAGAATGGTGAAAAAGTTAGCTTCAGTTATAGTTGTTATCTTGATTTCTGCTGTGTGCACTTCGTCCACACATGCCGCGGGCGTAAAAGTTTATGCAAAAGATGGATGGATGTTTTGGAATGAAACACTGAATGGGAATTCTTATGACCAGGAAAGCGGGCAAATCTATACCCTGGGCGCGAAGTTTTCGTTTCATCCCAAAAAGAATTTTTTCGGCGAGATCAAAGCGGAGGGTTTTGGCGGATTGCTCCGTTATAAAGGGGTATACATATCAAATGACGCTCCTTGTGATATGGATACCCTAAGGATAGGGACAACACTGGAAGGAACGGCGGGGTATAAGATAAAAATTCCCAATAAGTTTTATGTTTCGCCGTTTGTTTCCGCTGGAGTTTCCGCGTGGAAACGGTCAATCTCTGGCGAAATCTGGCTTACCGGCTATGGAAAAGTCGGGTTTAAAGCAGGGAAAGGTCCGTTTTTCATAAAGACCGGATTGTTTTTCCCGGTCTACGCAGAAAACTGGATTATCTTGATGCAAAACGATGGCCAGTTGACAAAATTTTCGACAAGGCCAAATGGTGTGATTACGCCCTTTGCGGAAATCGGCTTTCATTCGGGAAAAATAAAATTCAGTCTTTCCTATGAATTGAAAAAATGGAAGAAATCTAACGACATCGGCCTCGGCAACGGACTATTTGGTTACCAGCCAGATACATCCGATCAAGAGATTTACTTGCAATTCGAGTATTCTTTTTAATTTAATTAATCTTTATTTTGTTTTACGGCTGGAAGCATTGTCGCTTCCGGCCGTTTTTATTGTGGTGGGACGCCTGAATGTTTTAAATACACACCTATAGCGGATAAGTTTTTAAATTCGGCGACTGCTTCATTTGGAGTCTTGCCATTCAACCCGCAACACTCGATAGGGAAACACCTCATTGAGGCTCCCATTTTTATTTTCGGCGCGTGAAAATAGACCAGCGTCGTATTATTATTTCCATTGTGCCCTCTGTAGGAATCGAACCTACATCTTCTGGTTCGAAGCCAGATATTTTATCCATTGAACTAAGAGGGCGTTTCCCTATCAGATTAAAGCCCATCGCAAAAATAGTCCATCCTGATAGGAAAGACGGAGGGAATTATAGAGAACTTTGCTTTTGAGACGGGTTCCATGAATTTAAACCGCGCTGTTTTTAGCTCTCTGAAAATGCTATACTATGCGCACTTATGGCTCGCATCGCGCTCGACGCGCCGCTCTCCGAAGCGCTGGGATCGAAGTCCGCTTTTTTGGGTCGGCTCGAAAAACTCGGCATCACGACCGTCCGCGATCTCCTCTGGCACTTTCCTGTCCGTTATGAAGATTTTTCGAAGATCTATAAAATAAACGACCTCGAACCGGGACAGGAAGCGACCATCTGCGGCGTCGTGGACGATATAAACACAAAACGGGCGTGGCGCCGCGGCATGGCCATCACGGAGGCGCTGATCACGGATGACACCGGCTCCATCCGCGCCGTCTGGTTCAATCAGCCGTACATCGCGAATGCCATGGGCGTCGGAAAAACAGCGAACCTTTCCGGAAAAATATCGCGTTCGCGCGAAGGCGAACCGTATTTCAGCAATCCGGCGTACGAGATCGCGCATGACGGCGCGGAACCGAAGCATACCGCGCGGCTTGTCCCCGTCTATCCCGAAACAAAAGGCCTCACGTCGCGCGGCCTGCGGTTCATTATCCAAAAAATATTCGAAGCCAGTCCCCCGCTTGTCGAATGGATCCCGAAAGACATTCTTGCGCGCGAACGGCTTCCGGAATTGTCCCGCGCAATCCGCGCTATTCATTTTCCCGATACGATCGACCGGGCGCTCGCCGCAAAAAAAAGGTTCGCGTTCGAAGAACTTTTTCTCCTGCAGTTGCATAATGTCAATCAAAAACTGAAACGCGCCGAGCGCACGGCGCCGCGCGTTGCGGCCGACATCGAAAAAATAAAAGCAATGCTTGCCGCGCTTCCTTTCGCGCTCACGCAATCGCAAAAACGGTCGCTCTGGGAGATTATGCAGGATATGGAAAAAACACGTCCCATGAACCGGCTGCTGCAGGGCGACGTCGGTTCGGGAAAGACCGTCGTTGCGGCGCTCGCGGCCGTGATCGCCGCCGAAAACGGGATCCAAACGGCGTTCATGGCGCCGACGGAGATCCTCGCGCGGCAGCATTTCGAAACGATGAAGAAAATATGCGCAACCATTGCCGCGCGCACACAGCCCGTGATCGGGCTCATGACCGGAAGCGGCGCGGTAATATTTTACGAAAACGACGTCGAGGCGAAAATATCGAAAAAAGATCTCGGCAAAAAAATAGCGGACGGCGGCGTCGCGATCGTTTTCGGGACGCACGCGCTCATCGAAAAATCGGTTTCTTTCAAAAAGCTCGGCCTTGCCGTCGTCGACGAACAGCACCGCTTCGGCGTGCGCCAGCGCGCCGCGCTCCAGGCGGCGTCAAAAACAAAAAACGGCATCGTGCCGCATCTTCTTTCGATGTCCGCGACGCCCATCCCGCGAACGCTCATGCTCACGGTCTTCGGTGATCTTGATTGCTCGCTCATCACCGAGCTTCCTGCCGGACGGCATCCGATCGAAACGAAAATCGTCGGCCTCCGTGAGCGCGCAGGCGCGTATGATTTCATCCGGCGGCAGATAAAAGAAGGCCGCCAGGCGTTCGTGATCTGCCCGCGCGTCGAACCGACCGATGCGGAGAACGCGGCGGCGGCGGCTTCGCGGCGAATGCGGATATCTGTCCATTCCAAAACCGCTGGCGGTTTTGGAATGTTCGAAGCGGCGGACAGGCGGGCGCTTCAAGACGTGAAATCCGTGAAAGAAGAATATGAAAAACTTTCGAAAAAAATATTTCCCGGCCTGCGCGTGGCGTTCCTGCACGGCCGGATGAAACCGAAAGAGAAAGAAGCGGCCATGCAAAATTTCAAGGACGGGAAAACGGACATTCTTGTCGCGACCTCCGTCGTCGAGGTCGGCGTGGACATCCCGAACGCCTCAATCATGATGATCGAAGGCGCCAACCGCTTCGGCCTCGCCCAACTCTATCAGTTCCGCGGGCGCGTCGGACGCGGCGCGCACCGGTCATATTGTTTTCTGATGGCCGACGCCGGAAGCGCGGCGGCGGGCGCGCGGGCAAAAGCGATCGTAAGCGCGAAAAACGGATTCGAGCTCGCGGAAGCCGACTTGCGGCTGCGCGGACCGGGAGAATTTTTCGGCGTCGCGCAATCTGGATTTTCCGATGCCGCGATGGAAGCCGTCCGCAACCCGCTGCTCGTGAAACAATCCCGCGAAGCGGCAGCGGACATCCTCAAAAAAGACCCGTATCTCCTGCGCGCGCCGCTCCTCAAAGAAAAGTTCGCCGCATTCGAAGCATCCATCCATTGGGAATAATAACGTCGAAGCCGACGCTATTGTCCTGCCTCCCGAAAGAGTTTTTTATTTTCTTGATTTTTCCAAAGCCATTGTCCGCTTTTCTAAAAGAGTAAATTCATCACGGCCGGGTTTTTCCTTGAGTTCGTCGTGAATAACACGTAATTCATCTTTTACGTTTTTAAACTCAGCTTCCACGTTATCGAACCGTGCGTCCACATCTTTAAACCGTATATCAATGGCGTCGAACCGTATATCAATGTTTTTAAAACGTATATCAATTTCATCGAATTTTTCAAAAACAACGTCAAACTTATAGTTCACCTCTTCGCGGAATTCCTGAAACTCCTGATGGTTTTTATCTATTTTTATATCCAGAGATTGATGCCCCTCTAACACCAAATAGAGCTTGGCATCGATATCTTCCAAAATTACACCGAAATGGCGCTCTGAAACAGACAACCCTTTTTTATCGTTTTTCATTTTCTTGGTCATGTCTTTATGATAACAGCGTCAGACATCATTTCTTGGACGCCGAGAATCTCGCCGTCCTCATAGAACACAGCATACCACATAAAGATTAAAAGAATTTAAAAAAACAGGACACGAAACAGCGTCAGATACCCTTTTATTGTAAAGGGATATCTGACGCTGTCATTCCTTTTTTAATTAATTTACCGTGCTGGAGTTTGGGTAGCAGCGGGAACGGAAGAAGAAGGAAAAGGAACGTTAGCGGAGTTTTCTGGCAACAACTGGATCTTGGTCGCCGAAAAACTCGCGGCGTTTGCTATATCACTTGCCGCGGTTACCATTATCATATCGCCTACTTTTATGTCGGATAATACTATGTCCGTTTCGGTGAACAGCGAAGGCGGAGTGATCGGCGCGCCGACGGTTCCCGTTGATGCGGACAATCTCTGCGCCGCCATCTCTTTTTGAAGCGTCGCAAAATCAGTTTGTTCCATCCGAGTTATTACCGTCGCTCCGGTAACCGCCACCGTGCGGACTGCGGGAAAATTCCCTTCGGCGAACGGATTCTGCGTTATGGAGTTCGCATCAATCGTAATGGTGTCACCGCTTATATTTTCAACGCGCCCGCTCAAAGAAAATACTTGCGAAGGCATCGGAAAAAATCTGCCGACCGCGGCAATCTTCGAAGCATACAATGCCGTAACTGCCGCGCCGCCTTCGGCATATCCCCCAAAATATCCGCCAACTAAACCTGCGACAAACGCAATAATAATACCAACGATAATTGTTGTTTTTTTCATTTTGTTGTCTTTATTTGTTTAACAGTTGTTGCACCTCGTTTACAAGCGTAGCATTCTGCGTTTTGAGCGTATCAATCTCCTGTTGTTGCGTATTGATCTTTTCATCCAATGCCTTGACGCCGACAAGGGCTATGCTGGCAGGATCGATGGTTGAAATGCTCTTATTGTTATCGCCCAATCCGAAAATGGCGTAAAAATCTTCCGCCATGGGACCGATATGTAGCGCCTTCGTGTCCGATTTATAGTTCCATTGCGTGATCGGCAAGGCGACGATCTTACTGAGGATCGACTGATCATTGACGGGCGTGAAATTTTCTTTGAGCGCGCGACTGGAAGCATTCACCCATGTGCCACCGGAAGTATACTCGCCGTTCCCGCCTATGAAATCTATCCCCACGTTGCCGTTGGTCATGCCATATACGCCGAAGGAATTGGCACCGATGCCTATACCATACACACCGGTTTTACCTTCGCCTTGTACGCCTTCCCAGCTACCTACGGCGGATATGCCATAACCGCCGGCAACGGTACTGTAAGCGACCAGACCTGTGCCGCCATCGGTATTTATAAAATATCCGCCAACGCCGACCGAAGAAGCTGATCCATAGACGCCAATGCCGTTACCCGCACTCGATTCTCCTGCAACGCCTGTCCAATAAGTATTATTGACCTGTCCACCAAGGATTCCATTTGTTCCACCATTGTTTCCTGTAACCGATCCAACCCATGACGAATCGACGGAACTCGTAAAACGACCTACACCAGAAACATCCAATGGATAGGCGGGTGCCGTCGTGCCGATGCCGACTTCGCCATTAGAGGTAATAGTTAAGGCATTTATTGGCGACCCACTATTATACATATCGATATTAAAATTATTTGAAGTACCTTGCCGTATTCCCCAATACCCACCTGTTCCTATTAACTGATAGGTATCGTTGGCCGCCGCGGACGTACCTATATCCACAGAATTGCTTGGTGGAGAGTTTGCGTCAATTGAGCCATTTACTTGCAATGGATATCCCGGACTCGTCGTCCCGATGCCAACATCGCCGGAACCATTATCTAAAGTATTGTGAAGAGTGGGCGCAACGGTTATGCCAGAAGAAATTCCTGTATATATTGCCGATCCTTGAATTTGAAGGATCATTCCCCCATTCGTCCCATTTGGTTCGCCAAGCGTCAACCATTGATCCCAATCGCCAATTCGAGGACGACCATAGAAAGATATACCGCCGGGGCCGTTCCCGTTTACCGGAGTCTGCCCGCTGAACATAACAGCTCCGCCGTTTGTTCCACCCGCCATAAGATATCCAGAAGCATCTATGTTGCCCCCTTGCACATCTAACACGTTACCAGGTGCCGTCGTGCCGATGCCAACGTTGCCGCCGGCAAAATCAATGGCACTAGGAAAGTAAATGATTGGCTCTCCACCAAAATCATGGTTGAGAAAAATATTGCCACTAACAGCATTTAATACTAGATTACCCGAGGAATCAGCACGAATCGATGCCTTCTGGGCGCCTGCCATGCTGAAATAAAGCATCGACTGCGATCCTGAAGGATTTTCTATACGCAGAGCGGCACTGCCCAAGGCGACGGACGAGTTAGTTTGATTAATTTGCAGTGGAGCCCCCGGGCTCGTCGTCCCGATGCCAACGTTGCCGGCTTGCGTCACAGTAATATTCGGCGCTATCCCTTGATTTGGTCCATAACCTCTTCCAATATATAGACTGTTGCTGTCGGCATCATTATTTGCAAAATACCAATTAGCAGTTCCGGCTGCGTTGTAAACCTCGAAACCCGCTTGATAGCCGTACACCCTCACCGAGCCATTTCCTGCGCTAGTCAACCCGTTGTTAATATCTAATATTCTGGCTGGTGCCGTCGTCCCAATCCCAACGTCCGCGGGAAAAGAATAATTGCCTCCGCCGGTGTTGGAACCGAACTGACCGGAAGAGACGTTGCCAGCGGTGATGGTCCCAGTAAAGACGCCGCTGAAAGTTCCCGACGATACATTAAGATTTGGGATAGAGACCTGTCCGTCGTCGCGGACGGTGAAAAGAGGTGTCTGGGCACTGTTCAATACCTGGAAACCGTAGGTAGTGTTGTCTGAGGTCGCCCCGACAACGAGGAGCTTGGTACCGGCTTGCGTGGTCGAAGTGCCGATCGCGATATTATAAGAGGCGTCCGTGGCAATCGCGCCGGAACCGACACCGGCCGGCGACGTGGGACCCGTGAAAGCGAGCGACCGGAAAATGCCCAATGACACGCCGAATGCTACGGCAAAAAACGCCGCGATAAAAATCAATGTCCGATAACGGAGGTTGCGCTCTCGCGAGCGGTTTTTATAATTTTCGGGTTGAGGCTGTCGGGTAAACTGCTTCATTGTTTTTTATTATAGCATATTCAATAAAGCAAGTGCCATGAAAACTGTGGATAAGCCAAACCATCGCCTTCCCCTCTGTCGCCCTCCCGAAAAGAATTTCTGTCGTCCTCGCGAAAGCGAGGACGACAGAAATAAAGAGTAAGCGCGTCGATAGACGGCGGAAAGTGAGTCAATCTCAAAATTTCCCGTTTTTGATCTTTTCCCTTATTTTTTCGACGTACGCGTTGAAGAAATAAAGATTGTGGAACGTGAGCAATGCGCCGCCCGTGATCTCGTTCGCGCGGATGAGATGCGCGATGTAATGCCTGCGGTAATTTTTGCATACCATGCAGCCGCATTTCGGGTCGAGCGGTTTTTTGTCGTCGAGCAGCGCCGCGCGGTGCATCGCAAGACGGCCTTGACTCGTGAACGCGACGCCGCGGCGCGCGTAATGCGTCGGCGCCGTGCAATCGAACGTGTCGACGCCGGCGCGGATGATAGTTTCGATATCTTCGATATGCCCGATACCCAAAAGATGCCGCGGTTTTTTCGCGTCAAGCAGCGGCAACGTCCATGCAAGGATGGTCCGGGTTCCCGTCTTTGCCGCCGAAGGATGCTGCACGGCATCGCCGAGGTCGCCGCCGATGCCGAAGCCATCGAAACCGTCCATGGCGTTTATGGCGCGGGCGCTTTCCTTCCGCAAATCCTCATATGCCGATCCCTGCACGATGCCGTAAAGCGCCTGCTCCGTTTTTTTCGCGGCGAGGCATTGCTTCGCCCATACGTTCGTGCGCGCGAGCGACACTTTCATATATTCACGCGTTACTTTCGGCGGCGTGCATTCGTCGAACGCAAACATAATGTCGGCGCCAAGCTTTTCCTGAATGGCGATTGATTCGCGGGGACCGAGAAAAATTTCTTTGCCGTCGAGCGGCGACCGGAAATGCACGCCGTCGTCCGTTATTTTCAATGATTTCGGCTGGTGTCCAATCTCCACGGCGCGCTCGAGCTTCGCCGGATACAATTTATGTTTCGTGACTTTGCCGACGCCGAGATCCCTGCCGAATCCCAGACTGAAAACCTGAAACCCGCCGGAATCGGTCATGAGCGGCTTTTGCCAGTTCATGAACGAGTGGATGCCGCCGGCTTTTTTTACAATTTTCTCGCCGGGCATGAGATGGAGATGGTAGGTGTTTGAAATAAGAATTTGCGTTCCGGTCGCCGCAATCTCGTCGCTGCGTAACGCCTTCACGGCGGCGTTCGTCGCGACCGGCACGAAGGCAGGCGTCATGATTTCACCGTGCGGCGTCTTCAAAACGCCGAGCCGCGCCTTACTGCGCTTTGAATTTTTAAGAACGGAGAATGAGATCATGGATATGGATAGAATGAAAATTGTTTTAAATGAAACTCCCGCTCCGTCGTCCTCGCGACCCGCCCTGATCCCGTCGACCGAAATCAAGAACAGCAAAATCCTCGTCCGAACCCATTCTATGCCATAATACCGGACGATGACAATAGAAAGAACAAAAATGGTAAAAATTATGAAAGATAACCTCTTGTTGCTTATAATCAAGTATCGATTCTCTTGAGGCATTTCCCCCTCCGTCGTCCCCTCTGTCGTCCCACTAAAGAATGGGATCCATACTTCCCGTTTTAAATTCAAAAAGTGTGGATCCTTGACCTGTGGAGTGGCGGCTTCGCCTACTCCACAGGGCGAGGACGACAGAAAAGAGGAGTGCGAGGAGTTGTTATGAAATAACTTGCCAAAAAACACAAAAAGAATCAATGCTTTGTTTTTATCCACAACGCGCGCGATTTGATTTTTGGAGCACCGCGGAAGTAGAATGGACATAACGTCGATATTAAAAAAATATTATAAAAAATCTTCCCATGTTCGGAAAAAATCCATTCGCGGAGGTGAGAAAAAGAGACGGGCGCATCGTTCCGTTCGATAAAAACAAAATCACGGGCGCCATCGCGCGCGCGATGCAGGTGACGGGGGAAGGCGACCCGAAGCAGGATGCCGAAAAAGTGTCCGAACAGGCCGTCGCCGCGCTCATTAAAAAATTTCCGAAGGATCACGTTCCCTCGATCGAAGAGATCCAGGACATCGTGGAAACCCAGCTCATCATCATGGATTTCGCGAAAACGGCGAAGTCCTATATCCTCTACCGCGCCGACCGCGCGCATATCCGCGAATGGAAACGGGAGATCCCCGAACGGGTGAAAACGCTTGTCGCAGAAAGCAAGAAATATTTCAGGAACTCGCTCGCTGAATTCGTCTATTACCGCACCTACTCGCGGTGGATCGAAGAAGAAGGCCGGCGCGAAACATGGATCGAGACCGTCGACCGCTACATCGATTTCATGAAAGAAAATCTCGGAGGGAAATTGACGGACGCCGAATACGCGGACGTACGCGAAGCGATCCTCCGCCAGGAAGCGATGCCGTCCATGCGGCTTTTGCAGTTCGCCGGAAAAGCGGCGCGCGCGACGAACATCGCCGCGTACAATTGTTCTTATATCGCACCGGAAAAATTGGAGGACTTCGCGGAGATCATGTACATCCTGATGTGCGGCAGCGGCATCGGTTTCTCGGTGGAAAGCCAGACCGTGCAGGCGCTCCCCCAGATAAAAAAACAGAACGGGAAAAAGCTTCCGGCGCACGTGATCGAGGACAGCAAGGAAGGATGGTTCGACGCCCTGGCGGCCGGCCTCAAGACATGGTTCGACGGCAAAGATGTCGATTTCGATTTTTCACAGCTGCGTCCCGCCGGCGCGCGCCTGAAAACGATGGGCGGCAAAAGCTCCGGTCCGGAACCCCTGCGCTCACTCCTCTCTTTCGCGCGAAGGAAAATATTCGCGAAGCAGGGCAGCCGGCTTTCCAACGTCGACGTCCACGATATCTGCTGCAAGATCGGCGAGATCGTCGTTGCGGGCGGCGTACGCCGCAGCGCCATGATCTCCCTTTCCGACCTCGATGACGTCGAGATGCGCGCCGCAAAAACCGGCCAATTTTATATGACCGAACCGCAGCGCATGATGGCGAATAATTCGGCGGTCTACACGCACAAGCCCGACGCGACGCAATTCCTCGATGAATGGCTTGCGCTCGCGAAAAGCAGGGCCGGAGAACGGGGCATCTTCAACCGCGGCGGCCTTGCGACGCAAATGCCGGAACGACGCGTAAAAGCGCTCAAATCGGCGATCGACCGGATCGGCACGAATCCGTGCGGCGAGATTCTCATCCAATCGAAGGAATTCTGCAATCTTTCGGAAGTCGTCGCGCGCGCGGAAGACACCGAAGCGGCGCTTATGAAAAAAATGCGGGCGGCGGTCATCCTCGGCACGTACCAGGCAACGCTCACGAATTTCCCGTATATCTCAAAGGAATGGAAAAAACATGTCGAGGACGAACGGCTGCTCGGCGTTTCCATCACCGGCCAATGGGATTGTCCCGTCGTCCGCAACGAAAGCGTCCTCCGCAATCTCCGCAATTACGCGATTGAAGTGAACAAAGAATACGCCAAACGCTTCGGCATCAACGCGGCGGCGGCCATTACCTGCGTGAAACCGTCGGGAACCGTTTCCCAGACCGTGGACTCCTCATCGGGGCTTCACACGCGGCATGCGCAATATTATATCCGCCGCATACGGATTGCGGCGACCGACGGGCTTTTCCAGATGCTGAAAGACCAGAAAGTCCCTTACTTCCCCGAGGTCGGGCAATCGCTTTCTTCGGCGACCACGTTCGTCATTGAATTTCCCATAAAAGCACCCGACGGCGCCGTCACAAAAAACGACCTTACCGCGCTGCAGCAGCTCGAGTACTGGAAAAAAGTGAAAATGAACTATACCGAGCACAATCCGTCGGTCACGATTTCCGTCGGCGACGACGAATGGATCGAAGTCGCAAACTGGGTCTATGAAAATTGGGACATCATCGGCGGACTTTCTTTCCTTCCGCGCGAAAACGACGACGCGGTCTACCAGCTCGCCCCGTACGAAGAAATCACAAAAGAGCGCTACGAGGAAATGACCGCAAAAATGCCGTCGATCGATTTCGAAAAAATCCTCCTTTACGAAAAAGAAGATGCGACCGATGTCAAAAAAGAACTAGCATGCGTAAGTGGCGTCTGCGAGATAGAAGACATTCCCGCGAAAACGGCGGCTGTGTAACCGGACTGAATGAAGTCATAAAAAACGCTCTTTTCAAAGAGCGTTTTTTTATCCGTATTTTAGGCGAATCCTCTCACGCCCCTCTTTTCCGTCGTCCTTGCCCCGTGGGATGGGGGGACCCGGCCCACCACCCGGGCACGCGG
>VFSW01007241.1_pt1 | contig 16142 bp, 11 predicted proteins | sample 5358111 | NCBI WGS metagenome assembly VFSW01 (sample SAMN11554181, study PRJNA540505) | mine drainage metagenome | isolation source: sediment from site ElyBrook_90M | place: USA: Ely Copper Mine, Vershire, VT | collected 2017 | reverse complement strand
CCGCCGCCGCCCCCGGCCGCGCTCGGTGGGGGCAACGGGGGGGGGGGCGCGGCGGCGCCCCCCCCCACCCGATCGCCGTCGCTCACGGTGGACACGAGGTCGCCGTGAGCTGCGACTTCTTCAGGACCAGGATGGGCCAGCGGTTCTATGAGGCGACGATGCCCAGGATCGCCCGACCAGCTCGAGCGCCTGAACACCAACCTCGAGGCGCTCGTCGCAGAACTCCGGAAGCAGAGCGAGGCCCGAAAGCAACCCGCTGCCTCCGTCCGTGAGGCTCCGTCCGACTCGAAGTAGCGTAGCCCGCGCTTCTCCAGCTGTTCAACGCTGGGTCGAGAGAGAAAGTTAGAACGGTCGGCGATCGCTCTAACCTGTCTGTTGTGGTCCGTTGAACAGTGAGAGGAAGCTCGCCTGCTAGGAATAAAGCGGGACTCCGCTCGTCCTTATGTGGCACATTAAAGGGTGAACGTGTCTCTCTTATCGCGCACATTCGGCCTTTTGATCGCGATCACGGTCGCGACCCAAGCGTTTGCCCATGGCGGCTCGGTGCTCGTGTGCCGCTACACGGGCAAGGTCGTGGACCCCTGCGCTTGCCCGCATGTTCAAGAGAAGGTCTCGGACTGTCCAGCAATAAAAGACCAGGGCTGCTGCGAGCTGAGAAGGACGGACAGCCCCTCCGTACCCGCCCTGCTCAAGACCACGGCTCCAGATCCATCCAAGCAGATCTTCGTCGCCTGGATCCCTCCTCCGCCTCCGCAGCCGTATACGAATGGCAGCCGTAGGATCTACGTGGGGGCGAGGCAGCAGGCCCCACCATCGACGCCGCTGTACCTGTCCCTCCGACCCCCCCTGCTCTGCCCCACCCTGAACGGGGCTTGGGGGGGCCGTTGCGCGGGCACGGGCGCGTTCCCGTTTCTTGGCTTCGGCAGGAGGTTTATTTTCATGTTGCGCACCATCTTTGCGTTTGCCGCTGCCGCTGGGCTGGCGGCATGCGCGGCTACTCTGACCCAGCGCCCACTGGCACCGGACGATCCGTCGAACCCGAGCGCTCCAGAATCCGTCGCGCGCGCTCCGTCGCGAACGCTCGACGTGGTCACCGCGGCTGCGCCCGACGCGGCGCCGTCGGCACCCCCGGCTGAGCCTCACCACCATCACGGCGCGGCCGCGGGCGAGCCGTCTGTTCCACCGGCGCACGATGAAGGGATGCCGAGCTCGGCGGAGCCATCTGGGCACGAGCACATGCACCACGAAATGGACGCCAACCCTGGCAAGAAGGAAAAAGCCCCGGCGGCCAAGCCCGCCTACGTGTGCCCAATGCACTCGGAGGTGACGTCGGACCATCCCGGCAAATGTCCGAAGTGCGGGATGACGCTGGTTCCGAGGGAACCGAAGCATGGGAGCCAGCCATGAGGGCAATCATTGCTCCCGCGCTCGCGCTTGGCGCGCTGGGGCTCGCCGGCTGCGCCAGCGTGCCGGCCAAGGCAGGATACGACCACGTCGCGCGCCTCGTTTCGGAGCGCACGGGGGAGAAGACGCACTGGGACCAGGGCGCTCCCGAAGATGCGGAGATCGCCCGCAGGGTCGCTGAGCTCCTCAAGCAGGATTTGACGGCGGACAGCGTCGTCCAGATCGCGCTCCTCAACAACAAGGCGCTGCAGGCAACCTACGAGGACCTCGGCGTCGCGCAGGCGGACGTCGTCCAGGCAGGGCTTCTGCGCAACCCTTCTCTGGACCTGAGCGTTCGCTTCCCCGAGGGCCCGGTCGGGATGGTGAACACCGAGTTTTCGCTGGTCCAGAACTTCCTCGATCTCTTCATGCTCCCGCTCCGCAAGCGTGTCGCGGCCGAGCAGTTCGAGCAAGCGCAGCTGCGGCTCGCAAACGAGGTGTTCCAGGTCATCGGGAAGGTGCGGCAGGAGTACTTCGCTCTCGAAGCTTTGCAGCAAGTCGTCGAGCTTCGCCGAACGGTTCTTCAGGCCTCCCAGGTGTCCGCCGAGCTGGCCGAGCGGCAACACAGGGCCGGGAACATCGGCGACCTGGAACTCGAGACCGAGCGTGGCGTTTTCCAGCAGGCGAAGCTCGACCTTGGGCACGACGAGCTCCAACTCGAGATAGAGCGGGAACGGTTGACGCGACTGCTCGGGCTCTGGGGCGGCCAGACCGAATGGAAGGTGTCCGCGAAGCTGCCTGATATTCCCGCCGCCGAGGACGCGCTCGAACACCTCGAGTCCCTCGCCCTGTCGCAGCGGCTCGATGTCGCGGGCGCGAGGCAGGAGGTCAAGGTCATCTCGCAGGCGCTCGACATGACGAGGACCTCCCGATTCGTGGGCACGGTCGAGGTGGGCGTGAGCCGCGGCACGGGTCCCGAGCCAGGCATCCGCGTCACCGGCCCGACGCTCCGCCTCGAGTTGCCCATCTTCGATCAGCGCCAAGCACCCATTCGCCGGCTCACGGCGCAGCTCCGTCAAAGCGAGAAGCGGCTGGCCGCGCTCTCGGTCGACGCGCGCTCCGAGGTCCGAGCCGCGCGACTCACCCTTCTCTCCGAGCGAAAGATAGTCGAGCACTACCGCAAGGTCCTCCTGCCCATCCGCGAGCGCACCGTCGCTTTTGCGCAGCAGCGATACAACGCGATGCTGCTCGGAGTCTTCCAGCTCCTGCTCGCGAAGCAGGCGGAGATTGAGGCCTACCGCCAGTACATCGAGTCCGTTCGCGACTATTGGAACGCGCACGTCGACCTCGAGCGCGCCGTCGGCGGACGCCTCAAAAAGACCGAGACCTCTCAATCATCCATTCCAGCGCAGACGACGCCGGCGACAGCGTCCGTCGTGCGCCACGAGGAGACCTCCCCATGAAGCTCTCTCACATCGCGCTGCTCGTCGCTCTGGCGACACATGCCGTTGCCGCCGCGGCAGAGCCGTTCACCCCCGTCGTCACCCCGAACGGCGCGACACTTCCGTACGTGATGGACCACGGCGTCAAGGTGTTTCACCTGATCGCCGAGCCGGTGAAGAGGGAGATCGCGCCGGGCATGGTGGTGAACGCCTGGGGCTACAACGGCCAGACGCCGGGCCCTACCATCGAGGCCGTCGAGGGAGACCGCGTCCGCATCCTCGTCACCAACAAGCTGCCCGAGCCGACTTCCGTGCACTGGCACGGCGTGCTCCTTCCGAGCGGGATGGACGGAGTCTCAGGGTTGAACCAGCCGAAGATTCTACCCGGCGAAACCTACTCCTACGAGTTCACGCTCCGGCAGCACGGGACTCAAATGTACCACCCGCACGCCGACGAGACGCTGCAGATGGCGTTCGGGATGGAGGGCTTTTTCGTCATCCACCCAAAGCGCGAGCCGAAGCCCATCGATCGCGACTTCGCCATCTTCCTGCACGAGTGGGACGTCCCACCGGGAGCCGCCACCCCGAACCCGGTCACCATGACGGACTTCAACCTCTTCACGTTCAACAGCCGCGCCTATCCAGGCACCGAACCGCTGGTCGTGAAGAAAGGTCAGCGGGTCCGCATCCGGCTCGCCAACCTTTCGATGGACAGCCACCCCATCCACATTCACGGCTTCCACTTCGTCGAGACGGGAACCGATGGCGGCTCCATCCCTCCTGGCGCCCAGCTCCCAGAGACGACGGTGAACGTACCGCCGGGAACGACACGCGATATCGAGTTCGTCGCCGACGCGGAGGGCGACTGGTCGTTCCACTGCCATAAGGCGCACCACGCGATGAACCAGATGGCGCACGACGTACCGAACCTCACCGGGGTCAGCCAGGAGGGCATCGAGGACAAGGTGCGGGCGCTACTCCCGGGCTACATGGCGATGGGCGAGAAGGGCATGGACGACATGGCCGAGATGAACATGGGTGGGCCCAAGAACACGCTGCCGCTGATGGCGGGCGAGGGGCCGTTCGGCGCCGTCGGGATGGGCGGGATGTTCACCGTGGTGAAGGTGCGGGCCGGCATCAGGAGCTACGTGGACCCGGGCTGGTACAAGAACCCTCCGGGCACGGTCGCCAAGAAGGTCTCCTTGGATGAGGTCCGCCACCCATGAAGCGCTGGCTGGTGCGAGGACTCGCGGCGGTCGGAGCTGTCGCGATCGCTTCAGCGGTGGCGGGCGGCCTGTACTTCATCTCGATCGTCAGTTCCGGCTTCGCCGCCCGCGACCAGCCGTCGGCGCTCGAAGCACGCGTCGCCCGGGCGGCGAGGAGCATGTCCGTGCCCTCGCGGGCGAGGTCGCTCCAGAACCCACTTGCGGCAACTCCGGAGATCCTCGCCGACGGGCGCGCTCACTGGGCGGACCACTGCGCGGCATGCCACGCAAACGATGGCAGCGGTGACGCGCAGATGGGCAGGAATCTGTACCCCAAGGCGCCCGACATGCGGGCGGCCGCGACGCAGGGGCTCACCGACGGCGAACTCTACTACATCATCCAGAACGGCATCCGCCTGAGCGGCATGCCGGCCTGGGGCGAGCGCGGGATCGAGGACGACAGGGGTAGCTGGGCCTGCGTCGCCTTCATCCGTCACCTGCCTCAGCTCGCCCCCGACGAGTTCAAAGAGATGGAGAGGCTGAACCCCAAGTCGCCGGACGAATGGCGCGAGGAGCAGCAAGAAGAAGAGTTTCTCCGCGGCAGTGAAGAGAAGCCCGCGGAGCAGAAGCCTGAGCATCACCACCATCACTGAGAGGAGAAGAACCATGCAGCTCATCAAGCAGATCGCACTCGTTGCCGCCCTGGTGTTCCCGGCGGCGGCGCTCGCCCACGGCGGTGGGGAGCACATCATGGGAACGCTGAAGGCTGTCAACGAGAAGGGGATCACGGTCGAGACGAAGGAAAAGAACGATGTGCAGGTCGTCTTCGACGACAAGACCAAGTTCGAGAAGAACGGCGTCGCATCCAGCGCGAAGGAGCTATCGGCAGGAGATCGGGTCGTGGTGCATACGACGAAGAAAGAAGGCTCCACTGACCCGGTGGCGGTCCTGGTGAAGTTCGGGGCCGAGCATTCGCACGCCACCCAAGCGCAGCCGGGGACGAAGAGCGAGCACGACGCAGTACAGACCGTGTCGCTCTCGGTCACCGACCAGGGCTTCACGCCGGACCACGTGAAGGTGAAGAAAGGCGAACCCCTCGACCTCGTCATCACGCGCAAGACCGACAAGACCTGCGCGACCGCGCTCAACATTCCGGACTACGGCATCAAGCGCGACCTGCCGCTGAACGAGGCGGTCACCGTGAGCTTCACGCCCAAGAAGAGCGGCGAGATCAAGTACAGCTGCGGAATGGGGATGCTCGGCGGCGTCCTCTCCGTCGAGTAGCGCGGGGGAGCGCGAGGAGGACGCAATGCGAGGAATGGTGCTCGAGTCGAGAACTGACATATTGGTGCGCAGGTTCCGCGCGGCCTTCGTATCCCTCCTCGTTCTGGTGGCGGGAAACGCGTGGGCAGCTCCGGGGGACACTTCGAAGGCACCGGAGCTTCCCACTGATCCGGTGCTCCAAAGCTTCATCGAGCAGAGCCTCGCCGCCCTACCCGAGCTGACGCAGGCGAGAGCCATTGCCAAGGCTGAGCGCGAGCGCGTGCCGCAGGCAGGCGCGCTGCCCGATCCGACGTTGCAGCTCGGCGTCCAGAACGACGGCTTCAGCAGTTGGCAGGTCGGCAAGATGGAGACCAGCTGGTACTCGATCATGGTGTCGCAGACCCTGCCCTGGCCTGGCAAGCTGCGTCTGCGAAGCGAGGTCGCGCAGCTCGGCGCGAGCCAGGCAGATCAGAGCACCGCGCGAGTTCGTCTGTCCACCGAAGCGGACGTTCGGAGAACCTATCTCGGACTCCTCCTCGCTCGCGATCGCCTGGGCCTGCTCGACCAGCTCGAGGCTATCTCACAGAAATCGGTCACTCTCGCGCGCACGCGCTATGAGACCGGAAACGGCGCCCAGTCGGATGTGCTGCGCGCCCAGCTCGAGCTCAACCGCATCAAGCAGCGTAGGTGGGGACTCCAGACCGAAGCTGGCCTCGCGGTCCAGGCGCTCAATCGTCTTCGCGGACATCCACTCGAGGAGCCCATCGAAACCTCGGTCCACCTCGGCGAGATCACCCTCCCACCGCTCCAAGACGAGGCTTCAGCGACTCAGGACGCCCTGGATCGCAGTCCGGAGCTGGCGGCCGCACGCGTGGGCGTGACGCAGGGTGAAAGATCGGTCTCTCTCGCGCGGAAGAGCTACCTGCCGGACTTTACGGTGAGCGCCGGCGTGATGCCCCGAGGCGGAGAGTTTCCTCCAATGTGGCTCGTAAGCGTGGGCGGGACGCTGCCGGTCTTCGCGGGCTCGAAGCAAAACCGGGCAGTCGCGGAGAGCGAGGCCCGGCTCGTCGCCGGCGTGAGCAGTGTCCAGGCGCTCGAACAGGTGCTGCGGTTGCGCGTCCACCAGCGGAGCACGGCACTCCGCGCGACGCTCGAGACCATCCACCTCTACAAGGAAGGACTGCTCGTCCAGTCGGAGGCCACGGCCGAGAGCACGCGCGCGCAGTACGAGGTCGGCAAGGTGACGTTCGCCTCGGTTCTCGAGGCGAACGCGGGCTTCATCGCCGATCAAGACGGCTACTTGCAGTTCTTGGTTCAAGCGCAGGCCTTTGAGATCGACGCGGCGGAGGTGAGCATGGCCCCTGCCTCGCCGGCGGGCGCGGGTGCAGTCATGGGCACGGTCGCGGTGCCCGGAACGGGCACGGTGGAGCTCGGTTCGCCGTCATCGAGCTTTGGAGCGGTGGCCCCCAGCCCGGCACGTGGCAGCTCGTCTTCGATGTCGAGCATGTGAGGATGACATGACCAACGGATCGACGCTTCCACCCACACCAGGCACACCGCCTCAGCGGAACTCTCGCCGCCGGTTCGGAGGGGGCGTCGTCATCCTCATCGCATTGGCGAGCTCCGTTCTCGTGGGCGTGGGCGCGTACTGGGTGGGCCACGCGTCGAGCGATCGCCAATCCACCGACGTTGCGGGTACTTCCCACGACCTGACGGTCCGCTACCAGTGTCCGATGCACCCGTCGATCGTCCAGGACCACCCCGGCGAATGCCCGATATGCGGCATGCGACTGGTCAAGGTGGATGACAGGAAGCGAGGGGCGGCCAGATCGGATGCCGGTGGCCAGCGGAAGCTTCTCTACTACCGCTCGCCCATGGATCCCAAGGTGACCTCGGCCACGCCGAAGAAGGACCAGATGGGGATGGACTACGTCCCCGTATACGAGGACGAGGTGAGCGGCGCTCAGTCCTCGGTGGAGGGTCAGGCGACGGTGGACATCGATCCCGCGCGCCAACAGCTCATCGGGCTGACGACCGCGGAGGCCAGCGCTGGCCCGGTCGGCGGCGCCTGGCGCACCGTTGGTCGCGTCGCCATGGACGAGACGCGAGTGCGCCATATCAACGTGAAGGTCCCCGGGTTCGTCGAGCACGTCTTCGTGGACTTTGTGGGCAAGAAGGTGAGAAAGGGGGATCCTCTTTTCGCCATCTACAGCCCCGAGCTCCTGTCGGCCCAGGAGGAGTATCTGCTCGCGCTGCGTACTCGGGGAGCGCTCGCGAAAGGAGGCTCGTTGGGGAGCGATGGCGAGGCGCTCGTCAAAGCCGCTCGCAAGAAGCTCTCCCTCTGGGACGTCCCCGAATCCGAGATCGCACGCATCGAGCGGACGGGCGAGACCACGAAGACGATCACCTTCTATTCGCCGGTCTCGGGCGCGGTCACGAAGAAGGATGTCGTGGAGGGGATGAAACTCGACGCCGGTGCCATGCCCTACGAGATCGTCGATCTCTCCAATGTTTGGGTGCTCGCCGATGTCTACGAGAGCGAGCTGCAGTTCGTAAAGGAGGGCATGGCCGGCAGCCTGACCCTGAAGGCGCTCCCGAACCGCGAGTTCAAGGGCAAGGTGCTGTTCATCGATCCTCTGCTCGATCCCCAGACCCGGACAGTCAAGGTCCGATTGGCGTTTGCAAACCCGAGCGGCGAGCTGCGGCCAGAGATGTTCGGGGAGGTCATCCTGCATGGGACGCCGCGGGAGGGTCTGCGCATCCCGCAGGACGCGGTCATCGACTCTGGTACTGAGAAGCTCGTCTTCGTGGCGCTCGGCGACGGGAAGTTCCAGCCCCGGAAGGTGCGGCTTGGCGACTCAAGTGGCAACAACGTCGAGGTCGTGTCGGGGCTGAGCGCCGGCGATCAGGTCGTCACTCGCGCCAACTTTCTAATCGACTCCGAGTCCAAGCTGCGCGCGTCCCTCGCAGAGCTGTCCGGGGGCAATGGCCCCAAGGTCCCGGAGAGAGCGCGCGTTCTCCCGGGCTCGACGGAGCCAGAAGACGAGGCCGTGCCAAGCCCGCAACCTCGGTCAAGCCCAGGGGGAAGCGCCGAGCCCCCACCTGGTCATGAAGGGCACCGGCCATGATCAAGCGCGTCATTCGCTTCTCCGCGGAGAACAGGTATCTCGTCCTCGCCTCGGCGATCGTGCTGTTGGTCATTGCCTGGTGGTCCATCAGGAACATCCCGCTCGACGCTTTGCCCGACCTCTCCGACACGCAGGTCATCGTGTACTCGAAGTGGGATCGCAGTCCCGACATCGTCGAGGACCAGGTGACCTACCCGATCACCACGGCACTCCTCGGCGCGCCGAGGGTGAAGGCCATCCGTGGCTTCTCCGACTTCGGGTTCAGCTACGTCTACGTCATCTTCGAGGACGGCACCGACTTGTACTGGGCGCGCACGCGCGTCCTCGAGTACCTCTCAAAGATCACCCCGCAGCTGCCGGCGGGCGTGAAGACGGAGCTTGGCCCCGACGCCACCAGCGTCGGATGGGTCTTCCAGTACGCGCTGGTCGACAAGAGTGGAAAGCATTCCTCCGACGAGCTGCGCTCGTACCAAGACTGGTTCCTACGCTACGCGGTGCAGAGCGTGCCGGGCGTCTCCGAGGTGGCCACCGTCGGCGGTCAGGTTCGCCAGTACCAGGTGACCGTCAACCCCAACTCCTTGGCCGCCTACAAGCTGCCACTCGACGCGGTGATCGAGGCGGTTCGAAAGGGGAACAACGACGTCGGCGGGCGCCTCGTGGAGCTCTCCGGCCGTGAGTACATGGTCCGCGGCCGCGGGTACGTGAAGAGCATCCATGACATCGAGAAGCTGGTGCTCAAGACCGAAGGCGGCACGCCGGTGATGGTGAAGGACGTCGCGTCGGTGGCGCTCGGCCCCGAGATGCGCCGAGGCATCGCCGACTACAACGGTGAGGGCGACGTGGTCGGCGGCATCGTGGTGATGCGAGAGGGAGAGAACGCCCTCAGCGTCATCGACAAGGTCAAAGCCAAGCTCGAAGATCTCAAACCCTCGCTGCCGAAGGGGGTCGAGGTGGTCACCACCTACGACCGCTCGGACCTCATCGAGCGCGCCATCGGCACGGTCAAGGACAAGCTCGTCGAGGAAATTATCGTCGTCTCGCTCATCATCCTCATCTTCCTCTGGCACTTCCCATCCTCGATCATCCCCATTGTCACCATCCCGGTGTCGGTCGCGCTCTCGTTCATCCTGATGAAGCTCTTCGGGTTGAATGCGAACTTGATGTCCCTGGCCGGCATCGCGATTTCGATCGGCGTCCTCGTGGACGGCGCGATCGTCGAGGTCGAGAACGCCTACAACAAAATCCACCACTGGATAAAGGATGGGAAGCAGGGGGACTTCCACCAGGTGCGGCTCGAGGCATTGTTGGAGGTCGGCCCAGGAGTGTTCTTCTCGCTGCTGGTAATCGCGGTGGCGTTCCTGCCGGTCTTCACGCTCGTCGACCAGGAGGGCCGGCTCTTCCGCCCGCTCGCCTTCTCAAAGAACTTCGCGATGGCCATCGCGGCGGTCCTCGCCGTGACCCTCGATCCGGCGCTGCGCATGCTCTTCGCGCGAATCGACCCCTTTACGTTCCGACCCAAGTTTCTCTCGTCGTTGGCGACCAGGGTGCTGGTCGGCACCTACTACTCCGAGGAGCGCCACCCGATCAGTCGGCTCCTCCATCGTCTCTACGAGAAGCCGTGCCGGTTCGTGGTGCACCACGCGAAGGCAACCATCGCCGTCGCCGTCCTGATCGTGCTCACTGCCATCCCGGTCTACCTGCACCTGGGCTCGGAGTTCATGCCGCCGCTGAGCGAGGGAACCATCCTCTATATGCCGTCGGCCGTCGAGCCTGGAATGTCCGTGGCGGAAGCCCAGAAGGCCCTACAGATCCAGGACAAGATCCTGATGACCTTCCCCGAGGTCGAGCGCGTCTTCGGCAAGGCGGGCCGTGCGAATACGTCCACGGACCCGGCGCCGTTCACCATGATGGAGACGACCGTGTTGCTCAAGCCCGAGAGCCAGTGGCAGGAGAAGCCGCGCTGGTACTCCGCTTGGGCGCCGGAGTGGCTCAAGAGGGCTCTCCGCCCATTCTGGCGTGACCGCATCACCCAAGAGGAGCTCGAGGGACAGATGAACGCCGCCCTCCAGCTTCCGGGCATCTCCAATGCGTGGACCATGCCCATCAAGGGGCGGCTGGACATGCTTTCCACCGGCATTCGCACGCCCGTGGGCATCAAGGTCATGGGCTCGGACCTCTCGACCATCGAGCGCATCGCGAAGGAGACGGAGGCGGCGGTATCGAGGCTTCCGAGCACGCGCAGCGCCTATGCCGAACGCGTCGCGGGCGGATACTTTCTCGACTTCGTCCTGAACCGCGACCAATTGGCCCGATACGGGCTCAGCATCGACGACGCGAACATGATGGTGATGACGGCGGTCGGTGGGGACAATCAGAGCACCACCGTCGAGGGGCGTGAGCGCTACGGGATCAATGTGCGCTACGCCCGCGCCTACCGCGAGGATCTGCAGGCCCTCCAGCGCGTCCTGTTGCCGCTGCCCAGCGGAAAAGGGCAGATCCCGATGAGCGAGATCGCGGATGTCGTGCTCGCGCACGGCCCCTCGATGATTCGTGACGAAAACGGCTTGCTCGCGGGCTATGTCTACGTCGACTTCGACACGTCGAAGGTGGACGTCGGCAGCTTCGTGACGCAGGCCAAGAAAGCGGTCGCGGCCGAGGTCAAGGTGCCGACGGGCTACTCAATGACGTGGAGCGGCCAATACGAGAACATGCTGCGCGTGCGCGAGCGGCTGAAGCTCATCCTGCCGATCACCCTCGTGCTGATCTTCGGGTTGCTCTACATGAACACTCGGTCGGCAGTGAAGGCGAGCATCGTCATGCTCGCGGTTCCATTCTCGGCGGTAGGCGCCGTCTGGTTGCTCTGGGCGTTGGGCTACAACACCTCCATCGCCGTGTGGGTCGGGATGATCGCCCTGATGGGGCTCGACGCCGAGACGGGAGTCTTCATGCTCCTGTTCCTCGATCTGTCACATGACGAGTTCAAGAAAAAAGGGCTGCTCCGCACCCGAGAGGATCTCGTCGAGGCCATCATCCACGGTGCGGTCAAGCGGGTTCGGCCGAAGGCGATGACCGTGTTCGCCGCGATGCTGGGCCTCTTGCCAATCATGTGGTCGACCGGGACCGGCGCGGACTTGATGAAGCGGATCGCCGCGCCGATGGTTGGCGGGCTGGTGACGAGCTTCCTGATGGAGTTGCTCGTGTACCCGGCGGTCTACTTTTTGTGGAAACGCAAGGAAGTCGCGACAGAGGCTGCGGCAGAGGCCGTTGCCAGCGGGTAATGGGGACAATGACGGATTGGGTAGCATTCATTCTTGGGTCATGCTCGGCACCGTCACGACACCGTCACGCAAACCATGGAGAAACATGAAGAATCAGCATGAGAACGAGTTGAATCTCTTCGGCCGACCAGACTTGGCCCATACCGGCAGCGAAGTGGATAGCTACTTCTGTTCTTATCAGAAACGGATCGGCGTCTTGAACGTCCTATGGTCGAGACAGACGAACCGTCTCCTCCGTTCCAGCCAGGCATTGGCCTTCACCCTAGCCATCTGTTCTCCAGTCCAAGCGCGATCCGCCGAGTCTGTTGAGGGGAAAGCGATGGTGACGACTGGCACTGCTATGGAGCAGGGTTCGCAGGCACAGATGAACCCCTATTTCAGTGCAATCAATTACAACCTGCCCAAGCGTACCTTGATGCTAATGGTGTTGCCCGACTTCCAGATCGCGCGAACCGGCCCGAACTTCGCCACCGGAATGATTATGCTGCAATACGGTCTCACAGACCGCTTGACCGTTGGGATGATGGCGGAGGGACAGAAAATCGGGGGGTTGCCCGCAACCTATGGCGGGCTACGCATCAATGCGTATTTTCGCGTCTTTCCCGAGGACCATTTTCTGAATTTCACATTGTATGGCGAGTATGAAGGCCTGAATGGTGCGGCGCTTTACAAAATGGAAGTTTCGGGATTTGGGGGCGAGGACTTGGAGGGGTCGATCCGACAAGCGCGTCGCACACCTGTGCGCACCTTTGAGCAGCGGGCGATCATGTATCACGATTGGGGTCGGCTCAACGCCACTTTCAACTTTGTCAGCGAGACCGACCTCGGGGGCAGCGATGAGAATAATTTTGGTTATTCTTGGGGAGTCTTCTGGAACCCAGCCTACATGGGAATGGGGATGGACGCCGGAAAACCCATGCCGGGGATGGCGCATGCGGAACAATCGGCGACCCCACCGCTGCTTTCATTGCAGCGACTTGGCGTGGGGGTCGAGATGATCGGCGCACTGGGTAACACGCATAAGTTCGGTTTGTACTGGGACCAGCAGCAGCATTACGCGGGGCCGGTCTTCAGTTATGCCTTGTCGGAGAATTGGAGTGTTCGTGTGGAGGCGGCGGTGGGGCTTTCCAGTGTCAGCGATCCGTTCGTGCTGCGTACGGGGGTGTCGTATTCGATCGATCAATTTTTTCACCGGTTGGCCGGGGCTTTCTGATGGGTTTGCGAATCTACGCGCCTAACACTACTGCGCCGCGCACCGGTGGAGCTGATCGAGGTCGCATAGCGCGAGGCTGAACACCGGCTTCGCCGACGATTTGCTGATCCGCTATTTCGCGGGCCACTCCTCGACTTGCTCCGCGGCGGCGTTGGTGATCCAACCTGCCCATGGCCCACCTCACAGACGCAGGAGAAGCTCGGCTCGAAGACTACCTCGAACGGCTGGGTGAGAAACTCGGCGACCCGCGCCGATGCGCTTCCTTCGCCACCTACGCGCTGGGTCTGCTCGGCGATGGCGAGCGCAAGAGCGTCGAGCCCATCGCCGCGCGCGCCACGGGCAGCAAAGAAAACGTCGAACGCGTTCACCAAAGTCTGCTGCATTTCATCACCGACTCGGCCTGGCCCGACCACCCCCTGCGTCTCGCCGCGGCCGAGTATGCCCTCAAGGCGATGACGGCCAACGAGGACGTTGAGACCTGGATTCTCGACGACACCGGCTTCCTCAAGCAGGGCACTCACTCCGTTGGCGTGCAGCGCCAGTACACCGGCTCGGCCGGGAAGGTCACCAACTGTCAGGTGGGCGTCTCGTTGACTGTCGCGACGCGCACAGACCATCTGCCCGTCGACTTCGAGCTGTACCTTCCGACGAGTTGGACCGACGACGCCGCGCGCCGCCGCGAGGCGCGCATCCCCGACGATGTTGTCTTCAAGACGAAGCCCGAGCTGGGCCTCGGCATGGTGGCTCGCGCGCTGGCTGACGAGCTGCCTCCCGGCGTCGTCCTGGCTGACGCCGGCTACGGCGCCTCCGCCGACTTTCGCTTGGGCCTTCACCGCCTCGGCATTCACTATTCCGTGGGCGTCAATCCGCTCACCACCGTTTACGAGGTGGGCGAGACCGTCAACCGAGGTGGCCAGGCCATCGGGCTGCGAGAGCTTGCCCTCAAGCTCAAGAAGAAAGGCAAGTTCAAGCGCTGCACCTGGCGCGCGGGCACCCGCGGCGACCTCACCGCTCGCTTTGCCATGCGCCGCGTGACGCCCTGCGCGGAACGAGGGCGCGAACTCGAAGAGCGCCAGCCCCTCTGGCTCCTCATCGAGTGGCGCGACGGCGAGGCGGAGCCCGCCAACTACTTCTTCTCCTCGTTGCCCGAAGACATTCCCCTGAAGGAACTCGTCCGCATCACCATGCAGCGCTGGCGCACGGAGCGCGTCTACGAGGACCTCAAGGGCGAACTCGGGCTCGACCACTACGAGGGTCGCCGCTTCAGAGGCTGGCACCACCACATATCCGTGGCCCTTTGCTGCTACGCCTTCGCGGTGGCTGAACGCCATCGCATTTTTCCCCTCCCGACCAGACGGCGCAGTTCCTCTGGTGCGGACCGATGCGCGGCCTGAGCGCCACTTCGAGGACTCCTTCATCACCACCAGACAGGTCATCGCTCGCGCCATCGCTCTATGGCTCCCGCGTTGCCCCGACTGCCTCAGATCCAAACCGCCCTCACGCCGCGGTCGCTCGGCTCGTCCACCGGCAATCGTCATGACGCAGTAGTGCTAACCAATAGGCGTTTCAACCATTAGAATGAGGATCGGGGAAGCGGTCACGGTGAACAAAATCGTCGATTGCGAGCAGATGTCGGTTCGTTCATCAGCGAAGCCCGCAAGAATGGACTTCGGCGCGCTTTCTCCAAAGCCATCCTGACCGCGTCCTGGATCATGGAGCGCGTCGACACGCTGGTCGTCGACAAGACGGGGACGCTGACCGAAGGCAAGCCACGCCTCGGCGACCCCGGCTCAGGGCTTCAGCGAGGACGAACTGCTGCGGCTTGGCGCGACACTTGAGCGCGGCAGCGAGCACCCGCTCGCCGCTGCCATCGTCGCGGGGGCGAACGAGCGCAGTGCCCAGTTCGGCGAGCTCAAGGACTTCCGGTCCATCACTGGCAAGGGCGTCGTTGGCTCCGTCGACGCTCGAAGCGTGGCCCTTGGAAACCGGCATTTGCTCGAGGAGTTAAAACTTGAGCCGAGCGGTCTTGGCGAGCGGGCCGAAGAGCTGCGGCGCGAGGGGCAGACGGTGATGTTCGTCGTCATCGACGGCAGGTTGGCAGGCCTCCTCGGCGTTGCGGACCCGATCAAGGCCTCGACCCCCGAAGCCATCCAGCTCCTCCATGCGGAGGGCATCCGCATCGTCATGCTGACCGGCGACAGCCGCACCACCGCAGAGGCCGTCGCGAAGAAGCTCGGCATCGACGAGATCGAAGCCGAGGTCCTCCCCGAGCAGAAAGGCGAGGTCGTGAAGCGCCTCCAGTCGCAGGGCCGCACCGTCGCGATGGCCGGCGACGGAATCAATGACGCCCCCGCGCTCGCGCAGGCGCACGTCGGCATAGCGATGGGCACCGGGACGGACGTCGCGATGGAGAGCTCCGGCATCACGCTCGTGAAGGGGGACCTGCGGGGCATCGCCAAGGCCCGGCGGCTCTCGCGAGGCACGATGCGCAACATCCGCCAGAACCTCTTCTTCGCGTTTGTCTACAACGTGCTCGGCGTACCTATCGCCGCAGGCGTCCTGTACCCGGTTTTCGGGCTCCTGCTCAGCCCGATGATTGCGAGCGCCGCGATGAGCTTCAGCTCGGTTTCGGTGATCGGAAACGCGCTCAGGTTGAGACGCCTCCGACTGTGACACCGTCGCTCGTAGACCCATCTGGACATGGTGATTGTCGATCACCATGCCCAACTCGCGGTTCGAGTCCGCCACGGGGGCGCAAGGTGCAGTTGACGAGTGGGGTAGCATTCTTACGTCGTGCTCGGCGCTATCACGCAAACCAATGAGAAACCTGGGGAATCAGCCTGAGAACGAGTTGAATCTTTTCGGCCGACCAGAGAACTTGGTTGGTGCAGCCGACCGAATGGGGAGCCATTCTTCCATCACCACCAACCGGCGGTGAGGGACCAGTAAACAGGAGCCTCGCGAGGCAACTCGCGGGGCTTCGCCTTTGAAGCGCCAGTGTTCGCGGGGTTCTGCGCGCGGGCGGCGTTCGCGGCGAGGTCGCGGACCGCGGCGCTGAGAACGCGGGACCGCGCGACGACGGGCCCTCGGCGCCTCGATCGTGCTCTCTGAAGGGCCGTCCGGGTCGAGAGCGGCAGAGAACGGTTAACAGGTCGGGCCCGGCGAGAGCTGCCGGTTAACAGCGGGGCCATCACTCTACGCGGTACTTCTCGCTGAAAGCACCGAGCGTG
>VFSW01007240.1_pt1 | contig 16143 bp, 17 predicted proteins | sample 5358111 | NCBI WGS metagenome assembly VFSW01 (sample SAMN11554181, study PRJNA540505) | mine drainage metagenome | isolation source: sediment from site ElyBrook_90M | place: USA: Ely Copper Mine, Vershire, VT | collected 2017 | reverse complement strand
CTGACCGGACTCGAGGGGTTCACGCAGCATGTCCAGCAAATGCGTTGGAAACTCGTACTGGGAAGTTACAATATTGCCGGGATTTTCCAATATTCCACTTGGCTATACACTGGGATGATCTATCGCTTGCGCGATATCAACCCCTATGACTACCTGGTGGATGTCCTGCAATAGGTAGGACAGATTTGTGCCATAGAAACATGGCAGGTTGGGGATGTCGCATAACTTAGGACTTGTGCAACTTCAGACTCGAATCAGAAGGTCGTTAACAAATCCATGGTGGAAAACTGGAATAACCGAGCGCTTATTCCAACATAAGACTGTTTGCCGGATCGGACTTCAAATCGCCATCCGAGTTTTTTTGGGCCAAGACTATTAGAATTGCTCGGATCAGGCTTGGAAAACGCGCGTTCAGATCCTCCATGCGGAGCGAAACAATGCGGTGCGCACCTTCCTTTCGTGTGCGGATCACCCCTCCCTCACGCAGGACTTTAAAGTGATGTGAGAGCGTTGACTTGGGAGCATCAATTCCAAAAGCTCCACAGGTAAGCTCCCCGTCTTGCGCAAGGCGCTGAATAATACGTAACCGAACAGGGTCACTCAGCGCATGCAAAACCGCCGGCAAATCAAGACTGTCTCGGTCAGGATGATAAAACATTCTCATGGTTGACATCATACAACTAAAGAAGATACATTACCACTGTTCGATATATATCGAACAGTGGTAATGATTGCCACACGGCTTTACCAAAAAGTGGTCCATAAGACCAAATATTGAGACGGAATCGTTGACAAAAATTGACCATAGGAGGCACGCAGAATGGACTTTATGGAATCTTCGGACGGTTTGCCTGTATTCAGAAACTCAGACTCATTTGTTTTGTTGGAAGATAGCAAGGCTGTTGATGCTCATGGCAGTTCCCATCTCTTTTGGGCACCTGAGGAGATTGTGGAATGCGCGAGCCATGAGGATCTCGATGATGCTCTGGCTCGCGTTGATGCGGGGCTGCGTCAGGGGCTGCACGCATCTGGGTGGCTGAGCTACGAGGCTGGTTATCACATGGTGCCCCGCCTGCCCGCGCCGCCAACCAACGCCCAGACAGTCGTACCGCTACTGTGGATGGGGCTGTTCGCCAAACACCGCCGTCTGTCGCCGGAGCAAGTCAAACACTTTTGGGCAGCCCAAGAGCCAACCGACTCCCGCCACCCGAAAATTCAGCGCCTACGACTGAACATGGACCGAGAAGAGTATCTGGCGGCCATCAATCGGATAAAACGTTATATCGTCGAAGGGGATACTTATCAGGTTAATTACACACTTAAGTATCTTTTTGATTTCGATGGTAGTCCTTACCAACTGTATCTCATGCTACGCGAAAACCAGCGCGTCGAGTTCGGTGCCTTCCTACAAACACCTGACCATACAATCCTTTCACTATCTCCCGAGTTATTCTTCCAGAAAACTGGCGACACTATTAGATGCAAACCTATGAAGGGGACAGCACCTCGCGGGCGAACTCTGGATGAAGACCGGCAACGGCAGGATCATTTATTCCAAGACATCAAGACGCGTTCGGAAAATGCCATGATTGTGGACTTGCTGCGCAATGACTTGGGGCGTGTTGCTCAGGCAGGCAGTGTCAAGGTCAGCAGACTCTTTGAGGTCGAAAAATACCATACACTCCTGCAAATGACCTCGACCATAGAGGCTCGGGTCGATCCGTACCTCGACCTTTCCGTTCTTCTCAAAAAGTTGTTTCCTTGTGGATCGATAACCGGCGCACCCAAAGTCCGTACAATGCAGATCATCAGAGAATTGGAGAAAGCGGAGCGGGGTATCTATACCGGGGCTATCGGCTATGCCAGCCCAAACCGCGACATTTGCTTCAACGTGCCCATCCGTACGGTTGTTCTGCGCTCTGACGGTCACGGGGAAATGGGCATCGGCAGCGGTATCGTCCACGACTCGGTTGCGGAGCAGGAGTTTGACGAATGCCTGCTCAAAGGCCGCTTTCTGTCCGATCCCCATCCTGCCTTCGATCTCATTGAGACATTGCTATGCAGCCGGGGGGAATATTGGTTGCTTGAGGAACATCTCAAACGGCTGCAGGCTTCGGCGGAGTACTTTGATTATTCATGCCCGCTTGATGCCATTCGACAGTCGCTATTTGATTACAGCAACAGCCTGAATCAATTGGTTGATTGGCGGGTACGGCTACTACTAGGTCGCCATGGCCGATTCCATATTGAATCATTTTCTATGGCATATGATGGGGAACAGCAGGGTGCTATGCCGCTACCAGTCATGATTGCTACCAAACAGACACACTCCAGCAACCGTTTTCTCTATCACAAAACTACCAATCGAGTTGAGTACGACACCGTTTACCAGTCTGCACGGAACGCTGGCTTTTGCGAGGTGCTGTTTACCAACGAACACGGCAAACTGACCGAAGGCTCACGCAGCAATATCTTTGTCCAAATCGACGGCACCCTTTTCACACCACCGGTTGAATGCGGACTATTGAATGGTGTGATGCGCCAGTACCTGTTGAGGGAGTCCACAACAGACGTCGCCGAGCGCATTCTAACGCACAAGGATTTGCTTAGGGCGGACCGGCTCTTTATTGCCAATTCTGTACGGGGGCTCACGGAGGTGCAACTATTGCCTGTTACTGACCGGCTCGACGTATCTTCCTCTGTCTCCATGGCGCTGTCCAACAAGGAGGTGGGTCCATGCTACTCATGATTGATAACTACGATTCTTTCACCTACATCCTAGTGCAGTATTTCATGGAATTGAGTGTGGAGGTCTGTGTTTACTATAACGACGAGATCACGCTGGACATGATCCAAGGCCTGCAGCCCAGCCAAATCGTCATCTCCCCAGGCCCTTGCACCCCAAGCGATTCGGGGGTTTCCATGGATGTTATTCGTCGATTCTCGGGCATCATCCCAATTCTGGGGGTCTGCTTAGGACATGAGGCGATAGGACAGGTTTTTGGCGCCCGTATTGTTCACGCTAAGGCGGTGGTTCATGGCAAGGCCTCGCCAATTTATCACTGTGGAACGGGCGTGTTTGCAGGTCTACCGAACCCTGTGCAAGCAGCCCGTTACCACTCCCTAGCTGTGGACCGCGAAAGTCTGCCTGACTGTCTGGAAGTCACTGCCTGGACACAGGATTCAAACGGGCAAGTCAATGAAATTATGGGCATTCGTCACCGGACTCTGGAGATAGAAGGCGTACAGTTCCACCCTGAGTCTATCCTCACAGAGCATGGCCATCAGATGCTGCAAAATTTCATGCACCGCGCCACGCAGCCACCCAGGATAACTGAACTTCCGAAACGTGCGTAGTTTCTACGGGCAAACAGCCCATTTCTTCTGAGGAGAACTACCCATGGATACCTCAAGCACCAACAATTATCCTGACCATTCCGATGTACTGCAGCGACTGTGTACCTCTTGGGGCACAAGAGTAGCCGTGAAGCAGCCTGATCTTGACAGTACCTATGATCTCCAGAAATCGGATTACCCAGAACATCTACTTCCATTTAAAACGCATCCGAGCTACGAAAACTTGGATGACGCCACCAAGCAACGCGTACTCGCTGGAGGTTGGATCGCCTACAACGAAAAAACGATTGCGGTGGAAGAAAACATTATCAATCCGGCCTGTGCATTGCTTCTGCATCAAACATTCCCCGGCACCAGTGCCGAATGGGCACAGATCGCCATGGCTCAGACTATGGTTGATGAGCAGTATCACATCCTGATGTGTCTGAACGCCTGCCGCGTCAGCCGTCGCCAGCGAAAACTTGACGGCCTACAGTTGCCTACGCCCGGCATTGTGTCCCTGCAGCGCACCTACTTGGAGGGCGTAACGGCCGAGTGGCAACGGCCAATCATACAATTGGCCTTCGCTACCATCGCGGAGATGACCATCAATGCTTACTTGTTGTTGTTGTCAAACGACGCCACTATTCAGCCACTTAACCGAATTACCACAGACTTGCATCGCCGCGATGAGGCAGCCCACCATACCTTATTTCGGCAGATCGTCAAATCAGTTTTCTTGGGTATGAACCAACTTCAGCAAAACTACTTTGTGGAGATTCTGCCGTATGGCCTACGCGCCTTCGCTTCCGCAGAATTCCATGGATGGCGTGCACTGTTGGAGGCACTAGGAATCAAAGACGCCGCAATGATCATAGAGGACTGTGAGGCTCACCCGGCAAATAGCGCTCTTGTACGAGACTATAACGGCCTCAAGGGGCTCGCAATGGAGCTTGGCATTCTTGATCGCATTGATTACGTCCTCTAAAAGGATTTAGTGGGGTTTTGATTTTTATTCGGCACAACTGTTCTATGAGCGTTGCAGTTGATTTTGACTTACGACGACTGAGGTTGGCTCAAGTACCTGCTTGAACTGTAACCTGGAATCATCTCCTTTAGGCGAGGGTCGTTCATATTTGGAACAAACAAGATGGATCCATCTTGAATAAAACGAAGGGATTACGTTATGAACATTCTGCAGATAAATTCTTCCGCCCGAACCGCCGGGTCGCAATCGACCCAACTGGCTTCTAAAATTACCGCCAAACTTCATGAACGCCATCCGCATGCGAAAATCACAATGCGCGATCTGGCCATCAATCCGCATCCATTTCAGGATGAGGCAACACTACAAGCACTATTTACGCCGAAAGATAAGCGCTCTCCAGAACAAATCGCGCGAGTGGCACGCGATGATGCGCTGATCGCTGAAATTCAGGAGGCCGATATCATCGTGCTAGGGGTGCCAATGTATAACTTTGGCGTTCCTGCGTTGCTAAAATCCTGGATCGATGCCATCGCCAGAGCAGGCGTCACATTTAGATATAGTAAAAATGGCCCAGAAGGTCTGCTGACAGGCAAGATGGTTTATGTGGCTATGACTAGAGGAGGGCTGCACAAGGATACGCCATCCGACACCATGACCCAGTACCTCAAGACGATTTTTGGATTTCTTGGTATGAACGAAGTTAGGATGTTTTTTGCCGAAGGACTAGCTCTCGGCAAAGAGGATTCTGAAAGTGCCATACGAAAGGCGCAGGCAGAAATCGATGCAGCAATTACCTGGAAACGATAAGGAATAGTCATGGAAGGGACAAACGCAGCCATAAACACCCGTATATCACCAGCGCGTGATTTGTCCAGCGGCGTCGAAGAACCCCTTCCGTCTGGAGAAAAACGCATGCTTGAGAAGCAGGTACATTTGCACCACTCCTATCTGCGCCTCATCGGCGCCATGGCTCTTTGGGGTGGAGTGCCGGTTGTCATGAAAGCCACTTTGTCAGGGCTCAACCCTGCCACATTCAATTTTTTTCGCTATTTGCTGGCACTGACCATCCTGTTTCCGCTCTTGAAACACAGTCGGGTGCCCAGGGTGCCCATTCGCGTCAAGGCGTACCTGATGCTACTGGGCGCATGCACACTCTTTCCTTATAGCGAACTATTCCTGATTGGTCTGGAGCATACCTCGGCGGCAACCGCTGGACTCCTTAGTGGACTGACTCCGGTCATCGTGCTTCTGCTGGGTTTGCTATTGAGAATGGAGCAACCGACGTGGCGCATCATTATCGGCATGTTGGTATCTTACGCCGGAGTTTACTACTTCATTAGCACAGGACAACCAGCCACCGGTACCACTCACGGCGATTTTTATGGCGTTTTTCTGATCAGCCTAGCGGTGATTGCCTTTTCTATCTATTCCGTCTCCAATAGCAAGCACAGCAGAAATTACCCAAGTCTTGTCGTCACGACCTATGTATTCCTCGGAACATTTCTCGCTTTTATACCCGCGACTATCTGGGATTGGTGGACACAACCGGCACAGCACGTCGGATTGGCCAATGTGGCTGGGATCCTATATATGTCCGTACCGGCCTCGGTAATCGGATACCTATGGTTCAGCCACGGAGCACGTGCATTGGGGGCCTACAAAAGTAGTCTATTCCTTAACCTCGTGCCAGTTTTCGCGGTCGCGTTTAGCATCCTTTTCCTCCAAGAACGCCTAGCATCGCGGCAATGGCTTGGCGTACTGGTAATCCTAGCTGGAATTTTTTTGACTCAAGTATCGCGCGTTCCACACCCGCCAAAGGTGTGAATTGCTGTCAGAAACCGCGCAAATTTATCGTGACCTTCTATTTTACAGAACAAAACACCAACCATGATTAACAAGACTGAAAGATTCCAGAGTGGTAAAAAATACAAACCATATTACCTAACCAAAGCACAGAAAATCGACGACACTACAAATAAAGCCCATGAAGGTGCAATTAGGCAAGCTATTGAATGGTTGATGTCTCGTCATAAACAAGCGGTAACGCAAACCATAAGTGAGATGATTTTTTCTGACTTTAGCGATGATGCGCGAGACGCGCTGAATTCACTTGATGACCGGATATGGCAGAGCATCCAATTGAATGCAACAGAATGCCTCATTGCTGAAGGAGAGATTCTGGTCAAGGACGAATATAGGCGTGTTACAGATTTGCTGCTTGATTTTGGCGGCCCGCTGTTTACTGCGGGTCAGCGTCAATGGATCGAACAACTGTCAGATCGCCCCTTGCGCATGTATGCCATTACTGATGTAACCGTTGGCCAACAAATTACTCTAAGTGATGCATTGGATACTAGTTCATCACCAATCATCGTTCATGAAAGGTCTGGCAGTCAGTTATCACTACTAGGTACACAAATAGGCGTTCGTATTATGAGTGTAAATGACCACTACGAATTGTCTGGATCGGCATATCCATACTCTAGATTAGCGTCTACAGAGGTCATGTCAGCCCTGAAAGAGGTCGCACGTGATTTTCTTGACGAACCCGAAGAACTGCCTCGTTTTATAAGTTTCATCATTCGCCGCAAATGGATTGAGCAATACATTCGACCGATTGTGTCCTTGTCAGGCGTGAAGAAATGTAGTGGTCCCGGTTGTCAAGACAGAAATACGACGAGTTTAAGAATCTATGACTGAACTTTACGAAAATTATAGACCCTTTAGGAGATCTCATGGCCCCGGAACTTGGACATTATTCACTGATACTGGCATTGACCCTGGCTATGGGTATGGCGACTTTTTCACTGGTGGGCGCGCAACGTGGCGTGGCTTCATGGATCGGTTTGTCGCGCCCCCTTGCTTTGACCCTGTTGCTGGCTATGGCCGTGTCCTTCGGTTGTTTGGCATGGTCCTTTGTGCACAATGATTTCTCGGTGCTTTATGTAGCACAGCACTCCAATTCAAAATTGCCGGTGCAGTACCAGTTTTCTGCCGTGTGGGGGGGGCATGAAGGCTCTTTATTGTTGTGGGTGCTTTTGTTGTGCACCTGGAGCGCCGCTGTTGCCATTTTTTCTCGCCGTCTCCCTGATCCTGTGGTGGCTCGTGCATTGGGGGTATTGGGTTTGGTCATCACGGGTTTCCTGCTCTTCATTCTTCTGACTTCCAATCCCTTCGATCGTCTTTTTCCTGCCGCTCTGGAAGGACGGGATCTCAACCCGATTCTGCAAGATCCCGGATTGGTGTACCACCCGCCCATGCTGTACATGGGGTATGTGGGGTTTTCTGTGGCTTTTTCCTTTGCTTTATCCGCGCTTATTTCAGGAAAACTGGATGCCACCTGGGCGCGTTGGTCCCGTCCCTGGACCTTGGCGGCTTGGGTGTTCTTAACTCTTGGGATTTGTTTTGGCTCACGCTGGGCCTATTATGAATTGGGTTGGGGAGGCTGGTGGTTCTGGGATCCGGTGGAAAATGCCTCCTTCATGCCCTGGTTGGTGGGCACAGCCCTCATTCATTCATTGGTGGTCACGGAAAAGCGCGGTGCCTTCAAACGGTGGACGGTATTGCTGGCCATTGCGGCTTTTTCCCTCTCGCTGGTGGGGACCTTCATTGTCCGTTCCGGGGTATTGAATTCGGTTCATGCCTTTGCCTCGGACCCCAAACGCGGGATCTTCGTCCTGCTTTTCCTCTCTCTGGTGATTGGCGGTTCTCTGACCCTGTTTGCCTGGCGCGCTCCTGCGGTGCGTGAGGGGGGGCGCTTCCAATTGGTCTCCAGAGAATCCTTCATTCTGCTCAATAACGTTCTGCTGGCCGTGGCTGCCGCCGCTGTGTTGTTGGGTACCATCTATCCCATGGTGATCGATGCTCTGGGGATGGGCAAGTTGTCCGTCGGTCCACCGTACTTCAATACGGTGTTCGTGCCTCTCATGATCCCTCTGTTGCTGATTCTGCCCATCGGGACGCTGGCTCACTGGAAGCGCGCGAATCTGAAGGATATTCTGCGCGAGGTGCGGCTCGATATGGTCATCGCTCTGGTGGTAGGAATCGTGGTTCCTTTTCTGATGGGGGCGTTCAGCCTGTTGTCGGCCTTGGGGATTGCCACGGCGGCCTGGCTGGCCACCAGCATTGTCCGCCAGGTATGGTCCTGGCGCCGCCTCAAAACGATTCCGCGCTGGTTCATTGGCATGCAGACCGCCCATTTCGGCATGGCGGTTTTTGTGGTGGGCGTGACTCTGATCAAGGGTTATGAAATCGAACGGGATGTGCGCATGGGGACGGGGGATACTCTGACCCTCAAGGGCACGACTTTCCGTCTGGTCGGGGTCGGGCCGGTGCCTGGACCCAATTACAGCGCCTTGCGGGGCACAGTGACTTATGGTGAAAACGGCAAGGTGGAAGGATTGCTGGAGCCGGAAAAACGGACCTACTTTTCTTCGCCTATGCCTATGACCGAAGCTGCCATTTATTCCACGATCTCCCGTGATCTATATGTTTCCCTGGGTGAACCCCTGGATAATGGGGCGTGGAGCGTGCGGATCTATTACAAGCCCTTCGTCAACTGGATCTGGGCTGGTTGTGTTCTGATGGCTCTGGGGGGTGCAGTGGCGGCGTCGGATCGACGTTATCGCGTGCAGGTCAAGACCGCCCGGCAAGAAAGGGCAGTGCAGCACGAGGTGACCGTATGACCGGAACGACACCCGAGTCGGGGGTGCCTCATCCTGAACCCGTAGAGATCAGAAAGCCCGCGCGTTTCAATATCTGGTTTCTGGTTCCGCTGGGAGTCTTCGTGGGGCTGGCACTGTTCATGGGGTTTGGCCTGCAGCATGATCCCCATGAAGTGCCATCGCCCTTTATCGGCAAACCTGCGCCGAATTTTCGTCTGCCGCTTCTGGAAGGCGAGGGTACTTTTTCGCCGGCGGATTACCGGGGCAAGGTTTGGATGCTCAATGTCTGGGCTTCCTGGTGCGTGTCCTGTCGTGAAGAACACCCGGTTCTGCTGAAATATGCCCGTCTGCATCAGGTTCCTCTGGTGGGACTGGACTACAAGGATGACCCGGATGCCGGGCGCAAGTGGGTGGATCAGTATGGCAACCCCTATACTTTGACCGCCATGGATCAGGATGGACGGGTGGGCATCGATTATGGGGTCTATGGGTACCTGAAACCTATGTCATCGACCGCAAGGGCGTGATCCGCTACAAGCAGATTGGACCGATTACGGCAGATGTCCTACAGAAAACTCTGCTGCCCCTACTGGAGGAATTGCAGAAATGAGCGGTGTGAAATGGCACGAATACTTTCCTGTCCTGCTGCTGGGGTTGGGGTTGATGGGCCCATGGGGGTTTTCCCACGCCGAAGAAGCCAAGCCTGTGGCGGATGATCCCGTCGTGGAAAAGCGCATGCTGGTGATTGCCGAGGATATGCGCTGTCTGGTATGTCAGAACGAATCCCTGGCCGCCTCCCAGGCTGATCTGGCCAAAGACCTGCGGCGTGAGATTCGTGATCAGATTCGTCAAGGCAAAACGGATCTGGAGGTGACGGACTATATGGTTGCCCGCTATGGAGATTTCGTGCGCTATCGTCCCCCAGTCAAGCCCGTGACCTGGGCGCTCTGGTTTGGCCCTTTCATTCTCCTGCTGGGAGCGGTGGGACTTCTGGGCTGGGTGTTACGCCGCAGGATTCTGCAACGATCCCCTGAAGCCCCCCTTTCTTCCGCACAAAAACAACAGATCGAGGCGCTCCTGCGCGACCAACCATGACCGTATTCATTCTGGCGAGCGGGGGATTGACCCTGCTCATCCTGTGTTATCTCGTTTTTTCCTTGATCCGACGGGGGCAGGTCAGCGACCATCGCAAAGCGCTCAATGCCGCCGTCTATCGTGACCAGTTGCAGGAATTGGCGGCCGAGCACGCGGACGGCAGTTTGGCCGATCCGGATTATGACCAAGCGCGCGAAGAGGTGGAACGCCGTCTTCTGGAGGATACGACGATCATGCCGGAAGTAACGGATCGGGTGCATGGTCGCACGACGGCACTGCTGCTTCTGGCGTTGATTCCGCTAGCCAGTATCGGCATGTATCTTTGGCGCGGGCACCCTGAAGCCCTCGATCCTCAGCCTGCGGAAATGGCGGCTCCGGCGCAGCAAATGACCCCCGCCAAAATCAATGAGATGGTCAAGGCCCTGGCCGAGAAGTTGGCCAAAAACCCCGATAATCCACAGGGCTGGGCCATGCTTGGACGTTCCTACATGAATCTGGACAAACCGGGCGAGGCGGTCAAGGCCTTTGGTCATCTGAAGAAAGAAATGGCCAGTGACCCGGAACTGATGGTGGATTATGCCGAGGCATTGGCGGCGGATGCTCAGGTGCGGGGCGATGACAAGCAGATGATCGTGTCCAACACCTGGGTCATGAATGCCCTCAAACTGGAACCGGGCAATGGCAAAGGGCTCTTCATGGCGGGGAGTTTTGCTTACATCAGCCAGCAATACGCTCTGGCGGTGTCCTACTGGAGCAAGTTGATGCCCCTGTTGGACCCGAGTTCCCAGGATTCCTCCTTTGTTCTGGAGCAACTCAACAAGGCGCGGGCGCAACTCAAACTGGCGCCCGTGACCGCAGATTCCTTTGCGGGGCCGGAGGGACCCGTCAAGCCCCAGGCTCAAAAAGGGGCTGCAGCCAGCAGCATCAGTGGCGAAGTGACGCTCGATCCGGCGTTGAAGGACAAGATCACCCCGGGAGAAACCCTGTTCATCTTTGCCAAGGCGGTACAAGGTCCTCCCATGCCTCTGGCGGTGATCCGGACCACGGTGGGGTCCTGGCCACTCAAATTCCAGTTGTCCGATGCGCAGGCCATGAGTCCCCAGTTCAACCTGTCGTCTGTGGATCTGGTGCGGGTGGAAGTGCGTGTGACGCAATCGGGCAATCCCATGCCTTCAAGCGGCGACCTGTTTGGAGCAACCTTGCCGCTCAAACCAGGCGCGCACGGGGTGGAACTGGTCATTAACCAAGTGCAGCCCTGAGCCGGGAACGCGATCATGCTTGCCGTGGCACAACTGACCTGTCAGCGTGGTGCTCCCGGTGTCAGGGGAGTTGTCGCGTCACCCGATAAAATAAAATCAGGACCGGGGGCGGAAAGTGAACAGAAATGAGCTGGTATTCTGAGGAACGCAAGACAGCGGTATTGAGGAAGTTACTGCCCCCGATGAACATGAGCGTGGCGGAGGTATCGAGACAGGAAGGGATCGCAACGGTTAAGCTGTATGCATGGCGAAATCAAGTGAAGGCAGTGGAGGTTCGGGTGCCAGGTGCGAATAAGGTGGCAGACGAGTGGTCTGCGGAGGCGAAGTTGGCGATAGTGGTAGAAACCGGCCGGGTTGTTTGAGATTGACAAGACACGCAGATAACGAACACAATCTTGAAGCCGATTTGATTGCTCGCAAAATTGCCAGGTGCTGATTATGCAAAACGACCAAAAGATAGAAATCTTATTGATGATTCAAGATGCCGTTGAGCGCGGCGTTGCAACTGCTCTTTCTCTGCACCCTCGCCCGTCAAGTGTAACTTTTGAGCAGGCCGGCGAATTGCTGGGGGTATCTTCCAGAACGATTTCAAACATGGCGCGGCAAGGGAGAATCAAACGCAACAAATTTGGTCGTATTCCCATTGTTGAGATCGACCGGCTTTTGAGCGCATAACGGTTTGTTTGATCAGGCAAACAAAACTTCCGATATCAGCAGGAATTTGAAATATCGCCGCTCAGTGTTGGCGCCGACCGAAAACTGACCCATTTATAGGGGTTGTGCCGACCCAAAATTGACCCAGGTGTTCTACTCGTCCTGTCTATTTTTTAGACAGGAGATAAAAGGGTGATCACCATGGAAATGATAGGCAAGGTTCGACGAATGTATTTACGCGACAAGTTGTCGCTACATGAAATAGCCAGGCGCACGGGTTTATCGCGCAACACGATACGCAAATGGCTGAGAAGCCCCAAGGAGGTGGTGCCGCCCACCTACTGCCGTGACCAGGTGCCGTGCAAACTGACTGCGTTTCACGGGACGCTGGAACAAGCACTCAAGGCTGATTCACTTCGGCTCAAGCAAAACAGACGCACGGCCAAGGACTTGTTTGCACAGGTAAAATTGGATGGTTATCAAGGTGGCTATAGCCGTATCACTGATTTCATCCGTGACTGGCGGGAAGGTGAAAGCAAACTGACTCATGCTTTTGTGCCGCTGAAGTTTGAATTGGGTGAGGCGTTTCAGTTTGACTGGAGCGAAGAGGGATTGGTCATCGGCGGCATTTACCGTCGCATGCAGGTGTCACACCTCAAGTTGTGCGCCAGTCGTGCATTCTGGCTGGTCGCCTACCCGAGCCAAGGGCATGAAATGCTGTTTGATGCGCACACGCGCTCCTTCAGCGCACTGGGTGGCATCCCTCGGCGCGGCATCTACGACAACATGAAAACGGCTGTTGACCGGGTCAAGAAGGGAAAGGGGCGGGTCGTCAATGCGCGTTTTTCCGTGATGTGCGCGCATTATCTGTTTGACGCAGATTTCTGCAATGTGGCATCTGGCTGGGAGAAAGGCGTTGTCGAGAAGAATGTGCAGGACAGTCGGCGGCGCATCTGGCTGGATGCACAGAATCAACGATTCAGCACATTTGCCGAACTCAATGCATGGCTGGGTGAGCGTTGCCGATCATTATGGGGGGAGTTGCGCCATCCTGATTTCAAGGAACTCAGCGTAGCCGAAATGCTGGAGCAGGAACAGGCACTTCTGATGCCTGTACCCAAGCCGTTTGACGGCTATGTGGATAAAATGTCTCGGGTCTCGAGTACCTGCCTGGTCAATGTGCAGCGCAACCATTACTCGGTGCCGTGCGAACTGGCAGGTCGGTGGGTCAGCGCCAGAATTTATCCGAATCGGATCAGTGTGGTGGCAGGAGATGAGGTGGTCGCCCACCATGATCGACTGACTGAGCGAGGTCATATCCGTTACGACTGGCAGCACTACATTCCGTTACTGCAACGCAAACCTGGGGCACTCCGGAACGGTGCTCCGTTTGCCGATATGCCCGTGCCACTCCAGCAGTTGCGGCAAGGCCTGATGCGCCACGTCGGTGGTGACAAGATCATGGCGCAGGTGCTGGCCGCCGTACCCATTACCGGGTTGGATGCGGTATTGGTGGCAGTGGAACTTGTGCTCGAATCTGGTGCGATCAGTGCCGAGCATGTCATCAATGTGCTGGCGCGACTGAATGCCAGTCCCCTGCCAGCGGGCGTGGAAACAAGTTTGCCACTCAATGAGGCCCCACTGGCCAACACCAGTCGGTACGACAAACTGCGGGATATTGACGAAGTGGCGCCCACCACCGAGGAGGTGAGCCATGATTGATGTCGCGACAGAACTCAAAGCGCTACGATTGCACGGAATGGCCGATGCCTGGACGGATTTGGTCTCTCAGGGTGCGAACTCCACAGAAACTTCGAGATGGTTGGTCGAGCACCTGCTGCAAGCCGAACATACGGATCGGGCCATGCGCTCGGTGAGGCATCAGATGAACGCGGCCAAATTTCCCATACATCGCGATCTGGCGGGGTTTGACTTCGAATCGTCCAAGGTCGATCAATCTCTGGTCAAGCAACTGGCAACGCTGTCGTTTACCGATACTGCACAGAATGCCGTGTTGATTGGTGGTCCCGGCACGGGCAAGACGCATTTGGCTACCGCCATCGCCGTTTCCGGCATCACCTTGAAAGGCAAGCGGGTGCGTTTTCACTCCACGGTCGATCTGGTCAATCTCCTGGAGAGGGAGAAGCACGACGGCAAAGCAGGACGAATTGCTCAGGCTTTGATGCGGATGGACCTCGTCATTTGCGACGAACTTGGCTATTTGCCGTTTAGCCAGGCTGGCGGTGCCTTGTTGTTTCACCTGCTGTCCAAGTTGTACGAGCACACCAGCGTGATCATCACGACGAACCTGAATTTCTCTGAATGGTCCAGCGTGTTTGGTGACGCCAAGATGACCACAGCGCTACTGGATCGGCTCACTCACCACTGCCATATCGTAGAAACGGGCAACGAGTCATACCGATTCCAGCATAGCAGCATAGCCGCGAAGTCGCGTATCAAATCCCGAGAGCAGACGCGCAAGGGTGGCAAAGAACCATTCTGAGCCAAAGCACGCGTCAGGGGTACCCCCTTGATCATCCTGAGATGAAAGGGGGGGGTGGAATCCGCGCCTGAAACCGGCCCCCCTCGTACGATGCTTGTTATTGCGACTGTCACGAAATATAGTTAATGTGACTGTCACGCTTTAAAAGAGGAATCATGACACAACAAACATTACCTGATAGCCGAAAGAAACCCGGCAGGCCAGCCACAGGAAAGGCCAGAACCGCAGTTCAGCGCAAGCGAGACCAGCGGGCAAGGGACATGACAGCGATATTCGAAGCGGACAGCGATAGTTGGACGGAAGCGCAATGTCTGGCGATACTGACCGGGGCAAGATTCCCGAAGAATTCACCGCTACAAAAAGCGGCATGGATACAGATTGGAAAACTTCGCTTGTTTATGTGACAGTCACAATATAATCCTGTGCTGAAAAAATGTAAATCAAGCACGGATTGATTCCAGAACCCGAAAAAGGGAATGTCGAAACGAGTTGTTTGGTACACTTATCCACAGTTGCCAGTTAAAAAGCAACGACCGGTCCTGGGTCAATATTCAGTCGGCAGGGTGGGTCAGTTTTCGGTCGGCGCCAACATCCCCATCGACGATTCTGTGCAGTAGGGCATAGGAAACGCGCCACTGTTGATTTTGAGAGACGATCGTCACGGTTTTATCGTTGATGCGAATGATCTTACCGCTTCGCAGGCGCTGTTCGCGGTCAAGGAATCCGACGATATCGCCCACCGCCACTTCCTGACGACTGAGGCCCCGATCTGGGTTGTCACGAATCGCGGCATCAATGCCCCCCAGGTTGATCGAGGTATAGGGCATGAGCCACCGTTGCGAAGTGTCCAGACGCTGGAGCAGAACCGTCTTCTGCCTCAATTCCAGCACCCGACCTGTGCATAGACGATTGTCCTTTTCGTCGAAGTATTCAACCTGTTGCCCGACATGAAGCACCCTGCGGATGGCAATGATCCATTTGGGATCGCACAGCATCCGGTCAATAGCCGCGCTCAGGCGATACAGCTCAAATCCCGAAGCCCGTTTCAATGCCTCGAGTACTTCAGCAAAGTTCATGATGCCATTCCCTTGCAGGCGGCAAACGGCAGCAATTCATCAATGCGACTGTTGGGCCATGCCGGAAGTTTCTCCAGGGTATCCTTCAGCCAGGCGTGGGGATCCAGTCCATTAAGTTTGGCCGTGGCCAGAAGAGTTTGGATAGCTGCTGCTCTCTGACCTGCCAACTCGGAACCGGCGTACAACCAGTTTTTCTTACCAATGGCGATGGGACGAATCCCGTTCTCGATGCGGTTATTGTCGATGGGCAGATGCCCGGCTGTGGCATAGCGCGCCAAGGCTTCCCATCGTTTCAGGCTATAGTCCATGGCTCGTGCCATCCCCGATCCGTCCGCCACGGTTCGACGTTGGGCGATGAGCCACTCACGGAAACTCTCAAGCATGGGTTGCGTCTTCTCCTGGCGCAGAATGCGCCGTTCCTCTACGCTCAAGTCCTCGGCCTCGCGCTCGATACCATACAGTTTCACGAACCATGCCATAGCTTGGGTTGATAGGGCTGTCGGGTGATCCGCATGCAAGTCAAAGAACTTGCGCCGTGCATGAGCCATACACCCCAACTCCACCACCC
>VFSW01007239.1_pt1 | contig 16144 bp, 13 predicted proteins | sample 5358111 | NCBI WGS metagenome assembly VFSW01 (sample SAMN11554181, study PRJNA540505) | mine drainage metagenome | isolation source: sediment from site ElyBrook_90M | place: USA: Ely Copper Mine, Vershire, VT | collected 2017 | reverse complement strand
GACCGGCGCCGTATACGGCTTCGTATTCCACGCGCTTCAGCAAACGCATGGCGCGGGGAAAATCCTGCCGCGGCTCGCCTGCCCGTCCGCCAAGCGGGCCTGCCCGTCCGGCAGGCGGGTCCGATTCTCTAGATGGGCGTAAGACGATGGCGTCCCTTTTTGCGTCGGGCCGCCAAGACTTTGCGGCCCCCTTTAGTCTTCATGCGCGCGCGAAAACCGTGTGTCTTGTGGCGACGGCGCACTTTAGGTTGAAACGTGCGTTTCGGCAAAGAGCTCTCCCCCTCAGTCCGCTAAATGGACCGAATCAAAACGTCTAGTGTAGTCGAGGCGTTGAAGGCGGTCAAGGATGGGACGGGTTAGCGTATATGCCCGCGAAAAAGGGACCACCCCGCCGGGATTCGGCACGGGGCCGGGCTTGCTTGTAATTAGCACAACCTCTCAGACACCTGGCCTAAGCGGCAACCCTGACTCCCGACAGGCCTAAGCGGTAACTGATTCGTTTCATTTTACATTTTTTAATCACTATAACTACTGATCCAGTTTATACATCAATGGGATAGTCAACGCATGGTTATACCCCTGAACCTCTATTTCAAGGTTCCCATCGAGGGTTTCCAGAAATCTGGCGCACTTAATTCGTATCTAGGAATTGATACGAACGTATTTGTTGATCCCGCGCTTCTGCGTTCCACAAAGATTCCCGAATTTCGGGGTGTTACAGAGGATTTCGCTGCCTATTTTTCTCCAATCATCAAGCTGCTCAAGACCACGAAGCGTATTGGCGACATCGCATGGGAAACTGCAATAAATAAGCTTCGTTTCCACGAGGAGCACGGTGCTGCTCTTGGCTACGCGGCAGCTGGTGGGTCAGGCCGTGGCATAGGCGAAGGACTTGCTGAACTGATCGCACAACGCGGCAAGGAGATCATTGAACTTGGTATCGATGATCCAGAAATGTTTGAAGTGATCGGTTTGTTTCAGGAAGGCTTTGGCCCTGACCTCCTGAGCGACATGGCAGTATCGATTTTGAAATCGAGATTTTTTGCCTACACCGAGAGAATCACCCGTGATCTAAAACTGGCACCTACGAAAGTGTTCCGGCTGAAAGGCGAGGAGTGGGTGTTGCCGGTTCACCTTGACGGCAAAACAGCGTTAATTTTGGTGCCTTCTGAAGTTCTGACGCCACTACCAATTGCCCTAGATCGTAGCGAAATTGCCGAGGTGGCGCGGTTTAATGCCGAGGTCCGCGCCGCTTGGAATGCTATTGTTGCCGCTGCCGGGAAAGAGAAACGCGCCCCAAGCAAGTCAGAAATCCGCGCGATGCTACTTTCAAGGCCGGAGAATCTGGCCGACTTGATCTCCGTTTACAAGAAAGCCGCTCGCAAGGGTTACGACTTTGCAAAAGACCCGCTCGGATTATTCAGTTGGGACTACTACGGTCGCGTAGCCGCAGAACAATTTCCCCTGAAAATAGCTCAACGCCAACCAAAAAACAAGGCGGAACTGAGGCAGGTTCTTGACCAAATAGTTGCCCAGTTCAAGAAAAATATTGAAGACAATAAGCTCTATGAGGTGTTGTACGGGGAAAATGGAGAGCCGCGCCAAGAAGTGTTCGGGCAGCGCTTGTTCTACGCGATCGCCGATTCATATTGTGCGGCAAACGATGTGGATTTGAGCAGAGAACCAAATCCCGGAAACGGCCCGGTCGATTTCAAACTGAGTGTCGGCTATCACGGGCGGGTCTTGGTAGAAATAAAGAAGTCTAACAATCCAAGGTTGCTTCACGGATTTGAGACTCAACTTGACGCCTACCAAAAAGCTGAGGCAACGGAGCAATCGCTCTATCTGATTCTCCGGGTGTCAGACGGCGAAGTAGGAATCAACGATGTCCTGAACCGCCGAGCAGAAAAATTGAAGAGAAAGCTAAAAGTTCCTGATGTGGTCGTGATTGACGCTAGAAAGAAACTACCAGCCTCGAAACGCTAACTCAATCGACGAGTGGTGATCTAAGAATTCCACGTCATCTTGTAATCTTGCAGTTTGACCGATTCGTAAGCATTGAATCGTTCCCCCGAGATATTGATAGGATTTCAGGCGGTTTCCTCCGATACACCCAGGATTCTTGCGAGTTCGCCCCAATGCCCTGGATGCGGGCAACGACTATGGCATACCCCTCGACCCGATCTACGAAGGGAAGTGCGTGCCCTTCCTCAAGCCCCGCGATCTTCTCTGGATTGTGGGGATTCGGCGCACAGCCACAAATGAAGAGCAGTAAGACGAGCAATTAGACGAAGCGTTAGCCGTAAAGTGAATCCGACGGTTGGCTAGAAAAAGACGGTCGGGCGAAACCTAGGAGTCAGTCTTGGGCGTTTCTATCGGGGATGGGACAGCAATAGTTACACTGACGGCTGGCGTATCCGTCAGTCCCGTCTGCCCATCTTGCACGGGATAGCTGACCGGGTTATCCCGCAGAATCGTGTCGGCCCCGATAACTACAGATGGTATCCGAGAGATGATGTCTTCTTCGTGCACGATATGTTTCTTGCCGGTCCAATGTGCTTGCTGCTCGGGAGTGCCCCCATCCATATCAAGAATCCAAATTTGCCTTGCTCCACGCCCAAACAGAACTGCCGTATTTACAACGAGCCCACGACATGTCTTTGGGCCGCCTGCTAAGTTCAGCTTGAACTCGACAAGGTCGCCACGCTTGTACCACAGTGCATCCTCCTTAATCATTGGTTCAGACCTCCCCAAATCCAAATTCCACGTTGTCCATAAGGTTCGCTCCCATCGCACGAACGCATTCGATGAACCGTTTTGCTTCTTTGCTGCTTACGCTTATACGTTCGCCTAAGGCGACCTGAGTGTCTCCGCTAAAGGCAAGATAATCTTCGTCCACCATGCCGCCATTGTGGATCAAAATGTGCCGCTTCTGAATCATCTTCTTGATGAATGGCAAATCAGATTCCGGCACGCTTCTCTGTGACCTTACTTCGTCCCCGGCCCATTCAAATAAACCTATATCGAAGCACTCTACCAGCATTTCATTCGCTGTCATGGGCGCTTGAAAATTCAACTCTTCTAGCCGTTTTCGACGTTTTGAGGTCATTGGAAAGAGCAGAAGTTTGGTTCGAAGGTGTTTTGCCAGGGCTTCAAAATCCGAGAGACTTGCTTTTGTCAGGTCTTCCCAGACTTCGCCTCTTGCCTTTCTATCGGAAGGCGTATTCTCTGGAAATGACTTTTTGGTTTCTTCCAAACGGCTCAACATTTTGTCCGTCCGTTCGGTAAACCATTTACGAGCGCTTGTGCGTCCACACCGGGAGCAATATCCGTATTCCCCCAAAATGTCGGTTTCGGCACCGCAGCCTTTGGTGTCGCACTTAAAGTGACATTGCTGCTTCACTTCTGTGTAGTGCCAAGCCGGAGTTTGGTCTGTGATATCCGCGATTTCAACAGACGTGCTCTTCTTTCCCGTGTACGCTCGGCCGAAGGCGTCATAGCACTTAATTATATAGGTCCGTTGTTCTTTGGATATAAAAGTAAGACCCAATTCCTCGACTGCACAGTAAGGACAACAAGTAATGCCCATTACGTGAGTAGTGCGAAAATACTTCTGGCAGACAGGACAATTTCTGCCCCACATCCCTTGTTCGTCGGATTGAATGTACGTAATAACCGATGGCTGGGGATACACCGGTGTCACGCCTAGTCCAGTCGCGGGCACTTCGGCAAGCAGCCGCCGTCCATCCATGCTGACGGCGACCATATACATCCTAAAAATTCCCGGACTACTTCCAGAAACCTGAGTAGCTATGACGCCGTTTGCGGGATTATAGAGAAACTCGACCTTACCAGCCGCCGCTCCGATCTTGTCTTTGAATTCAGCCATTTTGGAAAAAAGCTCAATTCCGACCCTTATCCGGGGGGTAGAATCTTCCAGCCTAGTCCTTGCATCACGGTAACGATTGTTCCGGCTGCTCCTTCAAAAATCCATCGCACATTCTCGAAGTAACACGAAGAAGTTTCGGCAGGACCTCCAGTATACACGATGTTACAGTCCTTGAAGATGCAATCCTCAAAACGATTGCCGTCCAGCGTAATCTTTTTCCCGATGAAAGTTTGAGCCTTTATTACTGGTAGCCGAAATGATTTTGACTGTTCCACTGAGCGCCTCGGACAACTATTATATAGCCGCGCGGCCCTTGGTGGTGTAGTAACCGTGCCCGTGCCCAATTCCTCGCAACAAGCCCCAAGAAGGTCCGATGCCCACAAATGATAAAACCCGGATTTTCTGCGGGTTTTGTTGATGGTATCGCACTTGCAAAAATGCCCCGAATAGCCACCTGAGCTAAAACCCGTCACACCAGCCAAAATCTTCTGCTACGTTGCGACACATACATGCTCGACCGCTTCATTCCGATGGTGACACTCCAACAATCCGCGCGAGCTTTTCCCAATGTCGCTGATGTGGGCGCCGTCGCCCAGCCCGAATATCTGTGGCATACGGTCCTGAAATGCCGAGGGCCTTTGATATTGCCGGGACCGTCACTGCCGTGAGCCGAGGCTGAATCCTCTCTCGGTAGGTCTCATCGTTGAGCCAGTCCGGCATGTCCGTCGGTCTCCATGCCCGCATTGCTGCATGATGTAGGCGTTGGGTCTCACTGCGACGGCTTTCGGCTTCTGCACAGTGCGAAGCTATCCGTCCCTGTCGCGCAGCTTTTATCAGCGACTCCTTGGTTATAGTCACGGCGCACACGGCACAATAATTATCGCTGGGCTTAACCGAGGACCCGCAAATCCCACAAACTTTTGGCGGTCTTGGTGCAAGTGTAACATTTGGACTAATCGGTTCGCCTCTCGCTTGGAGCCGGTGATTCTCGGTCAGCCTTGTGGCGGGCACGGAATGACGATAGGGCCTCGATCTCTTCGCCCATAAAATACGAGAAACCCGTTCTGCAATCGGCGCGACTGCTTGGCCCCACGTTGGCGCTGTTTCGGATAGGCGGGCGGTAAAGGAACCCATCAACCGGCAATTACCATCACGCTCCTCGAAAAACCATTCTCGCCGTAGCGGCCCTCGGATTATCCAATGCAGCAAATAAGCATCTACCTGAGGCCGAATTGGTTCCATAAGATCGCAAGCAAGGCTGTCACGTGCGTCCGTATCTACGTGGAGGACACCAATGCCAGGATCGAGCCCGAGGGCGGAAGCAGCTAGGCGGGCTTCTGATTCAAGGACGGCATAAAGATAATTCAATATCGCATTGGGTGGATTGACTGCGAGGCGGGGTGACCCGGTCAGGGGTGACTTCCGGGTACCGAAACATAACCAGTGATCTGGCACGCGATTTAGATCGTTTCTTGGAAAATTGATAGCAATACCACTCCATGCGGACCAGTAGGCTTGGGCGGCCTGCGCTTCATAGCGGCGGACGGATTCAATTGTCTCAGCGGTCGCAAGTGCGGCGCGAGCGGAAGCAATCGCTCCTGCAACAGGTGAATTGCGTAGAATGTCGCGAGCTAACCGTTCTTGACCGACAAGTTTTTGGTCAATTAATTCGCGCGCAATTTGCAAGGCAGCCCCAGAGTGATGGGCAAGGGATTGTGCGCGTCGCAGTCGAGCGTCCGATGGACGAACCGGCCCTGTGGTCGCGAGAACGGAACCGTCCCGTTCAAGCATGACGAAAGCCGCATCCTGATCGGCAAGCCAGCGGAGTGCTGCGAGCGAGATAAATCCGTCAGACCCGATTATAACCAGGCGGCGGAGACCATGCCCCACACGCGGAAGTCGGGCCTGAACGCGGCCCGCTCCAATTCCGTCCTTGACGGTTAAATGCCCGCGTTCAACACTTACGTTGATTCCGTATCCGAACAGTGTCAGGACACCATGCCTGGAAGTAAGCGAATTGCGAGATTCTAAGAGTTGATGTACGGTTTGCGTAGCTGCCATTGGAGTGTACTCTCCTGTGGTGGTTAGGGCTTGTCGCCTGTTTCCAGCAGACGATAAGCCCGCTTTCTTATGCACCATTTTACCAGTATTTTGCCTATTTCTGTTTACTAACTCACATTAGGCGCATTTCTCAAATTGAGAAATTTGCTTTTGCAGAAACTGAGTCACAAATCTGCGACGGGCCTAGCATGTCGAGCCTACGTCCGTTAAGATCCTCCAAAATGAAATCAAAGGACAAACCTCCAGACAGCAGTGTCACTCCTGCCCTCGAAGCGATCGATAATCTGGCGACGCGAGAATTGGACGAAGTTTTTCATCGTGGGCAGATGGACGCCATGATTGCGCATGCTGAAATCGAGATTGCACCGATCAATCGGAAAGCGGGAATTTTTTATCGTTATATGGGGCTTTCACGGAGTACCTTGATATTGCAGCTCGCGAACAGTTACCGCCTATATTTCAAAGTTGCTCTCGCTCACCCGCACGAGGCAGGAACCCGCCCTGAACAGTGGGCGTGGAATCATCTCCAGTCCGCTGTCGGCCTGACAATAGAATGGATTCGTGACTGGTACATCTTGGCGTGTGATGGCGAAAATCAAAGCGTCCGACATTTAGGACAAATTCCGTTCGTCCCGGGACAGACAGTTTCCTTGCCCATTTCACTCACCGTCACCCCCTTACCACAGGATTCTTGGCGCGCTCCCGCATGGCTTTTCGAGGTCGCTCCAACGCTGGGATTTATCAGGCCGTTGAAGACGGAGCACGTTCCGGCGATCAACTCCGAGGAACAATTGAGTGCGGCGCACACTCGCTTAATACTTAAACTTGCGCGACGTGTGTTCTTGTGGGCTTTGGGAGCGGCAATCGAGAAAGCGCGGAATGAGGAAACCGCCGCTGCTGGTGCAATTCCAGCACAAGCAGTGGGAGGAGAGAAACGGAGACCGAACAAGCGGAAAGGGTGGGAGCAAAGAGAGAAACTCTACCGCGCGATCCGGAAGCTTTTAACGCACAATCCCTCACTAAAAGGAATGAAGTTCTGTGCCGAGTTGGACAAGCGACATGCGCCGCCGCTCTACGACTGGATGAAGCTTGGACAGTGGCGGGATGGGCTTACGTGGAAAGAAGCGTGGAATGATCCCGACTTGCAACGAAAAATCCGCCGAGTGCGCCAGGAGGCGATGAAAAGCCGCTAGGCTCCCGAACCTTTACTCGCCTTTCCTCGACAGCTTAAGGATTTTGATAATCCAAAAGCAAACCCCATCGCGCCTCTAGCCTACCCGCAAACAAAATGCAGTAAGGTTTGTAAGATTAAGTAGATGCGGGACTTATGCCCCCAGCCTACTCGCAAAATTAATTCACGCGGGGGTCTTATCAGAGGGAGCCACACCCGGAACAACCTACTTGTAACTAATTGCGAGTAATCGACGGCTTCTCTCAGCGGAAATATGCTGGCGAGCATGATACGCAAAGCCACCCACCGACCAGCAATCTACCGCGACAAGAAAAGCGGACGCTTTGTCTCCGAATCTACCTGGAAACGAAGTAAAGCGCACGGCGGAACTCGATATGTTCGCCAACGAACGAAAACCCGCCAGCAAAACCTGCGCAAGCTTAATGTCCTCAGCTTCGATGGCTACGTGCCGGTCGTGGTCCGCTCGTCGAAGCAGGCGAAGCTTGACTCGCGACATTTAATCGCGGTCAGCCGATTTCTGCGGACCGGCGACACCGATCTGCTCAAGCCTTTCATTGGAATGCGCGTGGGAGGAGTTGAATTGCTCACCGATCCTGACCGGCTCCGCGAATTCGCTGATGCGGGTTTGGTCAAGCTGGATGCGCTCTATCGCCAAAATCGCGGCGGGAGGCAGGAGAGATAGCATGATGCCCCCGCACAATCCGGCCCGCGCCGCACGACGCAAGGCAGAAGCACTAGAACTTCTCGGAACGGGCCAAGCCCGCTGCGTCTACTGCGGGAATACCGATCCCCTTGTGGTACGTCCGCGTCGAATCGTCGATCACCACATTTTTGGTCGCGACCGTGACCCGTTCGAAGTCCCTTGCTGCCTAAACTGCCACGCGGTTGCGCATGAACATTTGATGGACGCAGAGGTGCCAATGACTCAGGAAAAAGACCCTACCAAGTTTGCTCGGGCAATCTTTCGAGCATTAGCTGTTCATTTTGAACTACTGGCGAAAGCGTGCTGGCGATTCGCTAAGAAAATGGAGCAATGATGATTCACGATCTTTATTTACGCGCACATATTGTTGTCAACGGCGACAGTGACGCGCAGGAAGAACCATCGGCTAAAGCTTCTCGCTCACCAAAACTTTGGCCTGATTACGCGCTTGTTTGGGATACGGAGACAACGCTCGATCTTGAACAGACGCTCAATTTTGGAGTATGGCGTTTTTGCCAGCTTCAGGGCACTGAATACGTAGCCGTCCACGAGGGGATTTTCTATCGCGATGGACTGGCCGCTAAAGACATTCAAACAATCCTTACCTACAAGAAAGCCCATCTTGCAGATGGGCTTCTTCGCGGCGCAGATCAAGAGTTGACCGTGCTCCCACGCGCTGAATTCATCGAGCGCATATTTTGGGAATCTGTGCGCGCTGGCGCACTGATCGTGGGCTTCAATCTGCCCTTTGACATCTCGCGCATCGCCGTACAGTGGGCAGCTGCGCATAATGGTGGGTTCTCTTTCGTTCTCAGCCAGTTGAGCAAAAGTCATGTCAACAATATCCACCGTCCGCGCATACGCATTGCGCCTTTGAACGGCGTGGCCGAAAAGATCGAATTAACCGCTGTATGTCAAAAAGTTGAGCAGGACAAATGGCGTCGAGGCCGTTTCCTGGACTTACATACATTTGCCTTTGCATTGACGGATAGTAGTTATTCGTTGGCGGGCGCAATTCAGGCGTTTGGTTCTAAACCGCAGAAGATGGAGTACGAACCGACCGGCAAAATATCCGCGAAGGAAATCACATATGCCCGCCAGGATGTTCACGCTACGCTCGGTTTGCTCAATGCCCTGAAGCAAGAGTACGAGTTGCACCCCATTGATCTACCGCCCGACCGAGCCTATAGCCCGGCGTCTATTGGCAAAGCCTATTTGCGCGGGATGGGAATCGTAGAACCAATGCGGAAATTCAAGAAATTGCCATCCAAGATTCACGGAATCGCGATGGCAGCATATTACGGTGGGAGGGCGGAGAGTCGTATCCGGCGCTGGCCCGTCCCTGTGGTACCGGTTGACCTGACAAGCGAGTATCCAAGCGTTGACGCGCTGCTCGGTATTTGGGATCTGCTGACAGCGGCGCGGCTGACAACAAAGGACGCGACTAAGGATGTACGGGAGTTGCTTGCAAAAGTCACTTTAGGTGATTTGTTTAAGCCTTCATTTTGGAAACAGCTTAATTTCTATGCGCGCATCCTACCTGACGGAGATATTTTGCCGGTCCGCTCTGTTTACGATAACAAATCCGGCACCTGCAATATCGGCTTGAATGAATTGCACTGGAAACAACCGATATGGGTCGCCGGACCTGACCTGATTGCAAGTGTGCTGCTAAGCGGTCATGTTCCCAGAGTACAAAAAGCGATCCGCGTCATTGCACATGGAAAGCAGCCCGGACTAACCCCGGCCAAATTGCGTATGGCGGTTTCAGTTGATCCGGCGAAAGAGGACTTTTTCACTCGCGTGATCGAGTATCGGAAACAAAATAAGGCTGATGATAGACTGCAATATTTTCTTAAAATTCTGGCGAACAGCACATCGTACGGAACATACCTCGAATTGAATCCGGTGACAATTGACCCTAGCCAACGTCCCAGGATTACCGTTCATTCAGGAGAGCATATTTTCGAGCAGCTAGCTCCAGACACAATTGAGCAACCTGGTCCCTTTTACTTTCCCCTGCTCGGTGCATTGATTACTTCGGGCGGACGCCTTCTACTGGCAATGATCGAGCGTTGTGTGCGGGATGCGGGTGGGACGTATATGTGCTGCGACACGGATGCACTAACTATCGTCGCGAGCAAAAGTGGCGGAACGGTCCAAATGCCGGAGGGAGCTCCCTCGATCAAGGCTCTCTCATGGGATGAAGTCGAGCAGATTACGAAACGGTTTGATTCTCTGTCCCCATACGATGGCAAAATCGTGCCGCACCTTTTGCGCCTCACTGATGAGAACTTCAATGAGAACGGCGATCAGCGTCAACTGTTCGGATTTTCGATTGCCGCTAAACGATACGCGCTCTACACGACGAAATGCGGGCAAGCATATTGCCGTCATCGGAAGTGCTCCACAGTGGTTGACCCCAAGGCCCACGGACTAATCTTTCTTGCACCGAGTGAGGAGAGGGTGAATGGCCTTCCGAAATGGTGGTGGGAATTATGGCATTTTCTTTTGAAACTGGAATTCAAGCAGATTATCGATCCAGACTTCAATGTTTTGATGGTGGGTGGACGAGCGGTAGATGCAGATACGGGCATAGATGTGAGCGAGCAGCCAAAATGGATTGGGCTACCAGCTATGATGAAAATGAGAATCTCGACACCTCACTATTTGGCTCAGATGAAAGGCAAAGCTAGTCCCTTCGGATTTGTCTTACATCCAAGAACATGCGACAAACTCAAACTCACGCTGCTTACCCCATTCAGCAAAAACCGTGCCGGGTGGGTGCAGTCCGCATGTATCAACACACATGACGGAAAGAGGTATCAATTAGATGGACTTGCTCGACCGGACATCATCACGTTGGGTGATATTTTGTGCGACTATCTCCAACACCCGGAGATCAAATCGCTCGGGCCTCAAGGAATGAAATGCACAGCCAATACGCGCGGGTTGTTGCACCGGATGACGATCAACGGGGGCCTTCAGCATTGCATTGGCAAAGAGGTTTCGCGCTTTGAACAGGGCAAGGATGATTTCATCGAGAATATCGATGACGAGTGCATCCACTATGACAGCGGACGAGTGGCTGCCAACGAAAGCTTAATCGCGGAGATCAGGGCACTTGGATTGCGCAAGACAACGCGGATGACAGGGCTTGATCGCAAGACGATTCGGGCGGTTCTTAAAGGGGAGAAGGTGAAAGCCTCAACGCTCACCAAGATGGTGATGGGGTTGCGAGAGGAATAGTTGGCCACTACTTTCGACGGGCCTCAAAGCCACATTCCGATAAGCGGACTCATCGGGCCCTGAGAAGGATCAGACTACTCGATTTTGACAAAGTGAGAAAATATGAAGCGGCCGGATAGCCAAGTTTGGCCCCTTCTTAATTTCAAAATACTCTTAGAAACGCCGTAGTTTGCCGGGAGGGTTATTGGGGGATGTGGGGTTTTGGGCGTCCCACTGCTTCGCCAACTTTATCAGTTTTTCATTAGCTTCTTTTTCTTCTTGAACAGCCATGTCGAACAATGAATGTCTTGAATCCTCGTTGCGACTCTTGTTCATATTCATTTCTCCAGTCACGGGATTGGCAAAAACTCTGGCTCCGACGATTATTCGGATTATTCGACGGCAATGGAATACAGGGAAATATTGATATATTTCACGACGTTGAAATTGCGACGGAATCGAAGGCGCGCCTGTCCTGATAAACGGGATTATCGGAATCTGGGGATCTGCCGGAAAGCCACATTCCGAGAAGACGACTTCTCGGGACTTGGGATAGACCACGGCCCGTGGCTTCTTGCATGAAAGAGAACCACCATGCTATGCCTATACCACAATGTCACCGGATTGGTTGAAGCGGAGAATTTGGGCATGCCTCATCGCGGCTTTCATCGGCCTGATGATAATGCCGGAAACAAGGATATTGTTCGGGGTCTTGGCTGCTTCCGCCGTAATTGTCGCTTTGGTTCTCCGAATCCGAGAGAATAGAGCCACCAATAAGAATTTGGTTCCGACCGACAAAGCCTGATTTGATAATCGGAATTCTAGGAAGATGGGAATCAGCAAAAAGCCACATTCCGAGAAGACGACTTCACGAGACTTGTCCTTCTGTTCTCAAAGGAACCTACGTTTATACACGTTGGCCGCTCAGTGTCTACCTAAAGGCTGACGCAAGAGTGTCATATATAATGACAACTTATTGGGACACTGGAACAAAATATGTGATATATATTGTCAATGCGTAAATCTCGCCTTCAACTCGCCTCCCGAATGAGAGGGTTGTATCGCCGTGTTGCAGCTAGGTTGGGCGTTGACCCCTCCTACGTAAGCCGTGTGGCCCGTCGTGAACGCAAGTCCCCCAAAATCGAAGCATGCCTGAATCGTGAGATTTCAAAGCTTTTGACATCCGCAACGCCAAAAGCCAAGTCGAAGAGGAAATAGCAACGCTCTCCACCCCCTCGCGCGAACAGGCCACCGCTGGCTTGTTTTTCTCCTAAAGTCTTTTCAATTCCAGCCGATATGCCTCCCATAGGAGGCACTATGACCGCAAATCTGGTAGTACCCGCTGCTCAGTATCTTCGGATGTCCACCGAACATCAGCAGTACTCGCTGGAAAACCAATCCACGGCGATCCAAAAGTATGCAGAGTCGCACAACTTTGAGGTTGTCCGCACATATTCGGACGCCTCGAAAAGCGGGCTGGTTCTTAGTCAAAGGACCGGCCTTCAACAACTCTTGCAAGACGTCGTAAGCGGAAAATCAGAGTATCGGGCCATTCTTGTCTATGACATTAGCCGCTGGGGCCGATTTCAGGACATCGACGAAGCGGCACATTACGAATTCCTTTGCAAATCAGCAGGCGTCCCCGTGCATTATTGCGCCGAGACATTTGCAAACGACAACACGCTCGCAAGCCTAATCATGAAATCATTGAAGAGAACTATGGCAGGCGAGTACAGCAGAGACTTGGGCGTAAGAGTGTTTGCAGGACATAAACGCCTGACACTTCTCGGATTCAAAGCAGGGGGCATCGCGGGTTACGGACTGCGACGGATGCTTGTCTCTCCAACTGGTGTTCCAAAGCAGGAACTAGCGTTTGGGGAACGAAAGAGCATCGCAACTGACCGTATCATCCTAGTTCCCGGTCCTCCCCATGAACTCCAGACCGTGAAGGACATCTATCGAATGTTCTTATCCGAGAAGCGGCCTGTTATCGCCATCGCCCGTAAGCTCAATAGTAGCGGCGTGCCAAGGCCCGGTCATTCCAGATGGGATTTCTATGCGGTTCGAACGATCCTTACTCATCCGAAGTACGTTGGATGCGCCGTCTTCGGCCAAGTCTCAAAAAAACTCCACACCCCGGTTGTGAGGGTGCCGAAGTCGGAATGGACTCTGAAGGCGGGAGCTTTTGAGCCGATCATCGATCCTGCGACATTTGCAGACGCGCAGAAAGTCTTCGAGCGGAACCGTCGCCACAGGACGGACGAAGAATTGTTAGCCGACCTCCGCACATTGCATGCTTCTAAACGTAGATTGTCGGGGCCTGTAATCAAGGACTCGCCCGACCTCATGGGGCCGGGGGTATACAGCGCACGGTTCGGCGGACTGCGAAATGCCTATAAGCTCATAGGGTACGATTATCCCGATCTACTCGGTGGCACAGATACACGCAGTCGCACGATGGCTGTGCGCGGAGAACTCATCTCCCAAATTGCCGCTAGATTTCCGAACGAAGTATCAGTCGTCAAGCCCGGAGCACACCTGAGAAGTCGAATACGGATATTCAATCGGCTAACTGTATCGATACAGCTTTGCCGATCAGAGATCATTTGGAAGACTACCCGACGTTGGGTAGTCGAACCAGTGGAACGCGAACGCAAATTCATCACGCTGTTGGCTCGACTGGATGAAAGTAATCGCGCCATTGTTGATCTGCATGTTTTCCCCAACATCAATCACCCGAGGAAGTTCCAAATAAGTGACGCTTGGATGACTCGTGGCGTTCGACTCACCGACCTGTCACAGTTCTGCAAAGTTGTGGCGCGGGTGCAGCGTGCTCGAAGAAGTAAAGGGCGGAAGCCAGTCTTAAGTGTTCAGTATTGAACAGACATCCAAAACCGAAAAGGGTACGAAGTATTGAAGGTGAAGGACAACTAACCCATGTCCCACCTCGGGGCCGGATAAATTCCCACATTCGGCTTCTTCTTAATTTCAAGCCTTCGCACTCCGTGGAACAGATTCCGCCTGATAAACGGGATTATCGGAATGTGGGAATCAGTGCCCAGCTCCGCACGCCCCGCGTGGGATCGGGACACGCACGGGTGGTGGTCCCTTTTTCGCGTGCATATACGCTAACCCGTCAAGGATGGGACGCCACGCTCGTTGGTCAATTGCCGATAACGGTGCCTGCCGTCGACCTATCCAAGGTCTGCCCCCTTAAAGCGTCGAATCCGTTTTGTTAGTGAGCCAGACGGAGAAACGATCACCGACTCGAACGGTGACTGTCGCAGCGGCAGGGGATATCCGAGGGGACGAACCAATTGCATTTCCAGTCGGGATGGGGTAGAGAGGTCCCACAATGTCTTGTCTACGCATCGCTGTAGGTTTAATTCTGAGCTTGCTAACCGGAGCACTTACCTGGGGACAACAGACAATTCCAGTAAGCATATTCAGCCGCGACAATGTGCCAGCTCCTGCATTTACTAATAGTAATTTTAAAGGCTCCCTTAAAGGCAATTTAGTCCGCGTTAGCTCCGTTACCTCTGATCGGGGACCCCGCCGCATCGTGATCCTTCTCGACGTTAGTGGAAGCATGTTAGGCAGTACCACGGAGGCTGACTGGAATTTCCCATTGGACATAGCCAAGGCCTTGCTCGTAAAAATGCCACCTGCCACTGAGATCGGCTTGGCAGTATTTGCCACGGAGCTAGGACATGTCGTAGCGCTGACAAACGATCGCAAGAAACTCATGGATGAACTGGAAGCAGTGCGCAAGTCCCGATGGGAATTTGGCGACAGAGATACGGCGGTTTGGGACGCCATTATTGCAGGCGCTAAACTGTTTGATCGTTCTCAAGTGGGGGACGCTCTATACCTGATTACAGATGGTATCGACAATAAGAGCAATAAGAGCCCCGAGGATGTTATTCAAGTTCTCGCGTGCTGGGGCATCCGACTGTTTCCGTTCGCGCTTGCAGAACGTCGAAAGACTGATCGAACTGTTACACCGGCGAGTTATAAGGCTTATCTACAGTTGACAGAAATCGCTACGGACACGGGCGGATTGCTCGCCACAGCCTTGCGTCCGTCGTCTGCTGATCATCAACGATGGGAATTCGTCGACAAGTCAGGGAACCCTACTGAACTCACAGCCTCGTTATTCGCGCAGTATCAGCAGATTCTCAATGTTTATCGCATGACTATCGACTTGCCGGAGCGGTTGTATAAGCCGCAAGCTTGGCATCTGGACTTCAGCGGGCTGGGCAGAACCACCAGAAGCAATTTGGTATTGCTTTATCCACAGAAATTGGCATCCTGCGACTGAACGACCATTTTTTCTCACGACTTTTGCGGGATCCAACCTGCCGTCGTGCGCGACTTTTCGGCGGCCTGCTCCGGGGGCAGCGTGGCATCCCAAAGATTTGCGGCGAAGCGGCTGCCTGTCACTCCGTTGGCTGACTCCGAAACTGGCCACAGGAGCGGCGGAATCATAGCGACTGAATCATGGCGTAGGGCTTCGGGCTGCTATTTCGGAAAGTCGGCGTTAACACAATAATTGGTGTCTGTTTCAGGGTGTATCAGAGTTTAAGTAATTTTTGAAACGTCGAGCGCCCATCGTTCGGAATTCAAGCTTGGGACAATCGACGTAAACCTGCTTGGCAGTCCTTTTGCAGTCCAAGCTGCATAACTCCTGGTGCCTTGCGCTTGCTCTTCGATTGGCTGTAGCATGCCAAAATCAGGCTGTGGGGCCTGGCTGCCGGTGAAACTACGGCGGCTGACAGGCCGTCTATTTTGGAGCTACCTTTTATGAGGCTCCTCGCACCGATTTCGGCGCTACTGCTCCTGGCGGGCATGAGCACGGGCCTCCTGGCCATGCAACGCGGCGGGAATGGCGGGGATGAGTATGGCGGCGCTCGGGAAGCGTTTTCTTCCTCCGATATTGATAATGGGAAAAGTGAATATTCGTGGTCGCGCCTTCGGTATTCGACGGCGGGCGGAGGCAATGGTGGTTACGGGTATGGGCGCTGGGCCAGTTGGTCGCGCGACTACCCGAAGGCCGACCGGCAATTCCTGA
>VFSW01007238.1_pt1 | contig 16146 bp, 18 predicted proteins | sample 5358111 | NCBI WGS metagenome assembly VFSW01 (sample SAMN11554181, study PRJNA540505) | mine drainage metagenome | isolation source: sediment from site ElyBrook_90M | place: USA: Ely Copper Mine, Vershire, VT | collected 2017 | reverse complement strand
CCTGGCGCCGCCTGATTCCGCCGAAACTGGCTCCGTTCTTCGCCGCCCCTAACACAGATCCGATTCTTGTGCGTCAGCTCACACGTTTCCTCCGCGCTTGTTTCGGACCGTCACTCGAACGCACTTGCTCTTCGCTGCCTCTTCGCCTCCTTCAGGCTGTGAATGGGGTTTTCACAACCGAGGTATCACACAGGCTCGGCACACCAAAGGGGAGGGGCGGCCAATGGCGCCGCCCCAAAGGAAGGTCTCTTAGAGAGACTGAGTGCAATTACCAATACAAGTGCGCCAACCAGCGAAAGTTCTCCGGGTTTTTGCTGCATGAGCCCACCGCTTATGCCCTTTTAGACCGATTTCACATTTTGTCGTCCTGCAGGCATCAGATTTGCGAAAGCCCCATTGAATCAGGGAACTGCCGCCGGGAACTATGCCATTTGTACGTGGTTTCCCTTGATGGAGGCCTCAACAGGGCCGTCCATCGATGAATCAGGCTGTAATTGAGATTTGCACCTCGGTGCTACCGTTAATGATCTCCGGCACCCGCCGAAGGGCCTTCGAGCTGAAATCCAGCCCACAGAGGTTAGCGAATGCAACCAGCTCAGCACATCTCGACCCACCCAGTCCGACACGGCCGCCAAATAACGGAAGTCCATCGCCAGGCAGTGTCGCCGATTCTGTGTAAACGCCCTCGCGATCGAATCGCGTTGCGGGTATTCGGTCGTAGAGAATCGCCTCTGAGCTCATCCGGCCGGAGCCGCCCGTCGCGATTTCCATCCTGCCAGAACGACGCGCAGGGCGCAAGGGCGCGCCGGTTGTGCGCGGCGCCGCGTACCCCTGCGCACGAGCATCGTTCTGGCATTTCCCGCCATGCTACGGGCGGCGCAGGCAGGTGAGCGGCTCATCCCGCTGGTGGGCCTGGAGCGGTCTCGCCCGGTTCACTGCCGCCCGCCGGCTTCCCGGATCCGCTCCCCGCACACCGTGTCCAGATGGTTCAGCATCTGCTTCCAATGCTGCACCGTCTCCCACTTGGCCACCACCTTGGCCAGCGCCAGATACAGCAGCTTGAACGCCGCCTCCTCGGTCGGAAACGAGCCCCGCGTCTTGATGATCTTCCGCAGACTCATGTGCAGCGACTCCACCGCGTTGGTCGTGTACACCACCTTGCGCACTTCCTCCGGAAACGCAAAGAACGGAATCACCCGTTCCCACTGCTCGCGCCACAGCCGGGCGATCGCCGGATACTTCCGCCACTTCCCCTCGAACTGGCTCAACCGCCATCGTAGTTGCGCTCCCGCCGTTCGCCCAGCGCACCTGCCCATTCCAGACGCCCGCCTACAGCCGCTCCTTCAGATATGGCCTGAACGGTTCCAGTTTGCTTACCGCCGCCGGTCTCGGTCCACAGACCGGCCTACCGGCCGGCCCCAGTAAATATCGGCTGATCGTTTTCCGATCATAGCCCGTCAGCCGGCTAATCGCTCTGATACGCAAACCTTCGCGTTTGAGCTCGTTGATCTATTCCACGTCTCTCCCCTGAACACATCTCCGCCCTCCTCTGTTTCCAGAATCGGCGCGGTCTTCTCCCTCCAGGGCTGGCGAACTTTTCAACCGGAACTAGGGGGATTTTTGCACCACCACTGACAGGTTTTCATTAGTCGCCATTCAAAGAGCAGACGTTGCCCTCATCTCGACGCGCAAAAAGCGGGAACCACGGAGGCCAAGCGAACTTCGGCTAATCTTCTCAGATTCGGAGCGCCAACCGGAGGAATGATCCTGTAATTATGCGTGAGACTTTATTGATCCCGAACACACCACAAGTTATTCAAAAGTACAAAGGGTATTACGAATTGTTCGCGATATTGAAGTTCCGATTTCGTGTTTTTACATTTCGGTCGCTACGGGGCAAACGCAGCGACCTTCCCGGGGTGCTTAACTTGAACTCATCACGATTCACAATCGCATTTCCCGCGTTACGAGCATTCATTCATTCACTTCTTCGATGGATTCGAAGCGGATCGTCGCCGCCGAGCCAGCGGCGTTATGTTTCTTTCGGTGCTTTTACGAGGAATAACCCAGATTATGTTTGAAGCAAGTCAGGCCGTCCACCTTGCCACAGTGCCAGCAGCCAACGAGAATATGGGCGACTCTCGCAGCCGCCAGTATACCTCCGCGCCATCCCAAGGCTCCGGCGTTGACTGGCAAGCGCTCGTCGATGGTGTCCAGAAGGGCGATGCTGCCGCCATGGAGGATCTCTACCGACTGTTCTCGCGCGGTCTCCGTTTCTATATATGTCGTCATTTAGGAGTGCAGGACCTGGATGATCGCGTGCATGATGCATTCATCGTTGTCGTCGAAGCCATACAACGAGGCGCTTTACGAGAACCTGAGCGTCTTATGGGATTTGTCCGCACAATCGCGCGGCGCCAAGTGGCAGGTCATATCGATAGCGCAATTCGCCAGCGCAAGGAAGAAGTGGATCTCGAGATCGGCGCGCATGTGGCCGATGGCCGCACTAATCCGGAGAGCAGCGCCTTCGAGCGCCAACGGGCTGAGTTGATGAAGCAGGTACTCCGTAGTCTTCCCGTCAAGGATCGGGAGATACTCACGCGTTATTATCTTTATGAGCAGACTCAAGAACAAATCTGCAGAGACATGTCCCTGAACAAAACTCAATTTCGGCTGCTCAAATCGCGCGCGAAAGCACGATTCGGAGACTTCGGGCGGAGATCGATGCGGAAGCGAAGCCTCTACAGCATCGTCGCGTCAGGTCCATCGCCATCGTTCAGTGAATTTGCGAAGGTGACGCCACGCGTGGAACGCGTTGCATAGACCGGCGGCACGCGGACCGATGGCACGCGCCAAGCGAGTTGGCAGCCGTGAAGAGATCTCCGAGCGCGCTTGACTGTTTACTACTGACCTGGAAACTTGCTTAGACGGAGTTTTGCAACGCCCTATGTAATCGAGCGCCCGCGGCGCGAGGACGCATCCACCGTACTACGAGTCCGGCCCGACCCGACCCCTGCAAAAGTGACTGCGGACGCTTCGGGTCCGCTGCGGCTTGATGCTACGACACCGACCCAATTGGCGCTGAAATGGATTTTCCGTTCGTTCGATTCCCGATTCGCCTTTCCTCATTGACAGCGTGAACGTGAAAGGTTGCCAAACGGGCGTCACGCACGCTGGCCACAAAATCACATCGAACGCAATTATCGAAACCATTGTGCAAGAGCCCGCGGCCAGCCCTTATGCACATAAGTGTTTTTGTCACATGTCGCCGATCGGTTTATCGCGGGTCGAGTTTGAGCGCCCTGATTAGGTGTATCGCCCCCCGATGATACCATTAATACCTTATCGAGGGAACGGCCGATCTGGAGACCAATGACGTCTAGGCGTTGCCTGGAAGAAAGAAAAGAGTTCAATAGCGCGAGATGTTCGGCTGTGGCCACAGCGCAGCGGAAGTTGACACGACACGCGTGGAGAATTGCTTTTATCGTTGGAGTGACATTCACAAACACGATCTCAGCCCCAATTCGCAATAGATCCTCGGAGAGCAGTGCGAGGGCTTCTGCGTCGTCTCTACAGAACTGACGAAGGCCTTGCAAGTCGCAAAAGAACCTCGATGTGCCGGACTTGGCTGCCGCGCGAAGCCGATTATCAATTGTCTGAATGGAGCTGAGGTACAGCGGAAATAGACACAGCAACATATATTGTGTCTTCTGTAGCGGCGCTAGGGAATAATCTAACGCTTTAGGAAGGGATGACAGCGTCTCTAGCGCAGAATAGGCGGCGCTACATTGCGCTTGCATAGTGTGAGCAGCCTCGACGCTGGTTGATTCGTCTCGCAAGGCTGAGCAGGATCCAGTGAATGCGATCATAGCGCCTCGCCCTCCTCGCGCAGGCATTCTTGCATACACTTATCTATTCGGTTAATTCGTCGGCGCTATGAGGCTAATCTGACGAGGACGAAGCTCCTGTGCCGCCGTAGTGCCTCGTCAAAAGAACTCGTCGGTGTGGAGGAGCCCGTCGATTGGAAAATGGTACGGCATTACCTGGACGATTCGGTGGCCTGGTCAAGAGGGCGGCCCGAAGGTGCTCCTCAATTCCGGTTTCGGATTGGCGCGCCGGCTGCGGTGGGGATGGGCGCCACGACCCACCTCGGTGGCACTCCGTACGAACGAAAATTGCGCATGCGGCTCCTCCCGCGAATACGAGCGCCGAAGAGGACGTCGGCATAAGGATGAAGAGTGAGGGGAGGAGAAATCCATCGCTCGAAGATAGGCCCCAGGTGGTCCCGGTCGGGAATTCACCGTTGACTGCGCCGGGGAACACGTTCCGCCAGTGACCGCGAAGCCGTTCTCTGAACCGTAAAAGTACAGACACGCTTCCCGACCGCCCAAAGTGCCGCGCCATTTGGCGCACCGCCGCCGGCTCGCACACGAGGTCAACCGCCTCCTCGAAGTACTTGCGAAAAGGGGGCTTTGCCCGGCGGTTGCGGAAACTAGTCCATACTCAGTCCGCACTTCGGAGATAGAATCCGATAATACTACACGCTCACTGTCTCTCAGCGCTCCCGCCGGGGCAAATCGCCCACTACCCGCTGGCGAAACTCCTCCACTCGCATTGATTTACCGCCGCATCCCGAACGTAGAAGGCACTTATTTTCCCGCTTGCGACGCACCCCCGGCCGAAGGGTTCGCGCTTCTTCATCGATGTCATGCCGGTACACTCCGTATCCCGACCAATACAGAACTGTCAAATATTCACAGTCGTCAAACTGCTGAACGTAGTCCAGCTGTTCATTTGCCTGCGCAAAGTCAACAATTGAAGGACTCAACTTCAAAGGCAACAGCTCTGAGAAGATCGAACTCCCGCGGCCACTCTACAATATGTTTCTGAAAACGCCGACTGGCTTTGGGGCCAAGTCTGATGTCGTTCATAGTGGCATGTGGTTCGCGCCCACCATTTCGGCAAGAGGAGACAGTTCCTGCGACTGTATGGTCCGTCTGCGTACCCCCATCCTTCTAACCCCTCGATCTTTTCCGAAGGCTCAAGATATCCACTCACCGCCCTCGCTCCAAAATGCGGCCGAAAGCTCTCTTAGTCGTCACCAAGTCTCACTATTCCGTACCCGTTCTACACTTCCGATACTTTTATTTCGCTTCCTTCCCATCGTCCTTTCTTTAATGGTATTGCACTCCTCTATGGAGGCCCAAGTCTATAACATTGTCAGCATAGCTGGGCTGCCTCACATTCTCGAAGGGCAATTTCGAACATCCATCTTCATGGACGCTGACACGGCTATCGCGTCGGACCCATCGGGAAATCTTTTCTTTACTGACCACGCCCAAATCTTCAAGATCGACACCCTCGGTGTCGTTCACGTATTCGCAGGAACTGGACAAGAAGGCTTCGCAGGTGACAACGGTCCCGCGCTACAAGCGGTCCTAAGCTATCCGGGAGCGTTGACTTTTGACCGCAATGGGAATCTTTTTTTCGTCGATTCTTTTCGCATACGTTCGATCGCACGTGATGGCACAATCACGACAGTCGCGGGAAATGGTATCGCTCAATCCAGCGGCGACGGCGGGGACGCGCTCAGCGCGGGAATCATGCCAGGATCGCTGGCGGTTGGGTCCACGGGCGACATCTACTTCGTGGACCACGAGACGACCATTCGCAAAATACATAACGGAGCGATTAGTACGATTGCCGGTAGTACATTCTCGAACAACGCCCTTGGTGACGGCGGTCCTGCACTCGCGGCCGTGTTTTCCTTCATTTCCTCGATCGCGATCAATCAGGACGACGAATTGTTCCTTTCCGACGCCGACAACTACCGAATTCGTGTCATCGACAACCAAGGGATCGTCCATACAATCGCCGGCAACGGATCATCGGCCACGCCGAGCGGCACTGGAGGACCGGCTTTGACTGCGGCGATCGGGTACGTTAACTCCATCGCGATCCACCAACAAGTGTTATATACCATTGGAGGATCGAGGGTCAGTGCGATCGATCTCGCGGCGGGATCACTCCGTACCATCGCCTCCGATGTTCAACTTGCCTCAGGTCACGGTCTAACTATCACGCCGGGCGGCGATCTCTTTATCCTGTGCGAATACGGCATCACACGACTTCCTGCCAACCAAACGCCTGCCCCGTTCGCAGGTTCACAGCCACCTAACAACATCAATGCGCTCGACACCGTATTCGGCTCGATCAAGAGCATTTCTCGTAGCCCCGACGGAGACATCTATGTACTTGATGATACCGGTCTTCGAGTCATTATTCCTGGCGGAGAAACTCGGACGGTCACACTTGGCGGTCTGATTCCGACCGCAATTGCCGCCGCGGCCGATGGAACATTGTTCGTAGCGTCGGGCGGCGCCATTTATAGCATTAGCTCCGTTGGAACGATGACGTCCGTGGCGGGCGATGGTCATTATGGGAGTTCTGGAGATGGAGGCCCGGCACTTAAGGCGGAATTCGGCGTTGTGCCCTCCCTGATAGTGATGTCGGATACACTTATGTTCGTTGACACGGCCTCCAACAGCGTTCGAGCGGTGACTCTTTCGACCGGAACAATCCACACCGTTGCCGGAAACGGGCAGATCAGCTATAGCGGTGACGGGGGGCCCGCGTTAAGCGCGGGCATGGCTCCGGAGAGTCTTGCCGGCGATAGTGCCGGCGCGGTGTACATAGTCGACGGAACCTGCAATTGCGTGAGAAAAGTTGCTCCCTCGGGTAGTATTGTCACAATCGCCGGAAATGTCCAGCCTGGATTTGGCGGGGATGGTGGCCCTGCGATAATGGCGAGTTTGAATGCGCCGGTTGGAATCTACGTCGACGCTGGCGGAGCCCTATTCATCGGCGACGCGGGAAATAGCCGCGTCCGTGAGGTCACTCCGGACGGATTGATTCGTACGATTGCCGGCACGGGCGTGGGTTCGCCAGCCGGTGGTAGCGGCGGCCCGGCGAACCTTGCGCAACTGCTCCCGGAACTGATCATCGGTGATGGCCAAGGAGGACTCTATGTAACGGATTCGTTCAATGGAAGAATTTGGCGGATGACGCCCTTCCCCAATGTTGCTCTGACTCTGATTCCGGTCACCGACACGACCGCGCCGTTGACACCCAATAGCACGATTAATTTGGTCATCAAGGCCATGGACCCCTCAGGTATGCCCCTTGCGGGAATTGCTGTCTCCTTCGCCGTGATCGCTGGTGACATTGCGTTGAGCACTGATTCTGCAACGACCAAGGACGATGGAACGGCATCGACCGTCGCTAGGTTGGGTCCAGACGTGGGACATGCCCAAATTGAGGCTTTGGCTCAATTAGCGTCTAGCGCGATCTTTTTGTTAACCTCAGTAACTACGCCGCCACCCACGATCTTCGCGGACGGGGTTGTAGGTGCCGGACTAAGCAGCCCCGCGGTCGTTGCCTTGTCTCCTAACGCCATCGTGTCAATTTTTGGATATAACTTTGCTCCGGCCGGAACTGCGCGCGAAACTACATCTGCCGACCTAACTGATGGCGCGTTGCCGACGATGCTCGCGGGAGTGTGCGTACAAATCGGAGGTGAGGCAGTACCAATTCTGTACGTAAGCGCGACGCAAGTCAATGCACAAGTACCACTCGTACTTCCTGGAAACATCGGCATTGATGTCGTAGCTCAATGTGGCACAAACCAAGAGGCGGGCAGTAACTCCGTCATAGAGAAAAGCCAACCAGCTACTCCGGAGTTTTTCTATTCTGGCTGGGGAAGCGACGGCACGGGATATATTGCCGCGTATGATGCGACGACGGGCCTGAGTGTCGGACCAATCAGTCTCGGCAAAGCGTTTTTACCGGCAAAACCGGGAGATTCCCTCGAGCTGTTTTTTACTGGAGGCGGAGTAACTGTACCTCCCATCCAGCCTGGAGCGTTTGCCAACGAAGCGGCTCCTGTGGCGGGGGCGGCGTCGATAACACTCGATGGAGCAACGCTGCCGACGTCGGCTGTTTTATATGTCGGTGCCGCGCCTGGTTTCGCTGGCCTATTCCAAGCGAACGTCGTGGTGCCAGAGGACGTTTCCAGTGGCGACCATAAGGTTCAAATCGTCATTGACGGCGTCGGCTCACCTTTGACCGGCTCTATTTCTATTGCTAAATGAGAGGTATTGGACCAATTCATGCGCACAGCTTTCACGGAGACTGCCCTGGGGCGGGGGCGATAGCGCAGCGAAAGAATCAGTAAGATCACGTTGACTGAGTTGCGGAGACTTTTGGGATTTGGGGGCATTAGTCACGGACACTCCTCGGCCATTGGTACCCTTGCTTAGAAACTCGTGGTCGATGGGCGTCGGCGGAATTTCACGGAACAAGCGGAATCGACTCCGCCCTTAGAAGCCCACGCTCAACCGGAAAGATTGCCTTTTGCCACAGCTCCCGGACTGCGGCATCGCCTCGATGAGACGCAACGAGCGCCCGTCTGCTGTCCGCTGGGCTAGTAGCTTGTATCTTGAGTCTATGCACACTGGGCTCTGGAAATGTTTTGGCTTTAGAATCGGGCTATGGCGATGGGCACGCGCAAAATGAGGGGCGGCAGGAAACGCTGCGGTACGCCGGAGAACTGCCCACAGCACCGGGACACCCTTTCTACAAACGTTTGACCAAGATTCTGGACACGGCGGATTTCGACCGTTTTTGCGGGGCTGCGCTGGTTTCTATCACGCCAAGCTGGGCCGGCCATCTCTGGCGCCGGGACTATATTTCCGCATCATGATGATCGGGTTTGTCGAGGGTATCGACAGTGAGCGCGGCATTGCGTGGCGTCTGGCCGATCCGCTTACTCTGCGGGAATTTCTCTCAATCTGGCTGAACGAGCAGACGCCGGACCACGTGACGATATCGCGAACGCGGCGGCTGATCGATGCCGAGACCCACCAGCAGATCTTCAGTTGGGTGCTGGAGTGTCTGGCCCGGGGGTGGCCTGATTAAAGGCAAGACGATTGGCGTAGACTCGACGATGCTGGAAGCCAATGCAGCTATGAAATCGATCGTCAGGCGCGACACGGACGAGACTTACACCGCATATCTGACGCGGCTGGCGAAAGCGGAGGGAGTGGAAGGGGCGGCCGCAGCGGCGTTGTGGCGCATGGACCGCAAGCGCCGGAAGAAGGCTTCCAACGGAGACTGGACGAGTCCCGTGGATGCCGAAGCGGAGATCACAACACTGAAAGATGGACGGACGGCTCTGGCTTATAAAGCGGAAAATGCCGTGGATATGGAAACCGGGGCCATGGTTGCGCTGACCACGCATGGCGGAGCCCAGGCCGATACGATGACGATGGAACAGGCCGTGATCGAAGCGGGTGTCGCAGTGGCGGAACTGGTGGCGTCAGAGACGGGCGATGGTGAGTATCCGGTGAATCGGGGCGGTGTAGAAGAGGCGGCGGCGAAAAAGGCCGCCACAGTAACGGTGTAGCTGTTGGGCTGGCGGCGCTGGAGGTTCGGACTTACATCGCGGAACCGGGTCGTGGCGGGCGGAACTGGCAAGGCAAGGCGATGGAGAAGCGTGCGGTATATGCGAACCGACGGCGCATCCATGGAGAATATGGCAAGCGAATGCAGCGGCGACGCGGAGAAAAGATTAAGCGCAACTTCGCGCATCAGTTCGATACGGACGGCATGGACCGGCCTTGGGTACGAGGGCGAGAAAAAGTCCACAAGAAACTCCTCATTCGGGCGGCGGCATGCAATCTGGCGCTGCTGATGCGTTCTCTGTACGGGGCGGTCAAGCTGCTCACGACCTGGAGAACGAAGCTGTTTTTCTCATTCTTGCGGCTATTGCGGTCACAGAAGCTCTCTCGGCGATATGGTTCGTCGATGTCATCTCACAGCTCAGATCGGAAGCTTCCGCGAGCTTCCGAACACGAGGTTGGTCGAATCGGGAAAAACGCGGGGTTTAGACACGCGCTGCTAGCAACGCTAATGCTAGCCGTCGGTATCCCATTACAACCCACAATTAGGCAGTAGCCGAGAGCGGCTATTGATAATGGTAGATAAAGGCCCGCTCGGACAAAACGCCAAGGCAGAGGCTCGATCCCGGCACGGATATGCGTCACCGGCGTTGACAGAAGGGCACTGCCGCCGCGACAGACGGCACGTCCAAACTCAAGTGTCGGAATCGCAGCGGCACACAGCGTGGACGAGCAACAGGGGTTTCAGACTCGGGTCCACGCCCAGACTGGAGGAATGACGCGCTATGGTCCCGGCGAAAACTCTTCCGGAACCCAGTTCAGACCTCTTATGGGATAGGCGAACTAGCACCGCCAACCGCAACCTGGATGGGAATCTCCACTGTTTGAGGAGAAAGCCCGGGGACCGAGACACGGACCAAACCGCTGTATGACCCGACACTCAATCCTTCGGCCGCCACCCTTAGCTCGATCATTCCGGGCACTGTCCCTTCCGCGCCGCTCTCGATCGACAACCACGTCGTATCACCCTCGACCGAGGCATTATATTGTTGATCTCCAGCCGCTTCAGAGCCGGCAATATATAGTCTAACAATCTGAAGATTATCCGTAGCGACGTTTGGAACGATGAGTGTGACGACGTTAGGCATGACATCGAATAGTGCGCCATTCCCCGAGCCGGCACCAACGGTCTCTCCGTTGGATGGAACGTTCAGTGAGATTATAGCCTCATTTGAAGGACCGCCAGGCGCACTAAACGATACCTTACACGCATACCGCCCGGGTAAAGGGCTGTACCCAGCCCTTATGCCAACACTCTGAGGACTCACTCCCGTGTTGGATGATACCACCAGCCACGGACATCCCGTTTCCACGCCTGCGACAAATGCCATCTGACTCGGAATCGTAGTAACCACAATATCGGGGATCTTGATAGCCGTGGTTGAAGAGAGCGTCCCTGCGTCAACGGCATACCATGACAGGGAAAGGGAAGGTGCTTCGACATCGACATTCGCGACGTTGGACGTGAGGCCGCCCGACATCAAAGCAATTTGCCTCGTGCCTGCGATTTTCAGCATATTACCCGGTATAACGACCCTTACGTTGGACGGACTGACGACCTCCGCCGAGACCGGAGTTCCGTTGACGGTTGCCACCGAGCCGTCACTAAAACCCGCACCTTCGACAGACAAGGTAGTATCGGAGGAGGCCATCATTACCTGCGGCGGATACACCGATGTGATAGCTGGCGAAACACTGACTGCGTAACTCTGGATAACTTGCTTTTGTGGTGTGCCGCTGTCGGTTGTTACCACTTCGAAGCGATACGACCCCGAAGCCATTGAAGTTCCCGACAGGACGCCCGTTGGCGACATGGACAATCCGGGCGGCAATTGCTGTGCCGCGGCAAGCGTCACCTTATATGGCGGAGTGCCGCCGGTCACCGTATTCGGGAACGACGCCGCTCGCCCGGCTACGACATCTAGAGTGACCAATGTTGCCCCGGCTAGAGGTGATGTCGACGTCACGGGTTGAATAGGCTCGCTGATAATAAACGGGAAGGTCATAGATGGAAGCGATTGTGTGCTAACGGCGATATAGGCTGTTCGTGAGGAGACCAATTTGTCGGAAGTAATCGTCGCCGTGAGATGGGTATTGCTTCCCACCACGGTCGGCAACGGTTCTCCGTTCCATAATGCAACAGTGGACGCGGAAAAACCCGCTCCGCTTATGCTAAGCATTATGTTTTCGCTGCCTGCGGGAACCGACGCCGGATTTATGGATTGCAAACCCGGGCCGACATCGAGCCAACTATTGATCGATTCGGACTGTCCGACACTATCCGAGACCGATGCAATGTAGTTGAAAAAGCCGCTTTCGGATGGCGTACCCGAGATTGTCAAGGTGGCACCTGTGGCTACGGAGTTCAATCCGGCCGGCAAGCCACTGATGGCGAAAGTGTAGGGGGGGACGCCCCCGCTGACGGTAAGGGGATTTGACGAGTACTGCCCGGCGTATAAATTGCCGGGAAGGTTCAGCTGGGCGTTTATGAACGGCGTCGTCGGGCCGGCTGTATTAGGAGGATAGGTGACGTTTGCTCCTCCGGCTTGGGTAAAAGTGAAATCCTGCGCCAGGGAAGCGCCAAAGTATACGCTGATCGTCCACGACCGTGGCCCTGGATCTCCATTCGGCGGAAGGGAACCCGTTACGGTGGATGTCCCTGTAAGATTATAGTTACTGAGGGGAGTTTGGCCGGTCGTTGGATCGTGGATAAAGTAGTTGTACCAACAAGGAGCACCCGTTGGGATGATTTCTAGATTGATCGGGCTGCCTGAGGCGGGAACGGTCAATGTTGCGGGTGAGACCTCGAACGAGCATGAGTATGGATTTTGGACGACGGCGGTTGTTACGGTCGCGGCATTCCCTGGTTGACCGAATGGCGTGTAGGTTACTGAGTAAGAGCCATTCCGGACGGTTCCGCTTTGGTTAGGGTCGATTTGAATGGAATACCTCGAAACACCGGGCTCGCCCGTCGGGCTCACCGAGTCGTGAAGCCAAGGAGTGTCTGTGCTGAAGGCCATTTCGCATAGTGCATTGGTGTTAATTGTTTGGCTGAACGCAGCTGGCCCCGCGTTCGTGATTGTCGTTCCGTTTTGAGTGGGGCAAGGAAATTGCGCGTAGAGCGCGAGAGATCCTGAGAGAAACAGAAAAGCCAGAATTGGCATTCTTCTTTTCGACGAACCGTCGTTGATTTGGGTCTGCAGCGTTTTCATATTGGCACACCTCAATTGGTGCTTCACGACGATATTATCGGCAGGAGTTGAAGAAGATTTAACTGGACCATATCGAGAATCTCGAGAGCGCGTTGCTCGCCTATTTCAATTTAAGGGATCCGATCAGCTTGTGGCGGGCTGCACTAGGCGTCGTCGTGCAGCTGGAAGGCCGCCCCTAAACACTGCGGGCGAGATCTCGCCGGCGCTTTCTTGCGCTATCGATGTGGGCTGCCTGGCATGAGCCAAGTGTCCTCCGAGGAGCGGGACGACCAGGGGTGGAGTGATCGTGCGGCCGGAGCCATCCAATCGGCTGATCCAGTGGTAGACCTTTCGCCTCATATCTCCGAAATCTGGCTGTTGAAGTCGTTCGTGCAGAACGGGCGGACGTGCGACTCCGAGAGAATGGCAAAAGGCTCCCAGTGCCCACTCCGATCTGGTGGGAGCAGGAAAAGGCGCCATCGGGTTCTGCGCTATCGGTAGCGCGGAGCATGGCAGTGGTTCGCGCTCCGGGCAGTTCGCCGACCAACCGGCCCTGCGCCGCGCGGGAGAAATTCGACCGAGTGAAATCATTGGAAAGCGCAGAGCGCACCGCGCCGGACCAATCACTCCTTGCTTCGTTCAATGCCGATGCCGACATGGATGCCGCAGATCGTCCGGGGCTGGATCCACAAATCGGACACGGGGGAAGGCATCTGAGCCGGTCGCGCGTAGACGCGATTCGGAGGGTGGCGATCGGGTGGTGTCCGCTCTCTGCTAATTCTGGTTCCCAGCGGCAATGCGTGCCATTGCAATTTTTTGCCTCCTTTGAGTTGATCTCGCGTCCCCAGCCTCTTCCTGTGTCTTTTCTATTCACGAAGTTGCCTTTGCCCACGACGGCCAGCACGACACGAGTGGCCTCGACAGCATGTTTTCGGGAGCGGCCTCCTGCGCCGCTTCAACGGTTTCATCGAGTTCCACTAAAGGAACGCTCTACGTCGCGCGGGCGGCGCTGAGTATGGAGAGTTCCTCAAGGTATACTACAGCCTGCTGCGCCTGGCTCGCGGCGGTGAATAGCGCGCGCTTGTCGCTTTTCAGGACACCGAGCCAGGAATGAATGTATCCCGCGTGATCGCGGCGCGGCTCGAGGTTGAGCCCGAGATCGGCACAGAGGAACGCGGACCCCAATTCGGCAATCAACTCTTCCATCGAATACCGGGCATCGCCGAAGCGTCCCGATAGGTCGCGATTGAGCCGTTTCGCGGCTCCGGCCCAGTGCGTATATTCGTGGCCGAGCGTGCCGTAATATCCTGCGGCGGATTTGAATTGTGCGAATGCGGGCATCTGGATTTCGTCAGTTGCCGGGGAGTAGAATGCGCGATCGCCACCGTGGTTCACGACGCCCGGTAACGTATCGAAGAAATGCTCGGCATTCTCCAAACGCTCGGTTTCGGCCAGTTGCGGCGTGGAAACGGGAACGTATCCGTCCACCTGTGCCGCATTGAACACATGATATTCGCGCGCCAGGGCAACGCGATGGTTCGCCTTGCCGGTCTCCGTCGCCTCGTCGTCCACCTCCTCGCCGGACTCACGGAATTTCCAGAACACCACGCTGGCACTGCGCTCCCCGCGCCGAACCTGAGCGCCGATCTCGCTCCACTGGCGGTATGTGGCCCATTCCTGCGTCGCGTGGCCTCGCTTGCGGCCGATGCACCACAGCGTCAACGTGTTGATACCCCGATACGGCTTCCGCGTCGCGGCGTTGATGGGCGTGGACACGGCGTGCCACGGCATCTCGTAGGTTGCGGCGCCTTCTTCGATGGCGGCGATAATCGCGCCGGTGATCTGCTCGTGAATGTCCTGTTTCTGCTGTCTGTCTTCCATAAGGTCCTCTTTGTTTCGCTTCCGCCCCGTCTCGGGGCACGGAACAGCAACCGGGGCCGCTCCCCAGGGCGAGGCGCTGCTTGTTTGGGGGGACCGCCGCAGGCGGGGGAGCCAAAGAAGCAGAAGCGGCGAAGTCCCGCCAGGGCGCGGCCAGGCGCGAAGGCATGGGGACCTTCGCGCCGTTAAGGGCAGCAGTGCCCGAGACGGAAGGCGGTGCGAGGAGGGACGTATAGTAGGCAGGCAACGGGACAGGTCATCGAACCGGTCAACAAATCCGGTGCAGCTCGTGTGGAGAGAGCGGTTGACCTCGGCGAGCTCGTTCGCCTTACCACCGTCAGCCCATCTCGGGTGTGGGTTTTGGATGGTTGGCTACGCCCCTCGGACGAGCTTGCTCCGATGATTTGGCGGGTTCTCGGCAAGATAGTTTAGACTGGGTGAAATGTGAGCAGGGAAGGCTATGTCGTCGAAGAACAGCTTGCACATTCAAGTCGCTCAGGCGGACATCAGACCTCTCGCTGAGCGGTACGTCGATGAAAACGAGATCACGGCATTGGACGCCGGACAACGGATTGCCTGCGGCGACCATAGCCTGACAAACCTTGAGACCATTTACCGGTGGAAGACGGGAGGCAGGGGAATATCGCGCCTGCGTCGCAACACAGATGAAGATATTCACGATGCATTGCGCCTCGCCGTCGATGCTCACACCTACAGAGCCGCAATCGCGGTGCTATGCGGCCTTTGGGGTATCGATATCCCGGTTGCGTCCGCGATTCTGACGGCCATTGATCCCGAACGTTACACGATTATCGACTTCCGTGCTCTGGAGGCACTCGGAGCGAAGAAATCGTGGCATACGATTGATTCGTATCTTTCTTACCTGGAGCACTGCCGCTCGCTGGCCCGGCAGTGCTCCATTAGTCTGCGTGAGCTTGATCGAGCGCTCTGGCAGTGGTCCAAGGAACAATCAATATCCAAGCGGCAAGCTTTGCGGACAAGTTAAGGTCGAAGCGGTCGCCGAATCGGTCGCGGCTTGCCGGCGAAGTTGCTCGCCACCTTCGCCTGACGCATCGCGGCCATCTCGTAGAGTTCCTCAATCCGCAACGAGTAGCTTTCGTGGGCGTGCTTGGTGCGGAAAAACACGAGCGTCGTGTGAAGCTCGATCACAATGGGAGCGCCACGGTGTTTGGCGCCGGTTTCGCGGACAACGGGACGGGTAAGTTTCGTCATGACGGTTGCTCCTGGTGGCGGCTCAGATCATCCCGATGGCAAGTAGCACGGACGGGCATCCGTGCGGGCAAGTCCCGTCGGGTTCGACGTCACACCCTTCGGTACAAAGCGCCGGGCAAGCGGCTTGATCGAATAACGCCTCCTCGACCAACAGCAGTGCGCCGTCCTGCCCGTACAATTCAACGAACTGGGACCAGGTGAGCCGGTACGGATTCTCCGCCGCCGGTTGAGTCGTTTGTTTCATTGCTCGGTTCCTCCGTTTGCATGGGGAATGGGGTGTGCGCGCCACACCCCTGCCTGCCGCGGCGAGCGGTGAGGGCGGCAAG
>VFSW01007237.1_pt1 | contig 16148 bp, 6 predicted proteins | sample 5358111 | NCBI WGS metagenome assembly VFSW01 (sample SAMN11554181, study PRJNA540505) | mine drainage metagenome | isolation source: sediment from site ElyBrook_90M | place: USA: Ely Copper Mine, Vershire, VT | collected 2017 | reverse complement strand
ATCTCCCCAACCCCTTCGAGTAGCGCATCTTTCTGGCGCGGCTCCAGGGCCTGCTGCGGCGCAGCGCCTGGCGCGCGGCTCCCGCCCGCCCCGCGGGCCGGGGCGGCAAAGCCGGCGAGGCTCCGGCTGCCGCAGGCGCCGAGGCGGATGCGGAGGTGTTCTCGTTCGAGGGAAAGACGATCGATTTCGGCACGCTCGAGCTGCGCACCCAGGGCCATACCATCCAGCTGACGCTGATGGAGGCCAAGCTTCTACGCCATCTGATCCGCAACAACGGGCGAACCGTGTCGCGGAAGTCGATTCTCGAGGATGTCTGGGACCTGCGCGAGGACACCGACACGCGCGCCATTGATAATTTCGTGGTGCGCCTGCGCCGCTACATCGAGCCCGACCCCTCGAACCCCCGCCACCTGCTGACCGTGCGCGGAGTGGGCTACCGCTTCGTCGCGTGAGCGGGAAGTTTGTGGAATGCGGAGGCGCGTTAGGATGGGCGGCGCAACACGAAACTGCGGCACGCATCGCCGCGCAAACAGCAGGCTCCGTCGAGCCCTGAGATGATGGGAGAAGAAGTCTCGGGCAATCGCCACGAACAGGGGGATGCACATGGCAGCAACCTCGAAATCGAATCGCTACGTGCTGGCGATCATTGGTCTCGCGATGGCGCTTGCTGTGGGAGCGACTGTATGGCCGAAGTCGCAGTCGCAGCCGATGCTGATCACTTTGGCCGGACAGTCGATGATCCGTTCCGATATCCGCACAACCGCGCCGGCGGCTGTGCCGGCGATCCGATCGCTGATCAAAGGAGACGTGAGGTTCACGAACTTCGAGGCCACCATCGCCGAAAAAGGAGATCGGGCCCCGGAGGACGAGGGCTTTCTCTCGCCGCCGGAAGCGCTCGATGCGCTCGCGACGTTTGGATTCAATCTGCTGTCGCTTTCCGACAATCATTCGTTTGATTTCCAGCGGACGGGCATCGAAAACACGCTGCGCGAGGTGGAGGAACGGAAGATTGTTCATGCGGGGATCGGACGGAATGTAGATGAAGCAGTGGCGCCGGGTTACTTGCACACGCCGAGGGGTACGGTGGCCCTTGTGTCGATTGCGTCGGGGGCGATCCCGGACGGAGGTGGTGCGACGGCGGACCGGCCCGGCGTGAATGAGTTGCGCATTCAAATGGGGGACAAGAAGAACGAGGCGTTTGAAGACCTTCCGCCGGGAGTGCAAAATCAACCGAACCAGGAGGACGCCGACCGGATTCTTCGGAGCATCAGAGATGCCCGGAAACACGCGGATGTCGTCATCGTGTACCAGCACAATCACGTTTTCTCGAACCGGGGATTCCTGGCGATGTTTGAGGAGGAGTTGCCGGAGCGGCTGGCCCCGAGTGAATGGCTGAAGAAATGGACGCACCGCGAGGTGGATGCGGGCGCGGATATCGTCGTGATGCACGGGGCGCCGCTGCTGCACGGCCTGGAGATCTATCACGGGAAGCCGATTTTCTACGATCTAGGCAATTTCATTTTCAACGTGTCTCCCGGGCTCTGGAGGATTGAAGAACCCATCACATGGGAGAGCGTGGTGGCCTATGTCGAATTTCAGGGGACTAACCTCAAATCCATCACGTTGCAGCCGATCTCTATGAATTTCGTGGGCGAGGGCTCGCCCGATCCTTACCACATCTATGCGAATAACCGGTTCATCGACACGCGCGGGTTGCCGGCGCCGGCCACAGGCCAAAAGGCGCGCGATATCCTGCAGCGGATGGCGGACGCCTCAAAACCCTTTGGGACAGAGATCGATCTCAAGGGCGAGACGGCGACGGTCAAAGTCAAGAGTGGGAACTAGACTTACGGAGGAGCCGCGATGACGCGGTTCGCGTGCTCCTCTCGATCGCGTTTTCGTAGCAGGTCCGATGGCAGCGTGTTCGCTGAAGCCGCGACCCACAAGGCTCTTAAAATATTTCAGCCCCCTGTTAGGGTTGTCGTTCGTGAGGCCGTTCGCAAGGGAGTTTCGTGTCTGCGGCGCGCGGCAGCTCGCGCCGGCTGGCTCCGACCAGGTCGAATAGCGACCTGTTGAATTCGACACGCCGAATACATCGTGGGATTCGGGCTTTCAGGCCGCTATGCTATGATTTCCGCACGATTGAATTCCTTGAGGTGGGCATCGCTCAAGAGCTCACTTGCGCCCATGAGCGCTTCTCAAGACAAAACGGGGAGGTCCTGCACGTGATGATTCAAGGAGAAAGGCCGAGCAACAATCCGAGCGTTCGGAGGCAGGCGCTGTTCGTCGCGGTGCTGAGCGCGACCGTTCTGGGGTTCGGAGGTGGAGCTATCGCACAGCAAACCAACCAATCGACCGCGCAGCAGACCCCGCCGATCAAAACAACCAGGCACACAATCGAAGAGATCCATAGCGCTTTCCGGGCTTCGCCGTCGGCCCATGTCAAGATGACCCCCAAGATCGCCAACCCGCATGCCCAGACAGCCCTGAACCCTGCCATCCTCCAGGAGTTGAGGGTGCAGAAGATGGGTGCGGCCGTCATGCCCACTCATTCGATGGACGCAACGGGGGGCGCAACGGGCTCTCAAAATCCCACCGGAGCATCGTCGACTCCGCCGGGGGGAACTTCGAATCCTCGAGCAGGCGGCTTCAATCCGACCGGCGCGGCCGGCACGCCCGGAAATTCTGGGAACAATTCCACCAGGCGCCCCGCGAATCTTTCGCGCCCGGCTACTCCTGCGCCGTCGGCCGCTGGCCCGATGCCTTCGCGCATAACGGCGCGGGTTGCGGCGGCTCCGGTGGCGATTCCGCCACCGCCTTCATCCAGCGCGACATCAAGGATGGCGACGGCTCCGGCACCTCTGGTGAACGTGTGCCCCCCGGGCCCTGGGCCAGGAGTGTTTAACATTAACGGCAAACTGCATGGGGTGATCTTTACGCCAGATCCCAATGGAAACGAGTACACCATTGTGGGATGCCGTTTCGGCAATTCGAAAGGGGATCTCCACCTGGAAGGAGGATTCCGAGCCGGCACCATCCCGTTGCTGATCGATTCCTGGACCGACACGCTCATCAAAGCGAGGATGAACCCCGCGTTGTCGGGTGAACCGGACCAGAGCAACGTGTCGCTTGTCATTGTGCCGGTTGGCAGCCCGGGCCTGACGCGCTTACCCGGTTTCAGCTTCTACGCCATGAGGGAAACGGTGACATTGCACACCATGCCGCAGAATAGCGTCGTGCTGGCTTCGATCACGGCCAGCGATGGAAAACCCGTGCAGGCCAATTACTCCTCGCCCTTCAGCAGTACAGTCAACGGTCAACCGACAGGGAGCTTCACCGCCGGAGTCTATCGCGGCTACTACGCCCGCTTCAGTCCGGGGATGGATTATTGGGATTTGAGCGGGCTCGCACCGGGCTTCGTTCCGCTTCAATTCCAAATCGGTTACTGGACGTTCGACGGCTGTCTTGTGGGCGTACTTCCCGCGGACGAAACCATTTACAACGACGGCAGGTGGAACGCGTACTGGGACCCACAGAATGGCAATCGCATCGTGGTGAATTTCGCGGAGTTACATTGCCACAGGTCGCAGTCCTTGATGCAACTCGGAGACGACTACAGCGACTCGGAATATGGGCTCGTCATTGCGGTAGTGGGGCCCAGGGGTGTAGATCCATGGTCAAGATAAGGCGTCGAGACTCGCCGCGCGGCAAGCGGAACCTGACCATCGGCTAATTGTTGGGCGGTTAAGCCGGGCGTTCCCGCCGGCGGCGAAGACGTCCGCAGCATTGGGAGACCCCGTGCGGCAGGCTGGTTCGGTTCGTGGCCGGCCCTCCGGCGGGCGTGGCGCCTTGCGGGGCTCGTTGGGCGTTGGCCGGAGCGGTATTGGGAGTCGCGCCCGCGGGGGTTGGCCCGTGCCGAGGCGAGCGCCGGCGCGGGCGAGACCATGGCGGCGAAAAGCGCTCGCACGATCGGCGACGCAGTTTTTACTTTTGGCCTTCCATTACATGCCGGTTTTTCTGCCCCACACCAAGGTCCACAATCCCATTAGCTGGACGTCGCGCATCTCCGTGCCAGTGAGGTTATTGCGATTGCGCGTGAAATCGCCTTCCACGGAAAACGTGCTGAATTTGAATTCGCGTGGCATCGTCCAGGACAGGCGCCCGCCGTACTGACCAGTGAGCGTATCGTTCGTCAGCACTCCCATGAACAGCTCGGTCCTCACGGTATTGACGGAGATCAGGGGCGCCGCCTGGAAATTCGCGCGCTTCCAAATGAAGGTGGGCTGCAGATAGCCGGAAATCGAGCGCGTTCCGCCAACCGTGGTTTTGTCCCCGGCAACCCAATTCACACTGAAATTCGAGTTCAGCGTGAAGTACGTGGCGCCGGTCCAGTTCGCACCTAGAAGGACCGACGACGTGATCACGTTCTGCCCGCTGAGACTACTGTTGCTGAACCAGTCGCGGCTGCCGCCCAAGCTCAGCGAAACCTTTCCCACTTGGTGCGTGACGGAGAGATTGGCGCCAACGTCGCGCTGATCGGGCTCGATCGACTTTTGTTGATCGGGCGGCAGCAGGAGGACCGCCGCGGGAATCGTCCCGGTCCCCACGAGAGTCTCATGCGCGTTCAGCGAGACCACCGTGGTTGGATTCAACGGCTTCGACCACATCTGCGTGAGAGTGTGGAGGTATTGCTCCGGAAGATTCAGGTCATTGATGTTGCTTTGAAGAAAACTGTAGCCCAACGTGAACGTGCCGATGCGCGTCGGATCGGAAAGCGAGGAATCCACGCCACGGCGATCGGGATTGGAGAGCAGGGTGAGGCTCGGGTTGGCGGGCGAGGAGAAATTGGGCCCGACGTCGCGATAGACGATGTTCACTGTCGCCTTGCGGATCATGCCGTTCACGCCCGTGCGCCAGGCACGCCCGAATAGCCGGCGCGAGCCGGGCGCCTGCAGGTTCGGATTGTCGTAACTCCAAGCGTACTCCGAAGACCACAGCCACTGTGGATTCAGATGGATCATGAGCAGGCCGCCATAGGCGTCGCCCGCGCTGGGTGTGAGGAACGTCGTGGTGGAGATGATGGGATTACCCTGGGAATCGAACTGAACCGTCGTCGGTGAACCGATGTCCTTGGCCTCCAGCCACATCAAGCGGAACTCCGCGTACTTTTTTGGCAAGGGCGCCTGCCAGCTCGCGCCCATCAAGTGCTGGTGGAAACTGATGCCGGCCCCGCTGCCCAGAGCGATGTCGTTCGTATTCACATAGTAGGCAAGCGCGCCTGCCGGCGTGTTCAGCGTCGCTTCGAGCCCCTGTCGCGGCGCGGCCGCCGTGACGAATTGTGAGTCGAGGTAAAGCGCCGGGGAGAGAATTCCGAAACGAAGATTCACGCCCCAAGGCTTCGCGTCGTATGCGGTTCGAATGACGTAGTCGTTCACCAGACCGTGGCTGAGGCGCGCGACCTGCGGATTCAAGACCGAATTGAGAAGGCCGCTGCCGTTCATCTCCACGCGCCAACGGCCATCCTGAAACGTCATCTGCTGCCCGAAGCTGATGGCGCTGGTGTCCGGGGCGGAACCGGAAACCCATTGGGTATTCGATGCCACCTGCGTCTGCATCTGCGGGCCGATAGCCTTTCTGGCTGACTCCTTCGGAGGGGCCTTCGGCGCGCCGCCCGCCGCGGCAGCCGGTGGCGCTTCCGCATCCGTTCCGGGTTGTGAACCGCCCGCAGGGCCTTCACCGGTTGCGGCCGGGGGGGCCTGGGATTGCTGCACGGTGAACTTCCAGCTGAGGGCATCGTTTCCAATTGCGAGGTTCACGGAATTGGCGCCGTTGGCGAGGGCGAGCGCGGGAGTGTAGGAAATCTGAGTGTCGGCAACCTGCGCCAGCGAAGTCACGTCCGTGTCGTCCACCATCAGGGTGATGTCCATGGGGTTCGCGGGAGACTTGAGCTGAATGTTAATCGGCGTCTTCGCGTCACTCACACTGCTGTCCGGAGAAGGCGAGCGGCTGACGATCTGGGACTCGAGGTCGGACGACGCGGGCGCGTCAGTTCTGTCCGCCGGCGATGTCCGCAGCGAGGCCAGGACGAAATTTCCACCCTGCACATTCCTTGCGCGCGGCTCCGTGGACGCCATGAAACTCGTGGTCGGACCGGTGAGGATCGCGGTGCCGTCTGGCGCGACGGCGTCCACCCGCCAGAAATAGGTTTGGCCGGGCACGAGCTTGCCTCGTAGAGCGCGCAAATCCAGGCGCGGATCCCCCGTGAGATAACGTCTGAGAACCCGCGTACCCTCGGAGTCCTCGGATACGGTGATGCGGTAGAAGACGTGAATGTCGAGCCCCTGCCAGGAGAGGAGCGGATTTCCCTGCGCCGTGCGTTCCGGAGCAGGCGCAATCGGTCCCAGCGCCCCCTTGGGGAATCGCAGAATCCTGCGCAGCGGCACGGGCTTGCGAGGCTCACCCGAGGATTCGATGGCGCGCACCGTCCAATACAACTCGCCTTCCGGCTGGGCTTTCCAGACGTCTTGGGGCACTTGCCATTGGTCGTCGTCCACATTGTGCCAGGCTTCGATGGAGCCGAAGTAGGGCCGCCGGGAGAACCCGACTTGATATCTTGCCGCGCCCGGCACCGGAGCCCAGCGAAGCAGAGGGGGCGCGTCAGTGGCAAAACCTGCCCCGTAGGGAGGGCCGAGAAGCTTCTGAAGCTGCCAGTCTCCGGGGTTCACGATCACGGTGATGGGGCGGGACAGGATTTGGTTCGGCTGCGTGATGCGCAACTCAACGGTATGGGTTCCTAGAAAAGAGGTAGGGAACGAGCGTTGAGACCGAAACGTGGCGCGCTGTCCACCGGCAAACGGGATGGCGAATTGTTCGGTCACGTTGCCGTCCCAAAGCCATTCACCGACCACCGTACCCGAGCCGCTTCCACCCAGAATCGCCTCGCCGTGCAGTTCGTCGCCCTGCATCACGAGCGTACCGTCGCGCGGATGCGTGACAGCGATGGTGACCACGGCGAGCGGCGCCCCCAGCGACGATCCCACGGACACGCGCATCGGTTGCGTAGTGCCCGATCCAGGTGCAGCTATGCCGATGCCCCCGCCCGTGCTCGTCCCGTCGGAATTCACCACGTCCACAGCGCGCAAGCCGGCAGCCGCGTTCGGGCTGATGCTGACCAGTGCGACCAGAAGGTTGCCGCTCACGAACTGTACGCTATCGACCGAAATGTCCGTCGCCTGAACGTTGGCCGGGGAGCCAACCGTGGTCGTCACCGGAGGCGAGATCACGACCGTCGCGCCCGGACGGAAGTTCCCACCGATCAAGGTCATGCGGATTTGAATCGCCCCAGGCGTCACGAATCCGGGCGCGGCGCTGGCAAGCGTCGGCAGATTGGTGCTCACTGTCAGCGTTGTGGGGTTCGACGTCAGACCGCCCAATGGAACACCCACCACGGGATTGAAAACCGTTATCGTGACAGAGCCGGGCGTGGCTACGTAACTCGCCGGAATCATGGCCCTCAGCTGCCCGCCGCTGACGTAGACGGTAGCGAGATTGGCCCCGTTCGCTTGCACCACCGAGTTCGCCGCGAAACCGCTGCCCAAAACGGTCAAAGGGAATCCCAAGCTGCCTGCGGCGACCGTAGCCGGATTGATCTGACTGATTACCGGAGGCACCGCCTGAGCCATTAGCGGGCTTCGGGCAAGGAACAGGACACACGCCAGCACGGACACGGTCTTGAACGCCAATCGCATGAACACACCCCATCAATCGAATTGAACCCGGTCGAAATTAATTTAATTAGTGGATGTAGTCAATCGCGCGGGGGCGCGAAGTTGCGCATGCCGCAACAGGCTGCGTCGCGCGAGGGCGGCCACCGCGTCCGTGAGGGCGGCGTCGATCGGCTGCCGGGGGCGGGGCAGCGTAACGTCCGACACCGTTCAGCCCCGTTGCACGGGCTTCGGTTGCCTTCAAAAGGGCCAGCAGCCGTGGCTCATCAAGAATTCCTTGGCCTTACCATAGGAGAGTGCGTACAGCATGCGATTTCCCCGCGCCGCCAGCTCAGGGCGAGTCTTGCCGATGCGAACGGGCCTTTTCCGGACCCGGCGCCCAAATCCGGCACCGGCGGGTGATGCTGCTTATCGCCGGAGTTGTGAAGGGGCGGAAGGGGAACTCGTCGCGCCGTTGGCGGTGCGATAGATGATGCGATAGAACACCGGGTCTTTCTTCGGCGGGTTGGGATCAACGGCCACGGATTGTCCTTCGATTGACCCTGTCAGCGAGAGCCAGCGTCCGGTTTCTCCCTCTCGCAGTTCCACCATCACCGCAAGGCCGGCCGGAGGATTCTCGAACTGAATCTTCACTTGAGGGAAGGGGTCCGTTACGAACTGGAGAGTCGGTGCGGCGGGAGTCGGAACCGCGGGCGCTCCGACTCGGACGGCAATGGGCCGGGTAGGATCGCTGCGGTTGCCATTCTGATCCAGCGCGACCAGGCGATACCAGTAATCGTTGCCGGGCTCGACATACGCGTCCTCGAATCTGCGCGCCGATCCTGGCAGCGGGTCTCCGATCACGACGCCGAGATCGGTTGGCGAACCACCACGCAGAACCAGAAACTGGGCCGTCTTCTCCTCGGGCATGCCCGGCACAAACGTCAAGACCGCTTTACCGCCCGATCCGTCAGCCCCGGTGATCACGGGAAGGCCGGGAAGCGACGTGTCCGGCAAAACGACGGTGACCGGATCGCTCGGCACGCTTTCAGCATTGTCGAAGGCAACGGCCACAATCCGATATGACAACTTGGTGCCGGAAGCTGAGCCGAAGAAGTCGTCGTAAAGCGGCTCGAGGGTAACATGCGAATTCAATCGCGCCCAGTTCGTGCCGCTCTCGCTCGCCGATGAGTTCGTAGCGCCGGTTGGCGCGCCGATGCCGTTGCCGCCCATACGTTCGACGAAATAGCCCGCGACCGGGAAGGGCGTGGGAGTCCACGTTAAGCGCACGCGCGTAGTTCCAAGATCTGCCTTCAAATTAGCCGGCTTGGGAGGAGCAGTCGCATTCCTCGGCTGGATCATGGCGGCATGCGAGGGCGGGCCCAAGTCTCCACCCGGCCCGACCGCGCGCACGCGGTAATAATAGGCCGTGCCTCCCCGGACATCCGCGTCGTGGTACTCATTGGTTCCGGGCGGCAGCGGCTGAGCCGTGAGAACCTCGAAGGGGCCGGCAAACAAATAGGCGCGTTCGACGACATATCCAACCGTATGAGGGTTCGCGGCGGGTTTCCAAGAAACCGCGACGCCATTGGGCGCCCTTTTCGCCGTGACTGGCTCGGGAGGATCGAGGGCGGCGAAATCCGGAAAGAAAATCCGGATATCAGCAGGGGCGCTTCTGCGTCCGAAAATATCCACGCTCATAATGTGATAGGTGAGCGTGTCCTCCACGGGCGCGCTCCGATCGGCAAACGCGGGGTTTTTCGGGTTCCATTTCGTTCCCAAGATCAGGAATTTTGGCGTCACTTCAACGCCCTGTTGCCCCGAGCTATCGCGCAGCACGGCATATGCAATTACGGGAAGTTGCCTGTCTTCAGGGACCGGACTCCAGAACAGGGAAACGCCGTCGCGGCTGGCCTCCGCGCTTGGATTCGTGGGTGCAGGAGGATCCGGCGTGGCAACTGAAGAATCCACGGGAGCACTCGACAGCACCAAACCCGTCGGACGCCCCGATCCGTCCAGGCCAGACAGCTTGTAGGTTCGCGGCCCCGGCGGCACACCTTGAAGTATCCGCGAAACCCCGAGGGCGCGCGCGTATGCAGGATTGCCGAAAGCGTTCAGCGCGAGAATGCCCATCAATGTCTTGCGCCGATCGCCCACGACATCGGGGGATGACAGTGTGTGCGGCAGGTTTCGAATCGCGGCGGCGTCGGCGGCAGAAAGAGACTTAAGTGCGGCGGAGTCTCCCAAGACAACTCGGGCGGCGACGACGCTCCCGGTCGAATCCTCGATTTTCCAGCCGCCCAGAGGCCAGCGGTCGGCTTGAGGAAACCACATCAGAGAGATTTGGCCGCGCCCGTCGGAAATTGCAAAGACCGCGCCAGGCGCTTGCTGGTTCTGTTGCGCCACGCTGCGCGGCGCGGCAAGAAAGTTCGCCGTCATCAGCATCACGCAGAGAACAAGACCGCCGGCACGAAGCCGGGCACTGGTCGCCGGCGATTCGGCGGAGCGCCGCGACCGGGGTTGCGTCTCCGGACTCCCGTGCAGCCGGGGCGATTTGAACGTGTGCGAGCTGGTTGGCATGTGCGAATTCATCTGGTTATATATGCGCACTGAACGTGACGTCTCCGATGGGCCATGGCAAGCCGAGCGTCGCCGTGGCGTGCATGTCCAAGGGCAGAGCTTCGAGGTGGACCTGGGCCGAGATTCCGCCTGAAACGCAGACACCGCTCAGGCAAACACCCGCGCTTAGGCTGCCCGAGGCATCTCCAATGAAATGCGGTTGCGGCGTGATTTGCACTCCAATATCCAAATCCCCCTTGATGTAAGCGGACGCAACCGAACTGTCTCCCACGCACAGGCAGAAATTCGCGTCGCCTCCGATCGCCAGACCCACCTCGGATCCCAGCATGACGTAGGCATTGGCGCCGTCCACGATGAAGTGGGCCTGAATGCGCGGCCCTTCCTTCTTCCCCGCGTAAATGTGCCAGGAACCTCCACCAAAGTGCAGGTCAATCGCGGCATTGCTGGCGCTGTTGCCCAAGTCAAAGGATGCGAGACCGTTCATGAAATTCAGTCCGCCCCAAACGCGCCCATCGAAGTTGTTCCCCGCGTACTGAAAGTACCCTGCGAAATTGCCGTTGCCGGAATGGTCAGGCGTCAGCAGCCAGGCGTGGAAATCCATGCGCGCACCCGCGTCCGACCCGGTCGCCTTAATCGTCAGATCTCCGTCGAGCATGTAGGTTAATTCAGCGGGCATGCCAACGCGCAAACCGGCCATAAACAGAACCGAGCCGTCCATGGACGGTTGAAGGCTGGCGAGAGACGCCGCGTTGGAAAACGCGTTCAGAGGGAAGTTGTGGCCCAGGCCGCCACGAATCGCATATAAATTCATGACCGGCGGCACGGGAACGAGCGGCACGCCCTCCGCCCCCAAGCCAATCGTCACGCGCGTGAGCCAGTAATCGTGCCCTCCCTGATAGCCAAGTCGAAACTCACCTGTAATCGGCGGTCCTCCGAGCTGCGCCAGATCGACGGTGCCCGAGTACTCTGAATTGCTCCCCCCGCTATAGGTGGGGTGGATCTTGGCTTCGCTGGCGGGCTGGCCGGCGGGGTAAGGAACATCCACCATGAAAGGCGAATTGGTGGGGCCCGCCGCCGAATACTGGGTGCTCGACTTGGTGATGCTGTAATTGATTTGGACGTCGGACACCGGCATGACCTCGGACAAGTGCAGCTTCGTCTGGATTGCGAAGTCGAGGACGTCCGGACCACTTTGTGGCGCGGTGAGATGCGCGTTCACCAGTTCCAGCGGCGTTGCATTGAGCAAACCCGTGCCGCCAAGCGAAACATCCCGGCTGGGGTTTGCCTGCTTGAAATACGCGCGGCCATCCATGCCGAAAAACATGTTGGTCTTAACCTGCGCAAGACGTTTGTTTTCCGCGCTGAGATCCCACTCGGTGTCAGCCTGGACGGCCCATCCGAAGTACTGAGCCTTCGTGAACTGCAGATTCGAGGCTTTCAAGGTCACGTTGGCGTAGTTTAGAGGCTGTGCCGAACCGTTCAGCGGGAATGTAATGGACGCCTGGTTGCCGCCGCCTGATTGCAGTTGGGGATCGCCTTTCAAATCCGTATTCAGCCACGGCACATGAACATCCATGCCGTGGTAGACGGCATTGAACATCCCTCCTTGCGCTGTTGCGTTGATGGACTGGAAGCTGACGGTGCCAGCCTCCAGCTGCGCGGTGAAGGGGCCTGAGTCGAACGCGCCGCAAACGCCGCTTCCGTCGAATCCCCAATTCTGCAGGGTTCGCTGAGCGGTTGACGATCCGACCAGGTCCATGGTGTACGGAACGATCGTGGCGCTGCCGAGGCGAACTCCCACCCACTGCGCGCCGCTGCCGCCTCCACATGGGAAGCCCGGCGCATCGCCGTCGTTGTAGCTCAAGTCGAGGCGCACGTCGTTCGATTGAATCGTAAAACCGCTCCAGCCGAGAAAGGACTCAGGCAGCGCGAGCCCCTTCGCGTACCAGTCGCCTGCCGAAGTGAGCGTCGCGGGCACTCCCGCCCACTTCTGAGGAACTTGGCCGGAGCCGGGCAGACGGACCGTCTTGTCGGTCAATTGCACGCTGAGCGTAGCCGTGACGGTTTGCCCCGCGGTCCCCTGCAAGCGATCGACCGTGCCGGTAAGAGCGGGCGTATCGCCAGCCAGATGGATTGCCGGCGAGGCATCAAATGAGCCGGCTTTCACGGTTCCGTCGAGATCGACTTGCCAATTCTGTATCTTGATTTCGACGCCCGGATATTGCTCGTACCCGTTCTCGCTGGCCAGATTGAAAAGCAATGTTCCCGTGCCGTTCCACGCGCCGTTGGTTTCGGTGGCATGATTTTGAAGGCCGGTGATCTCGAAGCTTCCGCCATCCTTCACGGGGAACTCGAACTTGCACGGTTGCTTCGGGTCAGCCTCCGCGACTTCGTAAGCGGTGGGTTTCGAGCTTGCGTAGCTACCCTTCGGGCGGGCTATCGCGCCGGCGGCAATTTCAGAGAGCGAAGAATTGACGTACTGCACGGCCCCCATTCCTGGGGATGCGTGATTCGAAGGTGAAAGGAAGCCGACCTTGAGTGGAGGCAAGCCAGTGTTCGCCGGCGGCGTCAGGAGTTTGAGCACCGTTTGCGCCTGCTGCGCGGCCGACTGTGAGGGGCTGGCGCCCGCGGAGCCCGTATTTCCCGAAAGAATCAAGTGGATCGAATTCGAAACCGTGTAGGACAGGTTGGCCGGGGGAGGCGCCGGCACGACTTCCGCCTCCACCCATACCGAATGATCCGCTGAAGGCTTCACGAGAAGACTGAGGCGGCTCGAATACAGTTGATAGCCGGTGATCTTCGCATCGCCCGGCTTGGAATTCGCCGCTTCCTGCCGAGTCAGGTTTTGACGCTGGAGCGATGGTCCAACTTCTTCCACGTTGCCTGCGGACTGAGGCGGCCAAGTTCCGCCGTCCACGTGCCAAGTGACGCGCGCGTAGCCGTGGCCAAAATAGTGCAGCTCCGTTTGCGCCATTAACGAATCATCGCAGGCGCTGCAGATGGCGATCGGCGCGGGTCCGGCGCCTTCACCCGGGACCAGCCGATTGCCCAGCTGAACGCCCTTCTCCACCAACGTCTTTCCTTGTTCCGCACCTTGGGCAGGCAGCTGTTTCTCCGAGGCGCCGGACACGATTCTTCCGCCGCCCAGCCGGTTCAACCCGCCTGGCGCCGGGCTGAAATGTTTTACGTCGTGGTCTCCGAAATCAGGGTTGTCGATACCTGTCAGGTAGAGCGGCCCGTCGGCCAGCGGATCTTCAACGGTCGTAATCTTGATCTGATTGCAGTAGATCATGTACGCGCGGCTCGCGATATCCGAGGGAGACGGTGCGTTCGAACCCAGAGCCGCATGAGCGGCCTGAACCGAGAATTTCTGGAAGGCAATCTGGCCGGGGTTCGAGCCCGAACCTGTGGCCGTTGTAAGCAGCGCCTTGTTGGCGCTGACTTGGGACAACGCGCCCGCGGCCATGTAGGGGCTGCCAGCCGGACCATCCGCGCTGCTTGCGACCAACGTCGGGTTTACCTGCTGCACATCCGCATTCGAGAGCTGAAACACACGCACGTTGTAAAAGCCGGGGTAGTTGTACACGTGCGAAACCGAATAGAGGCACGAGCTGTTCGATTTCTTCGGCACCGGCATGCAGGCGGGCAAGCTCAGTTGAACGTTTGAACTCCAATTGGTCGTGTTGTTGGGATCAACCGGCGGAGCGGAAAGCGTTTGCACGGTTCCGTCGCCCCAGTCCACGAAGAGATTGCTGAACTGGAAGTCTTGAATCGGAGCCGTGAAACTGTTGCTGCCCCTGGTCGGCTGAACGTAGGTCGGGGTCGTGCTATAGGGCGAGCGAGAGAGATCGAATGTGCCGCTCAGCACAAAGGGGTCGCCCACGTAGTCGTTCGGTGAAATGGCCCCGGGCTTGACGTTGCCGTTCGAGTCCGTCACGCTGGGATCGCCGACATCGGTGAGCTGCAATCCTTTTCCGCACGCGGCTGCCTTCGAACAATCCTTCAGCCCCGTGGGAGCCTGAGTGGCGGCAAGCGGCCAGCGATCGGAAATTTCCACTTCGATGTCGGCTTGACCGCTCGCGCCATCGCTCAAAGCTAGACTGGCGTTTCTTGTGAAATTGGCGTTCGGATTCGCCTGAGCCACTACCTTGCCTGTGGCCGGCTTCGCAACAGACGCGGGCGCGGTGCCGTCGCTATTATAAATGTGAAACCCGGCAACCTCCCACTGCAGATCGCCTTGCGGAAGCTGGGGCGTTGTCGAGGCGGGGGGCGTCGGAGCAGGGTTGTACCCGAGCTTTACGAGTTTCTTCGAACCGCCCGTCTGTAGCGGTTGCCAGGGAGGAAAGAGCAAACTGAGCTTGGGTGATACAGTGGCCGACAAAACCTGCTGGAGGAATGCAGCATCGGCGCGGTAAAAAGTGGGTACGAGCTTTACCTGCTTGCCGGAAACCTCCGCTGTGGTGCCATCAATTCGCTTCGTTCCAATCAAAGTCTTCCCGTCGCTGGCGTAGACTCTCAACTCGAAATAGTCCGCTGTGCCCGGGTTCTGCTCGCTCCACTGAAAGACTGTTTCATCGGTCAGAGGGGGGATGCCGTAATTCTCCGCGCTTGAATCGGCGCCGTTGTACTGCGTGCCCCAAAGTGGCGCTTGAAGATTGATCTTCCCTTCCGTGAAGTGCTGGAACGCGATAGGGGTGATCTTCAGCTTCGGGGGAATCGAATTCCCCTTCGTGAACAGGGGCGGAAGAATATTCAGCAGGCCCTTTCCCGATCCCGCGCTGTTATTGAGATTTGTGATCGTCACGTCGCGCCCGCCGGGAATCGCCGCGGGCAAGACGTTCACGACGGCGTGAATCTCGGTGCTGTTCACAAAGCGGCTCGACCCGATCGGGAAAACGTTGGCGATCGCCCCGCTCTGGGTCGAGAAGCTCACTTGCGCGCCCGGCGCGAAATCTGTGCCCTCGATCTTCAGTTCAACATTTTGGCTGCCTGCGCGAATTTGATTGGGAGTGATGCGAAGAATCCGCAAGCCCGCCCCCACCGGCGGGCAGGGAATCCCGGCCGCCGTCAGTCCCGTGCAGGCCTTCCCGGGCGTAATCGTGAATTGAGGTTGAACCCGGAGCGAATGGTCCGCAACCACGAGTTCCACGGTTCGTTGAACCAGTGGAGCGGCCGCATCGATGCGCACCTGCGCATCCAGTTCCGCAGCCGAAATCGCCTGCACGCTCACGACGGTCAGTCCCGTGGCGGGGGTGAACAGAACAGTCGTGGGGAGCCGGAGATTCGCACCGGTAAATTTGAGCGTAACCGTAGCGCCTTGCGCTCCCTGAAACGGACTGTAGCCACGCAGAGCGGGCAACCCCTTTTGCGCCGCCGGTCCCGGCTGGCAAGGTACGGCTGCGAGTGCGTTGGTCGAACACGGCAGTTGCTGGGAGTTCACGGTGAACGGGTTTTGCGGGGACAACGAGCGATCGGCGACGGTCAGAAGAACTTGGCGTGGTCCCACCGGGGCGTTCGGATCGATCTTCAGCGTCACCTGAATTTCGGTCGGGCTCGTGATGGAAACTCCCGAAACGGCCAGGCCGGTGGCGGGGTTGAACTGGACCAAAACCGGCGCACGGAAATTCTGGCCGGTGAAACTCAGCGTTACCGTTGCGCCTTGTGTTCCGGCCGTCGGCGAGAAATCGGCCAACGTTGGCGCCGCTATTCCTCGGCGGGGCGCCTGGCCAGGAACGTTTGTCAATTGTCGCGCTGCGCATGCGGACGCAAGAAAGATTGCCGCAAGGGCCAGCCCGATCCGAATCGAATGGCTTCTTCTCATTACTTCATTCCTGCCTATTGACGGCCAAGCTGGCTACACCACAC
>VFSW01007236.1_pt1 | contig 16148 bp, 12 predicted proteins | sample 5358111 | NCBI WGS metagenome assembly VFSW01 (sample SAMN11554181, study PRJNA540505) | mine drainage metagenome | isolation source: sediment from site ElyBrook_90M | place: USA: Ely Copper Mine, Vershire, VT | collected 2017 | reverse complement strand
CCATGTCTCGCTCAATATGCTCCCAGATATAGAGAATTTTGCGGCCGCCAAATGGTCGGATGTAATGAACTCCCTCAAGCAGCACGCTGTCTTTCAAGCGTTCTCGGATGGTGCGACTGTCGTATTTGATTACTCCTGATAACTCATCTGTCGTTAAATATGTCAGTGACATAAAACATTCCTTTCAAAAAATATACTACAATTAGCCATTACTGCCCGCAGAAGGATTAAATGCTCTTCTGTAGATCATATTAGCAAATGCTAGCTCATTTGCAAGTTATATTTTTCGTCTAAAGGCCAATATGGTCTACAGGAGACCTTTTTGATCAAATGCCATTTGTCCCGCTTGCTTGGGGAGCGCAAGATGAAAATTTCAGACTTATCAAGGGATACGGGAATAAACCGAGGTACTGCGACGCGTCTCTACCATGAGACTGCGGAAAGAGTAGAAATTGATGTAATTAACGCTCTATGCAGTTATTTCAACTGTTCGGTAAATGAGATTTTTGAATACATACCTGATAATGATGTACCCAGCCCTGATGGGCAGAGTGATCAACACATAAAATGATAGTTGCGCATTCAAGAGAAGATTGCGTTTTCCAATAGATTTCGCCACTGATTCCAATCGAGCCCCGCTGCAGTTGAATGTATTTCGTCTTGGAAATCAGTACCTTTAGAATATGCATCTAGCCCGTTACAGGCACCAAGCAGTATTAAGTACATGCATTAGAAAAATTCCCAATCAAACTGCTAGCGTATTGAGGTTGTCTCAATTTCCTAAGAACAGTTAACTCGGTTAAGAAAACTAAATTCGTTGCCCTCGTCGGCACCGAACAGTTTCAGACAGTATCTCGGATCGGCTTCGCGTAGTCGGACAAAGAGCCGGACTGCAGCCTCAATCTCCACTTGCCAGAATGTACAATGGCTTTCCTGGGGCCTGTTCTTCTCAGGGCCATAGACCACGGAATCCGCGTAGCATCCTCCGCCACAGAGATATCGCGCCCAACAATTTTCGCAGATTGCACGATTGTCCACATCTGCGGCCTCATGTTTCAGAAACTCTACACGCTTGCGTTCATCAATTTCGCCCCCCACTTCGCCAAACTTGTATTCTTCAAGACCCAAGTGTCGGAAGCAGGGATAGACTTCACCGTTTGCTGCGACGCCAAGATATGTGCCAGCGACACCACAAAAACGAGTGATTGGCTGAGGAATCATCAGTCGGCGTATCACCTTAGTGAGCGGTTGAAAATCGATAGGCTTGTTCCCTGCTTCGAGATCGGACAGTATGTCGTCGCTTATCGCTACAAGGTCGTCACGAAAAGAAGCTTGTTCAAACCGCTGCAGATTCACGTTGCTAGAGTCGTTCGCACCGACCTTGATCACGTGGAAGTGACGAATACCCGTTGACTTCGCCCACAGCCAAATATCTTTCAGACGCGTACGTCCACAAATCACGGAGTTGACCGTAACGCGCTCACCGAGAAACTCATGCAGCAATGCTAGCCCTTTGGTAACGAGGTCATAAGACGACTCGCCGTTGGACATTGGACGAAAGACATCATGCAATGCAGATGGTCCGTCGCAGCTCACTCGTACGTTGATGGGATGTGCGGCCAGGAATTCTGCAATTTCATGTGTCACCAGCGTCGCATTCGTTGTTAACTCGTATGAGACTACAATATTCTGACGCTGTGCTCGAGAATTAGCCTCTTCAATCAGCCGTGCCAACTGCTCGAAACGAAGCAATGGTTCGCCAGATCCGAAATGCAATGCGAGATGCCGACTGCCCTCCGCCTGACGAAAAGCAAAATCGAGGGAATTGTTAATCATCTCATCGGACATTTTTCCGATGCGCGAGTGAATAGCTTCCTCGAAACAGTAGACGCAGCTCATATTGCAACTGCCGGAGATATCTAGTGATACATCCGTAACCAGAGGCAAGCCAACATCCTTGGGGTCGCATAGCGACCGCCAACTTTCGCGTGTTAGTAGCCCTTCCTCCTCGAGCCACCTACCCAACGCTGGATTGTACGTGTCGCCACTGATTGCCGACACTACGCTAGACTGAAATTCCAAAGGGACATCAATTACAAATGTGCGCTCAAGATCGTAAACTATTGCGCAGCGACTGTCGCTCTCTACAAATGCGTGAGCGTGACGCAGGCGTAGTGACCCTTCTTTAGCTTGCGTGGTTAACATCACGTTCCGAGGCGTCGGGTACCGATTCAAATATTCGTTCAGCGGCAGGTTCGGTGGGCTTCAGCGACTCGGCCGATCTCAGTTTCCCGGCAGTCCACTTAACAACCTTTGGTGAGATGAGCCCCAAAAGTTTTAACGGATCGCGCTCCACAAAGTGTTGATATATCCCAATCGCGGCTTCACTCTCCTTGCGAAGAGATTCGCAGTCCTCGTGTCCGAACCGATCCACCATCGCTGAACAGCCACCGCCACACAGGTGGCGCGTCCAGCATGTCTGGCAGTCAGTTTGGTGGTTAGCAGAGAACTGCGCCCGGAAAGTTCTTTGCTTTGCCTCATCGATACCGTGTTCAAGGCTACGCGAAAACCGGCTCTTTGCAACAAAGCAGCAGCTGTAGCGCCGCCCAGCCCGCAGCCGATCACTGCAATCGTTAGTTCTTTTTTCATAATAACGAGTTCTCCTCGGTTACTATCAATCAATCTGGTCTTAGGGTTTGCAACCGTGCTTCACGCTGTCGATCAACGCCATGAGATCTTGACGGTGGTCGTCATGCATGTGTTGGGGTTTCGATTCATTGACGTCCTTGATGTATTGCCAGAAGTCTGCGCTTTGATTGATACCAAATTTGGGCGCGAGGGTGACCAGACGAATTCGTGATAGGAAGTCGGGTTCTTGATTGACGTTGATATCCTTGACTACAGTACCGGCGGTGAGGAAATAGTTAAGGATGGAAACATCAGTAGTATCAGGTGTCCAGACCAGATAGAGTTCCTTGGGTGAATTCGAGGTATTCATGAAACCATGGATATAGAAGCGCGGCCCATAAAACAGCTCCTTAGGCCGCATGGGAAACAGGTACACGCTGTCCTTGGGCGCATTTTCGCCTGGGATTTTGGTTATGTCAGGATGTGAGTTTTTCCCCATGAACATCGAGAATCCCCCTTCGGGTGCGTAGAACCACTCATCCGTCCAGTGGTGGACATGAGGCGGCGGGCCAACATGGGCCGGCACTACCAGCTTGGCGAACAGGTATTTCCCACAGGACTCGTGACCAGTCTGAATGAATTTGAAGGTTTCTCCAGCGGGACCAAGCACTAGCGGCTGCTGTGCCGAAGCTGTGATTTCTGGAAAGTCGAACGGCACATAGTCATTTGCCTCGGCGGCGGCTGCGAATGCCTCAGTTTGCAGCAACCAAGCCAAACTCAGGAAGGCTAAAGGCCATTCAAGCGGCCACGGATCTCAGCACCGAGCAAGAAGATTTCCCTCTGTCCCAGCACCAAGTTCGCACTGACGCCCAAATCCAGCAACACGGCTGCCAACACCAACATGACCAAGCTCAGTGTCGAACCTGTCTGTCCGATATGAGTTAGTTGAAACGCTACAGCCACGGCCAGTATGGCGCCGAGGGTGGCAATTCTGCCGAGTTCACGGTCGGCCAGACGGCCGGCAATTGGCGCCGCAATGACCCCGGCCACTCCCGTCAGGGTGAATAGAGCTATTTCTCGTTGTGACAAATGAAAGGCCGAGCTAGCGAGTAGCATCGGTATCGTGGTCCAGAACAGGCTGAATGCCCCGAACAGGCCTGCGTGATAAGCCGCCCGACGGCGCAGAATCGGGTTTTTTGTCAACAGCACCCACAGCGATAAGAGCAGGCTTCCATAGCCTTTTGCCGAATTTGGTTGGCGCTTGGGCAGAGCGAACATTAAGACTAAGGCCAGCGTCGCGACCAGTAATCCAGAGAAGTAGAATACCGCGCGCCAGCCAAACAACGAGGTGATGAAGCTGGCAACTGGCCGTGCCAGCATTATGCCGAGCAGCAGCCCACTCATCACCCTACCTACTACCTGTCCACGGATAGCTTCGGGCGAGAGATGAGCTGCATATGGAACAAGCACTTGTACCGCCACCGAACCTAGGCCGATAAACAGCGATGCTGTGAGGAAGAGTGCGGCACTCTCGGCGATACCTATTGCAACGGCCCGCGCGGACCAGATCATATTCTTTGATCAGTGCGTATTCTTCTCATTTTGAAAATACCAACTTCTTCCATTGCACATCAGCACGTTTGAAAGAGTCCTGATTTTCCCTGCTCTTATAAACCACCTTTAGGCCGACCTCTGAAGCCAATGCCAGTAGTTCATTCACTGATACTGGAAGGATTTTTCGCTCGGGAATTGCCGGTCCCAGCCTTAAGGTAATTGCCAGATACCCATCCTTCTCGAGAAGCCCCGCAAGAACCGTTATTGCTGTCACCCTCTCAAGTGGTTGTAAATGCATCCAGACGGCACTCAATAAAATGAATTTGTACTTGTGCCCCAACTTTCTCGTTTCAGCTAGATCAGGCAGTTTGTCATCCACCCACACAATGCTCGATTCCTTGTGTGCTTTCATTGCCATGCTTCTGAGCTTATCGCTTGGCTCAACCGCAACAACGGTGCATCCTCTACGCGCAAGCGCAGAAGCATCACGCCCAGAGCCTGCTCCAACATCCAAACATAGCTCACCAGACGAGGGTAAAAAGCGCAGAAGACTTCTGTGAACAACCGGGAAACGCAATGACTCGTAAAGCTCAAACAGATGCAACCAATTCTGGTCGTAATATCTTTCGGGAGAATTGTGCTTCAATGTAGCCAAGGGTTTACTTAGCCACTTTGGCCGTCTTGGCGGCCACATCTGCGGAAGATGTAGCTCTTGTTGCGCGCGGAGCTGACACTGCACTCGCAGCTGACACCGCACTTTGGGCTGACACGGGAAAGGGCAAATTTCCAGAATGAATGGCCGGTTCTAAATTATTGCCGTCCAATTTTGCGGCTAACTGAGTGGTTTGACTTGGTATCATTTTCATACTCGTTACTCGCTCTGGATAGAGTGCACCAAGTACGCTCAGGATTCCTGCGAACGCGAGTAAAGCAGACCATATACCAACAACCAAGAAGTCTTGTTTGGTCCAGGCAACCAACCAACTCCATTTGCTTGCTTTGTTCGCCTGCACATTGGCGACCTGTAGTTCAAAATCGCTATTCTTTTGCCGTGCAATATGCCTCTCAAGAACGGTACGTACACGAAACAGAACTACAATCATCAAAATATCAAATATAGCCAGGAATACAAGGGCAAATTGCTTTGCTGAATCGCTAGTCCATAGCGACACTCCATACCAAAGTCCACCTGTCACAGCGATTGTGATTCCGGGAACCTGCCACATAAACTGATTCAGGGAGCGCATATGGAGGCCCGCTTCCACATACCCAACTTCTTTTGCCCTGAATTCTTGGCGTTTCGCTTCCAACGCCATTTCATGCTCACTTCGAATATCAATTAGCTTCTTTTCGAGTTCGAACTTATGGTCCTCAAGTTCATTAAGCAGTGGAATTTCCTCAGCAGTTGTCGTCATTAGAGCGCCTCAAAAACAATAGTTTCTTGGTCCATACAATCTCGCAAATCGCGTGATAACTCGTGCAGCGATGCAGACATGTAGTCTTTTTAGGAAAGGTTAGCGTAACTTTGTAGATTGCTGTGTATATAATTTGGTTGTCAATAGACTCAAATTGAGCCACGAACTGCGGGATGCCTGGCGGCAAGAAAAATATTTCAGGCTCAGCAAAATAGCTTGGCAGGAAAACGTCTTAAACCGCCGCCACTGCAATTTGCTCAACTACTCTCGGCGTCAGGAGTATTGCTATTTCAAGCTGATCCGACTTGGCGGCGGGTTTTTGGGCCTGTTCGTCTGCCGTGGCGACGGGCGAATCTGTTTGTTCAATCGGCTCGCCAATGATATACACCTTAAGCCTGCCGTCATTGATTAGCTTATGTGACGGGCCGTCATCAGAGAAAATTTTTAATTCAAACTTCAGGTTTTTCTCTGGAGCCTTCTTTATGGCGGTCAGTACGGGGATAATATGCTTATAGGGGTCTGGATAAGTCTTTTCCATATCTGCAAGACTTTCCCTCAAAAACGTGACGAATGCGCTAGTAAATGTAACTTTGAGCGCAACTCCCTTTTTTCCATCACGAAACTTGTAGACTATAGCGCTGTAAAACTGACGTGATGGTGTGTCAAAGGTTATGACTCGTTTACCGAGGTGCAAAATTCGAATTTGTGCGTCGAACGCATCAAGAAATCCTAAGGCGGACGGTGTTCCCACGCGGCCGAAATCAGCTAGAAGCAACTGCTGTAATTGGAGTGCCTGTAGTGGGCTTAATCGACCTATACGATGATACTTATCATGATTGTTCAAATCTCCGAAAGGGATTGTTTGAACGGCTGTATCTTTCGCGAAATCTACAAGATATTTATCTGTTGTTCCTATGCTGATGGTTCGCGTTAGCCCTTCAAGAAGATTGCGCGCAACTTCCACTTGGCGCTTGTCCATAATTTTTCTCGCATCGGCTAGGCGACACAAGATGTTCAAGTTGCAATCGGCCCGCACGACGTCACATGCGCGTGACATGACTGCGAATATGGTTACCGAGTCCGCACCATTATTTTGTCCAGCAGGGATAAAAAGGTCACCAAACGACACCTGAGCCGTATATTTTCCATTGTTTGTTTTGCCCAACCCCTCATAAACCACTGAGGATTCCTCATAAAGTTGAACAAATGTATCTCGCATATCGGCTTTCCCATCGACGACAATAGGGATTCCCTCAGGAAAATCTATTGAGCCGGCAGCTTCAATGCCCGTTTCATATAACTTTGCAGAGATTGACTCCCCCCATAGCCAGCCGAGGTACGGCTCAAAATCTTCGCTGGAGGGTTCTATTGTTGCCTTATAGAGCAACGCAACTTCCCTTATATCCAAGTCCTCAAGCTGTCTTTTAGCTTGACCTACTTTATCCTCGAGAGCTGTGTTCAGTTTTTGTTTAAAGGACTGCCAACTCAACGCGAGCGGCGCATAAGTTTCAATGAGTTTGATGGCGGCTTTGAGTTCTTGCTCGGCATCAGACTTGTGCATTGACCGTAAACATGAGCGCTTGATACCAGCATCTACCATTTTTGAAGTGATATCCAGTACGTCGTCATGACTAGAAATGACAAATACTGGCGGCAGGCACTTTTGGGTTCGCCATTCACCGCCGACAATGCCTGTACTTCTTTCGAGAAACTGCAGAACGATTGGCGCCGATGCTTTAACCGCCTCAGCTGTATCCCCATTGACAATCTTCCGATCAACGTACAGATCGACAAAGAGGATATCTGCGGCCAAGTGCAAGGGGTCGCTTACATCGAACATATGGGAGGTAACTACCTTGATTCCGCATTGTTCCAGGACTGCAATTACGTGCGCTACTTGTGTACGTTTTGATAGGCGATCAACATTGGCAGCATCGAATAGCAATGCCAATGCAACTTGAAGTTCATCATTCGCCCCCTGGTTCGTCCTCTGGGAATGCTGCCACAGCACATTAATCTTCCCAAAGATATCTTTTTCCCAGTCGGGCTCCATCTTCCCAGGCGTGATACCTAACAGTGAATAAAGAAGCGCTTGAGCTGCAGCGTTATCCTCAATGTATTCCTTGAACGTCGCTTTTTGTCCGCTTCCGACTTCATCGTCCGCGACTGGCGCAAACGCGTCATCAATCACTAAGGCCGAGACAAATCCATAGCCTCTAAGGCTAGTAATCCAGCCTTCCTCTGGGGCAGTGGCGTCGACAGTAGCGACAGTTTGAATTGCAGATTCTTCAACTGCCGCTTCAGTTGAAGGTGAGATAGAAGGTGCGATATCTGAGGTCGTCATCTTGTCCATCAAGTAAAAGTGTAGCGCTATTTTCTTCGGCTAGTTTTCTTGAAAGAAATAGTCCCAGCCCCCGTCCCTGTCCTTGTCCCTTGGTAGTGAAAAATGCTTCAAACACCCGATTAACATAAGTTTCTGAGATTCCAGGTCCGTTATCCCTAACAGCAATACTCCTGCCAGCTACATCAAGGACAATGGAAATCGTCTTGTCCAACGGAGCTGATTTTTCCTGTTCGTCTAGCCAAAAAACTGAATTTTGGATCAAGTTCTCGATAATTTGAATTATTTGCCCGGTAACCGCTTCGACCACCAATTTATTCTTTGGGGGAATCCATACAATTTTGATGCGATGGCGATCAAATTGATTTTCGTGGCTTTCGACAATCCCGGAAATCAGAACCCCTACATCAACGGCACTTTTCATCTGCCTACCTGGAACTGCCAAGGGATCTAGAACCCTCAGTCTTTTATGTAACGTTTGGAGTTGCTTTGTGACGGCCAACGTAAGATTTGGCGTTAAAACAACATTTTGGCCAGTCAATTTCTTTGGGAACTGATCTAGCAATACGTCGACGGAACGGCGAAGTTCGTGAATAACGAACTCCATCATTAGGCCGACACCGGCCAAATGGAGATATTTCTCAATGTCATCATTAAGTGAAGCGCAATATTCCTTATTACGTTCCCAGGCCTGCTTAATTTCCGTTACGTAGTCCACTAGACCACTAAGAGTGGCAATCTCTTCTTTAGGGACAACCCTCGTCAATCTCGAAATTCCTTCCAAGATTCCAGACTCGGCACGCGCCATCTTCTTTTCCAGAACTTCAACATCAGACTCATCAATGTGATTTACGTCCTTATCTACTGTCTGAATAAATGTCTTGAATTCTTCAATCAGGACAAAACGCGCTAGGTTAATAAGAATTAATTTTTCGAGACTGTCACGCAAACCTTCCCTGTTCGTCTGGTCCCGCAGTTGTGGATTATCCCGCGAGGAAATCGCAATACGACCAACGATCTGGGCGCGGTTTACTTTGTAGCCGCCTGAAGCGAATGCAACCCTATCAAGGTTCAACCAATCATCGTCTGCCGATCCATAGGGATATACTCTGAAGCCAACGCGATAGAGTAACAGTCCTCCCCCCCAGTTCTTTACCCACGCTGCCGCCTCTTGGTAGCCAAGCATTTTATCTTTGGTCAATTTTTGCCGATTGAACCACCACATTTTTAATTTAAAGGGGCCAAGCGATGCAAGATCTTGATCAGTTACATTGGCTGGAAGAGCCAGCGTCGTGTCGTCCTTTTTGCTTTTTTTCTTCCTCTTGCGCCGTTCCTCTAGTGACTCTCCGGCCACACTTCGAAGGTGCGCGCCATCAAGATCTATCTTTTGAGAACGCCCTTCGGCCAAATAGTCTATCCCCCCAGTCAATCTGGGCTCACCTTTGATAAACACTAACTCCGCATGGCAATGTCCATGCGCATATTTGAGATATTTGTGCTCGAAAAACGGAATTGAAATAGCCTGTCCATTGATCATAAACCGCAGGCGTTTGTTGACAGCTGGCCCGTCAAAATTATCTTGTAGCTTTGCAAGCTCGGAACCCGCCAGTTCGACTAAACGTTCTGAGGTCCAGTCGCTGTACAGATGAGAGATAAGGATTTCAGTCCCAGATACATCGTTTGCTTTCCTAGGCCCTTCCGAATCTTCATATGCAGTGACTATAAAATCATCGATATTAAGATTTGGTTGATCCTCTAAGACAGTCCAATCTACGTAAAGTTTGTTCCAATAAATATCTTCTGATTTGGCGGTTGTTAACGCCAGATTTCCACCGAGGCGCATCGAGGAAAGCCTACCAAGCCCCTTCTCTCCCAATATAAGATCGTGGCTCGCTGGTTTTTCAAGTAACCGGTTGGGTGTTCCGACAACAAGAAATTTGGTTCCAATATCATCAAACGACATCCCGTCGCCAAGATCCCGAATGCAAAGCCAAGTTGTGCGTCTATAAGCTTTCGTGAAACGCTCAAGCGGTGACAATCCCGTCTTCTCTGACAATATCTGGAGAAACTCCGAAACAGCATTTTCCGGAGCATCTGGCAGTATTTCTTTTTCGAATTCTTTTTCAATCTCAACTAAATTAGCATCAGTATTGCTTGCTCTAAGTTTTGATGAGAGTCGGGCAAATGCAGAATGAGGAAGGACTGTCTGAAATTCCACCTCTGTGCGTTTGGAACCAGCATCTAGGGAATTCTTAACCAATTCATAAATTGCTATGGAATCCGAGCTAATTAGCTCCGAACCAAGTTCCATCAATACGCGTGCTTTTACTGTAAAGGTCATATTATTTTGGCAGTTGATTACAAATTTCTTCGTTCAATAGGACGAATCTCCACCTTCTATTCTATATAAGGCATCGCGCACTACTCACGAACACCAAAACTCGACAGCATCTTTAGGACGCTCCTTCACAATCCAATCCAAACATCAATGCACTCGCGCTTTGAACTTAATTACAATTGGCATACTAGGCAACCCTGTTCATCGTCTTCATCCAACTGTTCAGCAGTATCTGCTTGTGCAAATACTTCGATTAACGTGGAGTTCTCTTTTCTCGCCACCTGCCTCTCAATGCGAATAATATGCTCCCTCTTAATCTGAGCCATTCGCTCGGGACGCTCGAGTTCTGCGAGACTTTCATTTTGGCTCCAAGTAAAGAAGTTGCCAGTTTTTTCATATGGCCGCTCATATTCTTTGGCTTTGTCGTACAAATCTGGATATGTCTCTTTCAGCCGCACCCACTCAATCTTTTGCTGGTAGAAACAAAAGTAGCACCCCGAGCGGGTTCGTCCCCACTTGGTATATGGTGGCATGCCGACTCCGGAAGATCTGAGAATTTCTTCTATGTCACGCAGGATCAGACCGTCTTCTCTGAAAGGGTATGCTGGGGTGATATTGGGCTTATGACTGATATACCCGGTGCGGTTTTCATCGGCGCGTAGCCCAACATAATTGACCACATTTTGATCGCCGCAATACTGCTCAAATGGTTTGAGTTTCAGTGCTCGAGTGCACCATCTCCGATGGTTTGATGGAATCATGCCACCATACATTTCATACCAATGGTCAAAGCCCACGTCCGCGTTGAGACGTACGACGCTCTTTCCAAGATAATTGGAAATGCGTTCCAAATACTCGTAGGTCTCGGGCAGTTCTTTGCCCGTGTCGCTGAAGATATATTCCATCTCAGGAACACGATCACGCATATAAATTGCCAAAGCTGCACTGTCCTTGCCACCTGAGAGGCTCAGAATATGTCTAACCGGCTTTTCGCTCATCGTATCCCTTAGTGTTTACCACCATTTTTTGCTGTAGCTCAGTAAGAGCTTGTGCTAAAGATGCCAATGCCAGCTCATTATCACCATGGGCCTGCTCAACTGCAGATTTAATCACAGATACTGCCAGCTGTTTTGCTTGAACACTAGCTGAAATGAAAACAGACGTTTCTTCTCCATCTGGGAGCGTCATCGTCACAGCCAGGAATCGCTCTCCTGCACGCTTGCTGCGTCCGCTTTGCCTGATAAGCTTTATCCAACGTTTGTAGTGTCCGCAAAGTTCAACCAAAGCTTGTCTGAACTGAGATAGCGTTTCGTCTTTCCACGCATCAATTGGCCGTTGCACTAACAGACTGGCAATAGAATCAAGCCATTTTTCGTCTGTCAATGTAAGGTCTGTACACCTCAGAATAAAACTTTTTAAGCGAGGATCAGCTAGCTCAGTTACAGCTTCAGCACAATCCAGTTGAAGCTGTGTGCGGATTTGCTTTAGAGACCCTGACAGTGAAAATCCCTCAGCCAGTGCGCGTGTTACTTCGTCTTGTAGTCGACGGTGAGTCAGGCTGATTTCAGCAAGTGCAGATGCAAACCATTTATCGAAGCTTTCTCCCTTCGATTTTGATTGTGCAAAGTTCTCTGGCAGCTCCTTTGCCAGCATTGCAATCGGGTCTGTTGCACGCTTTATAGTAGTCCGTACGAGTTTTGCATCTACGGAAATTGAAAGCGTTTCCGTTGAATATTCCGAGAGGCGAGATGCCCAACGAATTACTGACCGCGCCACCTCAAGGTGACTGAGAGGCCCCTCTGGTTCGTAACCTACAGCTGCCAGACCATTACGATAGTCGTGCAGCAGTCGCATGTTCTCGTCGTTGAGTGGAAGCTCCCTTAGATAGAACTGTCCTGGATTCTTAAACATCCGTGCGAGGTGATCGACAGTCAGTTCGAGAATGAAGGTGCTCCTCTCAAATACAGCGCACGAACGCATACGCGTGAGCAGATACATCACAACCCAGACTCCCGCTGGTCCGACACGAAGTCCTAGTGGTGGCTTTGAAAGTTCCTCCAGCACATCTGCAAAGCTTGGTCGCTCATCCCGACGCAGCAATTCACCAATTTTTGCCCACACGTACGTGATGTCTAGCGTCGCTCCTGCAATGGGATCCCGAAGTTTCCAGCTACCCTGCTCATCTTCGACAAGAATCTCCGTATCTCTTAGTAAAGTCGAAGTAATTAATCGTTCAGGAGGAAAATCGCCCTGCGCAAAAAGTGGCGTATCGGTCATACCTGACAAAAGCAGCTCGAAGAGGCGTTGACGTGCCAAAGTAATAGCAGGTGTAGGCTTATCTTTGTTAATGAGTTCGTTTACGACACGAGGACAATTTGGGAAAACTGAATCGAACAGCCAAGACGCCGCACGGCTCAGATTCATGTGTGTGCCATCTGCCACGATAGCACCAAGGTGATAAAAACCAGGCCCGGGCTTTTCATCTTGTGGTATCAGTTCCGACAGAACAAGTCGTTCAACTTCCTCACGCGCTTCTGCTGCCCTTACTTCAACGTATCGGTTCGTCCACGGATCTATTCGCTTACGACTAACTTTGTCATGCACCAGACACCACTTTGAGTGGTTGATCAAAGCCTGTTTTGCGGTCGGCGACAATGACAACGCACTGGACAAAGTGAGAGGTTCGTCGGTTTCTTTGAGTTTTCGAGATACTAACGATTTTTCTTGCGGAGAGCCTTGATCCACCAAGACAACATGATAATAACCATCTGGTTTGACTTCGTCATCGAGACCCTGGTCACTTTTTGGCCAAGCATCGGCAGTTCCAACCAAAACCTTCATGGTACGAATCACTCCGGTGCGATCATAATGGCGATTCGCAATTACGGAACGATTCGAAGTAAGTCGTCGAATACCAAGGAGAATCAGTTCATCTTCAGAATGCTGATTCGCTTCTTCGAATAATGCCTCGATATTGATTGCATCAGAAACGGCAAGGACATACTCATCACGTTGGCGGCGGTGAAGTAGAAGTCCACGAGAAACAAGACTTTCAAGTGCCTGGTCAATTTCAGGTATTTGGAGAGCTGGTGCTAGTGCGAAGTGAAGTAAATCCGGTGTGGTGGATAAGCGTAGAACCGAATGAGCCAGTTCCAGCACAGCTACGCATTTGAAGACAGACATATCTACCGCAAGTTTATTTTCAGCTCGCTCAACTGTGGAACATGCAAACGCCCACCTACGCTCCAACGATAAATCCCTGAGGCGTAGCGAGTGTCCGGAAGCAAGAAAATCGAAAACATCATGTAGACCCATCCAGCGATTTGCATTTACTGAATGTCGTGTTGCGAAATCCCGCAATCCGAACAGTTCGTGTCCTCGAAGGAACGCATGGAACGAACGCTCGCTTTGCCCGTATCTCTTAGCGACAACAGCCATAGATGCAATCGCAAGAGGATGAAGTGGATAAAGGTTTTGCGGTGCCTTAAGAATCTTGGTGTCATTGGCTCCCTGAAAACGCAGAATGCTTCGCTTCTGAGCTTCGTCATACAGATTCTTGGCTTGCATCTGAACTAATTCATTAGTGGATTTATCCAGTTTCACCCCGAGTGAGTGAGCCGCAAACTGCACGTAACGCTCAATAGGTTCATCAAAAGCAATTTCTTCAAATCGAGCAGCTACTTTATGCCATTCATCTTCTAGTGAGCGGCCAACCCCACGAGCATATTCGCTGAAGTGCTGATGCAGCATTGTAACTACGATAAGTGAATCGTCTTCCGGGTGGCATGCCAACTCCGCTATCTTTTGAAGAACTATAAGGTCACCATTCTCAGGTGATAGGGCAGCATGTTCAACGAACTTACCCATCTCATCCACAAGCAACAACACACCTGAATAACCTTGGTTTTGAACAATTACCACGAAATCGCGCAAGAGGTCGATTGCCGCAACACTTAGTGGCCGTCCGTCGTATAACGTGGCATTCAGATCAATTTTTTTGCGCAGAGCGGTTGTTTGTCTTGTCTTGTCCCAAGATTCGATAAGTTTAAGAATCTGGTGTGCCATCGCATCACCAATTGAAGAACGAGATCCAACCAAAGCAACTGGCAATCGATTTGCACCGGGTCGAAATAACTGTTCAGTTGAAGGCGAGGCTTCTGCCAGTTTTTCGAATACCTTGCGATGTCGTTTAGGCCCTTCGAGAAGATGCGCAATAAGAAGTCCAAGCGCAGATTTTCCACTGCCATATGGTCCGACGATTTTCCACGCGCGTTGTGGAGAATGCTCATGGAGCGTTTGGCCAATCTGCCGAAGCGCAGCAACGACAGAAGGTGTGATCAGGTAACTTTCAAGTGCCCTGACGTCAGTGAGATCTCGATCTAGCGCGATAGAGCGCATAAAACGGCCGTCAAGTTCAAGTTGGTCAATGAGCCGATCAGGCATGAGCTAGTGCCTCCGCTTTGTTGTTATGGTCCAGCATGTATTCAGGCGGGACGAGACTCGCATCGATAACGATACTTTGCGTATCTGCGGTATCCACGAATCTTAAACAGCTGGATAGTACGCCGCACTCTATTGTCTCAAGGAAATATCGCAATAGTTGTTCATCTAGCTTAAATACAACACCTGGGCTAAGCGGCCCCGAAATGCACTCCTGAAGCGAAACACTCTTGGTTTCGCTGGGTTGTCGACATAAGAAATCCACTAGCGCCAGTGCAAATACGCGAGGACTCAAACCAACGGGTGCCTGAGGAGTGACAAGAAATTGCACGACCGATTCTTCGCTTCGACTTGCACGTATCAAGTTAAGATCTTGAAGTGGGCACCACGACGTGTCATCTCCACTTCGATTTTGCTGATAATAGGTCTGGCAGAAGATGCCTGCATGCTGCTCCAAAGTTGAAGCTACCAGACTCCGGCTTAGATGACTACCGCGAACGGCAAGCGCATCAACAAGCTGGCTTTTATTGAAGCGTGACATTCCACCATCACCAAAAACCAGATTCCACGCAGCCAAATTACCTCGAGCACATAACCACCAATGCAGCAACCAAAGCGACTCCAAGTTCTCAAGAAAAGGGTCCCAACCATTTTTTCCAAGAAGCAACGACCCCAAAGGACCAGGTTCATGACGACCACCTTGTTTGGAAAGAACCACTCCCATAGACTCGCCCCAAAATTGGATCGAGCGAACCATGTTGCGTCCGATACCTAGCGTGCGAGTTGCCTTATCATCATCCTTCAGCACCCCCGGATCTGTAAGCACTGCTCGGTAAAGCTTAGGCAGCCAACCATAGCGACATACAAACGATTCATGACCAGAATATCTTTCTTGTGAATTTATCGGTCCCATTATTTCCTTTTTCGCGCCTTGATTCTGGCTGAATTATACAGAACCGTCTTACTATCCAAAGATATAAAGTGGCCTTGTGGCGTAGGTAAAACTGGGATGAACTCACTACTCTAGAGCTAATATGACTGGCATCCGTTGCACCAGAGGCATGCATGGCATTCAGAACGTTAATACCATGGTAATAAAATGCCTATTGGGCCAGACTTGCCGATTAGAGCTGGATAAGCAGACGTTCCGATCTTGAGATGCCGCCGTTTGCTTTGGCCTAGATGCAGACAGTACATCAGTGATCCTGAGGGTTCTCCCTCCGATGGCGAGGGCACTGTGAGCAACACTCAAAATGTTCGGCCTAGCCCACCCGACAGATTTTTGTGGGCACAGGCTGGGCACATTTTGGGCACGGAATGGGCACGAGATTAATCTCAAGAAAACTTGTGACCTAAAGTTACATGACCACAAGTCTGAATTGGTGCGCCCGGCGGGATTCGAACCCACCACCCTCGGCTTCGGAAACCGATA
>VFSW01007235.1_pt1 | contig 16148 bp, 12 predicted proteins | sample 5358111 | NCBI WGS metagenome assembly VFSW01 (sample SAMN11554181, study PRJNA540505) | mine drainage metagenome | isolation source: sediment from site ElyBrook_90M | place: USA: Ely Copper Mine, Vershire, VT | collected 2017 | reverse complement strand
GAGCTTCGAGAGTCTCTTGCAGCGGAGTCTCGGAGTCATACCGATGGCACTGGTATAGGTCGATCGCGTCGATGCCAAGCCGTTCCAGCGATCGATTCAACTGCTTCTCAATCTGCGCAGCAGACAATCCCCTATCCGGCTCATCGCCCACTGGAAAAAACAGCTTGGTTGCAACCAAGTAACGATCCCGCGGAAAACTCTTGAGGGCCTCGCCCAGCACCCTCTCCGCTTCGCCTCCGCCATACTGGTTGGCGGTATCAAAGAGCGTGATACCGTGATCGAGCGCAGCATGGATACAGCGGATCGCCTCATCGTGGCCAATGCCCCCGGCCACCGTGAGCCAAGTGCCGTAACTCAACTCCGAGACAAGCAACGGCCCTTTGCCAAGACGGCGATATTGCATCGGCTTCCCTTCCCGTATCATTGCACAGCCCAAACCGCTCGCAGCAAATCCCTACCGTGCTAATTCAGCGACTGTACCGATCCCTTGCCCAACAGTTCCTCCACGCGCTCCACCCACCCCTTATCCGCCGCCACGTTCATCTGCTCCGGCTCCAGGATCACGGTGTACTCGCCCTTCTTTTCCAGATGCAACATCACCTTGCCCGGCCCCGGAGCAGCATCCGCCGCGCTTCTGAGCCCTGAAAACATCTCTTCCGTCGCGCGGTCCAGGTTGATGCGGATTCGCACACCCGCCGGCAGTTTGACTTGCACGTCCTCCAGCGCCTGGATCGAACTGATTGAAATCTTCGGCGCCGCATCTTCATCCCCCATCAGTATGCCCCGAATCAGCACCGGCGCTTCCATCTTCAAATGCTCGCAAAGCCGGTCGTATTCGCGCGAAAAGCAGATCAGGTCAATCTTTCCGCTGGCATCTTCGAGCGACGCCATCGCATACAGTTTCTGATCCTTCTTGCTCTTCTGCACTCGCAATCCGTGAATGATCCCCGCCACCTGGATCTCGTCAGCGGGATCCGCCTGCTGTCCCCAGCGACGTTCCGGCGGCTTCCGTTCCAGCGCCTCCGATACCGAAATAACGCCGCTCAGGTTGCGCAGTTTCTCCGCATACTTATCCAGCGGATGCCCCGCCACATAGAATCCCAGCACCTCCTTTTCGTTTGCCAGGCGCACGCTCTCTTCCCAGTCCGCCACCTGGGGAAGATCGTCTGCTCTGTGGCCATGCGCGGGCGTTGCGTCGAACAGTCCGAACAACCCGTGCTGTCCGTGTTCGGCGTCTTTCTGTGCCTTTTGCGCGCGCTCCATCGCCTTGCCAATCGCACCGAACAGTGCTGCCCGCTTCCCCAGCGAGTCCAGCGCTCCCGCCTTGATGAGCGATTCAATCACGCGCGAATTCATCACCCGCAGATCCACCTTCTCGCAGAACTCCCACAGGCTCGCGAACCGCCCACCCACTTCCTCACGCGCCTTGAGAATCGAATCAATCGCGTTGCCGCCCACATTCTTCACCGCCGCAAGTCCGAAGCGAATCTCCTCGCCGTGCGGCGTAAACTGCGCGCCCGATACCTGCACATCCGGAGGCACCACGCTGATGCCCATCTCCTTGCACTCGCTGATGTACTTCACCACGTTCTCCGGCTTCGACGTTTCTGAGGTCAATAGCGCCGCCATAAACTCCACCGGGTAATGCGTCTTTAAGTACGCCGTCTGGTACGACACCAGCCCATACGCCGCCGAGTGCGACTTGTTAAATCCATAGCCGGCAAATTTCTCCATCTGGTCGAAAATCTCGCCCGCTGTCCCCTTTGGATGTCCAAGCGTCGCTGCGCCGCTCATAAAGCGGTCGCGCTGCTTGGCCATTTCCTCGGCGTTCTTCTTGCCCATGGCACGGCGCAGCAAATCGGCCTCGCCCAGCGAGTAGCTCGCCAGCATGTTCGCAATCTGCATCACCTGTTCCTGATACACGATTACTCCCAGCGTCTCTTTCAGAATCCCCTCAAGCTCCGGCAACATGTACTCCACCTTGCGCCGTCCCCACTTGCGCTCGATAAAGTCGTCCGTCATGCCGCCCTGGATCGGCCCCGGCCGGAACAGCGCCGTCAACGCGGTCAGATCCTCCAGCCTGTCCGGTTTGTACCGCCGCAGCATGTCCCGCATGCCGTTCGACTCAAACTGAAACACTCCCGAGGTCAGCGCCGCATGGAATACCTTCTTGAACGTCTCCTCGTCGTCCAGCGGAATCTGCTCAATGTCCACCTTCACGCTGCGATTCCGTTCAATCAGCTTCAGGCAGTCTTCAATCACCGTCAGAGTCGTGAGCCCCAGAAAATCCATCTTCAGCAGGCCCATCTTCTCGACCGCCTTCATGTCATAGGCAGTCACGATTTCATCATTCTTGGTCCGTACCACGGGCACCAGTTCCGTTAGGGGCCGCGGCGCGATCACCACCGCCGATGCGTGAACTCCCGAACCGCGCACCAGACCTTCCAGCTTCTTCGCCGTATCGATCAGTTCGCGGATCTGCGCTTCGTTGTCATAGATCTTCCGCAGGTCCGGCACATCTTCCAGCGCCTTGTCGATCGTCATTCCCACCGTCGCGGGAATCAGCTTGGCAATGCGGTCCACATCACCATAGGGCATATCCAGCGCGCGCCCGCAGTCCTTGATCGCCGCTTTCGCCGCCATGGTGTTGAATGTGATAATCTGCGCCACCTGCTCGCGGCCGTACTTCCGCGTAACATACTCGATCACTTCGCCGCGGCGATTCATGCAGAAGTCCACGTCGATATCGGGCATCGACACACGCTCCGGGTTCAGGAAGCGCTCGAACAGCAGTACATTCTGCATCGGATCGATATTGGTGATCTCCATGCAGTACGCCACCAGTGACCCCGCGCCCGATCCGCGTCCCGGCCCCACCGGAATCCCATGGTCGCGCGCATACTTGATGAAGTCCCACACGATAAGAAAGTAGCCCGAATACTTCATCTGCCGGATAATGCTGATCTCATAGTTCAGCCGCGCCTCATACTCATGCACCGGCGTGCGCAGTTGTCCACGAGCCTCCAGGAATCGAACCGCCGTATCCAGACGCTTCTTGAATCCCGTGAGGCACACCTCTTCAAAATACGTGTCGATCGTGTGCCCCGGTGGAACCGCGAATTCAGGAAATGGATTATCCACCGGGTGCAGCTTGAAGTTGCAGCGCTCCGCAATCTCCATTGTGCGCGCCAGTATCTCCGGCGAATCGGGAAACAACCGCTCCATCTCTTCGCCGCTCTTCACAAAAAACTGGTCCGAGTCGAACTTGAATCTCTTCGCGTCATGCACCTTTGACCCGGTCTGCACGCAAAGCATCACGTCGTGCGCGTGCGAGTCCTCCCCGCAAAGGTAGTGTGAGTCATTCGTCGCAATCAACGGAATCTCGCTCTCCTTCTCCAGACGGAAGAGGTCATTCTGTATCTTTCGCTCCGCCTCAAGCCCCTGGTCCTGGATCTCCAGGTAGAAATTGCCGCGCCCGAAGATATCCTGATACTCCAGTGCCACAGCCTTGGCCTTGTCATAGTGGCCCGCAGTCAGTTCCTCGCACAGTTCGCCGCTCAAGCACCCTGACGACCCAATCAGACCCCGCGAGTGTTCCGCCAGGTAGCGCTTGCTGATGCGCGGCTTGCGATAGAAGCCGTGCAGCGAGGCCTCCGACGTGATTCGGATCAGGTTGCGATAGCCTTCTTCGTTCTCCGCCAGCACCAGCAGATGGTTATAGTCGTCTCCCTGCGCCGGCGTGCGATGATCCTCGTTCTTGCACACGTAAAGCTCGCACCCCAGGATGGGCTTGATTCCCTTCTCCTTGGCGGCATTGAAAAAGTGGACGGCTCCGTAAATGTTTCCGTGGTCGGTCATCGCGACTGACTTCTGTCCTAGTGCCGCCACGCGGTCCACGAGCTTTTTAATGTCGCAGGCCCCGTCAAGAAGGGAGTATTCCGTATGCAAATGAAGATGAGTAAATTCGGCCATGGCTACTCATGATTCTAGTGATTGCCTGATCCGCCCGGTGCGACTCCTGTGGAAATGAAGGCCATAGTTCGAATTTGCCCCACCTGTTTCCCTGTCTGACGATCGCCGCCATAGATATATATCCATCAAAACAGCGCGGAACTGGTCTGCTTCGATGCACTTGCATTGACACGCACCGGAATCTCCTGATACCTATTGAACCGAACTGGAAGTCTTGCCGGCGATCCGACTTCGGGCTGGCCGGCACCCTAGCGTCAATTCTTCCCCTGCCCATTGGTTTTAGTACCGCTTTCAGGGTGGTAGAGATACCTTGTTGCGCCTGTCCTCACGCCATCTCCAAAAGGAGTGTCCATGCCCTACGGCACTATCTTCATGCACCAGACGTTATTTTCCATCTTCATCAATGGAGAAGACGGAAAGTACTACCAACCACGTCCCGAAGTCACCTTAGCCCCCGGCACCAGGGTGACCTTTGAGGAGCTCAAATTCACCGACGCACCTCCAGGGTTTTACTTCGCCACCAACGTGGCCAAGTACGTTGAACCAACCCCCGTCGAAACCACTACGCCCACTCCCAAACTCGGCATTTGGGGTAAACCACTCCCAACCACCATGACTACGCCCTCGACCCCGGTAATTTTTACCAAAAAACTGGCCACCCCGCCGGCCCTGCCTGTTCCGCAACGCACGCCCCGTGTCCTCAATAACCGCACCACCCGGGAGGATTTCGAAGCCATCGCCCGCAAAGTCGCGGAGATGGATTGGGGCCGCCAGCAGGGATACGGGCCAAGCATCCAGGTAACCACCCCTCTCAAATGGGCGGATGAGGGGATCGAACTCTACTTGCGCGTGCATGAGGAGTATCAGGATGTCAAAATTCCGGGCAACAACCTCTGGTATTACGTGGGAACCATGGGAGTCAATAAGTGTAAGGCCGGCTTCCGCATCTCGGCCCATTCCAAACCCAAAGCCAGCATCGACAAAGCAAAGACCTACACCGTCCTTCACATCGAAAACTGACCCCAACTGAACCCGCCGCGCAACTCCAGCGACGGCGCTGAGAATGATTCCGGCATTCCTCGCATCCTGTTCCGGACTCCCCATTCCCTGCGCCGTCACATTTGCTGAGGAACTCCTAATTACCTTTGCATACGTGACCCAGCTTAGCCAAGCATGACATCCAAGCAATATGCCGTATGGTGGCAGGGGATGACGATGCGCAACAGTCTCGCGTTGCGCGCCGTCCATGTCTGAGTTCAAAATGGACAGTTCGCTGAATGTTTTCAGCAGAGGAGGTCGAAGCGATGAACTGGATGGATCGACGCGATTTTGTGAAGGCGGCAACCGTAGCCGCGGGAGTAGCAGCGAGCGAGGGGCTGTTGCACGCGAGCGGGAAGACTCCCGAAACAGAAGGCATGCTTTATCGCACATTGGGCCGCACAGGCGAGCGGGTTTCAGCGATTGGGCTTGGCGGGTACCACATTGGCCACTCGTCGATTACCGAGCAGGACTCGGTTCAATTGATTCGCAAGTCGATCGACAGTGGCATCACTTTCATGGACAACTGCTGGGATTACAACGATGGAGTGAGCGAGATCCGCATGGGAAAGGCGCTCACGGGCGGTTACCGCGAGAAGGTATTTCTGATGACCAAGATCGATGGGCGCACCAAGGTTGCCGCGGCGCAGCAGATCAACGAATCGCTCAAGCGTTTACAGACGGACCATGTGGACCTGATGCAGTTTCACGAAGTGATCCGCCTGGAGGATCCCGACCGAATCTTTGCGGAAGGCGGCGCGATGGAGGCGATGCTGGATGCAAAGCGTGCGGGCAAGGTGCGCCTAATCGGGTTCACGGGGCACAAGGATCCTTATGTTCATCTGCGCATGCTGGACCAGGCCCGCGAGCGCAACTTTCACTTTGACGCCGTACAGATGCCGCTGAATGTGATGGATGCGCACTTTCGCAGCTTCGCGCGCGAGGTGCTGCCGGTGCTGACACGCGAAGGCATCGCGCCGCTGGGGATGAAGTGCTTTGGCGATTCTTTAATTCTCGACAGCAAGACCGTAAAGCCGATTGAGTGTTTGCATTATTGCCTAAACCTTCCCATCGCAGTACAGATTACGGGCATCGATAAGGCAGAGATTCTGGACCAGGCGCTGGAGGCGGTGCGGACATTCAAGCCAATGTCCTCAACCGAGGTGGCGAGCCTGCTGGAGCGCACGAAACCCGCGGCGGGGGCGGGAAAGTTCGAGTTGTACAAGACGAGCAGCCAATTCGATGGCACGGCGCACAAACCGCAAATGCTAGGTTGAAGCGGTCCGTGGGCTGTTAGAACGGCTTTTCAGCGGGGAATGTTTCTACCTTTAGTGAGCCGTCGCGCTGCTTGACCAGCATCTGGACCTTGCCTTCGGCGGCGTCGAGCTCCTGCTTGCAGACCGCGGAGAGCCCTACTCCCTCTTCAAATAGCTTGAGCGACTCTTCGAGCGGCAGGTCGCCCTTTTCCAGTTGGTCGACGATGGTTTCGAGCTTTTTGAGCGACTCTTCGAATGTTGCCATGGGGTGACTCCGTTGTTTGTGCGGCCACTGATCGCCGGCACGCTTCAGGCGGTTGGGGGCAGCACGCTGGCAATGACTTCGGCGGCGACGGTGTAACGGCCAAATGGAGCACTGACCTGAACGCCCTGCACGAAGGGGCGAACGGCCTCAAGCATCTCCTGCGCAATCAAGATGCCTTCGCGACGAGCCGCGTCAGGTGAATCGGCCTGTGCCATGCGGAGCATGATCTCCTCGGGCATGGAGACGCGCAGGTCGTTTTTCATGAATTCCGCATTACGAAGGCTCGTGAGCGGCCAGATGCCTGCGATGACGGGGATGCGAAAGCCCTGAATGCGTTCAAGGAAGTTTTCAAGCAGACGCAGGTCGAAAACCGGCTGCGTTACGACATACTCGGCGCCTGCCTCCACCTTGTATTTGAAGCGCTGCAGCTCATGTTCGATGTCGGGCGTTCCGGGGTTGGCGGCGATGCCGATGGTGAAATTCGTGGAGGCTCCAATGGAGTTGGAGCCGATGTCAAGCCCGTGATTCAGGCGGCGAAGGATGTTGACCAGGCCGATGGCGTCCACATCAAAGACCGCGGTCGCATCGGGATAGTTGCCGAGTTTAGGCGGGTCGCCGGTGAGGCAAAGGATGTTGTGCAGCCCGATCGACGAGGCGCCCAGGAGATCGGACTGGATGCTGAGTATGTTCCGGTCGCGACACGTGTAATGGAGGATGGTATCGATGCTGGTGTGCTGCTGAATCTGGATGCAGAGACTCTGCGCGCTCATGCGAGCCGAAGCGCGGGGCGAGTCGGGCACGTTGATGGCGTGCACACCGGACTTGGCGAGGAGACGGGCGCCTTCGATTTCCCTGACGCAGTCGATGCCTCGTGGAGGAACGATCTCAACCAGGGTGACAAAGGTTCCATGTTCGACCAGGGCGCCGATGCGGGAACGTTGGCCGAGCGGCGCCGGCGGAGTCTCGCTGGTGAGGACGACGGCGGCTCCACCTTCAGCGACCTTCGCCTGGGCGTCAATGGCGCGCATTGCGGCACGCATTGCGCGAATGTGATTGGGGGTTGTGCCGCAGCAGCCACCGACGATCTGCGCGCCCGCGGCAATGGCTTTGCGGGCGAAGCTGGCCATGTACTCTGGCGAGCAAAGGTAAATGTTGCGTCCCTCGACGGCGCGGGGCATGCCTGCGTTGGGCATCGCGGCCAGGGGCAGCGTTGTGGCACCGCGCATGGCCTCAATGGCTGTAAGCACCGTTGCAGGGCCGGAGGAGCAGTTGACGCCGACGGCATCCGCTCCCCACTCTGTGAGAAGGGCGGCTGCCTGCGCTGGAGAGGAGCCATCAAGGCAGTTGCTCTCGTCGTCTACCGTGACCATGGCCAACACGGGCAGATCGGGAGCGGCCTCGCAGGCGGCCAGCAGAGCTTCGCGGGCCTCATTTAGAGCGGGCATGGTTTCAATAATGAGGAGATCGACACCGGCTTCAGTGAGCGCGTGAATCTGCTCTACAAAGGCTGCCCTGGCTTCTTCCAGGCCGGTCTTGCCCAGAGGCTCCAGGCGAACGCCGAGGGGGCCTACGGCACCAGCCACATACGCATCCCCGGCCTGCTTTTCTTTCAGGCGCTCGGCGGCCTGACGAGCAATTCGCACGCCCGCGGCGTTGATTTCAGCCACCTTGCCGCCCAGTCCGTGCCGGCCGAGGCGGAAGCGGTTGGCACCAAAGGTGTTGGTTTCAAGAATCTCCGCGCCGGCCTGCAGGTATTCCTCGTGGACGGAGAGTATAAGCGCGGGATCTGACAGATTGAGTTCGTCGTAGCAGCGGTTGATGAGCACGCCGCGCGCGTAAAGCACGGTCCCCATCGCCCCATCAGCGAGTACTGCCCGGGTGCCAAAGATGTCGGCGAAGGATGCCATTCTCCCTCCATGCTATCGCACAGATGTGCGATAGAGAATGATCGGGAACAGCCCTGTATAACGGGCCGGGTGCGGGGCGCGGCCGGAGGCAGGGTTGCTTTGTTATACTTCGGGAGTCAAAAGCATTGCTAGAACCGGTTTTTTACCGGGGTCATTGCGGTTCTGCCGGGAGACATCGGCAACCGCCTTAAGTTTGTTCACCGCGGCCGCGCGCCAAATCGCGGCACGCACCGCGCTTTCCGTCGAGGTAAGGGATTTTGAAGAAGAGCAGTCTTTGGATGAGCGCCGCCGGGGCACTCCTGATCGCCGCCGCGCTGGCGGGATGTGGAAAAACTACTTACTTTGCGGGCCGCCTGTTGCCACCCAGCGGTTTGTCCCACCGCGTTCTGATCGCGATCCAGAATCCCAGTGCGTTCAACAAGGGCGCGCTGCAGATTGTGGATGCGTATTACGACATCCGCTTCAGTTACGACCAGAAGACGGGGAGCTTTTCGATCGGCGGCTATTCCGGCGCTCTGCCCGTCACCATCCAGAACATGCCGGAAGAACAGCAGGGCGCGGTCTACAGCTCAGGGGACGGCGCCCTGACCGTGGTCAACTATGCAAAGGAGACCTCATCCGGCGCCCAGAAAGGGTTGAACGGGACTTCTTCAAGCGTTTTTACCACGCGCAGCCAGGCGTATACGTTTGCGGCCAGCCAGACAGCGCATGTTCTGACGGTCCTGGACCAACCCGGCGGCGGAACGTATGCCTTGAGTCTTCCCGGAATTTACCGAGTCAGCGTGAATCCTGGCGGGTCAGTAGCCATGGCGTTTGTGCAGAACTCCAATTACGCCTACTATCCGCGCAAGCTGAACGCGTCGCAGACCCTTGCCTATTCAGGCGGACCGACCACATGGCCGAAGGCGGCAATCGACTGCGAACCGCTGAACGCGCCCGGCTGGTGCCTCTTTCAGATGCAGAGCCCCGATCACACGGACGCAACGGGGAACCCGTATGGGACTCCGCTGGTTTTTGACCGGCCAACCAAAGCCGTTTTCTCGGGCGATGGGGGCACGGCGTATGTGCTGAACTGCGGTGCCGAATGCGGTGGAACCGCCTCATCTGTTTCACTGCTTCCGGTTGCTCCGATGATCTTCCTGCCTAATCAGCAATCCGGTCAGCTCCCGTTGACGGGCAAAGTGACCAACATTCCAGTTCCCGGCGGGGCCAGCAACGCATTGGTTGATTCCTCGACCATGTATGTGGTGGGTCAGCAGCTGGAACCGGATGGCTTGTTCGCCGGCAATCTCACGGTGGTGGACCTGAACTCGAACACCGCGGGCAGTCCAACGGCAATCAGCGATGGAGCTCCGGGCGCGCTAACACGGATGATCGAGGCGGACGATAACACGCTTTGGATCGGCATGACGAAATGCACGAACGGCGAGCGCTATGCCAAGGGCATGCCGTATGGATGCCTGACCATGTACAACACGTCGAGCCAATCGGTGACCATGATCGAGCCATACCTGGGCGACCTGACGGGCATTGCGGCGGTGACCGGCCTGCACAAGGTGTATGTGGCGCAGGGCGGGCAGGTATACATCTACCACACGACCGACGGCCTGGCGCTCGACAACCAATATGTGACCGTGACCGGCACTGCCTACGACGTCGCTTACATGGATGGACTGACCGACGGCAACAACACCGTTTACTGATTGCACGAATGCGGAGAGCTGACGTGGCTGCCGATACTGTCGCCGACGTTCTGGCCATCGCCGCACACCGCGACGACGTGGAACAGACCTGCGGCGGAACAATGCTGCGCATGGCGGCGCGTGGGCTACGCACCGCCATTTTGGACCTGACGCAGGGTGAAGCGGGTACGCGGGGATCGGCTTCAGAGCGCGCAAGGGAGGCGGGGGAAGCTGCCCGGTTGCTCGGCGTGAGCTGGCGAGAGGCTCTGGATCTGCCGGACGGTGCCGTCGGGAACACCCTCGAGAATCGCATCAAGATCGTGCGCGTACTGCGCGTACTGCGTCCGCGCGTGGTGATTCTGCCCTATTGGCAGGCGCGGCATCCTGACCATGCCACCGTGGCTCCGCTAGGCTATGAGGCTTGCTTTCTCTCCGGACTGGCAAAGATTGAAACAGGGTCCAAACCGCATCGTCCTTTCAAGATTGTCTACGCAAGCTTGTATGCGGATGTGCGGCCGAGTTTCATTGTGGACATTACACCCTTCATTGAGCAGCGCTACAACGCACTGTTGGCCTACCGCTCGCAGTATGCCAACCAGGCGGCCGGCGGAGGGCTGTTTGTGCCCGAGGAAGAGATTCGCGAGCGGACCTTTGCCGAGGCTCGACACTACGGGCTACTTGCCGGGGTGCGCTACGGCGAACCCTTTGTGCAGAAAGAGGTCGGATTGGTTGACGATCTCACGTTGCTGCCGGTGCAATCGATCTAAGGCATGTTACGGTCACAGAGAAGCCGGGGCCCAAAATAGCGATGGGCACCGGCCCTTTTTTGCGGTCCTTGCTGTTTCCGGAAGTCCATTTCGCTTCTCTACTGCTTTTCGTACACCAGTTTCAACGTCATCGGCTTTCCAGCAGCATCAACACCCGACGCGGTGGCCGTCATGGTCTTGCCGTCGCCTGAAATCACAATGCGCCCATTGGCGCGATATTTGGTTTTTGAATTCCTGGCTTCATAGGTGAACGTGTTGGCATCTCCCTGCTTGACCGAGATGCTGTCATAGGGCGACCCTTCGCCTGTGACCTCAGACGGCGAGCCGTCGTACTTAGCGGTGTAGCTGGCGTTGATCGCGGAGCCATCCGTACGCATCCCTGAGTTTGTCACCTTCACGCCGCCCGGAACTGCTTCGCGCGTTACCGAGAGGCTTTTCACCGGCCAAGGCGCTGGGGTGTACTTTGATTTCGCGATGTCAGCCTTCCAGGTTCCGAGAGAATTATCGGCGCCCCAGGCAGACACGGTGGTGGTGATTGCCAATGCAAACAACGCCAGGCAAAACAGTCTTCGCATATCGATTCTCCTTGTGACATTGAGGTGGACGTTCGGTCAATGCCGTCTCTTGGCCAGGAGCCATGGAGTATTGAGGTTTTCGGAGGCGGCCGGGGAAAGCACCATAGCTGATGGAACAAAGGGGAAACCATCAATCTGCCACGGGCATCGAGCTTACCACACTAAAAGAGCAATGCAACAGGCTTTGTTTCGGGGATCAGCACGTGTGACCGGAGATGTCTGGCGAGGTGCGGCGCTACTTTACCTCTTGCCGGGTGTGCGTCCTGGCGAGAAGTTTGTGCAGAAGTGAATGGGGCTGGGGTGCGACCTCACAGCCATTTTCCATCACGCGCCTAACGCATTGAGGCGGCCCATCCTCCCACAAGGAATGGACCGCATCTTTGCATTCCGGATGTCTTGCGCCGGAAATTCTATTGATCGTACCCTGCTCTGCTACAGCGTGCGTTTGAACAGCGGCGTGGCAACGAGCAATGTGCCGATGCCGAAAACAAACAGGAAGAGCAAATCTCGCTCAATGGAGACGAAGCCTCCATCTTTGAGCAGAATGGCTTTAAAGCCGTGGATGGCGTAGGTGAAAGGGTCGACGATGGCAATGGCACGCAACCACTTTGGAAACGCGGCGATGGGATAGATGGCGCCGGAAGGAAAGAACAACAGGGTGTTGAGAACCCCGAACATGGCGCGCGGCACGAGTGGATCATCGACTCGCACCATCATGAGAAACATCATGCCGTTGAAGGCGATCGACGTTCCGAGGATGAGGAGGAATAGATTGAGCAGCGCATCGGGATGAAAGATGACGCCGAGACCGGCCATGAGCGAGCCGATGACTGTCAGGCAGATGCCTGAGAGCACGGCCTTGATGGCGCCGGCAATATTGAGTCCCATTACGAGTTCGAGTTTGGTAATAGGAGTGACGAGATAACCCTCGTGCACGCCGCGCGCCTTGTCATCGATGTACAGCATGCCGCCGCCTATCATGACCGAGATGTACATAGCCAAGGCGATGGAGCCCGAAAGCAGGTACTTCATGTATTCGACAAAGGGATACAACTCGACGATTTGAAGAGCGATGTTTTTCACAACGCGGTCGGGGACGACGGGCTGATTCAGCGCGTCGACGAGCGACTGCATCTCGCTGGCGATGCTGCCGCTCATGAACTGGTCAGAGTTGTCGATGACGAGGCCGAGTTGCGGCGCATCTTTGGAGTACACCCGGCGCGAAAACTGCGCGGGGATGATGACGGCTGCATCGATCTTGCCGGTACGGACATCTTCGCGCGCCTGGCGTTCGTCGCTGTAGTTGAGGGTGCCAAAGGTGGCGATGTTGACGGCGACGGAGTCAAATGCCTCGCGGATCCTGACCGACTGCGGGCCGTGGTCGTAATCGACAACACCGACGTGGGCGCCGCGAACCTTGCCGCCAAAAGCATTGCCGAGGATGACGAGTTGCACGAGGGGCAGCATCATGGACATGATCATGAGAACCGGGGAGCGGAAGAACTTGCGCATTTCGCGCTCGATGATGGCGAACATTCGGTTCATGGCTGTGCTCCGGGACGCGGCGGCATCATGAAGACGGACTTCACCTGCTCGTCGCGGAGCTGACGGCCGGTGTAGTGAACAAAAACGTCATCAAGCGAGGTGTTCTGAACACTGAGCGAGGTCAGTTGTTCGCCTAGCGATGTGGCCATCTCGACAAGCTGCGTGGTGGTCTGCGAGCCGTTGGAGGTGAGCACGCGATAGACGCCTGCTGACTGCGACTGGACTTCGGTCACGCCGGCAAGGCCTTGCAGACGAGCCTGCCACTGCTCGTCCTCTCGGTTGAATTGCACTTCGACCACGTTAGAGCCAGGGACACTCTGCTTGAGCTCGACAGGCGTTCCGAGAGCAACGAGCGTGCCGTGATCCACGATGGCGATGCGGTCGCAGAGCCGGTCGGCTTCTTCCATGTAATGCGTCGTGAGCAGCATGGTGAGGCTGCGCGACTTCTTCAAATGGTTGAGCATCTCCCACACGGCGATTCGGGAGACGGGATCGAGCCCGGTGGTGGGCTCGTCGAGGAAGAAGATGCTTGGATCGTGAACCAGGCCGCGGGCAATTTCAAGGCGGCGACGCATTCCGCCGGAGAGGGTCTTGGTTTGCGCGCCGCGCCATTTGACGAGGTCGACGGCTTCGAGCACTTCAGCAATATTTTTCTCGCGCTGGGCGCGCGGCACGCTGTAGAGCTTGGCGTAGATGCTGAGGTTTTCTTCGACCGTGAGGTCCTGATCGCTGGTGAGTGCCTGGGGGATGACGCCGATCATGCGGCGAACCGTGTCGGGTTCCTTGCTGACGTCGTGCCCGGCAACGAGAGCGCGACCGGAGGTGACTGGGATGAGCGTGGTCATCATGCGGATGAGGGTGCTCTTCCCTGCTCCGTTGGGTCCAAGGAGGCCGAAGATTTCACCGTCGGCCACCTTGAAGTTGACCTTCTTGACGGCCTCGAAGTCACCGTAGCGCTTGACGATGTTTTCGACTTCAATGGCGGGCAAGGCCGTGCCGACCGCCGTTCCATTGGCGTGAAACGCGGGACCAGATTGTGGGTTCCGCGTCATTGTTTCACCAGCTTGTCTTTGGGTATGTAGACGTCGGCAGTCATGCCGGGAACGAAGCGCTCACCGGGATTGCCGATGAGCAGCTTGAGGCGGACGGTCTTGATATCGCGCTTGCGGCCGCCGTTGATGTCCCGTTGGGTGGCGAAGTCTGCTTCAGCAGACTTGGCGATCACCTTCCCTTGTACGGTTGCGCCGCTCGGCATAACCACGCGGAGATTGTCTCCGAGTTGAACAGAGTCGGCCTGGGTTTCTGGCAGCGGCGCGTAGACCCAGGTCTGGGTGAGATCCATGATGGTGACGATAGGGGTACCGGGAGAGACAACTTCACCCTGACGGGCAGCCCACACGTTCACTTTGCCGTCGACGGGGGCAAAGACACTGGCGTAGCCGAGTTCCACACCGGCCTGGGCAGCGAGGGCGCGCGCGTTTTTGACCTGACCGCGCGTACTCGCCACGGTGCGCGCCGCAACGGCGGCCTGCAGTTCATGGGCCTGCGACTGCCGCAAAGAAGCCTCGGCGGCGGAGACATTTTCCTTTGCGGTTTCAACGGCCGCCTCATAGGAGTTGAGGCTTGCAGTTGCTTCATCGCTGGCCTGCGCGCTCATGATGCCCTGTTTGGCCAACGCGACGGTGCGATGGGTATCGGCCTGCTGACGGGCAAGCTGCGCCTGAGCCTGCCCGAGCGTGGCCCTTGCGGCCCGGACCTGAGCTTCAGCAAAGATGGTTTGACTGGAGGTTTCGCCGCGGGTCTGGCGCTCGGTTTCAACGGTCTCGCTGAGCTTTGATTGCTGGCTGGCCACGGTGGCTTCGGCTGCTTTTTGAGCAGCGGCCAGATCGTTGCTTTCGATGACGGCGATGAGTTGGCCGGCCGTGACCTCCTGGCCCTCTACCACGGTGAGCGTCTGTATGCGGCCGGGGATCTTGGAGCTGACCTCCACCTCGTTGGCGTCGACGGTGCCGATAAGGTGCAGGTCGCCCGCAGGCCTTGCGGTGAGCAGATACCAGATCAAGGAGCCTACCGTGAGCAGCCCCAGGATCATGAATACTCGATTGCGTGCGTTCACAACTTCCTCCCCATGTTGAGCCGATCGCCTTTCAATTCGGGCATCGGGGTATCAGCGAATACGCGTGCGGCAAGTTCCGCGCCATGCTGCCGATCTTGAAAAAGCGCCTGCCCCAGAAACTCCACGATGGCCTTTCTGCGCGCAGCGAGCGCCTCCAGCGCGAAGGGTTCAAACGGAACGACCATCTGCCAGACGGGAGCGCTAAGGAAATAGAACACGTTGGCGCCGAGAGCCGTCAGGATGATCTGCATCCAGTCAACGTCGATAAGTTCGCCTGCGCCGATGCCCTCACGGACCAAGGCCTGAAACATGACCTGAAGCGGCGCAAAGACGCGCTTCACGAGGAGAGGAAGCGCGCCGGACTCGCCCTTGTGAAGCCGCATCATCTCATGCTGCATCAGGCTTTGAAACTCCTGCTGGGCCAGGATGCGGTCAAAGTGGTTCAAGGCAGTGCGCAGGATGCGTTCGCCGGGAGACGCTTCGCGCAGAAAGACGGCCATGGAGGTGTCGCGAACCTTGTCGGCAATCATTTCAAGGGCGGCCAGGTAGAGCTTTTCTTTTCCTTCGAAGTAATAGTAAAGAAGGGCTTTATTGACGCCGGCTGCGGCTGCAATCCGCTCCGTGCGAGCACCGGCGAGGCCGTACGCGCTGAATTCGCCGAACGCGGCATCGAGAATGCGGGCGCGCGTCTCGTTGGAGCGTTCGGAGGAGCCTGATTGGGAAGGGGCGCTCATTCTTTAACTAACCAGTTAGTAAATTAGTCTAAAAGACCAGATTCCGCAAGAGCAAATTCTCTTTGCTCAAATCCGACAGGCCGTGGCCCCCGAAGGGTCAATTTACGGTGAAATTGAACCCGTCTCTGCGAAGACTGTACCGGTAGACGCGTCCGCGGCGCGGAATGTGACCTGGTACACATCCGGTGTTGTGCCGCCTCCTCCCCCGCCGGAGTTTCCTGTGCCGCCACCGCCGCCACAACCAGAAACCCATGCGGCAGTTAAGAAAAGAGCGACCAATCCGAGCAGTAC
>VFSW01007234.1_pt1 | contig 16149 bp, 8 predicted proteins | sample 5358111 | NCBI WGS metagenome assembly VFSW01 (sample SAMN11554181, study PRJNA540505) | mine drainage metagenome | isolation source: sediment from site ElyBrook_90M | place: USA: Ely Copper Mine, Vershire, VT | collected 2017 | reverse complement strand
ACCTGCCGTATACAACACTCGCACCACCAACAATTGCTCAGAATAATATACTTCAAGACAATCCAGAACAAAACAAGTGATAGCTCAGAGCTGCCCTACAGATGCATTGGCTACTGAGCGGGTAAATTGCATGTAACAAAGTGCATCCATCCCTTGCAACAAGCAGCGTGCGAGAGGAGGAACTTCCCTCTCGCACGCTCTGGTTTAGAACGAATACCGCAAAGCAAACTGCATGATGCGTGGAGGCTGTGTACCTGTGATAACACCAAACGTTGACGGCGACTCCACGTTAGTACCTGGAGCAAGCCATTGTGTGTGATTGAGTGCGTTGTACATTTCCCATCTGAATTCGACGCTCTGAGTTTCCCTTAATGTCGTTTCTTTGAAAAGCTGGAAGTCAAAGTTGTTGATTGGAGGAGAAATGAGAATGTTGCGGCCAGCGTTTCCAATGCGGCCAGAAACACCTCCTGCAGGAAGCAATTGGAATGCGTTCACATCATAGAAGTGCTTGATGGTTCGCGTTCCTCTAGAGAGATTGCCATTTCCAACCCGATCAGGGCGCGCTGTGCAGGCACTGGCGCAAATCCCCTCGCGAGATAGGTTCATGGACGGTGATTGTGGCAACCCGCTTTGAAGTTGCGTAATTCCGCGGACTCCCCAACCACCAAGCACTTTGTCTCCCACACCGTGAAGCGATCCTAGCAGGGCCTTGCCTTGCCCGATGGGTAGAAAATAGGTGTAGGCAATCGAAAGGCGATGTGTTGCATTGAAGTCCGACGGACCATACGCAGTTCCATTTTGATTGAATGGATCCGTCCAGACAGGCAGTGCGTTCAAAGTCGAACCATTATCAAGCGACTTTGAATAGGTATATGCAAGCAGATAATTAAGACCATGCCATGGAGACTGTTCCAGTCTTATGGAGCCTCCATTGTAGTTACTGTAACCAGCAGTAGAGAAATTCTGAATTCTGGCATACTGCGGATACGGCAGTAATGCTTGCACATTGCCTGGGCCAGGCGCTCGAAAATCAGTGTTATTGAAGAGCATCAAATGATCATCTTTGCTCCCCTGATACATCACTTCCAAGGCCAGCCCATTGTTGATCTTTCTCTGGATGTTCAAGTTCCATTCCTGCACAAGACCGTATGGAAGACTACGTGAGAGGAATGGGAAGACAGTCAAAGCAGCATTTTTGAGTGTCTGCACTCCACTGGTCTGCCCCTCAGGATTCCAGCTATATGTGGGTGTAGTCGGACTTGAGACCCACGTGGGAGCCAGATCATTAGGCGCGAAGTTGTTCGACGACGCCGTGCTGGCAACCTGAGGAGAGGCATAAAACACGCCATACCCGCCGCGCAGCACCGTATTGTCTCCCATGGCATATGCAAACCCAAAACGCGGTGCGAAGTTATTTGTGTCTGCATTGTAGGGTGCGGTGTGGCTTGTGGTCTGAAGTAGCACATCCGGGCGAACAGCCGAAGAGAAGTTCTGAATCTCAGCCAGTGATTTGCATTGAGTGGATACGATCTGCGTCGCAACTCCATTTGCAAAGCTCATATCCAGACCGCAACTATCTGACATCTTGATTGCTGACTCGACCTCATAGCGGATGCCAAAATTCATGGTCAGTGAACTTGTTGGTCTCCAGTCATCCTGCAGAAAGGCAGCCATGTAGTTTGTCCACGTGTTCCAATTTGTCGATTTGGTGGTTTTACCAACTGAATCAGCATCCCCTAGCAGAAAGTCGGCGAAATTGTTTCCAGTGTACTTGTTGGCAAAGCTGAAGAATCCATTCGAGCCGGTATAGAACATATCCGTCTGAATACGCTGAAGGTCTCCCCCCAGTTTGAAGGTATGTTTGCCGCGAGTCCACACCACGCTGTCAGTGGCCTGATACTCGTTCATGGTGCGATAACTGGGCGTGAGATCACTTGGCGTCAGGAATCCAGGGATCGAAATGTTTGGCACTCCCCAGAAAAGCGGACTCACAGCAGACAGAGTATTTGTGATCCCAGAGGTAGTAATGAAATCCTGACGATAGGAATTCAGCGTGGCGAGTTGATTATGGTAGCGCGTGTAATTCAGGCTGAACGTATTGAGCAGGGTCGGCGAATAGATATGATTCCATTGCGCTCCTAGACCCTGTGCGCGCAATTCAATACTTTTACCTCCAGAAAATGCTGGGAGAGGCAGCGTCGGCGGCGTATTTGTAACTTCCTGATCGTAGAGATACCGCACAAACATATTGTCACGAGGGCGCATGTTATAGTCGACGCGGCCAACTGCGTAGTTGTAGGACAAGTGGGCGCTTGGAACGTCGTTGAAGATGAAATTATATCCAGATGCTCCAGTCACATTCGGGTTGGGAAATAGCTGCAACATCTTCGCGGATATCGGATTGATACGGTTTGAGGGGATCGTGTTGTTTGTAAAAGGCTGGTTGTTGTTGGAAGGGTCTGTGATTGCAGTGGTGAATATTCCATTCTTCTGGTCAACAGTAGGAACCAGACCAACAGGCGGATTGCCAGTGGCTGCCTGGCGCAGGCCCTCATAGTTGCCAAAGAGAAACAGCTTCTGCTTAAGCACAGGCCCACCCAGGGATGCTCCAAACTGGTTGCGCTTTAGCGGGCTTGTGCCATTGGAAAAATATGGCTTAGCGTCGAAGATGTTATTGCGAATAAATTCGTAGGCTGACCCGTGATACTTGTCCGTGCCGCCGCGCGTCACTACATTGACGATCGCGCCTCCGCCGCGTCCGAACTCAGCAGGTGGCATGCCTGTCTGTACGCGGAACTCAGCCACGGAATCGATAGGCATAGAGATGGAGAATCCATTTCTGCCGCTTTCCCTGTTATCCATTCCATCGATTTGATAGTTGTTGTTCTCAGGTTGCTGACCAGCAGCTGCAGGAACAGAAGTATTTCGGGGAATTTCAAATGACCTGAAATCATTCGTGGCTGGAACCGTCATGGGTGCAAGAAACACCAACTGCATGAACTGCCGCACATTCAGGGGCAGGTTGTTGATTTGCCTACTCTCGATAACCGTTCCCGCCTCAGACGACTGCGTATCCAACTGGGCGCCTTGAGCGTTTACGAAAACCGTCTGCGAGGCCTCGCCCACCTGCAAGGAGAAATTGACAGTTACCGTGGACAGAATCTGCACTTGAACATTGTTCGATTGCTCTGTCTTGAAACCGGTTTTGTCGGCGGCCACAGTATAGGTTCCGATTGGGATCTGGGAAACGATGTACTCGCCGGATTCATTGGTTTTGACGGTTCTGGCAAGACCCGTTTCGGTCGAAGTAACATGGATAGTCGCGTTTGACACCACTGCGTTGGACGAATCTTTGACAATGCCAGAGATCGAACCCGTGGTATTTTGCGCCAGCCCTGAGACGGTAAAAACAAGCAAAAGACACAGCACGAATAGGTTGTATTGGTATCGTTTCATGACAGATCGCCTCCCTCAAGTGGTAGTTGTGAGACACAGCCTACACAACTGTCGACAGATTGTAAATAATATTTTCTAGTGGTACATTTTGTTCATCTGCCGACAGGAGCTATCTGCGTGCCACGGAAAGAGTTCATCCCTGTTTTACTTTTGGCAATTTCTCTGGTGAATGTGTCTGTGGCAGCCCAGGCCGCGCAGAACCCGATGCTCGGCGGCACAAAAGTGATGGCGTTGCTCCCGCCCGGTCCGGATAATCCCCGCAACTCAGAAGGTTCATTCGTTGAGCTAAAAGATGGCCGCCTGCTCTTCGCGTATTCCAGGTTTTCCGGCAGCAACGGCAGCGATGACGCTGCCGCCAATATTGTTGGCCGACATTCAAACGACGGCGGCAAAACCTGGAGCCAGACGGTAACACCGATCGTGTCATCAGACGGATCAATGAACGTCATGAGCGTTTCACTGTTACGCCTTAACGATGGTCGTATTGCCCTCTTTTACGTACAAAAGAAGTCGACCTCCAATGCACATGTCTATGTGCGGTTCTCCTCCGATGAGACACGCACCTGGAGCGTCCCTATCCTGTGTATCCACGACCCCGGATACTATGTTCTCAACAACGACCGCGTGATTCAGACAGGCACGGGACGGATCATCATTCCAGTCGCACTGAACAGCTCCAACGGAAAATTTACGCCCACAGGCCGAGCCATGGCGTATCTGTCTGACGATGGAGGCGCGACCTGGAGACGCAGCGAGGATATTCTGGTTTGCCCTACTCCCAGCGCCAATGGATTGCAGGAGCCAGGGGTTGTGGAACTCAAGGATGGTCGCATCCTGATGTTTATGCGCACCTCGAAGGGCAGCCAGTACCTTTCCTACTCGATCGACGGTGGAGAACACTGGACGGGCGCCGCACCCTCTGCCATTCAGTCTCCGCTGTCCCCGGCATCAATCAAACGCATTCCCTCTACCGGAGATTTGCTGCTGGTCTGGAACGACCACTCCAAGGTTGATCCATCCTTCCGTGCAACCGATCACAGATTTGGCAAACGCACACCGTTGACCGTAGCGATTTCAAAGGACGACGGGAAGACCTGGACCCACTCACAGGACATCGCGAAGGATCCCAAGGGATGCTACTGCTACATTGCCATTGCCTTTGTGCGGCATCGGGTACTGCTGGGATTTTCTACAACAGAAAACAATCTTCCCTGCCTCTCCGAGCTCGCACTGATGGGATTCCCCACCAAGAGTCTTTACAAGCATTGAGACCTGATGCTTTGCCTGAGTAGCCGCTTATGAGTTGAGCGTCTTCGATGCGGGCGGTTCTTTATCAAGTGTGCACACTTTGAAAGATTGGAACTCAATATCTATGTTCACTTCTCATCGTTTGAATCCACTGCGTATGGATGTCTGGTCACGCCCACAGAAGGTGTCCGGCCAAAAGAGCAGCCGCGAATGGTCGAGATTCCTTGCGATGTGTATAGCTCTGTTGCCGCTCCTGATGGCCACCAAGTCCGTTGCAGCAGGCAGCCTTCCGCTCATTCCCTATCCGCGGCAGGTACAGCTATCCAGTGGCGCTCTGGTATTGCCACACACGCTGACGATCCGGGCAATGAACGCCGAGGATCGCTTTGCAGCTAGCACCCTCGTGGACGAACTGCTGCAATCGGCAGGCGTGCATGCCTCCGTGCAAAGCAAGACGGACTCAGCCAAGATTGTTCTGGCGCGGCTAGATACCCCGGAGGGCCAGCGCATCCTGCATGGCGCTGGCGTCGTCTTTCCTGCTGCAGCTCAGGCGGAAGGCTACATATTGGTTGTTGACGCTCATCAAGCCGCGGTAGTGGCTCCATCCAGCGCAGGAATATTTTACGGAGTACAAACACTCCGACAGCTTCTACAGCCTAAACAGAGCAGCGCACGACTGCCGATGGTGAGGGTTGTGGACTGGCCGGCCCTGCGCTGGCGCGGCTCGCAAGTCAGCCTGAGCCAGGGAGCGGTACCCACGCTGCAAAATCTAGAACGCACCGTAAGGCTACTTGCAGCGTATAAACAGAATCTGCTTATGCTGTATTTCGAAAACACTTTCGACTACGCTTCTCTACCGTTGGATGCGATGCCGGGAGGAGGCATGACGCCAGCAGAGGCGCGCGAACTGGTGGCCTTTGCAAGCGACTACCACATAACCATCATCCCGGAGCAGGAGTCGATAGGACATCTGCATCAAGTACTTCACCAGGAAAAATATTCAGACATCACTGAAGTCCCCTACGGCACTGTATTGACACCCACATCTACCGGGTCATTGAAATTTGTCATGCAGATGCTATCGGAATTAGTGCAGGTGTTTCCGGGACCATTTATCCATATTGGCGCCGATGAGACATTTGAGCTAGGAGAAGGAAGAACCAAGCAACTGATCGAGCAGAAAGGCAAGGGTCAGGTCTATCTGGATTTCATGAAACAAATCGATGCTGCTCTGAGCGACTCTCATCGAAGAGTCCTGTTCTGGGGTGATATTGCGCAAAACTACCCGGAGTTGCTCGACCAGATTCCGCACAACATGATCGCGGTTCCATGGAACTACAAGAACCTTCCTCCAGACCAGTTTGAAAAGATGATAGAGCCGTTTCGAAAAGCAAATCTTGAAACGTGGGTAGCTCCAGGTGTGGACAACTGGAACAATCTTTTCCCCAACTACACGGTAGCTCTGCCGAACATCCGAGTCTTTACGGAAGTTGGACGTCGAATGGGCATTACAGGCATGATGAACACCACCTGGAATGACGATGGTGAAACCCTGTTCGACGCGACATGGTACGGGCTGGTTTATGGCTCAGCTGTAGCCTGGCAGGACAGAATCGATGACAAGCAGTTTGGCGACGCCTATGACTGGGCATTCTATCGCGCTCCTGGACACCACTTCCAACAGGAAATCGAAGATATGACCCAGATCTACAGCGTCCTGCATACGGTCATTCCACAGGACGGGATCGATAGTCTTGCCTGGGCTGATCCATTTACGCCGGATGGGCAAAAGCTCTATATGACGATGGCGCCTGCCGCACATAAAATGCGCCTGCTGGCAGAGCAAGTGATTGAGGACGTACGCACCTCGCAGCCACTTGCGAAGCAAAACGCTGACCTGCTGGATCAAGTGGAGTTTGCCGCACGGCGCTTCGATTACCTCGGACGGAAGGCCATCTACACGAAATATATTACTGACCTCTATAAATCCGCAGAGGACAATCAGATCAGCAACCCGCCCATGGTGCTAGATGCTCTGGACCGCATTGCAGCCAGTGACGGGCTGTTACTCGACCTCCGCAACCAGAACAGTTATCTAGTGGACAACTATCGCAGGCTATGGCTCGCAGGGAACCACCCCTATTTCATGCGGAACATGCTGCTGCACTATCAACTGGAGAATCTGCGCATCGCAGAACAGATTGACCGCATCCGCACGATACGGAATGACTTCCCTGGCACGCACCACCTACCTCCTCTCGTGCAGCCGCAACCAGATAGTCTTCACAATTAGCCCCTGTCAAGGGCGTAGTAAAACCAAGCCGGTATTGTGGAGCAGTAGAAGAATCGTGCTGCGCGTCAGATGGCCCCCATCCCGCGCAAGCAAAACCGTCAGCCATCGCCAAATGCTTTTTCCTCAAGAAAAGGCCACCAACACCCTTTCGACCACGCTGCGCAAATTCAACTTTTGCTCTGGATGCCGGATAATAGAAACATGCCCCTGAACGAAGACGACATCCGCACAGCTCTGATGGACTGCTACGACCCGGAGATACCGGTGAACATTGTCGACCTTGGCCTGATCTACAGCGTTGCCGTGTCGGCGGACCCGGACGCGCCTGGGCTGGATCCAAAGCAGCGTGTGGACATCGACATCAGCATGACATCTCCAGGCTGCCCCGCCCACCAGCAGATCATCGCGCAGGTGCAGAACCGCCTTGCCGGGGTTCAGGGCATCAGCGAAACAAAGGTCAATCTGGTGTGGGAACCGACCTGGACGCCGGAACGCATCAGCCCCGCGGGCCGCAAGCAACTCGGCATCGACTGAGTATTTTCCATGTTGCGGCAAAGGAAAAATTGAGCTGCCCACTCCTTGCGATGAAGCTGCAACGTATGGGCAGCCGCAAGCGTGCCGCACTACCTGCTGAGCCACCGATCTTCGGCCAGATTCCAGCCGTGGGAAATCAATCCAGATCAAAGTCCCGCAGAGGACGCCCCGCGTCCGGTGCTTCCTTCGCCTTGCGGAGCGCCTCAGCAAACTTCTTCTCCAGCCCGTCGTTCTTGTTCTTCTCCGCGTCGACGGCCTGGCGGAAGATCGACTCCTTGCGGCCCTCCTGCTCGCGCATGGAGCGGGCCGCCGATTCGAAATCCTCAAAGGTCCGCTTGCGTGGCGCGGGCGTATGTGAAATCACGACGCATGTCGCCAGATCGATCTTCAGTGTCGCTCCGCAATCCGGGCACGCTGCTTCAATTGTCTCGTCTCGTTTCGCCATAGGTTCCCGCCATAGAATCCACCACTATTCTACGCCGTGGTGCTTATCCGCAGACTTGAGAACAGGTCCTGGGCAGAAGACCGGGGGAAGTCCACAGGAACGGGTCAAGAGACGTTGGCGAAACTTGCACGCTCAAACCGAATTTATAGCGAATCGGGCAGTACATCGCCGACGCAATGCACTGTCTGAGAGCGCTATGGCATGTTCTCAAGCTCCACCCGCCCATACTAGTTGAGCGAGCCTTCTTTCGGACGAACCTCAATGATGCGCATCATCTCCTGATACTGCGTCTCATTCTTGCTTTTGATTTCGTCGAAGCGCTTTGACTGCTGCTCGCGGCGGCTGTCTCCCGTGCGCGCATAGAGTTGCAGCAGGCTGAAGTTAGCGGCATAGTTATCGGGGCTGATGGCGAGGGCTCGATCTAGTTGTTTTTCCGCTTCGGGGTAGTTGCGCGTCTGGACGTAAACCTGGCCCAGTTCGGCCAGTGCTTCTGCCTGATCTGGCTTGAGCGCCACAGACTGGTTGAGTTCGGCTAGAGCGTCATTCAGTCGCGCCTGTTGCCGCGCTATGCGTCCAAGGTAGTAGTGTGCGCTGGCGGCGGTTTGAGGATTGGCAGTTGCCTGCTTGAGCCAGGTGGCCGCAGTATCAAAATCCTTCGCGCGAAAATAGGTTGTTCCGAGGGCCAGAATGCCTACGGGATTCTGCGGCCGCAATGCATGGTATTTCTTCAGGTATGGCAGCGCCTGCGTCGCATCCTGGGCGTAGGCCGACACGATTCCCATGGAGAAGTTATAGTCCGGATTTTCCGGGGCAAGCTTCACCGCCTCTCCCAGAGCGTTGCGCGACTCAGCCAACAGGCCAAGGTCGAGGCAAACGATTCCGAAGTAGTAAGGAAGGCGTGGATTGGCAGGAGCGATGTCACGCGCGTGCGCCAGATATCCCAGCGCGCCTTGAAAATCTTTTTGAGAGTGTGCCACGCGAGCGAGATCAACCAGCACAACAGTGGACCTGGGGTCGGCGGCAAAGGCGGCCTCCAGAGTGCTGCGCGCCGCGCCCAGGTCGCCAGCGGATTCCTGCGCCAGTCCCAACGAACGCAGGCCCACTGGCGAAAGCGGAGCGAGCGCCGCGGCCGCAGTCAGCAGTTGTACCGCCAGATCGGAACGCCCCGCAGTTTGCAGCACCGGCAGAATCTCGGTTACGTCTGCTTCGGTGAAGTCAGCACGAGCGGCAAGGGCCATGGCAGCATGCTCCGCCTCTTCCTTGTGGCCGAGGGCAGCATGGTCAGCGCACAGTAGAGCTAATGCTCCAGGGACGCTTTTGGCTGGCTTGTCCAGCTTTTCAATATGGTCGAGCGAACGCTGATAATGCTGCCCAAGCATGAGCAACACCGCGGCCTGGTAGTTCGCCTCAGTGTTAGTGGGTGCGATGGCAAGGGCGCGTTCGTAGACATGCAGCGCCTTCTCCTGCATCTCCTTGCTATCTCCGGCTTTGAGCATATAGACGCGGCCCAGGTTCAGGTAGGCGCTGGTGAGCTTCGGGCTATAGTGAATGGCCTGGGTGAAGGCCTGTTCGGCGGCCTCCGAGTGACCTTGCTGAATCTCCACCACGCCAAGCAGATTTTCGAGGCCACCGTCAGCGGGATACTGCTTTCTGGCCTGGGCAAGCAGGGTAAGCGCACCCTCCATATCTCCACCTTCAATATGATGCTGAATGGTGAGCAGCGTGGTTTGGTAGGCGGCGGTGTTGCGCTGCGCCTGGGCTGTTGCAGCCAGAACCATTGCCAGCAGAATCGCCGGAAGAATTGCACCTATGCGCCTGAGACGGACGCGCGCCTTTTGTAGTGTTACTGCCTGCTTAATGATGAACACTTTCTCTTCGATGCTCCTGTCCACTACACTACTCTCCAAGATGTCGCAAAACAGTATGGCGCAATTGGGTCGGGTGTTGACGTTGTTACTCGCCTTGCCTCCGGCCCGGCTTGCTCATGGCCAGACGATGACCGGCAAACAGGAGGCTGCCTCAACTCCGGTTGCCGCGCTGAATCTGCCTTCTGCTGAAGCCTCGCAGTTGACCCAGGCGCTTGATGGCCACGACTACGCTACAGCGGAAAGGCTCCTGCTGGATGAGATTAGCCACGACCCTCACTCGCTGCGTGCCGGACGCCTGCTCTCATTCGCGGGGCGCGTGTATTTCCTGAACAAGGACTATCTGAACGCCGCCATCGCATGGAAGAAATCGGAAGCGATTGCCCCTCTCGATCCATCGGCCCGTTTCTCGCTGGCAATGGTCTACATCAAACTGGGTCGCTCTGCGTGGGCACAACCACTGCTGCAGACGCTGTCAACAGATGATCCCAAGCAAGCGCTCTATCCGTATTGGCTGGGCCGGCTTGACTACGACGCGCAGAACTACGATAGAGCGATTGTTCACTTCCAACAGGCGCTCACCCTCAACCCGCAGATGGCCCGCGCGTATGACAATCTTGGACTCTGTTACTTCTATCAGAACCATAATACGCTGGCGATTGAGAGTTACACGAAGGCCATCAGGCTGGAGGAAACATCGCCCCATCCTTCGGCATGGCCGCACCTGAATCTTGCAATCGCGCTACAGTTTCTGAACCGGCTGGACGAAGCTGAAGCCCAACTTCACGAAGCATTGCGGCTGGATCCCACGCTGGCGCCGGCGCAATACCAGTTGGGTCTGGTGATGGAAGCTCGGAATCAGCTAGACACGGCGGTAAAGGCTCTGCTCGAGGCTGCGAAGCTGGATGCCGCCTATGCCGAACCGCATTATGCGCTGGCCCGCATCTATCGCAAGCTGGGCAAGACAGCTCAGTCGCAGGAGGAAGTGGAGGCATATTTGCGCCTTCACGCAGAAGCCCATCCGGCAGCCAATCCGCAGAAGCCATGAGAAGGCTACCGCACTACATGCAAGGTACTGCTTCAGACTTGCCTTGTTGCGGCTCATCCCGCTACCGATGAAAAGGCAGCCCCCTTCACAACCTCGCTGCTCCAATTCGTACGGCCTTTATAGGTCGACCTGGCGGGCTTTTCCTGTGCCATTGCTGAAGGAGCTACCCTTGTGAACCTTAAATAAAAACCACCCGGCCAAAGGCACTGGCCGGGTGGGAAGGGAGGCACATCAAAACAAACTAGAACTCGAGCCGTGCTCCAAACTGAATGGTACGTGGAGCAGACACCGTCTTATTCCATTGGCCAAAGCCGGTCGACCCGACGCTGGTATTGAACGCATACCCAACGCCGCCGAAGTTACCGCCCTGGTTGACGAAATAGTGATTGTTGAAGGCATTGAAGAAGTTTGCCTGGAAACGGAAGTTGACCGTCTCCGCGATCCGCGTGTTCTTCGTCAGCGCCATATCTATGTCCTTGTAGCTGGGGCCATAGACTGTGGTCACAACCGGGCCGGTGCCTGTGTAGCCGAACTGGGTAAAGTTCGTTTCAAAGGCGGCGGGGTTGATCAGTTGTCCATTGCTCTTGAGTGGGTCAAAGCCATTCCGGCTGTGAAGAAGAACATGCGCCCCCTGAACCAGGTTAGGGATGCAGCCCTCACGGAATTGCGGAACCACATTGCAGTTGGCCGAACTGAAGGCCAGCGGTATGCCGTAGTTATACTGCCAGATCGGGCTTACCTGCCATCCTCCAACCAGGGCGTTGGTAAATCCTCCGCTGCTCAGGTATGCCTTGTTGGCTCCGAACGGAAGGTCGTAGACCAGCGCTATGGTGGTATTGAGCGGCACGTTGTCAGCAGCAATGGCACGTTGGCGGGCAAGGTTGTAGGGCGAGATGACACCGGTGCCTGCCGAGCCAACCGTATTGGTTGACTGAACAGTTTCAGACGCGTTGGTGTACAGACTGGAATAGGTGAAAGAACCCAGTGCGTACAGGCCATTCCGCATATGCCGCTCGACCTTCCCCTGGAAGGACTGGTAGATGGAGTTGCCATGGCCTTCGTTCAGGCCTGCCATGCTTCCACAATACTGTGGGAAGGGCAGCAATGCCTGTGCAACGGTGGCTCCGCAACTGCCACTGACCTGGTTATACCAACCAGCATAAGGAGCCGCTACGCCATCGACCACTGTGTCGTTCGGTCCGAAAGTATCCCTCAACTTGGAGTTGAGGCCGTCGGCCGAGGTAAACGACTTGATGTTTGAAGCGAAGGGATTCAGTACGTTGATTGGATTGTTCTGCGATGGCAGGTGAGTGCCTTTGGTGCCTACATACGAGAGGCTGACGAAGAAGCTCTGCGGCAGTTCCCGCTCAACAGTGAGGTTCCACTGCGACGAGTACGGACGCTTGTTTCCATCAGCAGGACGATAGAGCGGGGTTTGGCCGTTGTCGAAGCCCGATGAAATGTTCGAGGTATTCGCCGGAGTGGGGAAGCCGTTGGCGAGGTACATGGCAGGTTGAGGTGTTCCGCCGCCCGTACGTACTTCGCTGATCGTATCGTTGAGGTTGAAGCCATCCAGGCTCATGCCTCCACCCCAGCCCGGATAGAATGCCTGGCCGACGTAGATGCCATAACCCGCGCGAATGACGGTCTTGGTGTCAAAGGCGTAGGCAAGTCCAAGGCGAGGCGCCCAGTTGTACTGTTGCACCTCAGGAAACCGCTTGCCAAAGCTGGCGGCGCCATACTTGGTTCCGGCAAAGGCAAGGCTGCCCTTCAGCGGTCCGTTGGGCCCGACAGCTCCTGCGTTGAGCCCAGTGGGATCGAAGAACGAGAGATGGTTGCTCTTCTCATACGAGGGGCTGATGGTATCCCAACGAATGCCATAGCTCAGGGTCAGCTTGGGAGTGAAGCGCCAGTCATCACCAATGTGAGCCGCCCAGCCGATCTGGCGGGGGTATCTATTGATGACGTTGAGGAACTGGACGTTTGCACTGCTGACAGCGCCCAGGTACATGCTGGCGATTGGATTACCCGAAGCGATGGAAGCGATACCGGTGGTGTCTCCATTGAAGGAGAACGTTCCACCCTGACCGGAGCCACTATGAATATTGCCGCCCGCATTGCGCCACTCGACGCCGGCCGTGAAGATGTGTTTGCCTACGACACGCGACAGGACATCGTTGATGGCGTAGGTGGGGCGGGTGGTGATCTGCGCCGGTCCGGTATTGTTTCCCAGACTGGTGTATCCGCTGCTGAAATTGAAGGCGGGCAGATAGCTGGTGTTTGCGACTCCACTTACCGAGGGCAACTTCGCGCCGAGATTGAGCGAGTAGTATCCCTCATTGCGGTTGAGATAGCCGAGGGTGAAATGGTTGGTCATGACCGGCGAGAACATATGCTCCCAGTTCAGGCGCTCAATCGGTGAATTTTCAGGGGATGCGGGAGAGGCGGTCGAGATCGACTGGGGCAGATCGCTGGCCAGATTCGGCGCCGAGTACTGCCGCCAGAAGGTGTAGTACAAGTGATCACTGCTGCTGAGACTCAAGTCAATACGGAACATATAGACGTTGTCCGTGCTGACCAATGAACCCTGTCCAGCGTGAGGAACCAGGTAGTTATTGATCTCACCGCTGTTGGTAGGAGTGGGCAATTCCGCCATCCATGCCTTGGCAATTGGATCCTCCATCGTTGAGGGGATGATGTTGCCAGCAAAAGGCAGTCCCGTCTTCGGGTTGTAGATGGGGATCATATTTCCGTTGGAATCGGTGAAGTTGCTGAAGTCGCCATTGCGCGCCTTGATGGAAGGGATCGACAGCGTCGGCGGGTTGGAGGCGCCGTTGACTTTAATAGCCTCCCAGTTGAAGTAGAAGTAACCCTTCATTTTGGAGTCTGGGCCGTGAAGACGGGGGAGCAGGATGGGGCCGCCGAGGTTGGCGCCGTAGTTGTTTTCCTTGTCGGGGCTATTTTTGTAGTGATAGGGCGAGCCATAAGGTGTGGCGTTCAGTCCGTCGTTGCGCAGGTACTCAAAAGCAGCGCCATGGAACTTTTCGCCGCCGCCCTTGCTGACGACAATCAGCTGGCCAGAGGTGGTCGAGCCATACTGCGCGCCATAGTTAGCGGAGAGCACTTTAACTTCGCTGACCATATCCGGCGACATCTGGAAGTCGCCTTGCAGACTGACCATGCCGCTCTGGTTCATGTAGCCTTCGGTCATGGTTGCGCCATCGAGCAGCGCTTCGTCACCGGTTACAAGGCCGCCGTTGATGCGGGCATTGAATGCATTGCCACTTCCACCCGTACTTACACCCGGCATCATGATGGCGAGGCTGATCGATGACCGAGGTGCACCGGCAACTGTCAGCGGCATATCGTTCAAGGTTTCGGGAGCGATACCGGACTCAATGGTCGGGGTGTCGAAATTGATGAGCGAGGTGTCGCCTTCAACTGTCACGGTTTGGGATGCAGCTCCCACCGTAAGATGAATATCGACGCGGGCAGCTTGGTTGATGGAGAGCACGAGGCCCTGCTGTACGGCAGACTGAAATCCCGTTGCAGCCACGGTAAGGTTATACGTGCCAGGGGTCAGGTTACGGAAGGTGAATTGGCCGGCTTCATCCGATACATAGGTTGAGGTAAACCCAGTAGCCGCATTCGCCAGAGACAGTTTGGCGCCCGGTATAGCTGCGGAAGTCGGATCTGTCACCGTGCCGCTTAACGATGCATTTGTATCCTGACCATAACTCGAACTCGTCCCCGCCAACAGGCACATCCCAAGAAATGGCAGTAACAGACAGCGCATGACTTTTGATATTTTTTTTGTCATTGCTTTTCCTTTTGTTTGTTCTGCTTTGTTTATCTTCATCGAACCCCCAAGCACACCTGGAGATTCACAGACTTCCTTTTAACCTTGTGCGGATGAATCAGTTCTCCTTTCAACTTCGGCGTCATTTCTGGATCATTTGTTCAGCTTGTGAACGTGTTTCTACTTCGCACATATCTGTTCGTCCAGCGGCTTCGCCAGCCATAAGCCATTTATTTGGCTGAATGCAAACGCTTACAGTTTGCGGCGACGGAGAATATACGTGTTTCCCTTGATGAGTTGCAACAATAAAATTCAGGCGATGCAAATGCAAAGCCTGTATCCATGCACCCCACCTGGTTCGGAACGTGCGGGTGGAACCGGCAGACACCGGGCCTGCGCATGCCCGGTGTCCTTCTCTTCCGCCAACAGAATAATCCTTATAAGCTATTTACTTTCTTTGACATAACTCGATTGAGACAACTCCCTGGAGGCTTTCCTACCCCTCACTGCGAAACCCGCAGAGGGTGACTCTGTCACGGGATGCTCGACACCTGATCTGACTCCTTTCCCTTTCGTTGGATTGCGCTTGTATATTGGTTTTGGAGAACGGATGAGGGGTTTGACCAGACGACAGCTTCTTGCCGCGTTAGCCGCCAGCATCCCTACCCTGGCGCTGCACCGCGGTTTTCCCCTGGCTACCACAGCCCCGCTACCTCTGTTTGATCCTGTGCCAGCATCCACGACAGGGATCACATGGGAGCACTCCAGCGGTCGCTCCCCCGACTACTACCTGCCGGAAACCACCGGCGCCGGATGCGCATTTCTGGACTACGACAACGATGGATGGATGGACATCTACCTGGTCAACAGTGGAGCGTGCGACTTTCTGACTCCAAAGACGCCACTGCGCAATGCTCTTTATCGCAACAATCGCGATGGCACCTTCACGGATGTAACGGAAAAGTCCGGGGTCGCTGGCGCGGGTTATGGCATGGGCGTGGCGGTGGGCGACTACAACAACGACGGATACCCTGATCTTCTGGTCACCGGATACAACAGTTGCATTCTGTATCGCAACAATGGCAACGGCACCTTTACGGACGTCACCAAAGAGGCAGGCATTGTGACTCCGGGGTGGGGCTCGAGCGCCGTCTGGTTTGACTATGACAATGACGGCCGCCTGGACTTGTTTATCTGTCATTTCGTGGAGTTCAACAAAGGGGCCAATAAATTCTGCGGCAACGAGAGGACGGGAGAGCGCTACTACTGCATTCCCAGCGCGTATCCCGCCACGCGCAGTTGGCTGTTCCACAACAATGGCGACGGCACGTTCACGGATGTCTCCGAGAAGTCGGGCATCGCTTCCGTGCTGGGCAAGGCCTGGGGAGTGGTTGCAACCGACGTCAACAACGACGGCTGGATGGATCTGTTCGTCGCCAATGACACTGTCCCGAATTTTCT
>VFSW01007233.1_pt1 | contig 16150 bp, 13 predicted proteins | sample 5358111 | NCBI WGS metagenome assembly VFSW01 (sample SAMN11554181, study PRJNA540505) | mine drainage metagenome | isolation source: sediment from site ElyBrook_90M | place: USA: Ely Copper Mine, Vershire, VT | collected 2017 | reverse complement strand
AACAAAGGGACATCCCCCAGCACGATGGCGATGTTCATCACCGTGGCGCCGATATTGAGCAAAGCGACCACCTGCGAAGGGTCCGGCTCGTAATTCACTTCATAGCAGTTCTGGAGAGCGAAAGCGTCGATATCCACCACCACCGGCACCTTGCCGGCCTGCGCCAGCACGTTGGTGTGGTTCAGAATCTTGTCCTTTTTCACCGCCACCAGCAGCACGTCCAGCTGGCTGTCGGTGGTCTCCATGATTTGATAGCTGAGGTTTACGTCCGCGATGTCGAAGGGGATGTGCTGGCTGGCCTCCTCCTGAATCCGGTCGTAGAGCTCTTCTTCGGTCATCAGGGGCATGGTCACGCGCTTCACGATCACCGAGTGTCCCGAGACGGCGGTGGCAACTTCCTTGGTCTTCATCTTCTGGCTGTCAAAAATGGCAACAATCTTTTCCGCGACGGCCGGCGCGTCCATGATGGCGCCATCCACCACGGTATCCTGAGCGAGAGCCTCGATCCCGTAGCTCACCAGTTCGTAGCCGGTTCTGGACTTCTTCAGCTCGACGGCCTTCACCGAACTTGAGCCGATGTCCAAGCCAATTAACGATTTCGTCTTTTTGAACATCGCGCGGCCCCTTGCTCCTCGCTCTCCCCTTCCGGGGTGAACTCCCCATGCCGGTGCTGCGGCCGAAAATCAGTTTCGCTTCACCCCAGCCCCGATGATCTCTCCATAACCCATGGACCAAAAGTACTGAGAGACCCGGTACGTCCTGAGACCGTTTATGGCATCCAAGTCCTAAGCTGTCAACCGGCATGTTATCCCTGTGTGCTTTTGCCAAACCCCGGCCGGAGGGACAGGCGCGCGGCAAAACGGCTAGAAAACAAGCCAATACGCGCGATTTATGCCGTTGGCCTGTCGTGAAGCGAAGAGGTTCCGCTGTTGCCCTATTGGTACTTTGCGCTTTACTTTTTCTTCTAGGATGCTAGGCCCAGGACCCATCTGAGGGAATCGCAAGACGTGGCGCTGCCCACGGACCGCGACAAGCAGGGGCGCACGCAGCTCGCAAAGGACTTGCGGGTATCGGAAGGTCCCCGCGCCGGCTGGGGAAACCAAGAGGCGCAGGGCCGGACCTAGCGATCGAGTTTCAACTGTTTCCAGATGGCGTCGACGCGGCGCTTGGTCGCTTCGTCCATTTTGATCTCGTCGGGCCAGCGTCCCGTGAAACCCTCTTCGGGCCATTTGCGCGTCGCGTCGATGCCCATTTTCGAACCGAAGTCCTGGCGGCGGGCGGCGTGGTCCAGCGTATCAACCGGGCCGAGAACGAACTGGATATCCCGCTCCGGGTCAATGGCGCAGAGCGCCTTCCACAGCACCTCGCGGAAATCCTGGACGTTGACATCGTGGTCCACCACCACGATCACTTTGGTGAACATGGCCTGGCCGAGCGACCAGATCGCGTTCATGGTTTTTCGCGCATGACCCGGATAGCCTTTGCGGATCGACACGATCATCAGATTGTGGAACACGCCCTCGGCGGGCATGGCGACATCCACAATCTCGGGGTGCTGCATCTTCATAATGGGGAGGAAGATGCGTTCGATGGCATGCCCCATGAAGTAATCTTCCTGCAGGGGCGGCCCGACGATGGTGGCGAGGTACAGGGGATCCTTGCGCTGGGTGATGCAGGTGACGTGGAACACCGGGTAGGGTCCCTCCAGCGAATAAAATCCCGTATGATCGCCGAAGGGGCCTTCGGTGCGCATCTCGGCGAGGTCCACGTAGCCCTCGAGGACAATTTCGGAGTTGGCGGGCACCTCGAGATCCACGGTCTTGCACGCCACCACCTCGACCGGTTCGCGTCGGAGAAAGCCCGCCAGGAGAAACTCGTCCATCTCGGGCGGCGCCGGCAAAATGCCGGACAGACACGTGGCGGGATCGGAGCCGATGGCCACGGCCACTTCCAGCTTCCCGTCCTTGTTTTTCGTGCGCGCGCTGCGGAAATGCTCGGCGCCCTGCTTCTGCGTCTGCCAGTGCATCCCCGTGGTGCGTGCATCGTATACCTGCAGGCGATAGCAGCCCACGTTGCGCTTCCCCGTCTCGGGATTCTTGGTGATGACCATGGGCCAGGTGATGAAGCGCCCGCCGTCCTGGGGCCAGCACTGCAGGATGGGGTAATCGAGCAGAGAAAACCCCTCGGTGCGCACCACCTCCTGGCAAGCCCCGCTCTTCACCGTTTTCGGAAAAAACGAACCCAGCTCCGCCAGCTTGGGCAGCATTTTCATCTTGTCGAGCAGGCCCTGGGGCGACTGCATGTCCAAAAAGGAGGAAATGCGCCCGGCGATTTCGTCGAGCGAATCAACTTCGAGGGCCAGGTTCATGCGGCGGTGGCTGGCGACGATGTTGATCACCACAGGAACGCGCGAGCCTCGCGGGCGCTCGAACAGCAGCGCGGGACCGCCGGCCTTGACGGCCCGGTCGGTGATTTCGGTGATCTCGAGGACCGGATCGACCTCCGCGGTGATGCGCTGGAGTTCGCCCTCCTTCTCGAGCGTGTGCAAAAAGTCCCGCAAGTCTTGATACGCCACTTCCCCTCCCTCGCTCTCCACCCATGAGCCGGCGCATACCGCGCCGCCCACTGTAACACGGACGCTCGTGACAGGTAACACTGGGGATGCCACTCGCTGCGGCGCGGTGGCTCGGGCGAACCGGACCGGCGCCGGGAACAGACGTAACGGGACGCGTAAGCCGTACGTCTGTAATGGAGCAGGGCAGATGTCGCCGATGCGGGCGTGAGCGAACGCCGCATCACCATTTTTTTGTGAAAGTAGAGGCCCATGTCGCTGAAAGAATCCTATCAAGAGCACAAGAAGGCATACGTAATCGGTCTGGCGTGCGTCATTCTGGTTCTGGTCCTGTGGTATGTCTTCAGAGGCGGCTCGTCGCAGCCGAAATACACCACGGTGACGGTGCGCCGCGGTGACATCACCTCTGTGGTGCAGGCGACGGGTACGATCAACCCGCTGACGACTGTTCCGGTGGGATCCTACGTTTCCGGCACGGTGCAATACATCTTCGCGGATTTCAATACGCGCGTGAAAAGCGGCCAGGTGCTGGCGCAGCTCGATCCGGCCATCTACGAGGCTCAGGTGACTCAGGCGCGCGGCAGCCTGGAAAACGCGCAGGCAAATCTGGTGACCCTGGCCGCCAACGTCCGGGTGGACGAGGCCAATCTCGCGAAGGATCAGGCCACCTTGAGATACCAGCAGGCCACCGGGAAGCGCTCGCAAGATCTCTTCAAGGCCGGCGTCATTTCGACCGACTCCAATGAACTGGTTCAATCCTCGCTGGGGCAAGCCGCGGCGGCAGTCCAGTCGTCACAGGCCGCGCTCGAGCAGGCCCGGGCGCAACTCAATCAGGCACGGGCGCAAGTGACCTCCATGCAAGGGGGTCTCAAACTGGTCGCCACGCAACTGAAATATACGACTATCGTTTCCCCGATCGACGGAACCGTCGTGGCACGCAACATCGACGTGGGCCAGTCCGTGGCCGCGGCGTTGCAGGCGCCCAATGTCTTCAGCGTGGCACAGGACCTGACGCGCATGCAGGTGTACGCCGCCGTCGACGAGTCGGATACCGGAAACATCCGGGTGGGAACTCCCGTAACGTTTCAGGTGGACGCTTTCCCCACCGACGTCTCGCACGGCCGCGTGACCGCCATCCGCCTGAACCCCACGACCGTTCAGAACGTGGTCACTTACAACGTCGTGATCGACTTCGACAATCCGGAAGAAAAGCTTCTGCCCGGCGAAACCGCGTACGTGACCATTCCGACCGGCCACGCCAAGGACGCCGTGCTGGTTCCCAATCCCGCGCTGGCCTTCAAGCCCGCCCTTGCCTCCAAGGCCCTACAGGACCTCTATAAGCGCTACAATATTTCACATGAGCCTTCGACGACGCATCTGGGAAGCTGGCAAGTCGTCTGGAAGCTCGGACCCGACAAGCAGAGTCTGATTCCGGTGGCCGTGCAATGCGGAGTTACCGACTACAGCAACACACAGCTGGTTCAAGGAGCCCTGCACGAAGGCGACGCCCTGGTGAGCGCGCAACAGATCCCAGGAGCCTCCCGCACCACGCCGCCGCCGGGCTTCGGCGGGCCACGGGGTCCGCGGTAATGCTTCTGCGCGGAAGGGATTAAGGCGGAACGATGAATCTACGAGAAGTGATCCGCGTGGCGCTCCGGGCGCTGGCGCGCAACAAGATGCGGACGATCCTGACGATGCTGGGAATCATCATCGGCGTCGGCGCGGTGATCTGCACGGTGGCCATCGGACAGGGCGCCGGCGCGCAGGTGCAGAAGCAGATCCAGTCGCTGGGAACAAACATGATTATGGTCTTCGCGGGCAGCGTGAACACCGGCGGCGTGCGCATGGGCAGCCAGGCTAACAAAACCCTCGTTGCCGATGATGCCCAGGCCATCATCCACAATGTGCCGGACGTTACGGCCGTGTCTCCGGTGGTCTTTTCGCAGGTCCAGGTCGTGGCCGGCAATCAGAACTGGTTCACACGCGGCCAAGGCGCCTCCCCGGACTTCCTTCAAATCCGGAACTGGCCGGTCGTTGCGGGCGGCTCGTTCACTCAGAAGGACGTGGACGTGGCAGCGGATGTCTGCGTGATCGGTAGTACGGTGGCGCAGCAGCTGTTCGGCGACCAGGACCCGGTGGGGCAGACGATGCGCGTGAAGAACCTTCCCTTTCGGATTCTCGGCGTGCTTCAAACCAAGGGCCAATCCGGCATCGGGCAAGATCAGGATGACGTCATCATCATGCCCTACACCACGGTGCAGAAGAAGATCTCCGGAATCACTTGGGTCCAATCGATTTTCATCTCCGCAAGTTCCCAACAGGCGATGCAACCCGTGCAGGACGCCATTGCGGCCCTGCTCCGCCAGCGGCACCACCTGCGGCCCGGCGAAGATGACGATTTCATAATTCGCAGCCCCAACGAAATGGCGAACGCCGCCGCGGCGAGCTCCCTGGTCATGACCGCCCTGCTGGCCGCCATCGCTTCCATCTCGCTGCTGGTTGGCGGGATCGGAATCATGAACATCATGCTGGTGTCGGTGACCGAGCGGACGCGCGAGATCGGCGTGCGCATGGCCGTGGGCGCCACCGAAGCGGATGTGCAGCGGCAGTTTCTCAGCGAGGCGCTGGTGCTCAGCTCGATCGGCGGGCTGATCGGAATCGCCCTGGGAACGGCCGGGTCAATTCTGATTTCACACTTTCTACAGTGGTCCACGCTGGTCTCGCCCATCTCCGTCCTGGTGGCCGCGGTCTTCTCGGCCGCTGTCGGAGTCTTTTTCGGTTACTATCCCGCGCGCAAGGCCGCGCGGCTCGATCCCATTGAGGCGCTCCGCTATGAATAAATGCTGCAACAAGATTTTTCGGTGCTCGGTGCTGGCCGCAGTTGTGGTGGCAGGGATGGCGATGGCGGCGAGTTCCCACGCCCAGAAGAAGACTGCCTCGGGCGAGGAATTCTTCATCGTCGCGTCGGTGGATCAGGCCAAGTCGCAACTTCTGCTCAAGCAACCCAGAGAAGTGACGACGCTCATGAAGGTCAACGACAAGACCCAGTATTTCGACGACACCGGCAAACCGATTCATCTCTCGAACTTCCGCGCCGGCGATACCGTGTGGGTTCTTGCCACCAACGCCGCCCAGCCCACCGCCCTCCACATCCGCAAAGGCCAGATGACCGTCGCCGACCTGCACCGCTACTACCTCGATTACCCGGCGATCAAATAAGACCTCATGCTGATGGGCGCGCCAAGCCTGGGCGTGCGGCGAGAACCTCGCGTTAACTCATCACCTGGCCGCCGGAGACGTCGATGGCCTGGCCGGTGATTGCGCGGGATTCGTCGCAAGCCAGGCACACGGTGGCGAAGGCGATTTCCTCGGGCGCGAAAATCCGCTTCTGCGGGCTGTCCGCCGCCAGCATTTCGCGGGCTTGTTCGACCGTCGCTTTGGTCTTGGCCGCGATGGTGTTGACCGCCTTCGCCACGATTTCCGTATCCACCCAGCCGGGGCAAACAGCATTCACGGTGATTCCCGATGTGGCCGTCTCCAGAGCCATCGAGCGCGTCAGTCCCAGCACGCCATGCTTGGCCGCCGCGTAGGCGCCCGCGTACCGGTAGCCGATCTTGGCCGCCGTCGAACCGATATTGATAATCCGGCCCGACTTGCGCGGCAGCATCAGACGCAAGGCCTCCTGCGAACACAGGAACCTCCCGGTGAGATTCACGGCCAGCATGCGCTGCCAGGTCTCCAGACTCAGGCGCGCCAGCAGATCGCTGTGGCTCTCGCCGGCGGCGTTGACCAGAATGTCCAGTTTGCCCCATCGCTCGTTCACTTGCCGAAACAACGCCGCCACCGAACTCGGGTCGCATATATCGCAGACGATGGACACGGCATCGCGCCCCAGCTTCTGAATCTGGCCGGCAACATTGTCAATCTGAGCGCGGGTTCTCCCGGCCACCGCCACCGAGCAGCCTTCCGCGGCCAGCGCCATGGCGATCGCTTCGCCAATTCCCCGGCCACCGCCGGTGACAACCCCAATCTTCCCTTGGAGACGCACGAATGATTCCTCCTTGAAATGCTTACGGCTGGACCCGCTCCCTTGCGGGAGGGCTCGCCAGCCTTGGTGCCCGCCGGCCGGCAGGCAAACAGTGCTGGGTTCGGCTTCCCATAATCAACGGAACTGCAAGGAAGGTGCACAACCCGCTGTGAAAACAGCCCCGCTCCCGAATGCCGGGCGATACAGGTAGCACAGCCCGAGGCTGGATTGCAAGGTGCGCCATTACCGCACAGTGGGCCGGTTTGCAACACGTTAGTTACCGATCCCGCTGCCCGATTGCAGAACCTCGGGGCAATTTTACTCTTGAAGCCGGTCACGAACAACGAGACGCGAGCCGATAAGAGCAGTGCGGGTTCTTGAGAAGCTTGAATTGTGTCCTGGGAGACCCATTCGTCCGGCGGCAGGTTTGGCTGCATGGAGCCATGTGCCAGCAGGTGTTGGGGGTCGGTCCGTGGCGAGGTGCCTGTGGTATCCCGCACGTGTCCCGCAAGACCCGCGATCCACGCGGGGAGAGGCCCGGCCGCTGCCATGGGCGACAACCGGCAGAATCGTGGGGAGTTTCCCTGGGGGGCACGGCACCCTCGACTTTGGCATCGAGGTTGCATTCCAGTAGCGATGAAGGGCGCGCGGAATTCGATGCCGGACCCGTGGAACGTGGAAGGGCCGTGCGCGGCAACGATGATGGCTTCGGCGGATTGGCAAGCTTAGGAACAGCGGCGGGCACCGGTTCACGGCACGACGTTCGGAATTGTGCGGGGGCTGAGGATTGAGACCGAAGGAGAACGAATCGCGCGTATTCCGGAACTCTCCATGGCGCTATTGAATTCAAATCGGCTGAAGCCCGGAACACTCCGCCTCACTGTCGCGGTCATTCTCGGAATTCTGCTCACCGCCGGGACCACGCGCGGCCAAGGGATCGAGGAGTACCAGTTCCAAGCGGCCCTTCTCTACGATGTTGCGAAATTCGTGGAATGGCCCGCGGCGGCCTTCAAGAGCTCCAGCGACCCCATTGTGAGCTGCGTTCTGGGTGAAAGCCCCCTCGCCAGCGCGCTCGAACAGGGCGCCAACGGCAAAATGGTGGGAGACAGGGCATTCGTGATACGGCGGATCGCCGACGTGCGGCAGTCCAGCGGTTGCCACATTCTGTTTGTGAGTTCGTCGGAGCGAAAGCGCTGGCGGTCGATCTTCGATGCCACGAGGAACAGCGGCATTCTGACCATTGGGGAAAACGATGGGTTTGCCTCGGAGGGCGGCGTACTCAACATCAAGCTCGAGGGAAATAAAATGCTCATTCAAATCAATTTGGAGAGGGCCGAGCGAGAGGGGCTCAAGATCAGTTCGAGGCTCTTGAGCCTGTCGCAGATTGTAAAGGGCTAAACGTTGAAACTCGCGGCTCATTTCCGCAATCTTTCGATCCACATCAAGCTGCGCCTGATCCTCATGTTCACGGTGATCCTGGCTTTGCTTCCGGCGTGCGGAGCGGTCCTCACGCACGACTGGATTTCGGACCGCAGTGAAATGCGCAATGATTTAGAAACTTTGGCGGATATGATCGGTTCCAACAGCACGGCCGCACTCACGTTTCACGATCAACAGGCGGCCGAGGAGGTTCTCTCCGGCCTGCGGGCCAAGCCGCACATCATCGCAGCGTCCATCTATTCGGCCGAAGGTGAACTGCTGGCGCGCTACAAGGGTGAACCAAACGCAACGCCGGCAGCCTCCGCCACAGGACCGGATCGAAGCTCGTTTGAGGGTGGGAAGCTAATCGTTTTCAGACACGCCGTCCTGAAGGGTCAAACGATCGGCACCGTCTATCTCGAATCGGATTTGGAGGGCTGGCGTGCAAGGTTCGGGCGCTTGGTCGGGATCGTCTTGACGATCCTGCTGGGCACCACGGGGCTGGCTCTGGCGTTGTCCTTCCGGCTTCAACGTATTGTGTCCAAGCCCCTCACCAACCTCTCCAACGCGGCCAGGGCCGTCTCCTCCCAAAAGAACTACTCCGTGCGAGCGATCAAGGAGGCTGACGACGAGTTGGGGCATCTCACCGATACGTTCAATGCCATGTTGTCGGAAATCGAGGCTCGGGACGCGGAATTTCTAAACCATCAGGATAACCTGCAAGAACAGGTTGCAGCCCGGACCTCTGAATTGGCCGAAGCCCGGGACCGGGCGGAAGCCGCCAGCCGGGCCAAGAGCGAGTTCCTGGCCAACATCAGCCACGAGATTCGCACGCCGATGAATGGCATTCTGGGAATGACCGAGCTGGTTCTGGATACCGATCTCACTGCGGATCAGCGAGACAACCTGGAACTCGCCCGGTTATCCGCGGAATCCTTGCTCTCCATCATCAACGACATTCTGGACGTCTCCAAGATTGAGGCAGGAAGGCTCGAACTGGAGTCGATTCCCTTCCTCCTGCGCGAGAGTCTCGGCGAGACCATGAGAACGCTCAGCTTCCGCGCTCACCAAAGGAAACTCGAGGTGATTTATGAAGTCCAGCCGGATGTCCCGGAAGCGGTCCAGGGTGATCCGGGCCGGGTTCGGCAGATCCTGGTCAACCTGGTGGGAAACGCCATCAAGTTCACGGATAGCGGAGAAATTTACGTCGGCGTGGAACAGGAGTTAGCCGGACCGGACACGGCGCGGTTTCATTTCACGGTGCGTGACACCGGTATCGGCATCCCGGTGGATCAGCAGGACAAAATCTTCGACGCCTTCACGCAGGCGGACGGCTCCACGGCGCGCAAGTTCGGCGGCACGGGTTTAGGGCTCACGATCAGCAGACGGCTGGTGGAAATAATGGGTGGACGCATCTGGCTGGACAGCTCCCCCGGACAGGGCACCACGTTTCATTTCACAATTCAGCTTGGCCTTCAACAGGAGCCCGTCTTGCCCCCCTCTCCTATCCAGCCGGAATTATTGCGTGATTTGCACGCGCTGATCGTCGACGATAACTACACCAACCGGCGTGTTCTGACGGGAATGTTGACCCACTGGGGAATGAAACCCACGGCCGTGGATGGAGGGCAGGCAGCGCTCCAGGCACTGCGAGTCGCCAAGAGCCTGGGCCGTCCTTTTCCCCTGATCCTGCTGGACGGTCACATGCCCGGCATGGACGGATTCGCGCTCGCCGAAGTAATTCACCAGGACCCGGAGCTGGTGGGAGCCACGATCATGATGCTGACTTCGGCGGGTCATACGGGAGACGCCGTCCGGTGCCGCGAACTCGTGATTTGCGCGTATCTGGTGAAGCCCATCCGCCCTGCGGAATTGCTGGCAGCCATTTCTTCCGTCCTCCAGAAACAACCGCCGCAGAACGCGCCCCTGGTTACCAAGCACACTCTACGCGAGGAGCGCCACCGTCTCCGCGTTCTTTTGGCGGAAGATAATGTTGTCAACCAGAAACTGGCGCAGCGCCTTTTGGAGAAACGGGGATTTGAAGTGACGGTCGTGGGAGATGGCCGCGCGGCCGTGGAAGCGGCCGGGACGCATGCGTTCGACCTGGTGCTGATGGACATTCAAATGCCGGAAATGGATGGATTGGAAGCCACCGTCGCGATTCGCCAAAAAGAAGGACTGACCGGCGCGCATCTTCCCATCATCGCGATGACCGCCCACGCCCTGAAAAGCGACGAGGTGCGATGCCTGTCCGCCGGCATGGATGGATATGTTTCCAAGCCCATCAACACGGCCGCGTTGTTCGCAACCATTGAGCGCATCATCAACAAAAGCGCCCGCGAAGCCGACGATGCGGACCTGAATCTGGAAGGCCTGCTCACGTGAAGGAACGGCGCGTCACCATCGCAGGGCTGCTCCGCTGGGTACAGGCGCCGCCCCTTCCGGCTGCGCCCGGAATCGCGGGCCACTGAGACCACACGACCGGCAGGCACGATCCTCGGTTTGACACCTCTCGATTCGACCCCCAGGGAGTCATCACTCGCCGCTGTTGACCTTGCGGAGCGGCAATGGTATCTGTGGGAGCGATCCTTTTTCGCGATCGGACGTCATTCATTTCATTCCACCAATCTCCCCGGGGACGCATCACGGCTCGGGCCGCCGGAGGAAGAGCGAGGCATAAGCCATAATGGGCATTCAAAATGTGACCGTGCTGGGAGCAGGACAGATGGGCCGGGGCATCGCGCAGGTCTCGGCCATGGGCGGTTTTCGCACGCAGATGGTCGATGTAACCGACGACATTCTGCGCGCGGCCCAGGAAAATATCCGCAAGGAACTGGAAAAGGGCGTATCCCTTGGCAAAACCACCGCGGAGCAACGGGATCACGCGCTCAAGAACCTGATCCTCGAAAAGGACCCGGAGAAGGCGGCCCGCACCGCCGATCTGGTGATCGAGGCTCTTCCCGAGGACATGAAGCTCAAGATTGACACCTTCGCCCGCCTCGACAAGGTGGCGCCCGCTCACACGATCTTTGCGTCGAATACGTCCTCGCTCAGCGTGACCGAGATGGCCGCGGTGACCACGCGTGCTCCGCGCATCCTGGGGATGCACTTCTTCAACCCCGTCCACAAGATGAAGCTGCTGGAACTGGTCCAGGCACTGGAAACCACGCCGGAAGTAATCAAGATCGCCGAGGAAGTGGGCCGGCAAATGGGCAAGGAAACCGTGGTGGTGCGGGAGTCGCCCGGGTTCATCACCAGCCGCATCAACGCCATGATCGGCAACGAGGCTTTCTACATGCTGCAGGAAGGCGTGGCCACCGCCCAGGACATCGACAAGGCCGTCAAGCTGGGGCTGAACCACCCCATGGGCCCTCTGGAGATGGGCGACATGGTGGGGCTGGACACGCGCCTGCACGTGCTCGAGTATCTGCACCAGACCCTGGGCGATAAGTTTCGCCCCTGCCCGCTCATGATCCAGTACGTCAAGGCGGGGCGCCTTGGCCGCAAGGTGGGGCGTGGCGTCTACGACTACCCCGCACAACCGAAGAAACCCTGATCGGCGCGATCGACGCCGGCGACAGCAGGCGATGCAGCGCTGGCGCGGCCGCGCCCGGCGCACCTGTTCCGGCGCCATTGTTGTTTCTTCGCCAAGCCGATCAATCGCCCGAGAAGATGGGTGATATGAAGGGAATCGCGGGTCAGTTTCGCGGGAAACGCTGGACACTGCCTTTCTTTGATGTTATTCAAACCATTCCGAGGCGGCGTACAATTAGCGCGCAGCGGGGACGGATACAGCAGTGGCCATGAAGATGCCGGAGCGCAGGTTCTAATTCACTTGGAGAAGATCATGAAAAAGTCAGCTGGGAAGAAGAAGTCCGCAAAGCGTGCAGTCGCGCGTCCGCACAAAGGGAAGAGCGCAGTCCGGGCGGCGGCCAGCCCGGCTGCGGTGAGCACGGCCATCGTGGAAATCGTGGGACCCAATGTGGACGCGGTTCTTCGCATCATGGACGTGATGGAGAAGGCCTGGAGCGACAAGAACCTGCCGGAACTTTACAGCCACTACTGGCACAATGATGGCTTCGTGCTGTTCACGTCGCGCGGGGCGTACTACGGCTGGCCCGCGGCGAAGAAAATGCTGGATGAGTACTTCGACCATCTCGAGGAAGTCACCCTGAAATTCGGCCCGCGCAAGGTGAGGGTGTTCGGCAACACGGCCACCGTGGTCTACGAGTGGCGCACGGACGCGAGATCGAAGACCGACGGAACTCAACTCTACCGGGAAGGCTACGGTACCGACGTGTTTCTACGGGACAAGGGCGGCTGGAAGCTGTATCACAACCACGTTTCGCTGGCGCGTCCGGACACCATCCTGATGCGGAGTGAGGCCTAGCAGCAGAGAGTTCTCGAGACACGCGGGCGTCGCGGCGGCAGGCACCGCCCAGACAGGCACGAGCGGCTGTCCTACGATCGCGGCGGTGCGTCTCCGCGCACTTTGTGCTTTCCTCTGCGTCCTCTGTGTTGACCCCCTGCCAACCTAGGCGCCGGCTCAACACAGAGGACACGGAGCGAGCACGTAGTTCACAGGGGAACAGAGACCGCGCGGGTGAAGCGCCTTCGGCTGCGGATGTCCTGACTAGAGTTTGAACAGGCGGATGGCGTTGTCGGCGAGGAGATTCCGCCGGGCCTCGTCGCGCAGTCCCAACTGGTCGACTTGATCGAGGCTGGGCTTCCACGGCAGGCCGTTGGTGCCCCAGAGGCAGCGTTCGTGCCCCAGGCGGCTGCCGACAAATTGCACCAGTTCGGGCTTCAGGTACTTGGGCATCCACGCGTCAATGCCGATGTAGATGTTCTCCCACTTGTAGCAGCACGAAATCAACTCCTCGACCCAGGGCCAGCCCGTGTGCGCGCCCACCATCTTGAGCGTCGGGAAATCGCTGGCGATCTGGTCGAGATACGCGGGCCGGCCGTGTTCGCTCGGCATGCCTTCGAGCACGTGTCCCACCTGCATGGACACGGGAATATCCAGCTCGACGCACTTGGCGAATAGCGGATACATCTTGCGGTCCGACAGGGGGATATCGAAGCCGTAGATGTGGACGTAGACGCCCTTGAAGCCGTACTGCTTGACGGCCACTTCGATCTCCTGGAGGCTTTCGGGTATGCGGAAGGGGTTGTAGCCGGCCAGCCCGACGAAGCGCTGCGGATACTTTTGCGTGTACTGCGTCACTTCCTCCAGCTTCGTGTCCATGTACATCCACCGGTTGCGATACGACCACATCTTGGTCTGGGTGATGAAGACCTTATCTACGTTGGCTTCGTCCATCTGGCGGATCATCGCCTCCATGCTTTCGAACGAAGGCAGGCTGCCGCCCAGCGCGCGCTCCATGCGACAGATGAGCTCGCCCTTCTTGCCCTCGGTCCACCGGGCAATGAATTCCGGCGTGGCCACGTAATACATGAAGTCAATCGCCTTGATGTCTTTAGCCATGTTTTCCTCGCCTCCCGAACAGCGTGCTGAAAAACCCCGGAGCTTTGTGGGTCGCGGCTTTAGCCGCGACATAAGCGCCGCAAAATCAATGGGGCTTTAGCCCCTGAAGCTCCTTGAGGCGTCTTTTTCAACATCTTGCGGCCGTGGCGGCCCCTTCCCGACTGGCGTCCGGGACGCATGCGGCGCGCTGAAGCCGCGCCCCGGCGCAATACCAAGTCGCCACCAACCCTCTAACGTCCCCGATAAATCGCCTTCCGGTGATTCAGAAATGCGTCGATGCCTTCCTTCAAGTCTTCACTGTCGTACAACGGCTGCAGGATTTCGTGCTCGATCAGCACGCCTTCGGCGATGCCGGTCTCGAGACTGGCTCGCGCCGCCAGCTTCACTTTGCCGATGGCGCGCGGCGGCTTGTTGGGCGGGCAGAACTGGCGCGCAAAGGCCATCACATCGTCCCAGTAGGTTTCCGCGTCGTAGACGTGATGAACCAGGCCGATGGCTAGGGCCTCTTCGGCGCTGAGCAGGCGGCCGGTCGTGAGCAATTCGACGGCGCGGGCGTAGCCCAGGATGCGGGGCAGGCGTTGCGTTCCGCCGCCGCCGGGGCCCTGCCCCAGGTTGACCTCCGGAAGGCCGATCTTGGACGTTCCGCGCTTGGCCAGGCGGAAGTCACAGCCGAGCGCCATCTCCAATCCGCCCCCCAGGGCGTGCCCGTTCAGCGCGGCGATCACGATCTTGGGCGTCACTTCCAGCCGCCGGATGGTTTCCTGCAGCAGAAGGCAAAAGTAGTAAAGGAACTCCGACGACTTCTCTTTCAGCATCTGGATGTCCGCGCCGCCGCAAAAGAACTTGTCTCCCTTGCCTCGGAGAATCACGCAGTACACCTTTTCGTCCAAGCGCGCCTGCAGAATGGCGTCATCCAGGTCGCGCAGCAGATCGTAGGAGCAGGTATTGGCCGGCGGGGCGTCGAGCTGGAGGACGGCGATGCCGTCCTGGGCGGAATAATCAACGAGTTTTCCCATGTGATGGCTCCTCGGCCGGATTCAATCCGGAATGTCGCCTGCCACCGCGTTCTGGCCGAAATAAGCGGCCGCGGCGCTAGCCCTTCTTGGCTTCCGAATAATCAAAGAATCCGCGGCCGGTCTTGCGTCCCAGATGTTTCTCCTGAACCATCTTCCGCAGGATGGGGCCGGGATCGAAGCGCGCCCCCAACTGCCGCGTGAGGTCTTCCATGATGTGCAGCTCGGTATCCAGGCCCACCAGATCGGCCAGCCGAAAGGGGCCCATGGGGAAGTTATATGCAAGCTGAATCCCTTTGTCGATATCCTCGACGGTGCCCACGCCCTCCTCCAGGCATCGCAGCGCCTCGCAGATGTACGCCTGCCCGATCCGCGTGGTGATGAACCCGGGCCGGTCGCGCGAAACGACCACTTCCTTATCGAGTCCCGCGCAGAAGCCCCGCGCCGTGGCAATGGCTGCGTCCGACGATTTGTCCCCGCGCACCAGCTCCACCAGCTTCATCACCGGGACGGGATTGAAGAAATGAGTGCCCACCACGCGCTCGGGATGGCGCGTAGCCGTGGCGATCTGCGTGATCGAAATTCCGGAAGTATTGCTGGCCAGGATCGCTCCGGGCGCGCACAGGCGGTCCAATTGCTCGAATACCTTCTGCTTGACGCCCAGATCCTCGGTCACCGCTTCAATCACCATCCCCGCCTGGCTCAGGGCCGCGAAATCGGTGGCGTAGCGGATGCGCTCGCGCAGCGGCGCCGCCTGCGCTTCCGTCAACACGCCGCGCTTGATGCCGCCGTCAAAAAGCCTGGCGATCCGGGCGCGGCAGCCGGAAAGCAATTCTTCGGTCGGCTCGACGATGGTGACCGACGCGGGCGATTTGAGAACCACCGTGTAGGCGATTCCCGAGCCCATCAGTCCCCCGCCGATGACTCCTACGTTCTCTGCCATAAGACCTCGCTGGTATGAATTTGGCGGCGTGAACCCCGCCGGTGATTTTCCCGAGGAGACGCTTACGCGCCGCGGCGGGCCCGCATTTCCTGGCGGATCAGCTCCGCGTCATCGGGGTTCAGGTGATCGGCCGAAAGAGGGATCAGGCGTTCATTCTCGATCATGATGTGCGGGCGATACAGCCCGGTGAGGTGCCCGACCAGCCCCTCGAACCGGCTGGCGTCTTCGGGTGACGGAGGCGCGGGCGCCGCGGGAAACGCGGCCACCTGGGCCTTCAGTTTCTCGAGCACGGCCTCTTTGTCCCGATGCTGGCCCTCCAGCATCGTCGTCAGTTCCTTCAAGAGCGGCGTGTCGTCGCCGCCGCAGGCCAGAATGCGGGGAAACACCGACACCTCTTCATCCTCGGTGTGCAAACGCCCCATCAGATCGAGGAATTTCAGTGCGTTGTCCAGAGCCTCGCGAGCTTCCTGACGCTTCGCCTCGGACTCGGAGCGCAAATGCGGAATCACTCGTTCGAGGATTTGAAGGCGTTCCTCGATGCGATCGTGGCAGGCGACCAAATGCTTGAGCGGGTCGTCGATGGCCACGCCCGCGTCCACGCCCGCCGCGGGGCTGTGGGTAAGACGATTCACTGGATACACCATGACGCACCAACCCTTCGTTTGGCGGGATGCCGGATGGCCACGCC
>VFSW01007232.1_pt1 | contig 16150 bp, 15 predicted proteins | sample 5358111 | NCBI WGS metagenome assembly VFSW01 (sample SAMN11554181, study PRJNA540505) | mine drainage metagenome | isolation source: sediment from site ElyBrook_90M | place: USA: Ely Copper Mine, Vershire, VT | collected 2017 | reverse complement strand
CCCCGCAACAGCCCGGCTGGAGCCCTCAGCCACAGGGCGCGCCCTCAGCGGCTGGCCCGCGCTCAGAGCCGCGCATGGCCTACATCATCATTCGCGAGGGCAAAGAGCCGGGGCGCACCTTTGAGATGCGCAAAGATCGCTTGAGCATCGGCCGCAGCCGCGAGAGCGACATCTTCTTAGAGGATCTCGCCGTCTCGCGCCTGCACGCCTCAATCTATCGCGACGACCAGGGCAATTTCGTCTTGCGTGACGAAAACAGCGCGAACGGCACGTCGGTCAACGGCCAGCGCATCAACGAGCACCGGCTCGTGGATGGCGATGAGATCCAGGTTGGCCAGACCACCATGTCATTCACCCGGCGCTAGGCGCGACGCAAGCCCCAACCGCCATGCCGCGCGATAGGCCCGCATGGCGGTTGCGCACGCTCTGCGACACGCTTGATTGCGAAGGCAGGAGGGCGGTTCCCGTGCAGGTTGACGAACTCATCGGATCTGTGCTGGGCGGCTGTGCTATCACCGGCCTGCTCGGTCAGGGCGGCATGGCCAAAGTCTATCGCGCCTTTCAAAAGCACCTCGATCGCGAAGTCGCGCTCAAGGTCTTGCCGCCCTATTACGCCGCCGACCCGACCTTTGTCGAGCGCTTTCAGCTCGAATGGAAAGCGATGGCCAAGCTGCAACATCCCAACATCGTCACCATCTATGACGCCGGTCAGTCGCAGCAATGGCTCTACATCGTCATGGAGCTGATCAGCGGCGGCAATCTGCGCCAGCGCCTGGAAAAGCCCATGCGCATCAGCGAGGCCGCACACATCTTTCATGACGTGGCCGAAGCGCTGACCTATGCTCACGAGCACGGCATCGTCCATCGCGACGTCAAGCCCGTCAACGTCTTGCTCGACACCGAGCAGCAACATCCCTTTCCCCGCGCGGTGCTGACGGATTTCGGCATCGCCAAAGTGCTCGAGACCTCGGCACACCTGACGCGCACCGGCGCTGGCGTCGGCACGCCGGAATATATGTCGCCCGAGCAGTGTCGGGGCGTCGCGATCGACCAGCGCGCCGACATTTACGCGCTCGGCGTGCTGCTCTATGAGATGCTTTGCGGGCGCCCTCCTTTCATGGCTGAGGAATTCACCGCTGTGGCGCACTCGCACATCTACGATCCGGTGCCGCCGCCGACGCTGCATAATCCCCACATCAGTCCGGCTATTCAGACGGTGATCATCAGGGCGCTGCAAAAAAAGCCGGAGCAGCGCTATGCCACGGCGCGCGAGATGGCCGCCGCGCTCGACGAGGCGGTCAAAGCGGGGCCAGCGCGCCCACCCACGCGACCGGCGCTCGTGCCGTGCGGCCAGTGTGGCACCATGAATCCCGCCGGTATGAACTTTTGCTCGAATTGCGGGGCGAATCTGCGCGGAGGACCGTCGGCGCCGCTGCCGCCATCCGCCGGCCTCATCCTGCCTCCGATGCTCTGCCTGAATTGCGGCACCTCGAACCCCGGCACGAACCGTTATTGTGTGCACTGTGGCGCGCGGCTGGCGACAGTCGTCTGTAGGAATTGCGGTCGAGTGTGCTCCGTCGCCCAGCGTTTTTGCGTCAGCTGCGGCAATCCATTGCCCAACGCGACCGGCTGACGCAGGCCCCATCCCTCACTCCCCGGCTCCTCCCCATCCAAATGGAGAGGAGAGAGCAAGAAAGGAACGCACGAACCGTGTCACAGCCCGCCACGCCGCCGGAGGCCGCCCTGCCTGAGGGATGGTCGCGCGCCGATTTGCACGTGCACACCAATCTCGGCGACGGCCTCGCCAGCCCTGAGCGCGTCGTGGTCGAGGCTCAGCGGCGCGGCCTGCGCGTGATCGCCGTCACCGATCACGACAGCCTCGAAGGCGCCAAGCGTGTCGCCGACGTGCTCTATCGCTGGAACGTTCCCATCGACCTCATCATGGGCACCGAGGTGACGACGCGCCAGGGCCATTTCATCGGCCTCTATCTGGAAAAGCGCATCAAGATGGGCAAGTCGGTCGAATATACCATCGAGGCGATCAAAGAGCAAGGAGGCATCTGCATCGTGCCACACCCCCTCGGCTGGCTGGTGCCGAGCTTGAATCGCCGCAAGCTCGATGATCTGCTCTCGCGCGGCTATGCCATCGACGGCATCGAGCTGTACAATCCCTCGCCAGCTAACGCGGCCTATCGCCAGCGCGTGATCGAGCTGAACCGCGACTGGGATTTCGCCGGCATCGGCAGCAGCGACGCGCATTTCTGGCAGCACATTGGCGCGGGCTATACGCTCTTTCGCGGCACCAACGCGCAAGATTTGCGCCAGGCGATCGGCGAGCGCACCACCAAGAGCGGCGGCCAGGAAGCTCCACCCACGCGGCTGCCCGTCGCCGCCTATATCGGCCAGTGCGCGTGGAGCTGGTTCGTGGACCCGCCGCGCCGCATCATGCGCGCGCGACGCGATCCCGTATGACGGGCGCGCGGGACATTAGCGCCACAAAAAAAGAAGCGCGGAACGAGAATACTCTTGCGTGTTTTTCCTGATCGTGCGTGTTCTTCGTGTTTCCGTTCTTGACGTAGCGCCCTCATTCACGGTACTCTGTATGATAGACATCATACGTCACGCGCACTTCGCAGACATTCGATAGGAGGCCCAAGGCACCTATGCTTGCGCATCTCATTTTCGCGAGCTTTCAGCCCGACTGGGCGGTTGGCTCGGCATCATTTTTGGCCTCGACGGTGGAATTCGTCGAGGCGCTGACCATCGTGCTGGTGGTTGGCCTCACCATCAACTGGCGCAGCTCGCTCTTGGGCGCTCTCTTGGCGGCGCTGGTGCTGGCGGTGATCGTCGCCGCCTTTGGCGTGACGCTCGTCAAATTCGTGCCCATATCCTTGTTGCGGCTGATTGTCGGCGTGATTCTGGTGATGTTCGGCCTCAAATGGCTCAAAAAAGCCCTCTTGCGCTATAGCGGGCGCAAAGCGCTGCACGACGAAGAAGCCATCTATGAGGAAGAAATGCGGGCGCTCAAGGCGCGCGGCGAGACCCTCGACAACGCCATCAACGGCTTCGGCGTCGTGACCTCATTCAAGAGCGTGCTGCTCGAAGGGCTGGAAGTCGCCTTCATCGTTGTCACGTTTGGCATCACGGGCAGCAACGCGGCCACCGCCGGCGGCAACGGCCTGCTCTCCGCGACGTTCGGCGCCGCGCTCGCGCTGATCATGGTGGTCGCGCTAGGCGCCGCCGTGCGTGCACCGCTCGCGCGCGTGCCTGAGAATACACTGAAGTTCGTGGTGGGCATCATGCTCACGTCGTTCGGCACGTTCTGGGGCGGCGAGGGCCTCAACGTCCAATGGCCGCTCAGCGACGCGACGATCCTCATCTTCGTCGGCCTCTATCTGGTCGTGTCGTTCGTCGCGGTGCAGGTCTTGCGCCCGCCCGCCACAGCGGCGCCTTCGTCAGCGGCGCAGCACTAGCCCCTGGGGGACGATCCCTTACCCTACCTTTCTCCATTTCGATAGAGAGGGCAAGAAGGAAAAGCGATGAAAGCAATTACGAACGCCATTTTGGCCGTGTATAATTTCTTTGTCGGCGATCCGGTGATTCTGGTGGGCATCGCGCTCACTTTCGTGATCGTCGGCGTCGTCAATCACGCCTCGTCGAGCGATGCGACTCACCAGGCCCTGGGTGTCGTGCTGGTGGCCGGCGTGCTGATCAGCCTGGCGCTCTCGCTGGCGCGCGAGATCACGCCCAAGAAGCGCTAAGCGCGCCACTATTCATCCGAGGAGAGCCAGCCCATGCAATCACGCCACGCCGTGCCAGAGATCGCGCCCGATGAGGTGTATGCCCGCCTGACGGACGCTGACGAGGCTCAGCGTCCGTTGGTCGTGGACGTGCGCGAGCCGGACGAATGGGCCGAGGGCCACATCGACGGCGCCGCGCACATTCCCCTGGGCGAGCTGCAAGCGCGTCACCGCGAGATCCCGCGCGATCGCGACGTGGTGCTGGTGTGTCACCTGGGAGCGCGCAGCCAGATGGCGACGGCGTTCTTGCGCCGTGTGGGGGTAGACCGCGCCCTCAACATGCGCGGCGGCATGGACGCCTGGCAGGGCAGCCACTTGCCCGTCGAGCGCTGATCGCGGGGGTGGCCGGCGGGACTACGCGCCGACCTGCGCCATCCCTTTGCCCGCTTGCCTATTCATTTTCCGCCGGTGCGAGGACAGTTATGATCACCTCATTGCCCGTGTTGTCGCCGTCCGTTGCGAGAGCGCCATTGGCAACCCCGTCCTGCCCGTAAATGATCTGCTTCCCGCGCAGGAAGGATGTTATGGCCGCGATGATGCACAAGACGGCTGAGAGATAGAAGACGGCGTGCATCCCCACCATGAAGGGTCCGGAGATCAGATTCGGAAAAAACTCTTTGCCGAGCAGCTTTTCCTGGTTCGCGGCTGTGAGGTGTTGCAGCACCGACGGTGGCAGCAATTGCGCCACAGGATTATATCCGAGGAACGCGCCAAAGAGCGCGGCCGTCGGCGGCAGATGGGCGATCTGCGTGGCGACAGACGATGGAACGCCATAGCGAACCAGTCCGTTGTAAAACGTTTTCGGCAGCGCCGAGGCAAGGCCAGCCGTCACAATGCTAAAAAACAGCCCGATGCTCACCAGCATGGCGCTATTCTGGAATGTCGCGCGCATGCCGGAAGAGACGCCGCGCCGCTCCGGCGGAACACTGCTCATCACCGAGCTGGTGTTTGGCGACGCGAAAAGACCAGAGCCGCACCCCAACAGGAAGATCAGCACCGCGAAGACCGGATAGGGGAAATCCGCCGGCAAGAAGGTCAGCCCGATAAACCCGATGCATTGTACCAGCATGCCAGTCGTCGAAAAGCGCCGCGCGCCAAATTTATCCGACAAAAAGCCGCTGATCGGCCCCATGAGAACGAATCCGAGCAGCAGAGGCGTCAGATAGATGCCCGCCCACAGCGGCGTTTCCTCAAAGCTGTAGCCATGCAGCGGCAGCCAGATCCCTTGCAGCCAGATGATCAGCATGAATTGCAAGCCACCACGTCCCAATGCCGATAGGAAGCCGGAGATATTGCCGAAGGCGAACATCCGTATTTTGAACAACTCCAGGCGAAACATCGGGTCAGGCACGCGCGCCTCGATCCAGACGAACAGCGCCAGCAGCAGCGCGCCTATGCCGATCATCGCCAGCACCAGGGGATTCCCCCAGCCGGTCGCCGAGGAGCCATACGGCTGAATGCCGTAGGTGATGCCAAACAAGAAGATCGTCAGGCCGAGCGCGAACGCGATGTTGCCATACCAGTCAATGCGCTGGTTCCGTTTGATCGTCGCCAGCTCCCGAAGCATGGTATACGCCCAGATGGTGCCCGCCAGCCCGACTGGAACGCTGACCAGGAAGACGAGACGCCAGTTGATGCTCGCCAAAATGCCGCCCAGGATGAGGCCCAGGAATTGTCCGGCGATGGCAGCGATCTGATTGAGGCCAAGCGCGCGCCCGCGCTCGTTGGGAGGAAACGCATCGGTGAGGATGGCGGCGCTATTCGAGAAGAGAAATCCCGCGCCGATCCCTTGAATGATGCGAAAGAAGATCAATTCGAGCGCACCGGTGTTGCCAGTGCTCGGCGTCACAGCCAGCAGCGTGCTGCCCACGGTAAAGATCGCAAATCCCAGGTTATACAGGCGCACGCGCCCGAACATATCCGAGATGCGCCCGAATGTAACGAGCAGCGTCGCCGTGACGACCATATATCCAAGCAGCAGCCAGAGGAAATAACCCGATTCGCCCTGGGCGAGAGGATTGATCCCGATCCCTTTGAAGATGGAAGGGAGCGCGATCAGCACGATGCTGCCGTCAATGCTGGCCATGAGCGCGCCGAGGGTCGTATTCGTCAGCGCGATCCATTTATAATTGGATCCGATAGGGCGCTGTGAGCGTGGAATATAGGTGTCATCAAACGCTGTGGCGTGGAGACCCCTGCCTTCAGGCATGGGGGGGAAACGCCATCCGCCCTCAGGCGGACCTCCCGTTCTGATAGGCATACCCGTCTCCCCGATGGAGTGGCTGACAATACTGGACGTGAATGCCCTGGATCGTTCCCGCTGCCGTCTGGATGTTGCACGATCCGGTCGCGCGAATGGCGATGCGCCCCACATATACCCCCGCTTTCTTGCTGGATTCAGGAACGAGAGCACGCACGATGTCGCCCGTGCGCACTCCCCCCACCACACTCGTCTTTTTGGGAGCCTTATCAGGAAACCCAAACGCATTCGTGCGACACATCTGGCGGTTATGCCGCCCCCTCGCCGTGATGAGGAGCGGGAGGACTCCTTGCGCTTGGAGGGACTCTGGCGTGCTCGCCCCCACACACGCCGCATCCCTCCAATGGGTCTTGGGCAATCCCCGCTGCGTTCGGTTCCACTTGGTTCTGCCCCCGGTTCCCGTCTCGACGGGCATCCCCGTCTGCTTCAGCCGCTCATACAGCGCAAGCCGCGTGCTATTGACCGCCGCTGCGTCCTTGAGCGGTATGCTCGCTTCGGTCTGCACGTCAGGATGCCCATATTCCGCAGCCGTGCGGCCCCCTTTCTCTTGATTACACGCGTGACAGGCCAGCGCGAGGTTCTTGATGCGATGCGATCCCCCACGACTGCGGGGCTGGAGGTGATCCACTTCCCATCTGGTGGCTTCCTGGTGGCAATAGGCACAGCGATAGCCCCATTTGAGGAGCAGATATTCGCGCACCTCCCATCCGGCTAAGGTGCCCTGCTGATACTCGATGCCGGTGGTATCGGGCTGCTCCATGAGCTGCATGTCGAAACGGGCCAACTCAAAGGAAATGTCTCTGATGGGCGCACATCGACGTATCCGCTCCACCCACGTGAGCACATTCTGGATGCGGCTTCGGAGCGATGGCGGAGCCAGCCTGTGGGACGGGTCCGATTGTCAAATCTTGGCTGGCGATAACGGGTGTGGCGTTGGCGCCTGCTCCGTCGCGTCGCTCGGCGTGAGTCGAGCGCTTCCTTCACCTGCTGCCCACGATGGGAGAGTTCTGCCGCCCACACCACCTCGCCCGTCGCATCGTTGACCACGGCCATTCCAGTGGTCTTGCTGCCCGGATCTATCTTGAGGCGCAACGGCGCTGCCCCCGATGGGGGCTGTTTGAGGATGATGGTGAAGGGATAGCGCCGAAACACCGCCGCCCGCTTCTGAGTCAGTAACCACCGTGCCCGCGCCGGTCGGCAGGGACTGAGTGCTGCATGCTCTGGACTCAGGACAAAGATTCGTTGCATGAAGGACTGCTTTCTTCCTTCCCGTGAGGGAGCCTCCCAAATGGAGGCACATCTGGTTACCCAGGTAAGGTTCCCCTCGTCAAAGTTCTCCGAAGGTTTAAGTGTGAGCAGCACTGGCCTTCCCAATCGACCTATTTAACCACCGCAGAGCGGAAGACTGAGGTGCCATCCTCCGGTGCCTATCTATTCTTCGGGAACGGAGCCCTTGCGGGCTGAGACTGGTCAGCATCAGGACTTGCTCATCACAAGCCCCCGCCTTGAGGCGTGGGGTCGCTGACCTCCGGCGGAAAGTAGTCCGCAGCCTGACCGCAAGCAATTGATCGCGCCTGCTTATGGCCTTATTAAAGAGATTGTAAATCCATCCTAACGTTAACGTCAACGTTAGGATGGGCAAAAATGAGATGCTATGGGACGAGCTGAATCTGGGGTGGAAGGAGTGGCTAAATCTCCACCATGCCAGTCCGAGATCCAGACGACATGGAGCTATTCGCCGTGCTCGGCAATCGCCGCCTTCCAATCCATCTTCGAGGGGACGATGCCGCGCAGCTTGCGCTCCATCCACTCGTAAAAGATCGAGCGCTGCATCGTATTGGTGTCGTCGAGCGACGGCGAATAGGTCGCGACGTGCGCGCGCACCACGCGGTGCGCTTCGGGCACGCTCGAGATCAACGCCTGGTACTGCACGGCGCGAATCTCATCCAATATGGCGCGCAGGCCCGCGATCATCTCGGCGCGATTGGCCAGCGACACGCCGCCGGCATTGCACGTCAGCAAGCCTTTGTCGATGAATTGGCCGAGGAAGTACTGGCCGCTGACCGCGTCGGCGTTCTCGCTGGGGTGCGCGCTATAGGGATAGCGCAAGAGCCGGTCGGCGATGATGAACTGCGCCGCCATTTGATAGATGGCGGCGTATGGCCCTCCCTGCTCGGCATAGCCGTAAAGGATGTGCGCGCCGTTCAGCTCGACGCGGGCTTCTTCGAGGCCGGCGCCGATCATGTTGTCAAAGAGCACGCGAAACTCGGTCAGCGGCATGACGCCCTGGCGATGACTCCATTCGTGCGTCACCGTCTTGCACGGCACGATCAGGCGCAGGTCGTCAAGCGTGGCCGCGCGCAGCTCGGCAAAGACGCCAGGGGCCAAAATGTGCTCCATCATCGGCTGCAAGATGACTTTGCCGCGCAAGGCGTTTTTGGAGGTGAAAAAGACGTCCATCACGTCGGGCATGTCGCCGCCGCCGGCCAGACATTCGGTGAAAGCGACGATGCAGTTGCTCTCGAGACCAAAGCCGCTGGTCGCCTCGATCAGCGTGGCAATGACCAGAAACTTGCACACGTGCACCTGGCGCAGCGCCGCCGCCGCTGGCCCGTCAAAGCGTCGAAAATGGACGAACTCGAGCGTGGGATGCTCCGAATAATTGAGCGTGGTCGTGACGGTGAACATGACATCTTCGCCGCCCTCGGGAATGAGCGTCAGGCCGTTTTTGACGAGTTGGCGCATGTTGGGCGGTGCCTCAAGCCCGGCCGTGAGCCATTCATCCATGTCGGCCAGGCAGGTGCCCAGCGACGGTAATGAATCCACACAGGGGCGCAAGAGCTGCACAGCCTCGCGGAGCGCCGGCGTCGCCTCATCGACACGGGCGGGGTCGACCGCGCCGTTGGGCAGTTGGCAGGCGCGCACGCGCTCGACCAGCGCGATGACCTCGGCCCGCACTTCGGCTGACAGCGCGCTCTCGTCGGCGCTTTGCTGCTCGTCGGATCGCTCGAACAATTGCGTCATCAAACGTTGCGGCGCGGATACCCCTTGCTTCTAACAATGGGGAGGAAGCGCCATCCTTTCTTGGTGCTTGCCCCTTACGGGGGGCGACTGCTAGTATACACGAAAACGGCATTGTTGTCGCGTGTTTCCGACTCACGAAAGCCTCACAAAATGCGTGCCTGCTCCGGCATTTCCTCCGCGCCTGGACCCAGCCCCGCGCAGGCGGGGCTTCGTGGTCCGCAGACCCCCAGGCGCGGCTTCTAGCCGCCGGCCTACAATGCGCTGAGCGAAAGTCCTAATGATGAAGAGTGCCCAGAGGCGGCTCTGATATTAGGTCGCCCTAATACATCAGACGAGAGATCGGCACTTTGGTCACAGGCACAACGAGCGCCTTCCCAGATGAGAAGGCGCTTCTCGATGCATCATCGCGATGCTGAGGTCAGGCTTCGGTTTCCGCCGCGCTCTCTTGGTGATGGTGGTCAGCTTCATCGCCAGCGGCGACAGGCGTGGCCACTGGCTTCTGGGAGGCTTTGGGAGTCTTGGCTTCAACGGGAGCTTTGGGAGCCTTGGCTTCCTTGATGACAGCATCGGGGGCAGCGACTTCCTCAGCGACTGTGGGAGTCACGGCTTCCTCGGGGACAGCATCGGGGATTGCGACTTCCGCGACGGCTTCTACGGTCGCGTCCTTGTCAGTGGCTACGACAATCTCGAGGATCTCAGCGGAATTGGCAGCTTCAGCGGAATCGTCATGACCGTTGACTTGCTGGCGAGTGAGGGCCGTGCTAAAGGCCTCGCTAAAAGCGGCGCCCATTGCCGTCGTCGGTGTGGCCTCGGTCGCGCCGTTGCCGCCGGTCGGGGCTTTTTCGGCGGCGCGGTCGGGCTGGGCGGCTCGCTCGGCGGGCCGGTCGCCTATGTCGGCGTCAGGCGCGACGCTCACCGCGGCGTCAGCCGCCGCTACCGCGCGCATGCTCAGGCCGAGCCGGCGCCGCTCGCTCTCGATGCGCAAGATGCGCACCTGCACCTCTTGCCCTTCTTTGAGCGCCGATTTTGGCTCGTTGGTGGGGGGATGGATCTCAGAGACGTGAATCAGCCCCTCGATGCCATTCTCGATTCGCGCGAAAGCGCCAAACGGCGCGATCTTGGTGATCGTGCCCGTGACGATCTGCCCCGGCACATAGCGCTGATCAACGGTCATCCAGGGATCGATCTCGGCGCGCTTGATCGAGAGCGCGATCTTTTTGCGCTCTTTGTCGATGTTGAGCACCTGCACTTCGACTTCCTGGCCGATCTTGAGCACCTCGCTGGGATGGTTCACGCGGCTCCAGGCGAGCTGGCTGATGTGCACCAGACCGTCAGCGCCGCCGAGATCGACGAAGGCGCCGAAGTGCGCCAGATTGCTGACGACGCCGCGACGGACCTCGCCGACTTGTAGCTCGTTGAGCAGCTCGTCACGCCGCCGGGCGCGCCATTCTTGCATCGCCAGGCGCTCTGAGAGGATGAGGCGGTTGCGGTTGCGGTTGATCTCGATGATCTTGAGCTTGAGCGTCTTGCCGACCATCGCTTGCAGCTTGGCGAGCGTCTCGGCGTTGTCGGCGCTGTCCTCACGCTTGAGGTTCATGATCTGCGAGATCGGCACGAAGCCGCGCACGCCGCTGAGGTTGACGATCAGGCCGCCCTTGTTGCTCTCGATGACTTCGGCGTCGATCATGTCGCCGCGCTCGTACATCTCTTGCGCGACGCGCCATTGGTGTTCCTGGCGCGCTTTTTTGACCGAGACGACGGCGTGTCCATCGACGGTTTCAGGCTGGAGCACGTAGACGAGAATTACGTCATCGTTGTGCATCTCTTCCAGAGAGCCATAGCCACTCGTCGATAGCTCTTTGAGTGGCAGCACCGCCTCAGACTTGAGGCCGATGTCAACGAGAATCTCGTCGCGGCCGATGGCGACGATCGCCCCCTCAACGACATCGCCGCGCTTGACCGAGCGCAGCGCGTGGACCGGCTCGGCGAGGTAGCGCTCCATTTCGTTCACGCTCTCGTCTTGTGGGTCATCCGTCCGGTCCGTCATGTTGTTGTCGTTGTCGTCCATTCTTACTTTACCCGCCCGCTCAGATTGTGCGGCGCGTTAGACGCTGCCGCTTTGCCAGACTCGCGTGCTGGGGGCGCCGGCGCACAAGGCGCGACTCGGCTCCCCTTCCGTGCGGATTCTCGCGCTTCGTGTGGTGGGGTGCGCAGGTGAGGCGGCGCGAGCTGGCTCTTAGAGGTGAAGGGCGTGCGCTCGTGCGCGATCGGCCGCTCTTTCGCGTTGCCGGGAATCGCGCGCAACAACTCATGTCAGAAACGTCGTGGCACACATCGAAAGGAGATTCGCCGGCCCGGTCAAGCTGCGGGCAAGGGCATCCCAAGCGAGCGATGTGTGTGCCCCCCACTTCGTGGCCTCATTATAACAGACATCCGCCAGACGTGCAAGGGGTTGATCGCTGAATTAACGACCTTGTGATCGCTCTTGTGCCCGCGATTGCTCGCGCTCTGGCGGCTGGCAGGGCACCCCTGTGCTATCGTATAAACGTGGGCGCGACGCCATTTCGGGCGTCAGATACCCCATGCGTAAACGCAGGGGCTTGTGTGAGCAAGCCTGGATCTGACCAGCCTCAGCCCGCAAGGGCTACGTTACCGGAGAATGTATAGGCACCAAGGGGTGACATTCCAGCCTCTTGCTCTGCGGCCTGCCATTAAACAGCCGGACGGGGTTCGAGGCCGTGTGGTTGGCACTGGAAACCTTCGGAGAACATTGGCGAGGAAAACATTACCTGGGCAACCAGAGGCCCGCAAGGGCAGAAAGTCGAGAAGCATGTCCAAAGTCCTGATGCTGGATACCAACAAGAAACCGCTTGATCCGATCCATCCTGGGCGAGCGCGATTGCTGCTCACACAACAGAAGGCGGCCGTGTTTCACCGGTATCCGTTCACTATTATTCTCAAGGAGGCAAAGCCAGAGGCAATAGCCACGCCCTTGCGGGTGAAGGTTGATCCAGGGAGCAGAACCACTGGCCTTGCGGTGATGAACGATGCAACGGGGGAGGTGGTGTGGGCGGCAGAACTCACCCATCGGGGGCAACAGGTCAAGGAAGCCCTGGACACGCGACGGGCGCAACGACGTGGGCGACGACACCGCCATACCCGGTATCGGCAGCCCCGTTTCGACAATCGGGTGCGGTCTGAAGGATGGCTGCCGCCATCGCTCCGTAGTCGCATCCAAAACGTCATGACATGGGTGGAGCGGTTGCGGCGTCTTGCCCCTGTTGCAGCGATTTCCTTTGAATTGGTGCGATTTGACACCCAACTCATCGAAACCCCGGACATCGCAGGGATGGAGTATCAACAGGGAACGTTAGCCGGATGGGAGGCGCGGGAATTCCTGCTTCTGAAATGGGGCTATCGCTGTGCCTATTGCCACCAGGAGCCCACACGCTGGGAGGTCGATCACATCATTCAGCGCAGTCGTGGCGGTTCCCATCGGATCACCAATTTGGCCCTTTCCTGTCATGACTGCAACCAGGAGAAAGGCAACCGGACCACTGCTCAATATGGCCATCCTGACGTGCAGGCAGAAGCAGGCAAACCCCTGAAGGACGCTGCCACCGTCAATAGCACCCGCTGGGCACTCTGTGAGCGGCTGAAGCAGACGGGAATGCCGGTGGAGACCGGAACGGGCGGCAGAACCAAATGGAACCGGACACAACGGGAATTGCTGAAAACGCACTGGATTGATGCCGCATGCGTGGGTGCATCCACGCCAGACATCATGGTGATACGCGATATCGCCCCCCTGCTGATCAAAGCGATGGGACGCCAGCGGCGGCAGATGTGCTTGCCCGATGCCTATGGGTTTCCACGCACCAAAGGCAAGAGTAAGAGTCTGGTGCAGGGGTTTCGTACTGGGGACATGGCGAAAGCGATCATTCCCACCGGAACGAAGATTGGCACGTATGTCGGGCGTGTAGCCGTGCGAGAAACGGGGAGTTTCAATATCACGACGACCACTGGTACGATTCAGGGCTTAAATGCCCGCTATTTCACTGCCATTCACCGAGTTGATGGCTATGCCTACCAGAAAGGACGGTCTGCCTGAGGGCAGGGGGAGGAAACGCCGCGATCTCTGATGATTTTTCACAACCGCCTTTCACTCTCTGCGCGAGAGAAAGGCGCGAGACACGAAAAACACGAAAATGAACGAAAGACACGAAGATATTTCGCGCTCTCGGCCTCGTTTCGTGTCTCGCGCCCCACTGACTCCCGGCCCTGACCCACTTAAGCGCAACGAGGCGAGATGATGAGCGAGCGAGATGATTTCTGGCAGGAATATGACCGAGTGGTGGCCGCCGCGCGCCGTGGGATGGCGGCGATGTCGGCGCTGGATCTCAGCCCGGCGGAGCTGGCGGCGCGGCCCGCGTCGGTGCTGGCCCCTCTCTTTCGCGGAGCGGAGGGTGCGCCCCACCTGCTCTTGACGGAGCGCTCGTCCGATCTGTCGCGGCACAGCGGCGAGATCTCGTTCCCTGGCGGCAAGCAAGACCCCGAGGACGCATCACTGGCGGCGACGGCGCTGCGTGAGGCGCGTGAAGAGATTGGCCTGGACCCGGCGCGCGTGACCATTTTGGGCGCGCTGCAACCGGTGTTTACGGTGGTGAGCAATTATCTGATCGTGCCTCAGCTTGGGGTGGTCAGCGGCGACATCGCGGCGATCGCGCCCGCCGTCAACGCCGCTGAGGTCGCCGCCCTCATCGACGCGCCGCTAGCCGCGCTGGCCGACCCGGTCATCTATCACACCGAGGAGTGGTCGCGCGGCGGCGCCTCGCACACGGTCCACTTCTTTCAATTTGGCACGCATACCATCTGGGGAGCAACGGCGCGCATTCTGGTGAATATGCTGAATCTCATCCGCGCGGGTGCGGTCTGAAGGCTATATCGAGGTACGAGACACGAAGGCCACGAAAATGTTGGAAGAGCACGAAAGATCTTTCATGTTTTTCGCGCGGCGCAGCCCTTCGAGTTTTTCGCGTCTCGTACTCCTTGATCGTCGCGCGATAGCCAGATTGGGGGGAGTACCTCATCCATTTTGGCCATGATGCCGAAAAACGTTACTTCCCATTTTGGGTATCGTCTTGCACAACAGGAACCATAATGGATGGTTCATTGGTTTTATCGTTGTTCGACCCCACAGCACGAGCCGTTTTCGTCGTGTCAGAGAGAGCGTGCGCTCGCCGTTTGGCGTTGCGCGCGCGGTTTTCGCACTCTGCGCGCTGACCGGATTGCCCCCCGCGCCGTCGCGCTGTCTCATTGGCATGGCGAGTCTTTCCCCAGTGCCGCCCCGGCACGCTTTGACGCGGCTCGTGCTGTGCCGTGTCGCCGCCAACAGAGAGCGGGTGAGACTGAGCGCCCCCCGCACCGCGATGCGAGCGCGGGACGCCCGTGTTTTGCGGCTGGATGTCGTTTTCTCTCCAACTGAATTAGCGGCGGCGATCGCGCGGGTGCCCTCCGTGACCTGTGCGGCGATCGACGTGCTGCGCGCGACCACCACGCTGGCCGTTATGGGCGAGCGCGCGGCGGCACGTGTCATTCTCGCGCCTGACGTAGCGGAGGCCCGCGCGCTGGCGGCGGCCCAGCCCGGCTGCCTGTTGGCCGGTGAAGTCGATGCGGCGCGCCCACCAGGCTTCGACTTCGGCAATTCGCCGGCTGAGGTGGGCACGGCGGATCTGGCGGGGCGCACGATCATCTTCGCCACGACGAACGGCACGCGCACCTTGCGCGCCTGTGTCGCCCTGGGCGCCCGCGCCACCATCGCCGCCTCGCTACGCAACGCGACGGCGGTGGCTGACTCTCTGCTGGCGCTGCCCGGCGACGCGACGGCGTGCCTGGTCGCGGCGGGGCGCCTCGATCGCGTCGCGCTGGATGACGCCGTCGCCGCCGGCATCATCGCGCGCATCATCCGCGAGCGCGCCCGCCAGGCGGGGATGACGCTGACACTGACCGAGCCGGCGGAATTGGCGATCCTCATCGCGGAGCACGCTGGTGAGCCGATCGACGTATTCCGGCGATCTGACGCGGGCCGGGCGGTGCTGGCGCTGGGCCTGGAGGCCGATCTCGCGTGGAGCGCCGCGCTCGATGCCACGCGCGTCGTGCCGCGTGTCGCGGCTGCCGGCGGCGAGCTGGTCGCAGAGTTTGGGGAATGAGCACTATGGCACTCAGCCTGGCGAGCATCGCGATCTATCCCATCAAGTCGCTCGCGGGGATCGATCTGACCGTCGCGAGCGTCGAGCCGCGCGGGCTGCGCCTCGACTGGCGCTGGATGGTGGTCGACGCGGCGGGCACAGCCCTCACGCAGCGTGACTTTCCGCGCATGGCGCTGATTCGCGTGACGGTGGATGACGATGGCCTCGTCTGCTCCGCGCCCTGGCGCGATCCGTTGCGCATCCCCTTCACGATCGCGCAGAGCGCCACGCGCATGGTGACTATCACGCGCGACGAGTGCCCTGCGCTGGATGTCGGCGACGGCTCGGCGCGGTGGCTCAGCGACTATATAGGGATAGAGTGCCGTCTGGTGACGATGCCAGAGACGACCCGCCGGCAAGTGAGCCAGGATTATGGTGGGCCAGACGACGTTGTCAGCTTCGCCGACAACTACCCATTTTTGCTCATCGGCGCCAATTCGCTGGCGGATCTCAACCAGCGGCTGGAGCAACCGCTGCCGATGAATCGCTTTCGCCCCAACTTCGTGATCGACGGCGGCGCGCCCTTCGCCGAGGATGGCTGGAAGCGGATCCGCATCGGCTCCGTCGCGTTTCGTGTGGTCAAGCCGTGCGCGCGCTGTGACATGCCCACGGTGGATCAAGCGCGGGGCATCTTCGCGGGCAAGGAACCGCTCAAAACGCTGGCGACGTTTCGCAAGCATGGCAGCAAGGTGCTCTTTGGCCAACATCTTATCGCCGACGGCGCGGGGACGATCCGCGTGGGCGACCCCGTCGAGATCGTGGATTGACACTCCGCATGGGCTAAAGCCGTAGCGGATTCTTGGTTCAGCCTGGCGGCG
>VFSW01007231.1_pt1 | contig 16151 bp, 18 predicted proteins | sample 5358111 | NCBI WGS metagenome assembly VFSW01 (sample SAMN11554181, study PRJNA540505) | mine drainage metagenome | isolation source: sediment from site ElyBrook_90M | place: USA: Ely Copper Mine, Vershire, VT | collected 2017 | reverse complement strand
CCGAGATCTACACTCTCTCCGTCGTCGGCAGCGTCAGATGTGTATAAAGAGACAGCTAGAGCACTATTGTAGAGGTAATTTTATTGCAGAATTTCAAGAAATGATTTACATCTCAATCTTTTTGCCGAATTTGCCGTCCAGCACAAATATCCTCACCCTGTTCTCCTTCCTCAGGGTTATCCTATAGATTGGCAGGTGGATTATCTGGAAGTCGTCCAATATAGCCTCTGGAAGTATCTTACTTATGCATGCCCTGGCCTTTGATGCGCTAAGGGTTGCAGGCAGAATGTCGCTTTTGGCTGCAGATATAATCTCGAGCTGAGGAGGGTAATTTGCCAGATATTTCCTGTAATTATCCTTGCCGGTCCCTCCTGCAAGCGTGGTCATGCCGTTTTCGAGCCTTGCAAGCTGTGATTTTGCGTTAATCAGGCAGTGGTATTCCAGGTACTCGCTTCTGTGATTAGTTGGAATGCGCAGCGTGCACAGCCCGAATGGAAGGTATTGAAGGACTATGGAGTCTATTCTTTCGGTGGCAGCTCCAAAGAGTATGAATCTGCGTTTTGAGATGCCTTGGGCGTATTTCCTTGCCTGGTCCATGCTGAATTCGACCTTGATGGCATTGATCTGCTTGCTCCCTTCTGGTTTCTTGTCCTCCTTGCGCCGCGCACTTTCGCTTTTGAGCTCCTTGAGTATGCTATTGACCTTGCCGCTTGCTGGCTTGTAGGATTCAAGAGACGGGGTGCTTCCCATGCGCTTTGCCCCGCTGTTCTTCACCCTAAAGGCCGAGTCGCGGCCGATGCCAAATGCCATGAACTCTCCTGTCTTGAGCTTTGTCACCTCGGTAAGCTTCTCCTTCCTTCCGAAGAGTATCCTAAGGGCGTTGAGGTCGTTTTCTATCGTAAGCTTCCCAACGAACCCGTATGAGCACTGAGAGAGCACGTTCTTGCTTATGTTTGCTGGCCTTTGCGTGGTTATGAAGAGCCCCATCCCCCTCTTCCTCCCCCTTACGCTTATCTCCTCTATTATGTTGGTCTTTGCGCTGCCTGCCACCTGCGGTGCGAACTTGTCGGCCTCCTCGATTAGTATCAGGTACGGCTTTCTTAGCCTATCCTCGACCTGATAAAGTGCGCTCAGGGCAGAGTATGCTACCGCCTGCTTGTCGACTGCGTCGGATATATCAAGGATTATGGGTATGTCATTTGCTATGCTGGAACTGAACAGCCCTGAAAAATTGATGTCAAGGCCGAGATCCGCGCGTTCCCCGCCTACGACTATGACGCTGAATTTGCCCTTCAATGAGCTGTACTCGCCTTCGGTGTCTATTACGCAAAACGGCATCCTTGATTCGCACAGCTCCTCTGCGATTACTCCTGCCAGGAAGGACTTTCCGGAGCCGCTTTGGCCTATCGCGCAGCCCCTGCCAGTCATGACAGTCTGGGCATCCAAATCCACCCCCTGTGCAAGGTTTATCTCCATTTTTAAACGCCTTATCATAGATGCCTGATTAAGCCTAATAAATAGTAAGCATCACAAGGCATAAAGGGATTCCCAAAACTTGCAGGAATAATCAGCGAACCTTGAACTTTACAGGCTTACATCTATTTCCAGCTCCCTTTTGAGCTCCCTGTACCTGTTCCTTATCGTCACTTCCGTTACTCCGGCAACATCCGCGACCTCCTTTTGCGTCCTGTGCTCGCCACCATTGCTGAGGCTATGTATACCGCAGCTGCTGATACTCAGGTAGGGCTCCTTCCGCTGACAAGCCCTTTCTTCATTGCCTGCTTGAGCAGGAGCACTGACTTTTCCTGCGCTTCTCCGCTCAGCTTGAGCGCCGAGACGTACCTTGGAACGTAGCTTGACGGGTCTGGAAGCGGGATCTTAAGATGCAGTTCGTGGGATATGACCCTAAATGACCTGCCTATCTCCTTCTTTGGCACTCCTGAGACCTTTGATATCTCGTCGAGGGTCCTTGGCACTCCCGCACTCCTGCATACCGAGTACAGTGCGGCATTCACCACAGTCTCGATAGGCCTGCCCCTTATGAGGTTCTCCTTCACGCAGTGCCTGTAGAGAAGCGCGGCCTGCTCCCTTATGTTGTCAGGAAGTCCCAGGTAGCTTGCGACCCTGTTGAGTTCGGGAAGGGCGATGAGGTAGTTCCTCTCGCTCGAACTTGCAATGCTGGCCCTCTTGTGCCATTTCCTCATCCTGTAGAGCTGCGCCTGCCTCTTCGATGGCAGCTTAGTGCCCCTTATGTCCTTGTTGTACATGTCGATTTCGGTGACAAGGCCCTTGTTTGGCTTCATGTACTTTATCGGAGCGCCAGTCCTTGCCCTCGCGTTCCTCTGATCCGCGTCGAAGGCCCTCCATTCAGGCCCAGAGTCGGTGACATTCTCCTCTATTATCAGTCCGCAGTTGTTGCAGACGTACTCTCCCTTCTCATTGTCGAATATTATGTCGGTGCTCCCGCAGCTCGTGCATTTCTTGGTCTCGCCTGCGCCGCGGGGCCTTGGTGCATCCGCATGCCTTGGCCCGGTCTCGCCCTGGATCTTTGTCTTGGAGTCTATAGAGGTAGTCATCATTTTCACTTTAGTTGCTGCCTTTGCCGCGCCGCCTGCCCAGGAATCTTAGATAATAAAATAAGTGGGATTTTTCAGGAATTAATTTTCGCACGTGCAGGCTTTATACCGTGTACGGTAAAAATGTCACCGTATTTCCTGCACATGCGCCAGTGGTTTTTTACGCCACTATCTTTTCTTGCTTTTCTTTCCTTTGTGCCCTTTTGCACTTTTCTTGTGTGTTATTTTCTTTGTCATTGTTTTCACGTTGATTATACATCGCAGCCGGAGTATAATAACCCCCATTTTTGTTTGCGCTGCAAGGACGGGTGCTATTTCCCCGACCTGCGGGCGCTCCTTGCGCACACTTACTATTATTAAATGATTACGCATAACGTATTCTGCTGGTATTTATGAGTCCCCAGAATGCTTCTTCGGCATTGAATCATGAAGACGCACCGGTGCATTTTGCCCCGATGACTCCTGCACAGAAGCGCATACTTGCCGTGCTGGTGCTTGGGACCCTTATGAGCGCGGTTGACGTTACTATTGTGCTACTTGCAATCGCCTCCATTACGCACGCGCTAAACACAAACCTTGCAACGTCCATCTGGGTCATAATAGCCTACCTGCTCGTTGTTGCGATCTTCACCACGCAGCTCGGGCGCCTGGGAGACATGTATGGGCGCGGCAAGATCTTCAACATGGGCTTCCTTATCTTTACCATAGGCTCGGTTCTGTGCGGCGCGTCGACCTCAATATATATGCTCATTGCCTTCCGCCTGCTTCAGGGATTGGGAGGTTCCATGATCCAGGCCAACTCTGGCGCGATAATCGCTGACACGTTCGACCGTAACAGCAGAGGCAAGGCATATGGATACACCTCCCTGGGATGGAGCACCGGATCCATGCTTGGCATCGTCCTTGGCGGCGTGCTGACCACGTTCGCCGGCTGGCAGTATATCTTCTACATCAATCTTCCAATCGGGCTCGTCTCCCTTTGGTTCGGCCTCAAGTACATAAAAGACGACGCCAGGGTAAAGGAGCCGATAGACTTCAAAGGCATGCTAACCCTCAGCGCAATGCTAATTCTGCTCACCTTCAGTTCAACGCAGATAGTCTCTGCAGGTGTGAGCACGCTTGGGCTTGCTCTGCTGTCGCTTGGACTGCTGCTCATCCCTGTATTCGTGCTGGTTGAGCGCAGGGAGAAGTATCCGATCGTGGACTTCAGTGCGTTCACCAATAGGATACTGGCCAGGTCTCTGGGAGCGGGATTCCTGCAGAGCGCGGGCTACCTTGCCATAGTCTTCGTAGTTATCATGTACCTGCAGGGAGTGCGCGGCCTCAATCCGCTTGACGCCTCCGTGCTTCTAGTGCCAGGATACGTGATCGCCGGGCTCACCGGACCGTACATGGGAAGATTATCGGATAGGATAGGGGCAAGGACGGTTGCGACTGCTGGCCTTGTGCTCATAATCTTAACCATACTGATCTACTATCTCTTCCTCGACGCAACAACTCCTTACTGGATAATAATACTCGCCACTGTGATTGCTGGGGTTGGCGCTTCGATGTTCTTCCCTGCAAACAGCAGCGCGGTAATGGCGAATGCCCCCTCAAACAACTACGGGGTGGCATCCGGCCTGCTTAGGTCGCTCTCCAATATAGGCACCCTGTGCAGCTACCTGATCACGATTACGGTTGCGTCGCTTGCTGTCTCAAGGGAGCAGGCGTTTAGGATCTTCATGGGCACAAGCAACCTCATAGGCAACATATCGACGGAGTTCCTGCAGGGCATGCACGCGGTCTTCATAATCTCTGCGATAATACTCGTTGGTGCTGCATTGCTCTCCGCAACCAGGGGAACGGAGCATAGGAAGGATTGGGAGCATAAGAAGGTTCATGCTGCCTGAGCTTTTGATTGAATTTTTCTAGCAGCAAAGCGCTTTTAGTAATTAGGAATTAGCGGAATTATTGGGCAGCGCCTCTGCGGTGTGCTTTCATCCCCCTCACTGAAGGGCAGGGATTTCACGCTGGGTGCGCGCATTTCAAGTCCGGCATCATCATCGATAGCCTGCAGCTTACATTGCCTTAGGAGGAGAATTATGATTTCACTTGATCTTGTTCTGCTTGTCCTGGCCTCCCCTTCCAAGGTACTCTTTTATTACCTCTACGGCCCTTGCGACGTTCTGGTCGTCCTTTGACCTGCTCCTCTCTGCATTCCTAAGCAGCGGCAGCAGAGTCCTGAGCGATTCGGTCAGGGAGCTGATAAGTATGTCTGGCTCATGATGCATGCTCTCAATCCTGGAAAGGCCCTTGTCACCCAGTAGGCGTATTGCCTCTTCCATGTTCCCACGGTCCAGAAGAACCAGACCTGAGATTATATTTTCTACTGCCGAACTTACATGTTTGGGCAGGGGGCTCTTGCGCTCCCTTTTAGCGGCCTTTAGCGCCTCGAGAAGCTTCGCATCCCATGGGATTGCCTCCTCAATATGCGCCAGCAGACCTGGATCCACATGGGAGTGCTCCTTCACGTCCCTTGCCAGCAGGCGGTCAAGCATGCTGCTTAGTTCCTTTGGCGAGATGTTGTTTAATTCCGATCTGAACTCGCTTATGATCTGTGAGTCTTCTTCTGCCGTGCGCCTTATCGCTATGTCAGGCTTGAGGACGAAGATGGGATTTGAATCTATGAACCGCTTCAGTTCCGGAAGCTCAAGCGCGAACATCTCCAGTGCGTGGTTCATTAGCTTGAGGCCGAAGTTCACCTTTTCAGCAAGTACCTGCGCCACATCGGCGCCTGCGGCCCCGTCTGGGCGCTTGACTATTATGCGAAAGCCGTCTATGTCGTCGAGCCCTATTACTGCAACGCTCCTGCTTTTGCCGTCAATCACATCGATGTACGGTGAGTTGATCGCACCCTTTACATCAAAATCAAAATTGGAAAGGGACCTGTCCATATCTGCGCGGTCGATGAAGCTGTTGAGCACTCCGGCCTTGTCATCGTCGGAAAGCTTGGAGAGCGCGCCGAGGAAGCTTTCTGAAGGCACTATGGTAACGTATACGCGCTTTGGGCTTGCGCCTGCGGCCTCCTTCCTTGTCCCCGGCGCTGGTCGTATTTCGACTGTTGCCTTGAGCATTGGATATGGAAGGGGCTTGCTCAGAATGAGATATGCGTCATCCCCTCTGCCCATTGACCTGTAATCGCTCTGGCTTATACTGTCCTTGAATACGATTGACATTTTCAACAGGATATTGTAGCAATGCCTGGTATATAAATATCTCGCTTACCGCAAATCCACGTGGCGCGCACGGCGTGCACCCTTGGTTATGCGCCTCTAAATTCCTTGCTTAGCAGCAATTTAAGATCGGTTCCACTTGAAACCGAAAAGAAGTCGGACACAGTCTTGCCAAGGTCAAAATCGTTGACAAGCAGCGATGCTATTGCAATCCTTGCGCCAGCGCGATGGCACTCCTCGCCTTTGTATTCCTCGAATCTGGTGTTGGAGAGAAGGTCCAGCTTCTCGCTTGCCGACAGGGCCGGATTATGCATTAATGGCACCATAGTGTATGTTGCAAGCCTTTGGACCTCGTACCTGCGCATGACATCTGACAGACTCAGCTTGTTATAGCGCTGGTTCCCTATCGAGATGGAGATGAAGAATAGGTCTGCTCCGCCTTCCCTGATTGCTGGGGACGGATAGCTGTTGCGCCCAAGCGATCTCCTGCTGTGCAGCTGCAGGACGTGGCCCATCTCATGGAACGGCACCATCCAATGATCCGCATACGCCGGCCTTATGTGCATGCTCCCCCTATAAACGAATGCCGCCACCTTGGAGCTCTTGAAGCCGTAGGCGCTCTTTCGCCATGTGCTTAAGTCGCCCATGTATATGTTTATCGATGAGATGGGCTGGTTGAAGTCGTAGATTCCTGTCTTCGATGCGTGCCTTAGCGAGGAGGCCACGGCTTTTGAAACGCTGGCAGCGTCTGTGTTGAGGTCCCTTGAGAATGCGCGCATGTACCTATTAAGCTCTGCAGAAGGCGCATCTATGTTAAATGAGAGATAGCCCGATTCGTTCGGATCCGCGCAGATGCGGACCTCGCCCACTTTGGTCTTGTCGCGGCTTTCCCTGCTGAAGAGGTTTATCCTTGTCTGCGCCGCGCGGGCCTGACCTTGCATTGACATCGCTAAAGCCATTGGATCGGAATTAGGTGGTTTTGCCTGATATTTATGCGTTGCCAGGACATGCAGGAGCGTAGCCGGTAAATCGGACAAGCCTTTTATATTTATACATGGACATATTAGTGGTATTGCAATGGCAATAGAATGGACTGCCGAGACGGATGCGCTGACCTGCAAGAGGTGCGGCGACACAATAAATCCGGGAGAGGTAGTCGTAGGAGACTTCGACCAGTTCTTCCACAAGGAGACGGAGAGCTGCAAGGAGTGATTGCAATTTGGCGCTGCTTAGGGCCCTTATCCTCACAGACGGCAATTTGAGCCGCGTGCGCCTTTTCAGGCAGCAACAAATATATATCAGTAAATCAAACCCCTTATCATGAGCAGATTCGCATCGCCAAGGAGCAAGCAGGATGCACTTGTTGTCCTGGTAAGGCATGGTGAGAGCGTAGTAAACGTGCAGGGCAGGATGTCAAGCGATGCCCAGGGCAATCCCCTCACCGAGAAGGGAGTTGCGCAGGCAGAGGCGATAGCCCTTGAACTTAGGAAGCTAAAGGTAGGCAAGATAGTCTCAAGCCCCGTGCTGCGCGCAAGGCAGACGGCGGACATAATATCAAGGGGCCTTGGGCTTGAAATCGAGATAGGGCAGGATGACAGGCTCAGGGAGCGGGGATTTGGAAAGCTGGAAGGCAAGCTTGTCCAGGGATATGTATGGAGGTTCGAGAAGGGCACTGGAGTGGAGACGTTTGAGAGCCTCTCTTCCAGGATGAACAGCTTCATGGGCGAGGCTGAAAGGGGAGTCATAATTGCGGTGAGCCATGGGGACACCATGAGGGCACCGGTGCTTGGGATTCTTGGGCTTGACGAATTATCAGGATTTGGAATGCGGGCCTACAACACCAACCTTGCGATAATACACGTAAAGAACGGAAGCAGCAGGCTAATAGCGTTCGGAGTGCCGATAATCAACGACAATCTGCTAGAGAGGATACCGAAGAAGTTCAGGGCCTGATTGGTCAGGAGCGCGGGCCTGTCGGATTTGAATAAGTCGGCCTTGGTTGATTGTATCCCTTAACAGCGCAGCGTTTTTACATTTATAGAGAATGGGCCTTACCTCCTCATGCACAGATGAAAACTGATGCGCTACGCATCATGGGCAAATGCGCCTGAACCTTGCCGGGCTGGAGGATTTTCTAGTCCGCAACCCACACATATCATTTTAAGTATAATACCTCAATAGATAGAGTGCTCTGGGATGTTATGCGCAACTTGCTAGGAGGGTTCATGCAGGCATGCTTGATTGCCTCGCTATTGCTTGCCGGTACCGCCGGAGCATCGGCTTTTGCCATAAGCTCAGTGCATCTTGTAAATCTGACAGGGCAGCCACTAGGGGCAAACCAGTCGCAGGCGCAGTGGACGTTCAACGCATCGTTCAACAGCACAGGTGCGCAGATCAGGGCAAATATCAGCGCAGGAGATATCAATTACACTGACCCTTCAGGGAGGGGGATAATCGCATCCTCGCCGCTTGAGGTGATCGGGAGCGTGGGCGGGCAGGGCACGGCATACTACGCCATAAACACGCTTGCAATGATACCGGTACAGGAGATGTCTTCCTATGTGACTCTGGGTTCGGTCTACCAGGGATACGGCCCGTACCAGAACGGCACCAGCGCAGCTGCGTGCAATCCCTCAGGGATCTATGCGGAATGGGATTTCTATGAACACGTGCAGCCCAGCACCAATGCATCATACAGGAATGTTGTTGTTGGAAGGGTCTGCATATACAACCAGACTGTCGGATGGGCCGAGGCGTTGCCTGCCGAAGCTGTGGCGCACCCGACGGCCAACATCACTCTGATTACAAGCGGAGCGCAGGAAAGTGTAGCTATACCTGACAACGCTTCGCATGCCGCGTCGGCGGACGGGCTTGCCAAGGCATGGTGGATAGGAAGCCCTGGAGTGCAGCTTCAGGGCCAGGCGGCGCCCAACGGCACTGCGTACGTGGCGGTGGAGGGCTCCTCCAGCGGATCGTGGTATTTGCAGAGCAACTCCGTATTCTCGAAATGGTACAGGCAGTTCTACAAGTTCACGCGCACCCAGATAAGCAGCATCAACCAGCAGTACAGCCCTTCGAGCGTTGGAATACTCTCGGGATCATGCAATGTAGTATCTGTCACGCACCTTACAAACCAGTCAATTGCCAGCGCTATCACCTGCATGAACTCCACTGCTGCAGTCTATTACTCACTCTCAAACCAGCAGGCCGCGCGGCTAATATCCTCTTCTGCACAGAACCTCTCAGGCTATCAGTACTCGGAGGCAGCGCTTGGCTCCGGGCCTGCAATAGCGATAGACCTTGCTGCAGGATTTGTGGCAAGGCCTCAGATCGGCTTCGAGCTCAGCGGCCAGTTCCTGGGCTATGCGCTTCCTGCCGCTGCGCCACAGATACTGATGGTGAACGCATCGCCTGTGACGCTGCAGGGATCTGGGACGCTCACGATGCTCGTCGAGAACTACGGAAATAGCAGGGGCCTTTTCAACGTGTCGATAACCGGCTGCCCTGGAATCAAGACGACGTCAGGAGCAGGATACTATGCAGGGCCCGGACAGGTGGTGAATGTGACTGCTGCTTTCACTGCGCCAAACTCAAATCTCACGCTCGATAGGCAGTGCTCTGTGCAGGTGAGCGGAGAATACGGGGGCGGCAACTCAAAGGTAGTGAATTTCTTGTCGGAGACGCCAAACCAGTACCTGCGCATGGAGTTCCAGGGGGTGCGAAACGCAGTGTGCAACAGCGACGGCATCTTCACACAGATGCTCTGCCAGTACTTCGGGATAGGATACGGCTAGTGGCGCTGGCCAAAGACTACCTCCACGCCTGCCGATATCAGATGGGAGAGCATTAGGCCGGACTCTGGAGTGCATGAGAGAAGCTGCCTGTGCATGCTGGCTGCGCAGCCCTCTAAGACCCATATCCTGCCGTTCTTCATGGCAAGGCGCTGCTGGGCCAGGTTTGAATGGTAGATAAGCCCGAAGCTATGTGCGGTTTTGCGCGCGGCGAGCGGATCGGCAGCGGCTATCCCGTTCGTTATAAGGAACTGCATTGCGATTTCATCGGCTGTTGCTGTTGGAGCGCTATCGGACAGCGAGGCGCGCTGAGCACTTATCTCCCCTGTCCTTATCCTTATCTTTGGCACGGCGATATGCACCCTTCTTGCAAGAAGCACGAACCCTACTGGAAGCGCTATCTCCGACATGCTCAGGATAAGCTGGTAGGCAAAGTTCACGGAGTCACCACGTCCACCCTTGCGGCCCCAGACTCATACACCCTGCATCCTCGGGCCTTAAGCAGCGCCATGGCATCTAAGACGTCTTCCTTGCAAAGCCCCAGCTCTGCAGTAATTGACGCGCGATCGAACCCATTCGGGTACTTGAGCGGAATGAGATAGGCCAGAGAGCAGCAGAGCCTTTTCCTGTACTCCTCCAACCGGGCAGCAGATTCCCTTTGCTGCGCGGAGAGGTAGATTATGCGCCTTGACAATATGATATCTGCGTCCCTGTTGAAGTTGGGCGGATCCGACCTTGCTGCAATCTGATCGGAGTTGGAGAGCAGATGGATCAGGTATGGGACCAGGTTGCCAAAGTCCACGCTGTAGTCCTCTGATAGGAGCATCGCCACGCTAAGGAGCCTAAGCACAGACTCCTTCATGAAGTGGAGTGGAGAGGTGAGAGAGCTTGTCCTGAAGGTTATGCTGCGCCTCTCCAGCTCGACGACATTGAACCTGTCCTGCGCATCTGCGCCTATTATGTATCTGAGCCTGCCGCCTGCTGAGAGCTGTCTCATTGCAGGATAGAAGGACATGCTCCTCCTTACGCTTGCCATGCTCGTCAAAAGCCTGGCGTTAAGCGCTATGGTGCCTGTTAGGTACATCCTGTCCCTGTTCATCTGCGCTCACCGGAGTTTAATGCAATTGCAAACGAATCGGCAATCGAGGAGTTGCTCAGGCCGAGCTTCTGCAGGCTGAGAAGTATCATCCTCCTTTGCGCCCCGTTCTCGATCAGCCGCGCTATAAGCTCCGGCAGGCTTGCATAATCTCCACGCACGCACTCCCTGACCGATGCCACCCTCTCCCTGCCGCACAGCTTTGCAACCATCTCCTCGAATTCAGTTACGCTTATTCCAATCTCCATTCCACCGCCGTATCTTATCGCAATCGCCTTAGTGTCCCTTATCCCTATTATCCTGCGTATTGTGAACGCACTGCGCAGACCTGATCTGCGCAGCTGGATCACAAAGCAGCTGCCCCTCTCCAGGCAACTTATCCCGGCGAGCTCTGCATCGCTAAGGCCGAAGCTCCTTGACATTGTCTCAAGGCTCCTGGCATTTGTAGTCTTGAAGATGAATATGGTGGCCATGTTGGAGAGGAGCCTTGCGCTTGTGTCGTGCAGCAGCTGCGACGAGGTTATCAGGCCCACTTTGTACTTCCTGCCCTCCCTTATTATCACCTCAAGGCCGGCGTTCCTCTCGATGAGCTTCCATGCCTCGTCTATGAGTATCATGACCCTCCTGCCTGCGCTGCGCCTGCGCATGATCTGCGCTGCTCTCTCGAAGATCTCGCATGCCCTTGCCACCTTCTCCTTCTCTGTGAGCGAATGGAGATCGGCGTGAATTGCGCACTCCTCATCGCCGAAGAGCCGCTCAAGGTCGGTGCTGCTTATGAGCTGGAGGTTTGACGCGGCTTCGTTGTACTCCCCTGTGAAGTCCACAAGCAGCACGTTGGTGCCGTGGAAGAGGTGCATGCGCGCAAGCAGGCTCCTTGCAAGGTACGTCTAGCCGCCTCCGGTCATTCCGCATATGAGTATGTGCGGATTGATCAGGTCTTCCAGATCGAGAAAGACCGGGACGTTTAGGCGCAGGCCGTTTCCAAGGAGCGCGCCGCGCGCAGATCCCTTGTCGCAGTCCTGCGGCCCCGGCTCTGAGGGCGAAGGGATGCACATGAGCCTTGCGGCGTTCTGGGAGTTTATCAGGCTTATCAATCATACACCGCTGTAGCCAAGGAGCTCCTCGCCCCTAAGGATCTCGTAATCCACGCCGAGAGTGGCCGAGAACTTCCCTGCAAGCAGCTCTATACCCCTTGCCGAGGAGGATTCGGCTTCGGCCTGGTCTTGAGATGCGCAGATGGACTTGAGCCTTATGACGAATCCGAACGACTTTCCGGAGTTCGCCAGGCTTGATATGTCTCCGTTTATAAGGTCTATCTGGCGCCTTAGAAGCGCCGCCTTGTCGTGCGACTTCTCCGCAAGCCTGGAGAGGGCGATCTCCTTCATCCTCGCTCGCGTGCGCAGGTTCTCCAGGATCTTGGACTTGTCCGCCTCTGCAAGCTCGACAGAGCACTCGAAATGCTCACTGAGGCTGTCTAGGAGCTCCCTAAGGGGCTTGCCGTTTATCTCCGAGGCGGGCCTTGGCTTGAGCAGGGCGATTGAGATGGACCTGTACGAGTCGCCTTCCTTGCGCGATATGGACGCGAGATTGCGCCCTATGCTATAGTTGCCTGAGACTATGACCAGCGCCGACCTCTTTATCAGCAGGCTGTTTATTGCGCTCCCTGAATGGAGCATGATTGCTGCAGCCAGGAGCATTACGCATGAAGCGGCCAGCAGCGCGGGGCTCAAGAAGATCAGCGCCGCAACGAATATTGCTGCGCACATCGCGTATGAAATGTAGAAGGCGTTAGTGTTGCTTGCGTTGCCAAGGGCCATCATATCACGTCGAACATGTTGAAGGTCATCTCCGAGCCCAGCAGGGCGGAGAGCTCCCTGATTGAGATCGAGGTAAGCACTATGCTAAATGCTGGCAGTATGAATGCGGCCATTATGAAGTAGGCGATGTAGTTTGATATTGAGCCTATCAGCCCGGATATGGCTGCGGATATTGCAGAGAGGTAGGAGGACATGCCAGAGAGTATTGAGCCGCTGTCATTGGCCGACGCCTTTATGCCGGTCACGTAGGAGTCCAGGCCAGTGGCGGAGTAGGAGAGGCTTGTAATGCTTGAGTTGCTCAGGCCCGACTGGTACGAGCTTATTATTGAGGCGTTGAGCACGTACGTGAGGGGCAGCACCGCGTAAAGGCCTATCGCAGTGCCCAGCAGAAAGCCTCCCAGCTGCCTGGTGGGGTAGAAGGTGCGCAGCACGACCCCGAGCGGGAGGATTATGGTTGTCGCAGACGCGGATATTGCCGAGAGTATCGAGGACTGCACAAGCACGCTTATTGAGACGGTGGTGAGCGCCTTGATGAAGAACTGTATCTGGTTTATGGCCGGATAGAGCACGGAGGAGAGGTCGAAGCTCACAGCGAGCACCGTTATCTTGAGGGATGAGAGCATCCATAGGACGGTATTTAGCGAGAGCAGGCCTGTTATGAGTACGGCAGACTGTGAGAGCACGGACTGGTGGTGCACGCCCCCTAGCCAGTACCCCGATCCAGACAGGTATCCGTACGCGAAGCATATAGCAGGATTGGCGGCGAGGTACGCTGGGCAGCTTGCCGATGCGTTTGCAAGCGCCATGGAGTTTATGGCATCGTAGACGGCTCCGGAGGGCAGAAATAGCGCGGCAAGCCCTCCTATTAGCAGCCCGTTCACGATGCACTGGTTAAGCTCGTCCCTTCCGAACTCCTTGAGCCTCCTGTTGTTCGTCGCGTATCCAAGGCCTGCCGCTATGCCGCCTATGGAGATCATTATGGCGAGCACTCCCACCGCTATTGAGAATCCCGCTCCCTCAAGCATATCGCTCCACCCCCTGCGCTATGTCACGTTTGAGAGCAGGTGCGTAGAGGCCAGCGCGAATCCGTTTGCGGCTACCGAGAGCACGGCTGCAACAACTGCTCCCATTATCATGTCCGATGAAATGGTGTGGAAGCTTGCCCTCTGGTGCGATGGAAAGAGCTGCCCCACAGCGTAGAGGAGGCCGGCTATGGTGAAGAGTATCGCGCTAAGCAGCGGCCCTATGTGCATGAGTATGCCCTGCACGCCGGTGAGGGTGGAGATTATGTCCAGGGGGGTCCCCTGGGCCGATGCGCCCTTCATTAGCAGCACTGCAGCGGCGCATGCAAAAAGCGCCATCTTCACTTTTGGGTAGTCGTATTTTCCAAGGTCCATTCTTACCATCTTTTACTTAAGTATATGAACATATATTATGGTATAAATAGTTTAATATACCTTGCTGCGCAGGGCTCTGCGGCGCGCTTGATGCGCGCGCAATGTACACGAAGTTGTAGCCGGCTAAAACCTAGTATATATTTATATACGTTGATGCCGCAGTTATAATGGGTGTAACGCTATGCCTAAGACGGAAAAAGATAATGATGAGATTTGGCTCGTCAGGAAGATACTGAGCAAGCCCAATTATGCTGTCCTTAAGCTTCTGATGGTTAAGTCTCCAAGGACGACAAGGGAGCTCTATACCGTGCTTGGCAAGAAGTTCACCAGGAAGACCCTCATAATAACGCTAAGGAACCTCTCGATGAGCATGAACGTGCTTCAGCCTACCCACATAAGGACCGAGAGGGGATATGACCTGGGATACAACATAAACCCAAAGCTCAAGGACGTCGTCAAGTCTGTTGAGAAGTTCGAGCGGGTAGTGGAGAACATAACAGCGGCTAAGTAAACTTTTTTGGTAGAAGCATGGTCACCAAGGCGCTTCATGAAGGAAACAGGGAGGTATTTAGGTATTTTAACAGGGAGATAGCGCAGGCCCGTTCGCGCGTTGAGAACCTTGTCGGGCTTTCAAAGTTAGAGAAGGATCCTGAGCTGAGCAGCAACTACAAGGCCAGGGCAGAAGTTGAGAGGAAGAGGAACGCGAAATGGGCTGCATGGCAGGCCCTGCAGTTTACAGACCCGGTGTACAGGGAGATAGCGTGCAGCAGGGCGATAGAGCTGCTTAAAGCCGCGTATCGCAGCAGGTCAGATATTGGTTTTAAGATCCGCCACCCATTCATATCTAGTCGCCTTGCGACGCTCAGGGAGGAGATGAGGATGTGCATTGGGGAGCTTAGAAGGCCCCAGTAAACAGGGTCTGCTGGCGCTTGCGTGCGCGCGTCTTGAAGGGCAATGGCAAACTATTTATTCCTAATCCGGCAATCCTAATTCGTGATGCAATGATACTTAACAAGCCCTATGTAATATCAGCCATAGAGAAGACCACAAAGGATGTAATCACGTTCACCTTCAAGGCCCAGGACGGAACGAGCATAGACTTCTCGCCTGGCATGTTCGCGATGCTGACATATGTCGATGCTGCCAGCGGGCAGAAGATAAGCAGGGCCTTCTCAATAGCAAACTGCCCTCCGTCAGGCGAGCTGCAGTTCTTCATATCGATGATAGGGGGACAGCTCACATCGAAGCTCGCCCAGGCCAAGGTGGGGGACGTTTACCTGGTCTCGGCGCCTTACGGCCAGTTCAAGCTGGAGGCAAACTTTGGCAACAAGCTCCTGTTCCTTGCAGGAGGCACCGGGCTTGCGCCTTTCTTCTCAATGCTCAAGTACATAATAGGGAAGGGATCAAGACCCGACATAGTGCTCATCTACAGCGTGAAGTACCCGTATGACATCATAGAGAGGCAGGAGCTTGCAGGCATGGTGGAGCAGCTTGGGGGGAGGCTGGCAATAACCGTCACAAGGCACGAAGAGGGAGACGGATGGAGCGGGGAGAAGGGGCATGTGGATGCGGCCATGATAGGCAGGCTTGCACCTGACGCCAAGGAGAGGGTTAGCTACACCTGCGGCCCTCCGGAGTTCGTGAAGGCGCTCAAGTCTGCGCTTGTAAGCCTTGGGGTAAACGAGAAGGAGATAAAGGCCGAGATGTGGGGCTAGAATCATTTTACGTTTTTGGCCTTAAAGCATCCTGGAGACCTTTTGCGAAAGGCGCCCATCGTACAGCCTTAGATATTTCCTGACCTTCTTTGGATCGACAGATCTCTTCAATCTCTCTAGGGCATCTGCCCTTAAATAATGCCTGAAATAGACAAAATCTATTAGCGTCTTCTCGGCGTCAGAGACGGGTATCCATAAATCCCCGTATCTCAAGAGCTCAAAACCGAAGAAATGCTTTGCATCTATCCTATGGACCACATAGTTGCGGTCGACGAACTTCCTTGTCCCTGTCCTTGTTTTCTTTGGAGTTATTATGACCGGATTTGAGCCCTGCTCCCAGAGGCCTCTTATCGTAAGCGCATCCTCAAGGCCGTAGTAGAATGGGGCAAAAGCAAAGCCAGCTACGCGCACATCATCGCTGAAGGTGTAGATCCCCCTTGTTATCCTCCGTATCTCGTTCTTTGCCGACATATTGTGCAGCATGATGTATGCATATTCCTTCTTTGCTCCGTACGATGCGAGCATGACCTTTATGTCCCTTATG
>VFSW01007230.1_pt1 | contig 16157 bp, 15 predicted proteins | sample 5358111 | NCBI WGS metagenome assembly VFSW01 (sample SAMN11554181, study PRJNA540505) | mine drainage metagenome | isolation source: sediment from site ElyBrook_90M | place: USA: Ely Copper Mine, Vershire, VT | collected 2017 | reverse complement strand
GATTAACACAGTTCTAATCATAAAGAATCAAACCCAATCCGCGTTATCAGCGTTCCGTTATTATACAACATTCCTGCCCGAACTGCGTTGGCAGGCGGGCAACATTCACTCCCGAGAGCTATCGGGAGTGTGCAATTTTCGTCATTGCAAGGACGAAGGACGAAGCCCGTCCGACCGGAGCATCCGGGCGGGCAACCTCAAGGTTGTATATTCAGAGATTGCTTCTTCATCCGCCTGCGCCGGATTCATCGCAATGACGTTCAGTGTGCAACTCAAAGTAGGAAATCATGCCCCCCCCTTCGGGGGAGGGGTAAATTTTATCATAAATTGATGAGTATTAAAGTGCAAACCTATATAGCCTCTGTTCATTCACCAAATTTTTGGAGTGATTTTTTCGACCAATAGTGTAGTTATTTCAAAATTACGACAGGCGTAATATAAAAATCCATGATTAATTTACGGACAGACGAAACAAAAATCAGTACTTTTACCCGTCATTATACCTGATAACTAATGTCGTTCTGGCTGGTAAAATCGGAGCCCTCTGTTTACTCGTGGCAGCAGCTTTTAAAGGATAAGCGCACCTGCTGGGACGGGGTAAGGAACTATGCGGCCCGCCTTCACCTGAAAGAGATGAAGCAGGGCGATAAGGTTTTTTTCTATCACAGCAACACCAACCTGCATATTGCGGGCATTGCACGGGTTGAAAAAGAAGCCTACCCCGACCCTAAGGATAAGGAGTGGGTGGCGGTGGATCTTGTCCCCTTCAAATCATTAAAAAAACCTGTAACCCTCGAAATGATAAAGGCCGAAAAGAAATTAAAGAATATGGCGCTGGTCCGCATAGGCAGGCTCTCGGTTTCGCCGGTAAGCCATGATGAATTTGAAGTGATAAACAAATTATCGGGTAAATAAACGCAGACAATCAGAAAAACAGCAAGAAAATTACTGAAGTATATGCCCATTCCCTTGATGGTAATAAATCTGATGGCGGGAACATCGGTACGCCCGCATTGGTTTTAGTCTAAGAGTATTTTCTATCTTTACCTCCTTTTTCAAATTAAGGCCGGAATCCATAGACATGAAACAGAGGAATACGTTATATACCAAAATACTATTGGCAATTTGCTTTTGGTTGTCAGCAAACGGCATTTTGGCCCAAACCGGAACCATAAGGGGTTTTGTTTATCTTAATAAAACAGGCGAGCCGGCGCTCTTTACCACTGTATATCTGAAAGGAACCACTTATGGCGCCGTAACCGATGTAAACGGATATTATGCCATTACCCACCTGCCGCCGGCCAACTATACGGTTATGATAACAAGCCTGGGCTACGACACCGTAAGCGAAAATGTTACCCTTACAAAAGGGCAGATATTAACCAAGAAACTCTATTTGCAGGAATCGAAGGTTAACCTTGCCGAGGTGCGCATTTCGGCACAGCAGCAGGCGCGCCAGACCGAAACACAGGTATCTACCTATGTTATTACTCCTAAAGACATGGAGCAGATACCCACCATTGGCGGGCAGCCGGAGATAGCCCAATATATGCAGATACTGCCCGGAGTGGTTTCCACGGGCGACCAGGGCGGACAGATTTACATAGAGGGCGGGCAGCCGGTACAAAATAAAGTGCTGCTCGACGGCATGACCATTTATGATCCTTTCCACTCCATAGGCCTGTTTTCGGTATTCGACGGCGACATTATAAGCGATGCCACCGTATATGCCGGCGGTTTTAATGCCGAATTCGGCGACAGGATATCGGCCATAATGGACATACATACCCGCGACGGCGACAAAAAAAAGGTAACGGGAGAAGTGGATGCCAGCCCCTTCGGAGCCCACGCTCTGGTGGAAGGCCCCCTTGCCAAAAATGTGGACGACAACCCGAATAAGGCATCGGCCTCGTTCATCATTTCAGCAAAAAATTCATATTTGAGCCAAACCTCCAAGGCTATTTATCCCTGGATAGATTCAGGAAACGGCATACCGTTCAATTATGCCGACTATTACGGCAAGGTATCCATAAACACGCCCAATGGCAGTAAAATAAACGTATTCGGTTTTAACTATACCGACAATGTGAATTACCCGAATTTTTATACCGGCGGCTGGACACAGGCAGGCGTAGGTGCAAATTTTATTTTAATACCCTCATCAACCACCTCGCTGATGGAAGGCAATATTGACTATTCCAATTACAAGGTGAACCAGCAGGGAGGCGATACAAGCACCATTGGCACCTTCAGCATGGGCTTAAAGTTTACCCAGTTCATGGGCAATACCGATCTTATGTACGGGTTTGAAATGTCGAGCACCACCACCAATTACGATTTTACCAATTCCGAAAACCTGTACATAAAGGAAAACTACAACTCGCAGGAAATAAACGGTTATGTTAAGATGAAATATACCAGCGACAACAAAAAACTGATATTGGAACCCGGGTTCCGGCTACAGTATTACGGCTCGCTCACTCAATTTTCGCCCGAACCGCGTTTTGATATGAAATATAACTTCACCTCCAAATTCAGGTTTAAAGCGGCAGCCGGCCTATACTCGCAAAACCTGATTGCCGCCATTGACGAACAGCAGGTAGTGGATTTGTTTTATGCCCAGCTTACCTGTCCGCCCACCTCCGAAACGCCCGGCACCTTTACCACGCAGAACGGGGCTGCCTTTACGGTGAACAACCCCTTGCAGCGCGCCTATCACCTTACGGGAGGTTTTGAATTCGATCCTTCACAATATATTCAGATGAACGTAGAAGCCTATTACAAAGACTTTCTTCAAACCACCACTCTTAATTATAACCAGATTTACAACAACGGCACTCCGGGTGTGCCGGATACCCTGTCGAAACCCTTTCTTATACAATCGGGCAAGGCTTACGGGGCAGACATAAGCATTAAGTACGATTATAAAAGGCTTATGGTGTACACGGTCTATTCGCTTGGCTATGTTAACTACTGGACAGGCACTTATTCCTTTCCGCCTCCGTTCGACAGGCGGAACAACCTGAATGTGGTGGTATCCTATAAGGCAGGCAAGGACCTTAGCTGGATGTTCGACATACGGTATAACTACGGTTCCGGTTTCCCTTTTACGCCTACACAGGGTTACTATCCTATGGTACCGTTTAACAACATAAACACCAATTACACCACTTCCAACGGCAATCTGGGCATTATATACGGTAACTTCGACAGCCAGAGGCTGCCCGACTACTCGCGGCTTGATGTTGGCATCGACAAGAAATACCAGATGTCGCAAACCGTAGGGCTGCATTTCAATTTAAGCGTGATAAACGTACTGGACAGGCCAAACATTTTTTACGTTAACCGGATTTACGATACCAGGGTAAACCAGCTCCCCATTATGCCTTCGCTAAGCATAGGTATGACCTTCTGAAATGGGCAAATTCATTGCATATAACTACCTCATACTTTTACTCCGGTACCTGATTATTGCAGGCTCCTTCTTCCTTATCTTCTATACCATCAGGCCCCGAAGGTTTTTAAAACTGCGCCTGCAAAACAAGTTCCCTGAAAACAAAGATTACTACCGCGAGATAGCCTATTCCCTGCTCTCTTTTGTTTTTTTTGCATTAGTTGTGCTTATCGTGTTCCGCACGCCGGTTAAGAAACATACCCTGATATACGACCATATTTCCCGTTATGGCTGGATATACTTTGGGGCAAGCATCGTTTTTGCAATCATCATCCACGACATCTATTTTTATTTTACCCACAGGCTTATGCACCATCCCGCCATATTCAAAGCCTTCCATCTGGTTCATCACAAATCCACCAATCCTTCGCCATGGGCTGCCTTTGCCTTTCACCCGCTGGAGGCTGTTGTGGAAGCGGGTATACTGCCAGTGCTTGTTTTTGTTATGCCTGTAAACAGGTATGCCATCCTCATTTTCTTCCTGATAAGCACCGTTATAAATGTATATGGGCATCTGGGCTACGAAATATATCCGGCATGGCTCATCAGGAGCAAGGCAGGCAAATGGCTCAATACCTCGGTAAGCCACAATATGCACCACAAATATTTTAAAGGTAACTATGGTTTTTACACCCGTATATGGGATGAACTTTTTGGCACCATGAACCCTGACTACCACCAAGCGGTAGATGAACTGTTTGCAGGAAAGAACAATGCCCTTGAACTGCCCTGATGCCGGATGCGCGGGGGACAGTATCTTGTAATTGCAACTTAAATTAAACCGTCCATGCTCGACTTCAGGTTAAAAGTGTTTTTAAGTGCGGCAACTCATCTTAGCTTTACCAAGGCTTCCGGAGAGTTGTACATAACCCAGCCCGCCGTAACCAAACACATTCAGGAACTGGAGTCGGAACTTGAGGTAAAACTTTTTGAGCGGAGGGGTAACAAAATTGCCCTTACCCAGGCGGGAGCCATATTGCTGTTTTATGCAAAGGAGATTAAATCCATACATAACACCCTTAATTTTGAGCTTAGCCAGCTGAAAGGAGACAGCAAAGGCACTTTAAAGATTGGGGCAAGCACTACCATAGCCCAGTATGTAATACCCTCTGCACTGGCTGAATTCAACCGCAGATACCCGCATATTAACCTGACCGTGATAAATGGGAATACAGATTACATAGGCGAGAGGCTGTTAAAAAATGAAATTGACATAGGCATTGTGGAAGGCAAACCAAGCAACGGCGATATAAAATACAGTGCCTTCCTGCCCGATGAACTGCTGCTGTTTACATCGGGTGAAAACAAAAAATACCCGAAAACAATTAAAATATCCGGTCTTAAAACCCTGCCACTGGTTTTGAGGGAGAAAGGATCGGGAACACTCGAAATTATTGACGATGTGCTAAGGGCACATCGCATTAATATCGCCGACCTTAATGTAAAGCTATATCTGGCAAGCACCGAAGGCATTAAGGCTTATGTAAAGGCAAGCGTGGCAACAGGGATAGTATCACGTTACGCCATTGAGCCGGAACTTTCAGCAGGTACATTCAGGCAGGTAAGCATTGAGGATATTCATTTTTACAGGCAATTTTATTTTATCAGGTCCAAGGGCCCCGAACCGCAAAGACTCACCAAACTATTCCTGAACTTTTTATCAAACTATTTTAAGTTAAGTGGCAGGTAAGTCCACAGTAAGGGTCTGAAAAATAATACAATTCATTATTGTGTTCCTTCCACAGCTAATTCAGTGCCAGAACTGTACCCGACCTTGCATGAATCAGTTCATCCAGTTTCATGGCGTTGCCCACCACTACCCTTGTTACTCCGTTATGCAGCGCTTCAAACGACTTATCGAGCTTAGGAATCATACCTTTGGAAATTACTCCGCTTCCTTTAAGCGCCGAATAGGTTTCGGGGGCAATGCTTCGGATAACAGAACTGTTATCGCCTGGATTTTGAAGCACCCCGTCTTTCTCAAAGCAATAAATTAGGGTAACCATATATGTTCTGCATAAAGCCTGCGCCAGCGCCGAAGCAATGGTATCGGCGTTGGTGTTGAGCAGGCTGCCCGAACTGTCGGCTGTAATAGGCGCCACAACCGGACAAATATCTTTTTCAAGCATCCGCGTCCACTGTTCGGCCGGTATCTCCGATGCCGTAATATCGCCCACATAGCCATAGTCCACAGCTGTACCGGTCCTTTTCCTTGCGGGAATCAAATTCAGGTCTGCCCCGCATATACCGAGTGTTTTGTTCCCGAACCTGTTCATTTTGCCCACAATGGTTTTGTTTACATAGCCCGCATATACCATGGTAACAATTTTAAGGGTATCCTTATCGGTTATTCTTTTCCCTTCCACCATCCTGGCTTCAATTCCGAGGCGCGCCGATATTTCGGTAGCTATTTTGCCTCCGCCGTGAACCAGAATTTTGGGAAATGGTACGCGGCTGAACTTTTCCAGAAAGCTGTCAAGCGAATGTTCATCGTCAATTACATTGCCTCCTACTTTTATTACAAACAGTTGCTTCACAGAGGTTTGGCTTCAAGCATTTTTTTCATAACTATGGCTGCGGAATACAGCCTGTTTTCAGCCTGCAGGTGGATGAGGCTGCGCGGGCCGTCGAGCAATTCATCGGGCAGCTCCACGTTGCGGCGCACGGGCAGGCAGTGCATTATTAATCCGTTGTTGGTTACCTGCATCTTCTTTTCGTCGAGCAGCCAGTTCTCCTTAACGGCAGGGGTTTGTCCGTAGGGTTCGTAAGCCGACCAGTTTTTTACATAAACAAAATCGGCATCCTGCAATGCCTTCTGCTGACTGTGCTCTATTACTGCACCCGAGATAAACTGCGGAGCAAGTCCGTAGCCCTCCGGATGAGTTATGGTCAGGTTCATACCCAGCGCCTGCATCCATTGGGCGAAGGAATTGCTTACCGCCTGCGGCAGCGTTTTTACATGGGGGGCCCAGGTGAGCACAATTTTCGGATTCTTGTTTCTTCTCCTTTCAAAAATGGTAATGCAGTCTGCCAGGCTTTGCAGCGGATGCATGGTGGCCGACTCCAGGCTTATCACCGGAACGGTGGAGTACTTGATAAGCTGGCTAATCACATGCTCGCTGTAATCAGCTTCTCTGTCGGTAAGGCTTGGGAAGCAGCGTATGCCTATCATGTCGAAATAGGAGCTTAGAACCATGGCGGCGTCTTTAATGTGTTCGGTTTTATTGCCGTCCATCACTGCGCCGTCGTTCCATTCCAGCGCCCAGCCTTCTTTATCCATATTCATTACCATCACATTCATGCCGAGCAGCTGCGCTGCTTTTTGCGAACTTAGCCGCGTGCGTAAACTCGGATTAAGAAACAGCAGGCCAATGGTTTTGTTTTTCCCCAAATGGCTGAATGACAATGGATTGTTTTTGAAGACAATAGCCTCCTTAACAAGTTCTTCTACATTTTTGACATCCTTTGCCGAGGTAAAATTGTTCATGCCGGGGAAACTTTTGAATGTGTTTTCAGTACCTTCTCAAAGCCGTTCAGAAAAAAATCGGCCTCGCTTTTTGTGATGTTCAGCGGGGGCAAAAGCCTTATGGTGTTCTTGTTGGCAGCCGATCCGGTGAATATATGATGCTTATGCACAAGTTCATTCCTTATCTGTGCTGAATTAATGTGCAGCTCCACGCCAAGCATCAGTCCGGTTCCGCGGATTTCTTTCACCGCATCCATTCCTTTCAGGTTTTCGGTCAGGTACGCGCCAAGTTTGGTTGCATTGTCCATCAGATTCTCTTCTTTTATAACGTCGAGCACGGCTATTCCGGCTGCGCAGGCGAGGTAGTTTCCTCCGAAGGTGGTGCCTAACATGCCATGTTTTGCTTTGAATAATGGGTTGATAAGAACGCCTGCAATAGGGAACCCATTGCCCATGCCTTTGGCTGTTGTTATTATATCGGGCTGTATGGAAGCTAATTGGTGCGCAAAGAACTTCCCCGTTCTGCCATAGCCCGACTGCACTTCATCCAAAATAAGATAAGCCCCGGCGGCGGTGCACTCCTGCCTGATAAGTTTTAAAAAATCAGCTGCAGGAGACTCTATTCCCGCCACGCCCTGAATGCCTTCTATGATCACGGCGCAGGTATCCCTGCCTATTGCCCGCCTGAACTCCTGTTCATTGTTGAGAGGCACAAAAACTATTTCGTGCACTGTATTTACCGGCGCCTGAATGGTCTTATCGTCTGTTGCCGCGACGGCAAGGGAGGTGCGCCCGTGAAAACTCTTTCCAAATGCTATTATTTTCTTTCTGCCATTATGGAATGACGCAAGTTTCAGGGCATTTTCATTGGCTTCGGCGCCGGAATTGCACAAAAACAGGTTGTAATCGGGATACCCGCTTATTTCGCCTAACTTTTGGGCAAGTTCTTCTTGCTGCCTAATCTTTACCGAGTTGGAATAAAAGGCAATCTTTTCAAGCTGTTCCTCCAGCATTTGCAAGTAATGCGGATGGCTATGGCCGATGGAAATAACCGCATGGCCTCCGTAAAAATCCAGATATTTTTCGCCCGCCTTATCCCACAGCCAGCTTCCTTTTGCTTTTACCGGTTCTATGCTAAACAGCGGGTATACGTCGAACAGGTTCATAATATTGCTATAAGCTAATTGAGTATATGCTATTAGCGGCCTGAATTATTGAAACAAAAACGGGAGTAAAAATGACGGGTGCAAATTTCGCAAAGTTTTATTTACACCGGTAAAAAAATTGGAGGTGGTACAGTACCGTGTTACGGGGTAATCTATTAATTATATCCAGCGGAGCACCCAGTCCGGGAAAATGCCAAGCAAGAGGGTGAGCAGAGTGGTGATAAAAAGCACTATCTGGTGCAGCGAGCCGATGGAGGCCGGTATATCTGATTTCTCCGGTTTAAAGTACATGGATATGATCACCCTGAAATAATAATATACGCCAATCAGTGCGGCAACGACTGCAATAACTACCAGCGAGGCATTGTGGCTGTTAAGGGCTGTAAGGAATATGTAATATTTTCCGAAAAAGCCTGCAGTGGGCGGAATGCCGGCAAGCGACAGCATGGCAACCGTTGTTACCAGTGCCAGAAAAGGATTGTTTTTCGCCATGCCTTCGAAAGCCCCGAAGTCGTTGCGGCCGGTGTTGCGCTCAACAATATAAAGCACCGTAAAAGCTGTTATGGTGGCAATGGAGTACGTAAGGGTATAGTAAAGTATGGCCTGGGCCGAAGTGCCGTTCGTTGAAACCGAAACAATGGCTATGGCAATATAGCCTGCATGTGCTATGCTCGAATAGGCGAGCATACGCTTAACGCTGAACTGGCGGAGGGCGCTTAAATTGCCTGCAAACATGGTGAGCACAGCAAACCACCAGAGCACGGTTGTCCACTGGCCTGAAACGCCCGCGAAAGAGGTGGAAAAGAGTCTGAAAAATGCTCCGAAAGCGGCTGTTTTAACTACGGTAGCCATAAAAGCTGTAACCGTTGTCGGGGCTCCGTCATATACATCGGGTGCCCAAAAGTGAAAGGGAGCCAGCGAACTCTTAAAGGCCAAGCCCGTAAGCATAAGCAATACTCCTACCGTAACCAGGCCCGACGAGGGGTTCGATGCCACAAATTGCTCTATCGTCCCTAAATCGAAAGAGCCTGTAGCTCCATATATCAAAGTGATGCCGAAAAGCAAAAAGCCTGATGCAAAGGAGCCCATTAAAAAGTACTTAAACCCTGCCTCGTTGGAGAGAACGCTTGCCTTATCGCTTGCCGCAAGCACATATACCGATACCGACAGTATCTCTATTCCGAGGAACAACATAACCAAATTGGAATAGGAAACCATTACCACCGCACCGGCAAGGGCAAAAAGTATGAGGGCAAAATGATCGGTTACACTTGTTTCCTGTAAAAAATAATTGCGCGCCATCATAAACCACAGGAAGCAGATGAGAATGAGCGAGCAAGAAAATACCACGGCGTATTTGTCGAATATCATCATGTTGAAAATGGACTGCGGGTGATCGCAATATTCGAATGAAGTGGCTACGAAAGCCCCGGCAAGTCCAAGCAGTATAAGCGGGAAAAGGGCTTTGCGGAAACGGAATATTTCGGCGAAGAGGGTAATTATGCCCAGTGCTGAAAGTATGATTAAAGTGTTCATTCGTCCGTGGTCGAAAAATCGTTGATGGTCGGTTTATATCTGCAAATTCATAGTTATCAGTATCCGCTTAAAAGTTTCACCACCGCCGGTTCGCTTATATTTAAAAATACCTGCGGGAAAATACCGATAAACAGAACCATGAGTACCAATGGTATGAGTACCGCTTTTTCGGTAAGGGTAAGATCGGTAAAGTGATCGGTTGCCTGCGATGTTTCTCCAAGTGCGGTACGCTGGTAAGCCCTGAACATATATACCGCGCCGAGAATAATGGTAAGGCCGCCGAGCGCCGCCATGTAAGGGCTGAAGTGGAACACTCCGTTGATGAGTAAAAACTCGCCTACAAAGCCGTCGGTAAGGGGCAGCGCCACTGCGCCAAGCATGATTATGAGAAAGGCGGTGGCTAACATGGGAGCCTTGCTCCGTATTCCACCGAGCAGCGGTATTTCCCTTGTTTTGGTACGGTTTTGTATTATGTCTGCAACAAAGAACAACCCGCAAACATTTACGCCGTGGCTAAGCATTTGTACAATGCCTCCCTGAAGCCCCTGTATGTTGAAAGCGAATATTCCTGCGGCAATTAATCCTACGTGAGCAATAGAGGAATAAGCAAGAAGCCGCTTCATATCGGAGCGGGTGATTGCTATAACCGATGCATACACCACTCCCGCTATAGCAAACCACATTACATAAACCGAATACTCGTGAACAGCCTCGGGCAGCATGGGCAGCAGCCAGCGTATGGCTCCGTAAATACCCATTTTAAGCATTATGCCCGATAGCAGCATGCTTCCCTGTGCAGGAGCGGTGGTATATGTGTCGGGCTGCCAGGTATGCAGCGGAAAGATGGGCATTTTAATGCCAAAAGCAAGAATGAAAAAGAGGAACAGTATGCCCTGCATCCGGCTGTCGAGCGACCTGCCTGCATGGTACAAGTCGTTAATATCAAAGGTATGATTGGGGGTATGCAGGTACAGGATGATGAGCGCTACAAGCATGAACAAACTGCCTGTAAGGGTATATATAAAGAACTTGATGGTTATGTTCACCCTGTTCACTCCGCCCCAGAGCAGGCAAATGAAGTAGATGGGAATAAGGGCGAGTTCCCAGAAAATATAAAACAGAAAGCCGTCGAGAGAGACAAATACGCCTGTAAGTGCCATTTCCATAAATAATATGAGGGCGTAAAAAACAGGGGTGTGGTTATCTTCATTTCGTGCCGATAATATAATCAACGGCGTTAGGAAGGTGGTAAGCAATACCATGAGTATTGAAATACCGTCAATGCCTACTTTAAAATGGATGCCGAGCGAGGGTATCCAGTTGTAATCAATCAGGTACTGATAATCGGCCGAAACGGGAAAGCTTATGAATACGGCAAGGGTAACGGCAAAGGAAATGAACGAGGCCGCAAAGGCAAAAATTTTGGCAAATCTCGCGGGAACCGAAAGGATCAGCAGTGAACTAAATAATGGGATTAATATCAGCAGAAGGGTTATCATTGTTTTAACTATGTACTATATGTGCTGTTAATTTTTGTGTTTGTCCTGCAAGCCTGTATCTATTTTCATCTTTTAAACCTTTATTGTTTATTTATTCTTTACGTTGTTCATTAATCATTTACATTAAGTTACTTACCTCATTTTAAAGAATAGCATGAGCACAATGCCTATTACCATGGCAAAGAGATAAAAATCAACGTTGCCGGTCTGGAGCAGGCGCAATTTTCCGCCAACCCATTGTATCAGCTTGCCGGCGGCGCCCACCATTCCGTCAATAATTTTCAGGTCGAACACGCGCTCCAAAAATTCCGAGATTCTGTCGAGCGGCTTTGTAATCAGGATGTCGTATATTTCGTCAACATAATATTTGTGGTAGATGATGGTCGGTATCCTTGCCATTTTCAGTCCTTCGGCTACGGGCAGGTCCTTATGTACCACATACTTATTACGCGCATATACAATAGAGGCAATAACCACTACAACCGTAATGGCCATAAGCATTAGTTCGGATATGGAACCTGAAGGCATTTCGAGCAGATTGTGCTGTGCGTATGCAAATACGGGGTTCAGGAAACCGGCTATAAGCGATTTTCCGCCCAGTGATTCCGGAATACCAATAAAGCCGCCGATGGTGGACAGCACCGCAAGTATGATAAGCGGAATGGTCATTACTTTTGGCGATTCATGCGCATGCAGGTCGGGCTTACCCCTGTATTCGCCATGAAACACAAGGAAATAGAGGCGGAACATATAGAAGGCAGTCATGCTTGAGCCTATCAGCCCGAGCAGCCAGAAGAATTTGTTGTAATTGTATGCCGCCGACAGTATTTCGTCTTTCGAAAAGAACCCGGCGAATGGCGGGATGCCTGCAATGGCGAGTGAGGCCAGAAGAAAGGTGATGGCGGTTACAGGCATTTTCTTTCTCAAGCCGCCCATGTTGCGTATATCCTGTTCGCCGCTCAACCCGTGTATTACGCTTCCGGCGCCCAAAAAGAGCAGGGCTTTAAAAAAGGCATGCGTAAGCACATGAAATACGGATGATGAAAAAGCCCCAACACCCAAACCTAAAAACATATAGCCCAGCTGACTGACGGTTGAGTAAGCAAGCACTTTCTTAATGTCGTTCTGGGCCAGGGCTATGGAAGCTGCAAACAAGGCGGTAACCACCCCTGTCAGGGCAACCACGAACATAGTGATGGGTGCAAGGGAGTATAGGATGCTTGAGCGTGCAATCATGTAAATACCGGCGGTAACCATGGTAGCAGCGTGTATCAGCGCCGATACAGGAGTAGGACCGGCCATGGCATCGGGCAGCCAGGTATATAAAGGTATCTGGGCGCTCTTGCCAATTGCGCCTATAAACAGCAGCAGGGTGATAATGGTAACCACAGAGTTGCCTGTAAATGAAGTTTCGGGGTAATACCCCTGCTGGGCCTGACTGAAAACCGCAGTGTAATTGGTGCTGCCAAAGGTCATAAATATCAAAATCATGCCCAAAAGGAATCCCAGATCGCCTATGCGGTTTACGATAAAGGCTTTTTTTGCTGCGTTGTTATAGGCGTTGTTTTTGAACCAGAAGCCTATGAGCAGGTAGGAGCAAAGCCCTACGCCTTCCCAGCCTACGAACATGAGCAGGTAGCTGGAACCCATGACCAGCAGGAGCATGAAAAAAATAAAGAGGTTGAGGTAGGCAAAAAAGATGTTGCTGTTTTCATCATCGTGCATGTAACCGATGGAGTAAATGTGTATAAGGAAGCCTACACCGGTTATGATAAGCAGGAAGAGGGATGATAGCGGATCGAGCATAAATGAAAAAGAAACCGACAGATTACCGGCGCTGAACCAGTCAAGGAACGGCACTACCACCGATTTTCCGGAGATGCTTAGGAATATGTTCAATGAAAATATGAATGAGACCAGAACAGTAACCGAAGCAAGTATGCCTGCAGCTTTTTTGGGAAGCCTCTTGTTCAATAAGCCGAGTATAAGGAATCCAATTAGCGGACAAAGGGGGATTAATGGAGCGAATTGCGTCATACAGTCATCAGCTATTTAACCGTTTTGTTCATCACTATATTCTATCCCCTTAACCGGTTTAACACATCAATATCGGTACTTCTGGTATTGCGATACATAACAACAAGTATGGATAAGCCTACGGCTACCTCGGCTGCCGCCACTGCCATGGTAAAGAATACGAACACCTGTCCTCCCGAGTCGTTGTGATATACAGAGAAGGCAACCGTAAGAAGGTTTACTGCCGTGAGCATAATTTCTATGCACATGAATATGATAATGGCATTGCGCCTGAACAGCACACCCATTACACCGATACAGAAAATCACGGCGGAGAGGATTATATACCAGTTGAGCGGAACACCTTTTATAATAGCATCCATAATCTTATTTTATATCCTTTTTGCTTAACATCACTGCCCCAACCATGGCTGCTAAAAACAGCACAGCCGATACTTCAAAGGGTAACAAAAATTGGGTGAAAAGCACTTTCCCAAGCTGCTGAATGGTGCCTATGCCGGAGTGCAGCGACTGCACCTCCATGCTGTCCGCTACCTTCAGGGAGCTTACCATCACCAGAAAGAGCAGGCCGCCTGTAACCACCGCCCCGAATTTCATCCACAGGGCTTTGTGCGGCTCTGTTTCCTTATTCAGGTTCAGAAGCATAATAACAAAAAGGAAAAGCACCATGATGGCTCCTGCGTACACAATGATGTTGACTATGGCTATGAATTGTGCGTTGAGCAATACAAATTCGCCGGCTACGGAGAAAAAAGCGAGAACAAGATAGAGCACGCTGTGCACCGGGTTTTTTTCGAATACTACCATGAGTGCAGAGAGTACTGCGAATACCCCGAGGATAATAAACAGATACTTCTGCATCATGCCTTCAGCGCTTTAGTATATAATGTGTTGTGGGCATATACGGGGTTCTTCTTGAATTCGAGAACCGCCTGGGTCTGCCGTTTCGATACGTCAATTCTTTTATCTTTTTCCATAGGCTCAACAAGCAGGTCTTTTCCGTATATAAATCCGCTTCTTTTATAGCCTGTATAGACTATTCGGTCGGTAAGAAAGATGGCTTCTTTCGGGCAGGCTTCCTCGCAAAGTCCGCAAAAGATGCAGCGCAGCATGTTTATTTCGTACACGGAGGCATATTTTTCTTCGCGGTACAAATGCTCTTCGCCGGGCTTGCGTTCCGCTGCCGTCATGGTAATGGCTTCGGCAGGGCAGGCCAGAGCGCACAAGCCGCATGCGGTGCATCTTTCGGCTCCTATTTCGTCACGTTTCAATACGTGGTATCCGCGGTAAACAGGACTGAAGGGGCGCAGCTGTTCAGGATAACATACCGTTACTTTCTTTTTGAAAAAATGGTGAAGGGTGATTCTTAAGCCACCCACAATGGCAGGCAGGTAAAGACGTTCCATGAAGGTCATCTTTTTATTTACTGCTACTTTAGCCCGTGTGGTCAGCGCCTGCATACTACTCTTTATATTTTATTAAACCACCACATTAACGTTCCTGTAAGCCCTATATTAAAGAGCGACAAAGGTATTAAAACTTTCCACCCCAAATTCATCAATTGGTCGAACCGGAAGCGGGGTATGGTCCAGCGCACCCACATGAAAAAGAATATAAAGAAACAGATTTTACCGAAGAGGAATACTACTCCCAACAGGGCTTCGAGGTTGGGCTGCAATCCGAGCCTGTGAACCAGCGGCATATTGTAGCCTCCAAAATAAAGTGTGGAGATAATGGCAGAGGAAATGAACATATTGATGTATTCGGCGAAGAGGTAAAAGCCGAGTTTCATACTGCTGTATTCCGTGTGGTAGCCCCCTATCAGTTCAGAGTCGCTTTCGGGAAGATCGAAGGGGGTGCGGTTGGTTTCGGCAAAGGCGCAGATTAAAAAGATGAGAAAGCCCAGGGGCTGGTACAGTATGTTCCAATGCCAGCCTGCCTGCTGTGCGGCAATGTTATGGAGGCTTAGCGTGCCCGTGTGCATAACAAGGGCAATAATGGCAAGCCCCATGGCTATTTCGTAGCTAATCATCTGCGAAGATGCGCGCAGCGCACCCAGCAACGAGTATTTGTTGTTAGATGCCCAGCCTCCTATCATGATGCCGTATACGCCTATGGAGGTAACTGCCATGAGATATAGTATGCCAATATTGATGTCGGTTATCTGAAGCGGAAAGGTGTAAGCGCCTATGTGTAAACTTTTGCCCCAGGGGATCACAGCGCCTGTTATACAAGAGGTGAACATGGCTATACTCGGACCGAGTATAAACAGGTATTTGTTCGATACATTGGGTATTATTTCTTCTTTCATGAACATTTTTACCCCGTCGGCAAGCGGTTGCAGAATGCCAAACGGTCCTGCCCTGTTGGGTCCCAGCCTGTCCTGCATAAAACCTGCAACCTTGCGTTCGGCATAAGTGGAATACATTGCCATGAACAAAGAAATGGAGAATACTATTACAACAAGTATCAGCTTATATATTATGAAAACAGATATTCCCATGCGTTAATTAGGTGTTCGGTCTGTTTATACAGTTTATTATTGTGTTTTCTGGAACAAATACTTGGTCATAAAAATTCCGTCCTTACTATCGCCGCCGGGGCTTTCCGAATTGGCATATACGTTGGTAAGGCTCCAGCCCTGCGAGGTGAGTGAGTTTATCTCATCGAGCGTTGCCTGTACATTTCCTGAAATATTATCGAAGTTTATTCCAACCATGCTGTACAAATTTTTCATATCCTTTATATCTGTTTTCCCGTCGGGACCTACAATAACCATTCTTGAACGCCCCAGGCCGCCGGGTATTATTGATTCGATGGTGGTTACCTCCATATATTGAGTGTTGCCGCCGGTGCTTTTGAAGGACAACAGGGTTATCAAGCCGCCTGCTGCTATTATTAGAGCGGCTATAATTTTAGTTCTGCCAGTTACCTGTTTCATGTGTTGAAGGATGTAATATATTTAATAGTTTCCATTTTCTTCATCTATGCTTCTCTAA
>VFSW01007229.1_pt1 | contig 16157 bp, 12 predicted proteins | sample 5358111 | NCBI WGS metagenome assembly VFSW01 (sample SAMN11554181, study PRJNA540505) | mine drainage metagenome | isolation source: sediment from site ElyBrook_90M | place: USA: Ely Copper Mine, Vershire, VT | collected 2017 | reverse complement strand
ACGCCGATCTGGTGCATGGCGCAGCAGCTCCAGGCGCAGAACCGAACGTGGAAGCTCTACTATGCGTGTCAATCGCGCGCCGATATGGCCTTTCTCTCTGCCATCGAGAAATTCGGGCCCGACCGGGTACACCTCCATTTCGACAATGAAGCCGACGGCAAATTTCTCGATCTGGCGGCTGCAATCGGCGCCGGGTCGGCGGACGCCCACTTCTACTGCTGCGGCCCCAATCCGATGCTGAAAGCGTTCGAGGCGGCAGCCGCAAGCCGTCCGCGCCATTGCGTGCACGTTGAATACTTCACACCCAAGGACGAGGCCGCGGCGGGTACGCTGGGCGGCTTCTGGGTCGAACTTGCGCGCTCCGGCGAGGAATACTTTATCCCGGAAGGCAGGAAAATCCTCGAAGTGCTCTACGAAGCCGGTGTGGACGTCGATTATTCCTGCGAACTCGGCATCTGCGGGGAATGCGTAACGCGCGTGATCTCCGGCATCCCCGAACACCACGATTCGGTACTCAGCGAGGAAGAGCAGGCGTCGAACGAGAAGGTCATGATCTGCTGCGCCGGCTGCAAGAGCGAGCGCCTCGTTCTGGACATGTAGACGTAGCGTTGCTCATTGTCGGCACTGCGTTGCTCTTGGCGCACAATTACGCTAAGTCCGCGTCCGACCGGGCAAGGTTGGAGGAATGCAATGGCCGACCACGGTGAAGTCGAATACGCGACTGCCGACGGGATGGACTATCCCACGCACGAACAGACCTACCGCAGTTTCATCACGCTGGTGAAGGGTGTACTCGCCGCGGTCGTCGTCATTCTAATTCTGATGGCGATTTTCCTCGCCTGATCCGCACTGTCCTGCCGTGAGCTCGGCTTGTGCGTAGCTCGCAGCCTGTACCGTATCGTCGCAAAAGCCGACCGCACGCGTAGGCGGGTGTCGGAGGAATCATGAAGGTCGCGGTTGCTGCCGAGGTCGACGCGAACGAGCCGCGGGTCGCGGCCACGCCCGAAACCGTCAAGAAAATGATCGGTCTTGGCGCCGAGGTAGCCGTCGAACCGGGCGCCGGGCTGAAATCGGGAGTCCTGGACGCTGATTATTCCGCCGTCGGCGCTACCGTCACCAACGACGCAGTAGCCGGCGCTGACGTCGTGCTGAAGGTACGGCGGCCACAGGCTTCCGAACTGCCGCGCTTGAAGAAAGGCGCGATGGTCATCGCCATCATGGATCCGTATGGCCACGAGGAGGCGCTGCAAGCGATGGCCGGCGCCGGAATCACTGCCTTCGCGATGGAGTTGCTGCCGCGGATCACGCGTGCGCAGGTGATGGATGTGCTCTCAAGCCAGGCCAACCTTGCCGGCTACCGCGCCGTCATCGACGCCGCCGCCGAATACGGCCGGGCGCTGCCGATGATGATGACCGCGGCCGGCACCGTGCCGGCCACCAAGGTTTTCATCATGGGCGCGGGCGTCGCCGGTTTGCAGGCGATCGCCACCGCGCGGCGCCTTGGCGCTATTGTCACGGCGACCGACGTGCGCCCGGCGGCCAAGGAGCAGGTCGAAAGCCTTGGCGCCAAGTTCATCGCGGTTGAGGACGGGGAATTCAAAGCAGCCGAAACCGCCGGCGGCTACGCCAAGGAAATGTCGAAGGAATATCAGGCTAAGCAAGCCGCGCTGGTCGCCGATCACATCAAGAAGCAGGACATCGTTATCACCACCGCGCTGATTCCCGGCCGGCCGGCGCCGCGGCTGGTGTCGAAGGAGATGGTGGCGTCGATGCGGCCCGGTTCGGTCGTCGTCGATCTCGCGGTCGAGCGCGGCGGCAACGTCGAAGGCGTCAAGGCGGATGCGGTCGCCGAGACCGGCGGCGTCAAGATCATCGGCTACGCCAATGTGCCCGGCCGGCTGGCGGCGACGGCGTCGAGCCTCTACGCCAAGAACCTTTATGCGTTCCTCGAAGTCCTGATCGACAAGAAGACGAAGGCGCTGGCCATCAACTGGGACGACGACATTGTCAAAGCGACGGTATTGACCCGCGACGGTGCCATTGTTCATCCGAACTTCAAGCCAAAAACTGTTGCCTAGGCGCGCGCGGCGTAGCGAAAGAGGAGGCTCGGCATGGTGACTCTCTCGGTGCTCGCTCAGCTCGATATTCTATCGGCGGCGAGCGGAGGCGCGATGCATGCGGTGAGCGACGTTGTCGACCCGTTCGTGTTCCGCCTTTCGATCTTCGTGCTCGCGGTCTTCGTCGGCTATTACGTCGTGTGGTCGGTGACGCCGGCGCTGCACACGCCGCTGATGTCGGTAACGAACGCGATTTCATCGGTCATCGTCGTCGGGGCGCTGCTGGCGGTCGGCGTCGCGCTGGTTGCCGATGATGCCGGCCCGATCTGGGCGCGCGCGTTCGGCTTCGTCGCGCTCGCCTTCGCCTGCGTCAATATTTTCGGCGGCTTTCTGGTGACCCAGCGCATGCTCGCAATGTTTCAACGGAAACAGAAATAATCATGAGCGCCAACCTAGCCGCGCTGGCCTACCTCGTCGCCGGCGTCCTTTTCATTCTGGCGCTGCGCGGGCTGTCGCATCCCGATTCGAGCCGGCGCGGCAACCTGTTCGGCATGATCGGCATGCTGATCGCCGTTGCGACGACACTTGCCGCGCATCCGCCCGCCGGGCTTGGCGCCTGGGGACTGGTGGCGCTCGCAGTGGTGATCGGCGGCGGCACCGGCGCGGTCATTGCGCGGCGCGTGCCGATGACGTCGATGCCGGAACTCGTCGCCGCCTTCCACTCGCTGGTCGGCATGGCGGCGGTGCTGGTCGCCGCCGGCGCCCTTTACGCCCCCGCCGCTTTCGATATCGGCACCGAGCAGAACATTCACGGCCAGAGCCTGATCGAAATGTCGCTCGGCGTCGCCATCGGCGCCATCACCTTTACCGGCTCGGTAATTGCCTTCCTGAAACTCTCCGGCCGCATGAGCGGCAAGCCGATCACGTTGCCCGGCCGGCACGTTATCAACATCGTGCTGGCGATCGCCCTCGTCGCGCTCATCGTCTGGTTCTTCGAGGCACAGCTTTACGCCGCCTTCTGGCTGATCGTTGCGGTCTCGTTCCTGCTCGGTGTCCTGATCATCATCCCGATCGGCGGCGCCGATATGCCGGTCGTGATCTCGATGCTCAATTCCTACTCCGGCTGGGCGGCCGCCGGCATCGGCTTCACGCTGGGGAATTCAGCGCTGATCATCACCGGCGCGCTGGTCGGTTCCTCGGGCGCAATCCTGTCCTACATCATGTGCAAGGGCATGAACCGCTCGTTCATTTCCGTGATCCTCGGCGGCTTTGGCGGCGAGGTCGCCGGTCCCGCGGGCGGCGCCGAGCAGCGGCCGGTCAAGCTCGGTTCGGCGGAAGATGCTGCCTATCTTCTGAAAAATTCCTCGAAGGTCATCATCGTGCCCGGCTACGGCATGGCCGTGGCGCAGGCGCAACATGCGCTGCACGAGATGGCCGACAAGCTCAAAGCCGCGGGAGTCGAGGTCAAATATGCGATCCATCCCATCGCCGGCCGCATGCCCGGCCACATGAACGTGCTGCTGGCCGAAGCCAACGTGCCCTATGACGAGGTGTTCGAGCTCGAGGACATCAACTCGGAATTCGCGCAGGCCGACGTCGCCTATGTGATCGGCGCCAACGACGTCACCAATCCGGCCGCCGAAGACGATCCCAAATCGCCGATCTACGGCATGCCGGTATTGCAGGTGTGGAAGGCGGGCACCGTGATGTTCAACAAACGCTCGCTCGCCTCCGGCTATGCCGGCATCGACAACCCGTTGTTCTACCGGGACAACACCATGATGCTCCTTGGCGACGCCAAGAAAATGACGGAAGCAATCGCCAAGGCGATATAAGGCAAAGCGTCTTGCGGCAACCGCGCGCAAACTGATTTTATCCAGTCATGAGTGCGGACAAACCTCCAGAGGGGCGGACTTCGGTGCCCCGGATTTCACGTTGGACCTCGCGGAGGCCGGCGCGCGTTACATCCAATCGGTTGTTGTTCCGCCTCATCGGCATTCCCGCGCTCGCGTTTGCCGGAGTGCTGATCTGGCGCGGCTTGCAAGAACGCCTGACGCTGCCGGAATGCGATTCGTCGCGCGCCAAATCCACGCTGTCCGACGTGCTCAAGCAGCTCAAGGTCGAGCCGCTTCGCGACGAGCCAATCAAAACGGTTTCGAGCAACAAAGAGAAAGTCGAGTGCAACGTCGCGCTACCGCTGTCGGACGGCGGCACGCTCAACGTCGATTACAGTTTCTTCTGGCAGGGCAGCACGGCGCAAATGCGCTATTCGATATCGCGTCAGCCCGCGCAAAACGCTCCCACGCAGAAACCTCCCGCGCCGGGTGCCCCGGTCGCCGTGCCGCATTCGGAGTAGCGGAAATTTGCTTTGAGACAGCTCTCGGCAGCCATGCTGATAGCCAAGCGACCCCGAACAGGCGGCTTAAAATCAATCGGCGCCGAGGCGCTCAAACCGGACTAAGCGTCACCGATAGTCCGTCGCGTGGGTACGGAATTGGCCACATGCGCCACTCCGGCCGATAGTCTGGCGCGATTGAGACGCGCACATTGTTCAGGAAGTGCCAGCTAAAGCACTTGGCCTGCATGTAGGCGAAGTTGAGCCCCAAACACATATGCGCGCCGCCGCCAAACGGCACGTAGGCAAATTTGTGCCGCCCGCGCGACGCCTCAAGCTCAAAGCGGCCCGGATCGAACCGATCCGGCTCCGGCCAAATATCCGGCATGAAATGCGTAAAGAGCGGATTGATGTTGACGCCGGTCCCGGCCGGGATGCGATAGCCGGCAAATTCAAAGTCGCGCATTGCGCGCCGCGGCAACGACGGCACCGGCGGCGCCATTCGCATCGCCTCCTTGAACGCCATTTCCGCAAGCGGGAGATCGTCGAGCCGTTCGAACGGCAAGGGTGCCCCGGGGGCGAGGCCGAGCCCGCCAAGCTCGGCGCGCGCTTTCTCCTGCCAGGCCGGATGCGCCGCCAGCCGGTAGACCAGCGAAGTGAAAGAGGAGGTCAGCGTGTCATGCGCGGCCAGCATGAGAAAGATCATGTGGTTGACGATGTCGGCATTCGACAGCAGCGACCCGTCGTCCCAAGTGGCGCGGCACAGATGGGAAAACAAATCTTCGCCGCCGCGGTCGCGCCGCAGCGGAATTTGCCGGTTGAAATAATCGTCCAGTTGTGCCCGGCCCTGCATGCCGCGGCGCATGCGCGTTCCCGGCAGCGGCACGCGGACAACCGCGATCGAGGCCGCAAGCATGGCAATAAAAGCCTGCTTGATCGTCTCGAGTTCCGCACCGAGTTCCTCGCCGAGGAATGATGTCGCCGCCAGATCGAGCGTCAGTTGTTTGATCAGAGGATAGAACTTGAGTTCCCGCCCGCGCGGCCATTTCGCTATGCCGCGCGCAATCCCGGCATTAAGATCGGCGAGATAGGACTGCATCGGCCCGGATTTGAATGCCACCGACAGCGCCCGCCGATGCAGGCGGTGCTCGTCGAAATCAAGCAGCATCAACCCGCGCGGAAACAGCCGGCCAAGGATGACATCCCAGCCGAGGCCGGACGAGAAAATCTTTTGCGGATCGAGCAGAACGAGTTCGTTCGCTTCGGGCCCGAGCATCGAGACGTTGCTATGGCCAAAGGCGCGGCTGCGATAGACCAGGCCGTAGCGCTGCGCCCGGCGCTCGACGAAGCCTTTCGGGTCAGCAAGAAGCGGCAGAGTGTGGCCGAGGATCGGCCAACCGTCCTCGCCGGGGATGTGCGACAGCGCGCTGCTGGACGTCGGCGCCGGCGGCGCTTCATAGGCCGGTGCTCGTGCCTGACCGAGGGCCTGTACCGACATGGCATGCTCCTGCGGTTTCGTCATGGACAAAATACAAGCAATCGCTCGCAACGTATACTCGCATTCTCAGCAGGCGGTCATGGCCCGGAAACCGTCAACAAGTCCAAGAAAACCGGCGTTCCAAGAACGATCACGTCTGACGGTCGATGCCCTTCTCGTGACGGCGGTAGAGGCGTCGACCCATGCGGCGACCGCAAGACCAGTCTAAGCACGATAGGCCGCGAGGAAAGTCTTGATTGCGATCCGTACCACGTGCCCGATCCGCTCCGGGCTCGGCGCCGAAGCGAAGTTGAAGACCATCGATTTGAATATCATCGCCTGGCAGGCTTCCATCAGCTGCGCCGCGGCGATTTCGCAGTCCTCGACAACCAGTACTCCAGCCGCAACCTGGGCCTCGATATAACCCGCGAGTTTTGCAATCCCTCTGGCCGGCCCGGACGCGTAAAATTTTCCGCCGAGCTCCGGCATGCGATCAGCAATGGCGATTACGGTGCGGATCGCCGACGCCTTCTCCGGCCGGCACAGAAATTTGACGTAGGCAATGCCGAGCCGCGTCAGCACCGCTTCGACATCGTGATCGTCCGCGTCGAGATCGAAGATGCCCTCGGCCTGCGCTTCGCATTCCTGCTCGACGATTGCTTCGAACAGTTCTTCCTTGTTCTTGAAATAAACGTATAGCGTCCCTTTGGAGACGCCGGCAGCCCGGGCGATGTCGTTCATGCTCGCGGCGTCAAAACCCTGGGCAAGAAACATCGCCCGGGCGCCATCGACGATCTGCCGCCGTTTGGCACCCTCGTCGTCGGCGTGGCCGGTCGCAGGCCGTTCCAATGTGGCTTGGTCGCTCATTTCCTAGGCCCTTCTAGTTATTCGCCTATTTGCGCGGCCCTAACCGCAAAAACTCTAACACATCATGATTGCATGTATATTGACCGAACGGTTCGGTCAATATTGACTTTTGCGTTTCACCTGCATATTGATGACCGAACGGTTCGGTCATATCAGCCGCGTTCCGGGCCTGCAAAGGAGTGCGAGGAATGTATCGCAACCAGGAAAGTAGCCTCTCCCCCTTCCAGATTGTGTCCCAGGAAGCCCATGCGGAGCGCGAAGCAGTGCAGGCGCCGGCGGAGCCCATATCGGTCGAAGCTCGTGGACCGGCTCCGGTACTACCAGCGCCGGCAGGAGCCCCAGCGACGGCTGGCAAAGTACGCAAGCGGCCTTTAACCCGCCGCGTCGGTCTGGGCGCAGTCGCCATCCTCGCGGTCGGGACGGCCGGGTGGTTCGGCTACGATTATTTGACGGTCGGCCGGTTTATGATTTCGACCGATGACGCCTACGTTCAGGCTTACAATACGACGCTGGCCGCCAAGGTGTCGGGCTATCTTGCCAGCGTTCCGGTCACCGACAACACCTATGTTCACGCCGGCGACGTCATCGCCACAATCGACGACGGCGACTATCGGCTGGCGGTCGATTCGGCCCGCGAAAAGGCTGCGACCCAGGAAGCCACCATCGCGCGGATGGCGCATCAGATTGCCGCGCAGGAAGCCGCGGTCGCCCAAGCCAGAACGCAGCTCGTTTCCGCGCGGGCCGCGGCCACGCGCACTGAACTCGAACTGACCCGCCAGAATCAGCTCGTGGCGCGCGACGCTTCGAGCCGGCAACTTCTCGAACAGGCCCAAGCCAATCGCGACCAGGCGGTCGCCGGTGTCGAGGGTGCGCAGGCCGCAATCGAGTCGGCCGCCGCCAATGTCGACGTCCTCAAAGGCCAGCGGCAGGAAGCGATTTCCACGCTCAACGAACTCAAGACGGCGCTTGCTAAAGCCGAGCGCGATCTGTCCTTCACCGTCATCCGCGCACCGATTGACGGCGTTATCGGCAATCGCGCGATCCAGACCGGCGATTACGTGCAGACCGGTCAGCGGCTCGCGAGTCTCGTTCCACTCAACGAGGTCTACGTCAACGCCAACTTCAAGGAGACGCAGGTCGCGCATCTGCAGCCCGGCCAGACGGCCACCATCACGGTGGACGCGTTGCCCGAACACACCATCCAGGGCACGGTGGAGAGTTTTTCACCCGCATCCGGCGCGGTGTTTTCGCTGCTGCCGCCGGACAACGCGACCGGCAACTTCACCAAGATCGTGCAGCGGCTTCCGGTGCGCATCCGCGTTCCGGCTGACATCGCCCGCGAGGGCTTGCTGCGCCCCGGCATGTCCGTCGTCGTCAGCGTGAACACCAAGGCGTCCAAAGTCGCCGACACCGGCCCGACTACGCAAAACGCAGCACGCTAGGGGCGTCGAGGCGCACCATGGCCCAAGCCGGCACTCTAACTGCGGCCGCGCTACCGGCCCCCTCGCCGGCCGATTCCGAACGCGTCGATCCGCTGCGCCTCGTTGCCTTCCTGGCGATGTGCTTCGGCATGTTCATGGCTTTTCTCGACATCCAGGTGGTGTCGGCATCGCTGTCGGAAATCCAGGCCGGCCTTGCCGCTTCCAGCGACGAAATCACCTGGGTGCAGACTTCCTATTTGATGGCGGAAGTGGTCGCTATCCCGCTCTCCGGTTTTCTCGCGCGCGCGCTCGGCACGCGGGTCATGTTTGCGACGGCTGCCGCCGGCTTCACCATCGCCAGCCTGATGTGCGGGTTGTCGTCGTCGATGAGCGAAATGATCATCTGGCGGGCGCTGCAAGGCTTCATCGGCGGCGGCATGGTGCCGACCGTGTTTGCCTCCGCATATGCGATTTTTCCGCGCTCGCGCCAGCCGGTGATCACGCCGCTGATCGGCCTCGTCGCCACGCTGGCGCCGACCATCGGCCCGACGGTCGGCGGCTATCTGACCGACATGATGTCATGGCACTGGCTGTTCTTCATCAACATCGTGCCCGGCATCATGGTGACGATCGCCGCAATTACGCTGATCGACTTCGACAAACCCAATCTCGCGCTGTTTGAGAAGTTCGATTTCATCGGCCTGATCTTCATGGCGCTGTTCTTGGGCGCATTGGAATACGTGCTCGAAGACGGGCCGCGCTACGACTGGTTCGAGGATCCGACCATTGCGCTCGCGGCCGTGGTCTCGGCCAGTTCGGCTGTGATCTTTTTCATCCGCGTGCTGACGGCCGGACAGCCGATCGTGGATTTGCGGGCCTTTGCCGACCGCAACTTCGCGCTCGGCAGCATGTTCTCGTTCGTGCTCGGCATGGGCCTTTACGGTCTGACCTATCTCTATCCGGTGTTTCTCGGCGAAATCCGCGGCTTTAACGCGCTCCTGGTCGGCAAGACCATGTTCGTATCCGGCGTGACGATGTTTGTTTGCGCCCCGATCGTCGGCCGGCTCATGACCAAGATCGACCCGCGCCTGATGCTGGCTACCGGCTTCGCCGTCGTCGCGCTCAGCAATTGGCAGGCGACTTACATCACCAGCAATTGGGAGTTCTGGGAGCTGTTCGTGCCGCAAGTCCTGCGCGGCTTCGGCATGATGTTTGCGATCGTGCCGATCACCAGCATTTCGCTCGGGACACTATCGCCGGACATGCTGAAAAACGGCTCCGGGCTGTTCAATCTGACGCGCAATCTCGGCGGCGCAGTTGGCCTCGCCGGCCTCAACACCATCCTCGACAAGCGCATCGATCTGCATCTCGCACGCCTGCACGATTCCATTACCTGGTCACGGCAGCCGGTGCTCGAGGCCCTGAACAATTTCGCCGCCCGCATCCCCGGCTCCGACGCCCAGAACATGGCGCTCAAATATCTGTTTATGTTCACGCGCCAGCAGGGAATCGTGATGGCTTTCGCCGACGTGTTTTTGCTGCTCGGTCTTTTGTTCCTGGTGTTCGCGCCGCTGGTGTGGCTCATGCGCCGCCCGCCGCCGGTAACCGCAGCCGCGCCCACCGACGCGCACTGATTTGATCATAGGCTTCAAGAGCCCGGATCGGGCTTGCCGTAGCCGCCCGCGGTCGGCGTCTGGATAATGATCGCCTCGCCGACATCGATGGTCGTGGCGTCGCAGCCGGCAAGTTCCTCCACGCGGCCATCCCCGCGCCGGACCGAATTTCCGCCGATCTGACCGTCCTCACCGCCCGCCAGCCCAAACGGACGGACCCGGCGATGGCCTGATAGAATCGTACACTCCATTCTTTCGAGAAAGCGAATAGTGCGGATAATGCCGTCGCCGGCGCTCCAGCGGCCGCGGCCACCGGAACCTTTGCGGATGTGGAAATCCTCAAGCAGCACCGGATAGCGAAACTCCAGAATTTCCGGGTCGGTGAGCCGCGTGTTGGTCATATGGGTGTGCACGGCATCAGTACCGGGGAAGCCGGGGCCCGCGGGTGAGCCGGAGCAAATGGTTTCGTAATACTGGTAGCGCGCGTTGCCGAAATTGAGATTGTTCATGGTGCCCTGCGCCGCCGCCATGGCACCGAGAGCGCCAAATAGGCAATTGGTCACCTCCTGCGACGTCTCGACATTACCGGCGACAACGGCTGCCGGAAATTCCGGCGACAGCAGCGACTTTTTCGGAATGACGATGCGGATCGGGCGCAGGCAGCCGGCATTCATTGGAATATCGTCATCGACCATGACGCGGAACACGTAGAGCACCGCGGCGCGGGTCACCGGCTCGGGAGCGTTGAAATTGTTCGGCTGCTGCGGGCTCGTTCCGGTGAAATCGACCGTCGCTTCGCGCCGCGCTTTGTCGACTTTGATCTGCACCTTGATGACGGTGCCTTGGTCCATTTCAACGGCGAACTTGCTGTTATGCAGCCGGTCGATGACACGGCGGACGCTTTCGGCGGCGTTGTCCTGCACGTGATTCATATACGCCTTGACCACCGGCAAGGTGAAATGCCGCACCATCTTGCGCAACTCGTGCACGCCCATCTCATTGGCGGCGACCTGCGCCTTCAGGTCGTTGATGTTCTGGATCGGATTGCGTGCCGGATAGGCCGCGCCGGTCAGAAGCGCAGTAGCCTCCCGCTCGCGAAACCGGCCGCGTGCGACCAGCTTGAAATTGTCGATGTAAACGCCCTCCTGCTCGATTGTTGTCGCGTCGGGCGACATCGAGCCGGGCGCGATGCCGCCGACATCGGCGTGATGGCCGCGCGAAGCCACCCAGAAAAGAATTTTCCGTCCGTCGAATACCGGCGTGCAAACGGTGATGTCCGGCAGATGCGTGCCGCCGTTGTAGGGGGCGTTGATAGCATAGACATCACCCGGCCGGATGTTGTCCCGGTTCTCGCGAATGATCGTTTCCACGGCGCGATCCATCGAGCCGAGATGCACCGGCATGTGCGGCGCGTTAGCAACGAGCGAGCCGCCGCCATCAAAAACCGCGCAGGAGAAGTCGAGCCGTTCCTTGATGTTGACCGAGTATGCGGTGTTTTGCAGCGCAACGCCCATCTGCTCGGCAATCGACATGAACAGATTGTTGAACACTTCAAGCATGACCGGATCGGCGCGCGTGCCGATGGCGCGCGGCCGCGCGAGCTTGATCATCCGCCGCAACACCAGATGGTTCTTCGCCGTCACTTCGGCCCGCCAGCCGCGTTCGACCACGACGGTCTGATGCGGTTCGATGATGATGGCGGGACCCTTCACCTTGTGCCAGCGTGCGAGCGTTCCGCGCAAGTAAACGAGCGCCCGATGCCATTTGCCGCCGGAGAAAAAGCGCGTGCGGCGTGCCGGCGCCGGAACCTTGGTCCGCTTGAGCTTTCCCGCCTTTTCCTTGAAGTGCACGCCGCCGCCGACTACTTCCACCGCCACCGCCTCAACCACCAGCGACTTGGATTGGTCGATAAAGCCGAAGCGCGCACGGTGCGCGCGTTCGAAGGCGATTTTCATTTTTCGTAGCGACACCGTAGCCCGGCCGCTCTTCGAGCTCTTCTGCCGCCTGGGCGTTACCGAATAGATTCCGACAATGATCGGCGTGTCGGTACCGGAGTACCGGATGAGTGCGCGGGCGTGCACGGTGGTTTCCGTCGCGGCCACACCCTGGCTGAGGACCTCCCGCATCGCGGCGGCGGTCAAGTTGAGCGCCGCGGTTTGCAAGCTCGAACGCGCGTTGTTGCCAAACGGCTCCTCGATCGCTTGCTGGCGCACGCTGCGGATATCGGCGAGTCCCATGCCGTAGGCCGAGAGCAGTGACGAAAACGGATGGATGAGGACGGTGGTCATGCCGAGCGCATCGGCGACGAGGCAGGCGTGCTGGCCTCCGGCGCCGCCGAAGCAATTGAGCGCATAACCGGTCACGTCGTAGCCGCGCTGCACAGAGATTTTCTTGATCGCGTTGGCCATGTTCTCGACCGCGATCTTGATGAAGCCGTCGGCGACCTGTTCCGGCGTACGGCGATCGCCGATCTCGGTCGCTAACGCCGCAAAGGCTTCGCGCACGCCGGCGGCATCCAACGGCGCGTTCTGCTGCGGTCCGAAAATTTTGGGAAAGAAGTCGGGAATGAGCTTGCCGACCATGACATTGGCATCGGTCACGGCGAGCGGACCGCCGCGCCGATAGCACTTCGGCCCCGGATTGGCGCCGGCAGAGACCGGGCCGACGCGAAAGCGCGCGCCGTCGAAATGCACGATCGAGCCGCCGCCGGCCGCCACGGTGTGGATCAGCATCATCGGCGCGCGCATGCGCACACCGGCAACTTCGGTTTCGAACGTCCGCTCGAAGTCGCCGGCGAAGTGCGACACGTCGGTCGAGGTGCCGCCCATGTCGAAACCGATCAGCCGCTTGAACCCCGCCTCGCGCCCGGTCTCGGCCATGCCGACGACACCACCCGCTGGACCCGACAGGATCGCGTCCTTGCCGCGAAACAGTTCGGCTGCGGTCAACCCGCCCGATGACATCATGAACATCAGGCGCGGCGCCCCCTCCCCTTGCACCGACGGATTCAGATCGCGCGCCACCTGCGCTACATAGCGGCTCAAGATCGGAGATAGGTAGCTGTCGACCACGGTGGTGTCGCCGCGGCTGACGAGCTTGATCAGCGGCGAAACTTCGTGGCTGGCGGAGACTTGCGGGAACCCAAGCTCGCGAGCGAGCGCCGCCACCTGCCGTTCGTGTCCGCCGTGGCGATAACCGTGTATCAGCACGATAGCCACGGCGCCGATGCCGTCGGCCTGGGCGCGAAGAAGTTCGGCGCGCACCGCGTCAAGATCCACCGCGCGCTCGACCGTGCCGTCGGCGCGCACGCGCTCATCGACTTCGACGACACGCTCGTAGAGCATGTCCGGCTTGACGATGTGCCGCGCGAAAATTTTCGGCCGCGCCTGGTAGCCGATACGCAGTGCATCGCGAAAACCCTTGGTGATGAGAAGCAGCGTACGCTCGCCCTTGCGTTCCAGCAGCGCATTGGTGGCGACGGTCGTGCCCATCTTGATCGCGCCGATGCGCGCGGCCGGCCCCAGTTCGTCCGGCGCGAGCCCGAGCAGGTGGCGGATGCCGGCAACCGCCGCATCGGCGTAGGCTTCGGGATTTTCCGAGAGGAGCTTATGGGTAACGAGCTTGCCGTCCGGCCGGCGGCCGATCACGTCGGTGAAAGTGCCGCCGCGGTCGATCCAAAACTCCCAGCCTCGCGACGATTGATCCATGACTTGTGACCGCGGCTAAGGTGGGAGAAGATATGGCGAAGGAAAGCCGCCGCGAAGCTTATTGAACTCAGGATCAGGAAAGAAATGCATAAGACCGTGCTGTCGGAAGCCGCCTTAGCCCGCGGCAAGCGTCTATTCGGCAAGCTGCATCCGTTCGAGACGATCGATCCGCGCCGTACTGCGCTGCTTGTGATCGACATGCAGAATTACTTCGTCAAGCCCGGGCACCAGGCCGAGACGCCAATGGCGCGCGAAATCGTCCCGAACATCAACCGGCTCGCGGCCGAGGTGCGCCGCCGCGGCGGCCACGTGGTCTGGATTCGCAATGGTACCGCCGATACACGCCAGAGCTGGTCGATTTACCACGAATATCTACTGACGCCGGAGCGCATGCGACGCCGCTACGAAGCCATGGAGGAAAGCCACGATGGTTTCGAGTTCTGGCACCTTAACGACATCCGGCCGGAAGACGGACGCCTGACGAAGAAGCGCTACAGCGCTTTCATCCAGGGATCCTCCGACGCCGAGCGGCATCTGCGCGAGCGTAACATCGACACGGTTCTGATCACCGGCACGGCCACCCATATCTGCTGCGAGAGCAGCGCGCGTGACGCGATGATGCTCAATTTCAAGACTGTGATGGTGGCCGACGGTCTCGCCGCCGGTTCCGACGAGGAACACAACGCCTCGTTGTCTGGCCTCTATGGCCAATTCGCGGACGTGCAGACGGTCGACGAGGTCGTGCGGTCGCTCGAACGCGGCGACAAAGCGCGCGCTGCCGCCGCCTGACCTTGGTCCGCTACTTATCGCGCGCCAAAAGTCCGGCAACCGTTCTGATCTCGTTACGGGCGTATTTGGGCAATCCGGCGCTGATCGAGTCGCCTGAGTTGAATGACGATTGCCCCATCAGGACCTGTGCCGGCACTAGATTGCGCAGTACCGGCACATTCTCGAACTCCTTCTGTTTGTCGAGCACGCTGGTTTCGACCGCGAGCGCCATATAGGCGGTCACTACGGTTTTGCCCGCATCGTTCGGGTAACTCTGAAACACTGCGAAGAATTTTCCGAACTTCATGATTTGATTGACGTAAAAAATATTCTGCTCGAGCAGACCGACGACCGGCGCATCGAGACCGGTCAGGTCTTTCAGTCCGACCTGATCGAGGTCCGCCGGCGCGGGCTGTGACAGTTCGCTCTGGAAGTCGATATGATCGGATACTTTCTTGACGCTGTCACGCAGCTTGTTCACCAGCATGATCCCCATCGGAATCTTGCCTTCAAGTTTGTAGTTCGAATCGATACAGACCAACGTCGGGCGTCCGGTGCACCACTTGCGATCCGGATTGGCATTGCCCATGCCCCGCCGATCTTTAAGCGGGCTGATGTCTGCGGCGGTGATTTCCTTGTGTTTGATCGCCGGATCGATCTTTTGGAGAAAGGCCAGCGTCACATAGTGCGATAGATCGACAGCGCCGGGTGCGCGGTTGAGAATAAAGCGCGCCTGCGCGACGTACATGGTGAGCTTTTCGGTCACCGGGGCGCTGGTGGCGCCAGCGCTCGCTGCCTTGGTGACCGTCGGCTCGGTATAACCCGGAAACAGCGACAGGAATTTCTTCTGAGCGGGCTGCGTGCGGGCCCATTCCTCAAAGTCGATCAGCTTGGCCGGGTCGCCGCCGGCGGCACTGCTCTGTTGATCGCTGAACGCAATCGTCCCGGGCTTCAGCTCCTCCAGCCTTAAATTGCTGGCGCCGGCCACATCCTCAACGCGAAACTCCTGGGCGCCAGCGGCGGCGGAGAATGAGCCTATGAAGATCAAGCCGAAAAGCGCGATCGTGCAGGGAATCCGCATTTGAAATTTTCTTTGATAACCGGCTGAAAAATCAGTTGGTTCGCCTGCCCCAGAGATAATCCGGGTCGCGGCGAATGCCGTTAGGTGTGCCCTCGGAATCGCCGAACAACGGCGCGAACAGGCCACGCAATGGCTCCGGCAATAAAGGTTGCGGGGCCGGCTGTTGCGGCGGTCCCTGTTGCCAACCCTGAGCGGGATAATAGGAGCGGCCAGGCACGAAACTGTTATCGCCCTGCGCGGCCCAATAGCCCTCGCTCGTTGTGCCGGCACCTGAGCCATAGGTATCTTCGCCCGACACCAGCCGATACTGCGTTTCCTCGAAACGGCCGGTCGCATCGAGCCGGAAGTGCTCGATGAAGCCGCGGCCGCCGGTCACCCGTTCGCCGGTCGCGTAGTCGATCGGCAAATCAATCAGATGAAGCTTGGCCTCACGTGAGGGTCCGTTGAGCGGCGTTTTCGGAGCGATCCCCTGCGCCCAAATCGCTTCGATGATCGGCCTGAAAATCGGCAGCGCCACCCTCGCACCGGTTTCGCTGTTGCCGAGCGAGCGGCGCTTGCCGTCGCCATTGTCGTAGCCGACCCACACCGCCACCGTGACGTCGTTGGTAAAGCCGATGAACCAACCATCGACCGAGTCCTCGGTCGTCCCGGTCTTGCCGGCGACATAGGGCGACAGCGAACTGATTGCCCGTGCGGTGCCGCGTTCGACCACGCCCTGCAACATTGTCTTGAGCTGATAGAACGCCGTGCGGTCGGGGGGGGGGCGGGCCCGGCGCCCCGGCGGGGCGGGGGTGGGTGGGGTGGGGGGGGCGCGCGCCGACCTCGCGGCCG
>VFSW01007228.1_pt1 | contig 16157 bp, 9 predicted proteins | sample 5358111 | NCBI WGS metagenome assembly VFSW01 (sample SAMN11554181, study PRJNA540505) | mine drainage metagenome | isolation source: sediment from site ElyBrook_90M | place: USA: Ely Copper Mine, Vershire, VT | collected 2017 | reverse complement strand
CCGTGGATATCCTCTCCACGCAGCCAACCCGCAACGGTTTCTTCAGGCAGGCAATAGCGACCCTGTTTGAATTGCTTGCTGAAACGCGCCACCCATTCATGGGAGAGCTGAAAACCCTGGGGGGTCTCTTCCCCCAGCAGCAAGCCGGCTGCTTCGAAAGGGAAATCCCGAAACTGCTGGATAAAAGGCTCGGGGATGGCAAAAATAGCCCCGCTGCGCTTCCACAGCGACAGGCTATGCTTTTCAAGCGATGAAGACAGGTCATAACCAAATTTGTCGCTGAGCTGTCGTTCCAATGCATTTTCTTCCCGGACGGTTACGCCCTCCAGGCCGTTTTTCTGGAGCGCACGGTAAGGCGCGGGCTGTGCGGGCAGATTCAAAGAGTCCAGTTTGGTGATTAGAACCGCGAAGAAACCGGAGGTGTCGTAAAGGTGGGGCCACAGCCGGGCAGCCTGCTGCACTTGCGGGTCGAAAGCCTGCTCCCCAGCCGAGGCCAGGCCAGGCGCAGGAACTGGCAGGCGCTGGTGTACATTTTCAACCCTGACCATCCCAGGAAACTGGTTCAAGAGCGCCTGGAGTACCCCTTCATCTTCTTCCGGCGCCAGGGTACACGTCGAATAGACCACCTGTCCGCCCGGTTTGACCGCCATAAAGGCGCTGGCCAGCAGGTGCGCCTGCCGCGTGGCCAGGCTGGCGCGCTCTTTATCCGAAATAGGCCGCACCGGGTGGCTGTCGGTACTGCGTAAGTTATGCATACTGCACGGCGCATCCAGCAGCACCCGGTCAAAGGTCTCCGGAAACCAATCCCCAAACTTCTCGCCGGGGAAAGAAGTCACCACCGAGCTGGCGGCTCCCCAGGTCTGCAAAACCAGGCGCAAGGCCGTAATTCTGGAACGGCTCGAATCGTTGGCCATCACCAGCCCCCGGTCGCCGGTTTTACTGACCAGGTGGGTGGTCTTTCCGCCGGGAGAAGCCGCCATATCCAGGACGAGCGGTTTTGAAGTTGCCTGCCAATCAAACAATTCTACCGGCAGCATTGAGGCGGCATCCTGGATGTAATAAAAACCCAGGCGGTGTTCGATGGTCTGACTGACCGGCGCCGGGCTGTGGCTGACCCACCAGCCGGTATCACAGTAAGGCACGCGGCGCACCTGCCAGGCATAACGCTGCTTCCAATCCTCCAGGGCCTGATCAGGGTCGACCTTCAAAGGATTGATGCGCAGGGCAGTCTCCAACGGTTTTTGCAAGGCGGCTTCCAGGCGGGCAAATTCCTCTCCAGAAAGCAAGCCCCGGTACTTTTCCGGGCCGTCGCTCAAGCTACCTGGCGTGGATTGCCCTTTTACACCTCGAGTTTTCTGCTTTCGCCGGCTCATCCCGCTGTACCTGTTTTATCGATACAAAAAACAATTTCGCTGTCAAAGAGAATTTCAGATATCTTCCAGGGCTGCCCCTGGCAGGTGCCATACACCAGCCGGCGCTGCTGGTCGAGCAAGTTGTGCCTGCCGCTCAGGCTGGCTGTCGGCAAAGACACCAACAGGTAATGTACATTCAACGCCTGCCAGAAAGCCAGGTTGCAGCCCTTCTGGCGCTGTTCGAAGCGGTGCGCCTCTTTGAAGAAAAATGCCACGTGGGCGGTCTCGGTAGGCGGGGCGAGCAGGATATCCCTAGGTGCTTCGCATCCGCAGGCCGGCATGCCCAGCAGGCTAAAGAACTTGTGGATCAACGCCAAGCGCGGTTGGTTGAGGTCGTAAGCATAATAACGCACGCTGGTGGGCAGGCCCATCCAGGGAAATGACAGCGGGTTCAACCCGCAGGCCAGGTCGAGGATCACCTCTGGCTTCCCCGTCACGGCGAAGATCTGCCGGTAGAACTGTTCCAGAATGGGCATACGTTCGCGGGTGGAGGCGTGCTCGGACAGCAGGTTATAACAGGTAGCTTTGATTTCACCCTCATCCTGGCTGCGGATAGCCCTTTCCAGCTCATTTTCGGCCCTGGCGAAATCAGGATCGCCCAGGTAAGGGGCCACAATGTTGTGCAGCTTCTTGCGCGTTTCTTTGACGGCTTCTTTCTGGCTGCGGCTGCGCCCCAGTTCCTGGGTTAAAAGGTCCTCGACCGTCTCAGGTGGAATTCCCAGGTGGCGATATTTGCGTGAATTCAGAATTTCCAGAACCAGCGCTTTAAGATCGGGGGCGGTCATTTTTTCACCAGGAAAGCCAGCTCGGACGAAAATTCAAAGCGTTGGACAGACCATGGGCGGCCTTCGATCAGCGCCATAAAATGAGCCGCATAGTTTTTCACCATGCCCCTGGCGCGCCCGCTCAGACTCGCCACCGGGAATGAAACCAAAAGATAATCCGCCTGTACCCGGTCCAGAAATTCAAGCCCGATTTCTTTGTTGACCTGTTCGAGGCAGGGCAGGGTCTTAAGCAATAAGGCCAGTTGGACCGGTTGGGTGGGAATGTTCTGGGTCAGGTCGCATACCTCCACCCTGCCGGGCCGGCCCAGGTGGGCCAGGAAAATGGTGCAGAAATTGGCCAGGTCGGCGTAAATATCGCAGCCATAATACGGCGCATCTTGCGCCAACGGCATCCAGGGCAGCGCCAGTGGATTGAGACCACAGGCCAGATCAGCCACCGATTGAAGCGGGGCGATGGCGCCCAGGATGCTGGAGTAGAAATCGTCCAGAACCGCCAGGCGTTCGCGGGTTGAGGCATGTTCACCCATCATACGCCGGGAGAAATCCCTTAACCGGACATCGGCCGGGTCGGAAGGAATCCCTTTTAACTCATCCAGCCATGCCGGATAGCGGATGGCATGTTCCTGGTAAGCCCCACCTACCTGGTGGATCTTATTGCGGGTAGCTTTGACCGCCTCCTTGAAAGAGCGCCCCTTGGCGAGTTCCTGAGCGCCGACCCGTTGGACTAACTCTTTACTGATCCCCTGGTAGCGAGGAGTGGCGCGCACAGTATCTACCAGCCGGTTGAGCATATCTTCAGAAATCATACAACCCGCTGTCGTAATCGATCGGTCAGTTGGGTCATAAACCTGAGGTTGTGAATGGTCGAAAGGCGGAAAAACAGGCTGTCGTTGAGCTTGAACAGGTGATGCAGAAAGCCCCTGGAATAGTGCTGGCATACCAAGCAGTCACACGCCGGAGAAATTGGCCGGTCGGCCTTCACGTGTTTTTCATCGTTGATGTAGATATAATCGAGCCATTTCCCGCTCAGGCCGGCGTCACTCCCTTCTGCCGGGGTGGAGAAGGCGTACAACCGCCCATGGCGGGCATCGCGGGTGGGCATGGCGCAGTCAAACATGCCATAGCCAAGATCGAAACAGGTCACCAGGTTATAAGGGTGTCCAATCCCCAGGGCGTGCATGGGGAACTGCTCGGGCACCAACTGGCGCGTGTAGGATAGGATATCGGTCAACAGATTGCCATCTTTGTCCAGAGGCCAGCCGCCGTACCCGTAGCCGTCGAACCCAATTTCCAGCAGGGCTTCGGTACAGGCTTTGCGCAGTTCTGGCTCACCCCCACCCTGGATCACGGCAAACAGGCGCGGGCGTGATTGTGAGGTGAGTTTCTTTTGTTCGACCAGGTGGACGAATTCAGCCTTACCCCGTTTTGCCCAGGCGATCGTACGCCGTACGGACTCCGCCTGATCCTCGTGAGAGGCATCGACATGGGTGCAGTCATCCAGACAGATGACCACGTCCGACCCGTAGCTCATCTGAAGCTGGACACATTTTTCAGGGGTCAGTTGCAGCTTTCTTTCCGAGCCCTCGGGTTGGAATACTAAACCCTTATCGGTCAGGTAGCCGAATTTTGGGTTTTGATGGATCAGAGAATAAGCTTGAAACCCGCCCGAATCGGTCACGATGGGTCTTTGCCACCCGCTCATCCGGTGCAGCCCGCCCAGGGATTGTATGGTCGACGACCCTGGGCGCTGCATCAGATGAAACGTGTTCATCACCAACGCCTGGATCTGGCAATTTATCAAGTCAACTGCATCTACCGTACGCACGAGGCCAAAAGTCGCGTCTGGCAGAAAGATGGGGAATTCAAGCAGCCCACCCTGGGCCAGGCTAAGGCTTTTGGGTCCAGCCATCATGCGTGGACACGCGCGGTGCGTTCGTGAGAGGTGGTGTAATGCTCGAACAGACGCTCGACCGTCTCAACGGCATCGTCCAGGTCATCGCCCAGGTAGATCCCCGGAATCTTTTTGCGCAGGTCCTCTTTGCGCACAAAGGCCCCACCCCCATACCCGAAGATCGGGATCGGGTGGAGTTTACCGACTTTTTCCTCGGCGTGGACCAGTTCCAAAGCGGTGGATTCCATCGAAGCGGTCAGAATCACCATTTGGGGATGCTCGTAGCTGGCATAATCGACCAGGTCTTCGATCGGTACATCCGGACCCAGGTATTCCACACGGAAGCCATGGCTGCGCAGCAGCACCGCCACCATCAGGCTGCCAATTTCGTGCTGCTCGGTGGGAGCGCAGCCGATCAGGATGTAAGGTGCATTCCGTCGGTTGGAATAGGCTTGCAGCAAAGACAACAGCTTGCCGCGCAGGTAAGCGCTGGCAAAATGCTCGGTAGTAACGCGGATTTCACCCCGGTACCAGGCTTCGCCGATATCTACCAGGCAAGGGGTGAAAATATCCATACAGATGGTGCGGATATCATACGCCATCTGTATCTCCTGGATTACTTTTCCGGCCGCCACCTCATCATGATGGATCAAGGCCTGATAAAGCTGCCTTGAATACGTGCCGGTAGGCAGGGCATGCACTACCGAGCGCGTGGGGGCAGGCATGGTAGGCAGCGCATCCGGCCAGACGCCGTTCTTGCGCATGCTGCGCAGCTCCTCTACGGCGCGGCTGATGGAAACACCGCTGTCGACCCGGCTTTTTATCCAACGCAGAATGGCGACATCCCGCTCAGAATATAATCTGTAACGGTTCTCAGAACGGAAGGGAGTGAGCACTTCATGCCTGCGTTCCCAGGCTCGCAAAGTGACCGCCCGTATGCCTGTTTGAGAACAGACGGTTTTTATGGAAAATTTAGGTTCATCCGGAAATTCAATAATAGATGTCATGGCTAAAGTCCTTCACTAATTCGGTGTACAAAATCATTATACAATAACCTGTAAATCACATATTGTCGCGGCGCCTGACAATTATCCTGATTGCATTCTCGATGGGTGTATCCGACACAAAGATCAAATACCCGCCGCCGCCAGCCCCCGACAATTTCCATCCTTTCGCCAAATGCTTGTAATTATCGAGCAGTTGGAAGATCGAATCGTTGACCATGTGGGGAAACATGGCGATCTGAGCCTCAAAACCCTGGCGGAAATACGTACCAAATGCGTCGATGTCACGGTCGAGAATGGCCTGCCAGCAGTTATCTGCGGCATCCGCCAGCGCTTTGGCTCTTTGGGTATCGAAATGGGTGCCGCTCAACACGTCGAAGCCGGAATAACGCGGGCCCAATGGTATCAAATAAAGCGAGTCTTCCAGGAAACACAATATTTGCTCGTCGTGAACCGATTCAATCTTTGCCGGCCAGTATTGGCCTTCAAAGCAAGATTTATTCAGACCTGGAAAAACAATCCCAATGGCATCCTGAGCCCCGGAGATCTCTTGCGTGCCGGGTGGGTTATCGTAACAGAATAACAATTTGGCTAATTTTTCTTCCGGGAAAACAGGTAATTTTGTGCCCCACAGTTCGACTGCCTTACGGCGAGTGCTGGAGGCCATACCACTGCGCTCATTGAATTCGATGGAAGGTTCAATCGAAATGGTGAGCACCGGTCCCGGATAGAATTTGGATACGTAAGGCTGATCCAACCACCCTCCTGCCAGGTCAATCCGGTAAGGAATTTGAGAAATTCCGCGTAAATCTGTCGTCGAACGAGGGGTAAGTCCCTGGTGCGGGGTGCGCTTGAGAATTTTATAATCGATACCAAGTTGAGCACACAATTCTCTTTTTGTGGGCAAGTTTCCATCTTCATTGACAACCAGGATGTCCGGCTTCAGACTCTTGATTTCATCCAGAAAATCCAAAACGCCGGAACCTGTTGAGATAAAAGCATCTTTAACACACGAGACTGCCTTGATCATATACAACCGTTCGTCTTCGTTATTGACAGGCGCCCGGCCCTTCAGATCGAAAACGGTTTTATCTGAACCAATTCCAACGTACAGGTCTCCAAAAGCAGAAGCCTCTTGAAAAAAGGCTATGTGCCCGCTATGTAAAAGATCAAAGCAACCGCTCACGAATACTTTCTTCGGCATTGGTCGTGTGTCCTTTTATTTAACTCTAGAGTCATTCAGACAAGAAATTCTTACTCAGAGATCCCCTTTTTTATATTCAAAAACCTGCGGTTTTTGAATATAAAAAAGGGGTTTCTTTATTAGTCAATGTGGAAGACTTCTTCCATGCTGGCCCACCACTCGCCTGGCGCCCGGGTCTCCATAGGGACCTGCATCGGGTCGGTGATCTTCCACCATTCCTGGGTCTTGGGGTCCGCAGCCATTTTAGCCATATCAGCCTTATAATCGGTCCCAATATATTCGTAATAGGCGAACAACATTCCATCCTTCAAAAAGATCGAGTAATTAGTGATATTGCACTTCGTGATCGTCGCCAAAACTTCCGGCCATACCTTGCGATGAATTTCAATATATTCCGCTAACTTTTCAGGCTTTACCCCAATCAACATGGCATACCTTTTCATATTTCCTCCACAGGTCTGAATAAATAAGAGTCTGAATTAATCTTCTTAATTATATACACTCTCAACATTACTCACACATGAAATCCGGGATGTCACCACGGCAACTCCCAAAGAGCCGGGTTAAAAAGGTGTTTGGATTGTTCATACCTTTGATATAATATCTTGACTACTCAGCCATTATAGGAAAGCTCCCGAATTTAGAGAATATTCGGGAGTAAAGTCCCCGTATATTTTCTAAATTCGGGGATTTACGCCCATAACCTGAGCAGGAACCAAATTCAGGATCAAGTCATCGGAGCAAAATCATGTCTCAAGATCGGACGCGTAAGATCGTCGTCACCGGTGTAATGGGAGCTATTTCCATCCTACTCGGCGTGACCCATTGGGGCTTTATCCCCTGGTTTAGCGGCGCTTCTCTCACCATTATGCATGTTCCGGTAATCATCGGCGCTATCTTAGAAGGTCCGTGGGTCGGCGCCATCATTGGCCTGATTTTCGGGCTTTTCAGTATTCTACAGGCTGCCATAGCGCCAACCGGACCAACCGACGTGTGGTTCACCAATCCCTTGCTGGCTGTCCTGCCGCGGCTGTTCATTGGCCCAATTGCCTGGCTGGTGTGGAAAGCCTTACGGCGCTGGAATATCGTCGCTTTGATTATCTCCGGGATTGCGGGCAGCCTGACCAACACAATCCTGGTATTAGGAATGATCGTTGTCCTGGGCTACGCACCTTTAGTCGCCGTTCTACCCGTCATAGTGGTCAATGGATTCCCTGAAGCGGCTGTGTCTGCGATCATCACCGTCCTGGTGGTATCGGCCTGGCAGATGACCCGCATCGGGAAACGTCAAGGGTCTAACCTGGAGTAAAGATCAAAATTGCCAGGCAAATGATTGCGCTGGCAGCTATCGCAAGGCCATCTTTTAGCTTGAAATCCAGTTCTACCATGCTGGTAGACTGAGAACTGCTTCCATACGCGCGCGCATCCATGGCAAGCGCCATATTTTCAGCTTTGTGCAGGCTGGTCACAAATAACGGGACCAACAAAGGGATCACCGCCCGGGCGCGTTGGAATAAACTGCCCTGGCCGGCGCCCCATTCAGCGCCACGGGCAGCCTGAGCTTTGGCAATCCGTTCGGCGGTTTGCGCCAGCAGGGGTAAGAACCGCACAGTCACCTGGATCACCATGATCAGGTCACGCGTAGGAATACCGATCCGGTTGAATGGGTGTAATAATGATTGCAGACCATGCACCATGTCGGAGGTAGATAAGCAAAAAGTTGCCAGGCTGATGGCCAGGATCAACCCCATAAAACGTAGAAGCAAGGTGATCCCCGCCAGGATTCCTCCCCAGGTCAGAATCAAGGGACCGTAGCGGGCCAATATTAGCGGGGTCTGGTTTCTGGTCAGAAAAATTTGCAGAACTGCCAGGATCAACAGGAAAGGCAAAGGGGGTAACAGCCCGCGCAAAGCGTAGCGCACTGGAATACGACCCAGCCCCAGGCCGGCAAAGACCACTAATAAGGCCAGCACAAGGCCGATGGGATTTGGCTCGAAAGTGACCAACATGATTAAAAAGAGGAAAATGAAAATTCGAGCGCGGGCATCCAACCTGTGCAAGAAAGAATTCAGCGGCAGGTACTGGCCAATCGTCACCCGCCCCATGTACTCGAAATTGCTCATTTTACGCACCACCCGCTAAAGTCTGTTCAAGCAGGGTCACCAGGTCTCCGGAGTGAATCACTCCCTCGGGCAGCGGCCAGCCCAGGCGACGCAAACGCAGGCCTACCCGGGTTACCAACGGGGGTTCCAACCCGGCCTGGTATAACAATTCCTGGTTGGAAAATACCTCTGGAGTTGACCCGCTGAGCACATCCTTGCCAGATTGGAGCAGGGTTAGATTCTCCGTCAGATCTACCAGGTCTTCCATGTAATGCGACGAGATGACCAGGGTCATCCCCCCCTCAGACAGGCCCTGAAACCCGGCCAGCAGTTCGCGGTGGGACAGCGGGTCCATCCCCGCTAAAGGTTCATCCAGCAGGAGGATGGTTGGATCAAGGGCCAGCACAGAAGCCAGGGCTACCTTGCGCTTCTCGCCGCCACTGAGGGTGAAAGTCAGCCGGTCCTTGAACTTTTCAAAATCCAGGCCTACCAGTTCCATCGCCTGGCGCACCGGCCGGGCAAGACCTGATTTCATACCCATCTGGCGCGGGCCAAAGGCAATCTCATCTCCCACGTACTGCTCAAAAAACTGCGCTTCTGGGTTCTGGAAGGCTAACCCGGCATACTGGCACACGCTTTTAAGCGGTATTTTGGCATCGTTCAAGTTAAAAGCACCCACCCTGACCGTGCCTTCCTGGGGGCGGATCAATCCGTCGAGATGCTGCAGCAAGGTAGATTTTCCGGAGCCGGTCGCTCCAATCAACCCGTGGTTGGTATGATCCCCTACCTGCAGCGATACGCCTGCCAGCGCCCTTCGAGCAAACGGGGTCCCGCGTAAATACGTGTAACCCAGGTTGGCGACATCGATCAAGACTGGCGTGCCTGCCCCAGCCTTTACCCACCCATCCGTCTGAACGCTGTGCGTGCGCAGGGCTGGACTGGCCGGCAGCGCCGAAAGGAGGGCATCCCCGGTCAGCAATCCCTGGGACAAAGCCGGCAGCGCCGGGCGCAGCAAGCCAGCCAGGGCCGCCGCAGGCGGTAAGGATAGGCCAATTTCCTCCAGTCGCGCCTGGCTTGAGAAAACTTCCTCTGGCGTCCCATCCAGCACAATTTTCCCTTGACTGAGGGCAATCACGCGCCTGGCCTGGGCAGCCTCTTCCATAAAGTGCGTAATGTATATAATCGTCAGGCCTTCGCGGTTCAATTGCAGAATCAGTTCCATCACATCCCGGCGGCCCTGGGGATCGAGCATGGAGGTGGCTTCGTCAAAGATGATGCAGCGCGGGCGCATCGCCAGGATTCCCGCCAGGGCGACCCGCTGCATCTGCCCGGCAGAAAGCTGGTGAGGCGGGCGCAGGCGGAACTGTTCCATTTGGACTGTTTCGAGAGCGTCGTTCACCCGCCGCCGGATTTCGGACGGAGCAATGCCAAGGTTTTCCGGGCCGAAGGCAACATCCTCTTCGACCGTCATCCCCACGATCTGGTCTTCCGGTGATTGGAATACCATGCCAACCCCGGTGCGGATCGTGCTATAATCAGATTTCTGGCGCGTGTCATGCCCGGCAATGTGGACGGTCCCCGTCCCCGGCGCCGGCACCAGCAAAGCGTTCAGGTGGCGGGCCAGGGTAGTCTTGCCCGAACCATTTGCCCCCACCAACGCCACAAGTTCTCCCTCCTCGATCGTGAAAGTGATATCTTGCAAAGCTGGCAGAGCTGCCTGGGCTGCTTGCGGATGTACGTAACTCAGGCGCTTTACTTCAATCAAAACCGGCATACTGGTATTCTAACATGTGCCTCGTAATTTGGTGTGTAAGCAGGTATACACCTGCTTACACACCAAATTACGAGAAGCTAACGTAACTCTTTTAGCGCGATGGTGTTAGACAGTGTGAACCAATAGGCGATTGGACAGGTCATTGGTCATTTTTATCGGTTGTATCAATTGAATAATTCGCATCTTGCAAATATAAACACAGTCATTCATATGAACGCCTGTTGATAAGGCGCTGGTTTTGCATTGCCTGAGTAGGTTATCCGGCAATTTGATTTTTAAAGCCTGAAAATCACAAAAGTTAGCAACAAACCGTTACTCGGAGGATGATGATGATCGAACCAAAAGCAGTTGCAGTGGTAGGTATGGGGGCAATTTTGCCGGACGCCTTCGATGTCCAATCTTTCTGGAAAAACATCCTTTCCGCCCGTTATTCCATCAAAGAAGTCGACCCGAATCGTTGGGACCCGGATTTGTATTATTCCCCAGACCCGAGCGCTGCAGACAAAACCTACAGCAAAATTGGCGGTTGGGTGCGCGGCTTCCACTTTGAACCGATGAAATCAGGCATTGCCATCCCGCCGCGCGTGTTGGAGACGATCGACGAAGCTCAGCAGTGGGCCATCGCCACCAGCCTGCAAGCCATGGTCGATTACGGATATCCCAAACGACAGTACGACCCCAACCGGGTAGCCGTCATTCTGGGCAATGCCATGGCCGGCGAACACCATTATCTATCGACCCTGCGCATCCACCTGCCCGATTTTCAGCAAGCCTTACGCCTGTCGCCGGCCTTCCAGAACCTTCCCCCGGAGGTGCAGAAAGCGCTGCTGTACGACATGGGCGCCGGAATCCATGCCAAAATCCCGGCAATTACTGAAGATACCATGCCGGGCGAACTGTCGAATATTATCGCCGGGCGGGTTGCCAACGTGTTCAACTTCGGCGGGCCGAACTTTGTTACCGACGCAGCCTGCGCTTCTTCATTGGCCGCCGTCCAGGCTGCCATCGAAGGGCTGGTCAACCGCAAGTATGACCTGGTGCTGACCGGCGGCGTTGACCGCAACATGGGCGCTGAATCCTTCGTTAAGTTCAGTAAAATTGGCGCCCTCAGCCCGGATGGCTCGCGCCCTTACGCGGATGGCGCCAACGGTTTCGTGATGGGTGAAGGCGCAGCAATTTTCATGCTCAAGCGCCTGGCCGAAGCCGAGCAGGATGGCGACAGGATCTATGCTGTGATCCGCGGCATCGGCAGCAGCAGTGACGGCAAAGGCAAAGGCATCACCGCCCCCAACCCGGCCGGACAAATCCGCTCCATCGAACGCGCCTGGAAGAACGCCGGCGTTTCTCCGAGCAGCGTCGGCCTGGTAGAGGGACATGGCACATCCACAAAAGTAGGCGATCTTGCAGAGCTTACCAGCCTGAACAGCGTCTTTGGGCAGTATGGCATCCCCACTGGCAGGATCGGCCTGGGTTCGGTTAAGTCCAACTTTGGACACCTTAAGAGCGCGGCAGGGGCCGTTGGGATGCTCAAAGTCATCATGGCCCTCAATGAGAAAATCCTCCCGCCTTCGGTTAATTTTACCCGGCCTAACCCACAGATTGATTTTGACCATCTTCCATTCGCCGTGGTCACCGAACAGCGTCCCTGGCCCAGACCAGAAGGTGAAATCCGCCGGGGATGCGTCAGTTCGTTCGGTTTTGGAGGTACAAATTTCCACATGGTCATCGAAGAACACATCCCAGGTTTGCTAACCTCAGATTCACACAGCTTCCCGGGTGTAGAAATAAAGAGCGCCGCACCGCTACCCCAACCTGTATTTGCCCAACCCATTACGGCTGAAGCAGACCAGATCAACCTGGCTGCGTATGGCGGCCTGATCTTCCTGAACGGGCAAAATACGGAAGAATTGAGGCAGCGCCTGGAGACTGTGATTGCTGAAGCTAAAGCCGGCCGCCTGCCCGCTACCGAAGCTCCCTCGCCGGAAGCACTCGGCCTGCCCGAACGCCTGGCCATTGAATACACCGGGGCGGAAGAATTGATCAAGCGCGGTGAAAAAGCCTTGAAGGCTTTCGATAACCCGGCTTCTAATGCCTGGCAGCCTCTGACTGCCCAGGGCATCTACCGCGGTTCGGGCAAGCCCGGAAAAGTGGCTTTCTTGTTCCCCGGTCAAGGTTCACAGTACGTGAACATGCTGCGCGAATTGTGCAACTTTGAGCCCCTGGTAGCGAACACTTTCCGCGAAGCCGACGAAGTTATGACCCCCATCCTGGGCAAGCCGCTGACCAGCTACATATTCGTCGAAGGCGATGCAGCCAGCCTGGCCCAGGCTGAGGTAGACCTGCGCAACACCACCATCACTCAGCCGGCCATGTTGACCGCCAATATTGCCTTATTACGCTTGATGAAGAAGTTCGGTTTCAAACCCGACATGGTCATCGGGCACAGCCTGGGCGAATACGCCGCCCTGGTCGCTGCAGGTGTGTTGAGCTTTGCCGACGCATTGAAAGTGGTCAGCGCGCGTGGCCGTGAAATGGCCAAGGTCTCCTGGGAGGATAACGGCTGCATGGCCGCCGTATCTGGCCCGCTCAACGACGTCGAGAACACCCTCAAAACCATCGATGGCTACGTGGTCATCGCCAACATCAACAGCCCGGTGCAATCGGTGATTGGCGGCGCCACCAAAGCCGTCGAAGCCGCCATCGCCGCCTTCCAGGCCGCCGGGATGCAGGCCCAGAAAATCCCGGTCTCGCACGCTTTCCACACCAAAATCGTGGCTCCGGCCAGCGGCCCGCTGCGCCAGATCATTGCCGGGATGAACGTACAGGCCCCACAACTGCTGATTGTCGCCAACGTGACCGGCGAGCTTTACCCGACCAGCCGTGAAGAAATCCTCGACCTGCTGGCCAACCAGGTGGCTTCGCCTGTCCAGATGGTGAAGAGCATGCAGACGCTTTACCGTGAGGGAGCGCGCATCTACGTCGAAATTGGCCCCAAACGTGTGCTTAATTCGCTGGCATGCGATAACTTGAAAGACCGCACGGACGTGACCGTCCTGGCGACCAATCACCCCCGCAAAGGCGCCCTGATCACTTTCAAAGAAGCCCTGTGCGGTTTATATGCTGCCGGCGTCAACGGTGTACAGGCGCAGCCTGCCCAGCTTGCGCAGTCAGCCACAGCAGCAGTGCAAACAGTTCAACCCGTTCAAACACCTGCTACAGCCACTCAACCGGCAGCCAGCGCTGGCCGCCAGCCGCTGACCGGCTCGGTGGTGGTGTCCGGCGCCGGGTTAGGTTTGCCTGGCAAGCAAAAACACGTCTTCGACGACCGGAACGTGCAGAGCCTGCTCCAGGGCGAACTGCTCATCGAACCCCTGCCCGTCGAAACTCGCAACAAAATGCTGGAAAAACGCGTCACCCGCCTGAACAAAAGTGAAGCCGGGGCGACCATGGTAGACATCGATGACCTGGAACAAACGATTAAGCTGGCCGGGCAGCGCGGCGAGTTCAACCTGGTCGAAGAATTTGGCCTATCTGCCGAACGCGTGGAGGCTTTAGATATATCTACCCAATTGGCGATCGCAGCGGGCATTGAAGCCCTGCGGGATGCCGGCATTCCCCTGGTGATGACTTACCGCCAGACCAGCAAGGGCACCTACCTGCCCAACCGCTGGATGCTGCCTGAAGCGCTGGCTGATGAAACCGGTGTGGTGTTTGCTTCAGCATTCCCCGGCCTGCAGCGTATGACTGACGAAGCCGACCGTTTTTATGAATATAAGAATCTGGCCAGCCAGGTGGAAGAACTGCGCCGTTTGCTGCCCCTCGTACCGGCTTCCCAGGCTGAACTGTTCGCCACCCTGAACGGACGGATTGCGTCCCTCGAAGCTCGCCTGGCCGAAATCGATTATCACTTCGACCGGCGGTTCATATTCCGGGTGCTGGCCATGGGCCACTCCCAGTTTGCCGAATACATTGGGGCGCGCGGCCCAAACACGCACGTCAACGCCGCCTGCTCATCCACTACCCATGCGGTGGCGATTGCCGAGGACTGGATTCGCGCCGGGCGCTGCCGCCGTGTGGTGGTGGTCTCTGGCGATGACATTACCAGCGGCAACCTGGCATCCTGGGTCGGCACCGGTATGCTTGCCAGCGGAGCCAGCACCACTGAAGGCGACCCGCGCCAGGCAATCCTGCCTTTCGACCGGCGCCGCAACGGCCTGATCATCGGCATGGGGGCGGCTGCCCTGGTCATCGAAGCTGAAGATGCTGTGCGCGAGCGCGGCATGCGTGGCATCTGTGAAGTGCTGGCATCCCAAATTGCCAACAGCGCTTTCCACGGTACCCGCCTGGACGTCTCGCACGTTTCCCTGGTTATGGAACACCTGGTCGCCCAGGCAGAACAACGCTTTGGGGTCAACCGCTCAGAAATTGCCTCCAAAACCGTGTTCGTTTCCCACGAGACGTACCCACCGGCACGTGGAGGCAGCGCAGCGGCAGAAATCCGCGCCCTCCGGCAGACTTTTAACGAGCAGGCCAGCCAGGTGGTCATCGCCAACACCAAGGGATTCACCGGGCACAGCATGGGCGTCGGTATTGAAGACGTATTGGCGGTCAAAGCCCTCGAATTCAGCACGGTACCCCCCATCGCCAATATCCACGATGGTTTTGAACCCGATCCGGAGCTAGGCGATCTGAACCTGTCGCACGGCGGGCATTATCCGGTTGAATACGCTTTGCGCCTGGGAGCCGGTTTCGGCTCACAGATTGCCATGACGCTCTTCCGCAAAGTACCCGGCGTGGGCGAAAGAATCAACCACCCTATCTACGATCGCTGGCTGGGTGAAGTAGCCGGCTACGAGAAAGCCGAACTGGAAGTGGTGCAGCACACCCTGCGCATCCGCCATGCCGGCCCTCCCGCCAAATCACCGGCCAGGTCGAGCTGGCAGTTAGGCCAGGGGCCGACTGCCTGGGCAGCTCAGATTGCTGCACCCGCGTCTGCGCCTGTCCAGACCGATGCACCCGCACCTGCTCCTGTTCAGACCGTCGCACCCGGTACACCTGCACCCGTCTCAGTTCCCCAGCCGGCTCCGGTGGCAAAGTCCGCTTCTGAAGAAGAAATCAAAACCTACATCTTAGCTGTTACCAGTGAAAAGACCGGCTATCCGGCTGAAATGCTCGACCTGGACCTCGACCTGGAAGCTGACCTGGGCATCGATACGGTCAAGCAGGCCGAGTTGTTCGCCACCATCCGCACCAACTACGGCATCCCACGCCGCGAAGACCTGCGCCTGTCGGACTACAACACCCTCACGAAAGTGATCAAATTCGTGGAAGACGCCTTCCCGGCCGGCATACCGGCTGTGACTGCGGTTTCTACTCCAGCCCCGATTACACCGGCTGAAGATCAACAACCTGCTAAAGCAGTTGAGGTCCCTCAAGCTCAAGCTCCCGCCGCCCCCGCGGTTTCTGCGGCGCCTTCGGCCGCTGAAATTAAAACCTACGTTCTGGCAGTGGTCAGTGAAAAAACCGGTTATCCGGCCGAAATGCTGGACCTGGACCTTGACCTGGAAGCCGACCTGGGCATCGATACAGTCAAACAGGCAGAACTGTTTGCCAGCATCCGCAGCAACTATGGCATCCCCCGCCGCGAAGATTTACGCCTTTCTGACTACAATAACCTCACGAAAGTCATTAAATTCATGGAAGATGCCCTTTCCTCTGGCGTGCCCGCGGCCCCTGCCCCCCAACCTGCGGATGTCCAACCACCCGCCCAGGTGATCGTAGAAGCTTTAGCCGCTTCATCTCCGGCGCCTTCCGACGACGAGATCAAAGCTTTCGTCCTGGCAATCGTCAGCGAAAAGACCGGGTATCCATCCGAGATGCTCGACCTGGACCTCGACGTGGAAGCCGACCTGGGCATCGAAACCGTCAAGCAGGCGGAACTGTTCGCCCCCATCCGCACGCAATACGGCATCCCCCGCCGTGAGG
>VFSW01007227.1_pt1 | contig 16159 bp, 8 predicted proteins | sample 5358111 | NCBI WGS metagenome assembly VFSW01 (sample SAMN11554181, study PRJNA540505) | mine drainage metagenome | isolation source: sediment from site ElyBrook_90M | place: USA: Ely Copper Mine, Vershire, VT | collected 2017 | reverse complement strand
CCCGGATGGCCCGGCAATTCAGCTATTGGTAGGTCCTTGCCACCGCCTTACCCTGCCGAACACCGTATTGCACAACAGGAAGCCTCCGAGATTAATCCTAAAACCCGGCAACGCCGCGAACCCGCTGATAGGCATTCGATCAGCGCTTATCAGCACCGCAACCGGCGCGGCTGGCAGGAAGACCGCTATGTTGTTGGCGCCTGTGCCGGCGGTGTCCTGCTAGCCGTGCTGGACGGCCACGGCGGCGCGGTGATTGCGCAACGCGCGGCTACACGTCTGCTGGGTCTCTTTACCAAGAGCGTGGATCAGGGTACCGCCATCGCGGACGCGTTGCAGCACTTGGTCGCCCTGTGTGCCGACGGCGGCGTGAACGACGCGATGAGCAATGCGGATCAGCCCGATGAGGACGTAACCGCCGTCCTCGGCCGGCCCCAGTACCGCATCCTCTCCCTGCGCCAAGCGCTCGACTGCCTCGCGAAGCTATGCGCCAGACCTCAATCCGGACGAGCTGGTGTGGAGTCATGCCAAGCGTACGGACGTAGCCAGGAAGCCGCTGCAGAAGGGAGAAAAACTGCAAGCGCACGTGCACGAACAATTGCAGAAGATCGGTAACGATCCAAAGCGAGTGCGTTCGTTTTTTAAGCATCCTTCTGATCATCAAGGATCACTCGTTCACAGACGGCAACAAACGCATCGCCGCTTTCATGCTTCTGCATTACCTCAATGCACATAACATCCCCCTGCGATTAAGCCATGATACGCTGACTGTGCTGGCATTGCTGGTGGCCTTGAGCGATATTGGCAACAAGTATTCGATGCCACGACTGACGATGAACTGCATTGCTGACACTCAAAATATATAAATATTGCTGTAATACGGCTTTTTTGGTAAAATTCACACATTGCTCACATCAGCAATAACGCGGCCTCCCTGTATGCGTTGGAGCATCCATGGACGTTAAATGTAGTCGGTTCTAGCAGCGGGTTTTTTTGATCTGCTGCCGTACATACCACTCAGCTGGGTCAAGCTGAAAACGGGCGTTCTCCAACTCTTGATGGCCATCCAGGCCAATCGGAGGCGCGCGTGGAACAAATCTGCAAAAAATGTGACTCGACCGACTTTGTGTCGGACACTTTCGACATTCCCTATGCCTACAAGGGCGAGACGATCGTCATTCCGTCGGTGACGGGTGAATTCTGCCGGTCGTGCGGTGACGTTGCCATGGACTCGGCTGATGTAAAAGCGGTGATGGCGATCCTGTCATTCCGTAGCAAAGTTGATTCCCGTGAGCGGTCCGTACCTTCTCGATCCATCGCTGTCAGCGCCTTCACGTCGCAACAAGGGCGTCTTAGCAATGAGGACCAGTTCGTTACGGCATTCGTTGCCGGTGGGCACCTGCTGGCCGTGTTCGACGGACATGGCGGCGACGCGGTGGCCGAATACGCGGCACAGCACTTGGCCTCGCTGTTCACCGATGCGTTATCGAGATCGGATGGATATCCTCAGGCCCTGCAATCGACCGTGGCGACGCTGGTCCGCGACACAAAACGCATCTGCATGCGCTGCACGAGCGATCATGATCCAGGATCGACGCTGTCGGTTGTGTTCATCCGCGGTGCTTTTGCGTGTGTGGCAACGCTCGGCGACTCACCGGTTATGATCGAACACAGTCAAGGTAGATTTTTCAGTCAGACACATAATGTCGCGCAGAACCCTGCGGATGCGGCGCGTGTGAATGCGCGCTGCCTACGCGCCACTCGTCCTGGATTCCATGTCTCAGGCAACGCTGTTATGGCCCTGGACGACTCGCATAACCAGTATGGTCTCGCCATGACGCGCGCGCTGGGCGATATGTTGTTCGATGAGGTCATCATCCGCGAGCCAGACATAACCTCGCTGGATATGTCGTCGGGCGGAACAATCATCGTCGCCAGCGACGGGATCATCGATTTCACCGGGAACCAGGCATTACAACAGCAGTATTTCAATCTGCTGCTGGATCGCGCGCGCGATGGTATGGAAGCACCGGCGCTGGTGGAATGGTTGCTGGACAATGTGCCAGCGGCCAGCGATCCCATGATCGACAATCTCACGCTGGTGGTTGCGCGTGTTCCGCCACATGACTCCGCCGTTCAGGGTGTGGCCAGTAAATACGCAGCGCTGATGGCACAAGGGGTGGGGCTGCTATGACGACCAGATGCAGGCAGTGCGATACCGACATGGTGCTCGACACACGCGGTATGCCCATCGCCTATAGGGGTGAAACCACCGTGATTCCCTCGGTGACGGGTAACATCTGCCCGGTTTGCGGCGAAGTCGATAGGGACACGATCGAGAATTCGCACCGTGTGAAGCGGGAGATCTATTCATTCTGCAGCATGATCAGGGCCAAAGACAGGATCATGCCGGCAGACCGAATCGAGGTGAGCACGTTCTCATCGTCGAACAGACGGACTGACAACGAAGACCGGTATGTCACCACGCCCGTCGCCGGTGGGTACCTGCTGGGTGTTTTCGATGGCCACAATGGCAGCGCGGTGGCCGACTATGCCGCCGCGAATCTCGCCAGGCTATTTTTGGAACAACTGGACGGGGATCATCCCTACCCGGAGGTGCTGCGCCTGACCGTGTCGCTCCTCATTAAGGAGTGCGGCAAATGGGATCATGTCGGCTCAACGCTCTCGGTCGTTTTCATTCGCGGGAGCTGGGCGCTGGTGGCGACACTCGGAGATTCGCCTGTTCTGATCACGCATGCCAACGGCGTGTTCATGAGTACCCCGCACAACGTAAAGGGCAACCCCAGCGATGCGACCGTCGTCGCGGAAAGATGCGAAGCCATGAGCAATCACTTCCGGTGTTTTTGTGTTGACAATGGACGTGTGCACCGGGGAGATTTCGGCGTTTCTCTCACCCGGGCGCTGGGCGACCGTGAACTCGAGGGGGTGTTGATCGACGAGCCAGACCTGGTAAGCCTCGATCTGCTGCCGGATAGCGTGGTAATCGTTGCCAGCGATGGCATCTGTTTCACCCACAACAAGGCGGCGCAGGAGGACTTTTACAAGCTGCTGCTCGACCAAGTACATCACGGCGTCGAATCGCCGTACCTCGCCGCGTGGGTGCGCGCGACACACCCCGAGATCCGCGACAACATGACGCTGCTTGTCGCACAGGTGATACCGAAGGCCGAAGAGGAGGCTGATCTGAATCTGGAGCGGCTGATGGCCTTCATCGGTTAAGTAAGGGGGGGAGTTGAGTGAATAACCTACCTGTCGAGATTAAGTTGCTGGAAGCGGTGCGCCACTGCCGGCCGTTTCTGGCCGCGTGCGCCATCGAGGCGGGCGCTGGGGATGGCCCGCGCGGTGACCCCGAGCTTGTGCTCACAACGGCGATTTACTATGGGCATGAGATCATGGTTCGGTTTCTGCTCGCGCACGGGTTCGACCCCAATCTCAGTGATGTTGAGTGCTGGACACCCCTGCACTTTGTGGCCATCCGCGACTCGGAATCGATACTGCGGCTGCTAATAGATAACGGCGCGGACATCGAGGCGCAGGACATGAACCAACAAACGCCGCTCATGGCAGAGGTCATTGGCGGCCGGTTGTTTACGTGAACTTTCTAAGCTGCCTATCCGGCAGTGAACCGAGGAGAGGGTCCGGTACAATCTCGTGCTTTTTTCTAAGCTGCCTATCCGGCAGTGAACCACGCGCTGGGTTGCTTTGGTACGCGCGCGCATTTCTAAGCTGCCTAGGCGCAATTGTGATCTCATGCCGGTGGACATCAACAGCATGCCCTGCATGCTGAAGCTGATCAGCACGAACAGTGAACCCATGCGGAATATTAGCCTTCCGTATACTTGGCTAGGTACTGTTGGTACGCCGCTCGCCAGGAATCTCCACCGAGCTGACCGGCACTGGCATGGATGGCTGAAATCGCCGCTGTGCCCATGCGGATGTTGCGGGCCTCCGCCTGCCGGCAAAAGTCCAGGTCGTAGAAGTGAAACGCAAACTGCGGATCGAAGCGGAGATCCTGCGCTAGCAATGTCTCGCTGCGCACCGCCAGCATCACGCCATCCAGCAGCTTCACTTCCTGCCCGGGGTCACCATAGACACTCAGTTCCCGAAGACAGGGAAAACCCTCGCCGTGTCCCAATACACCGCTTAGATTATCGAAGCTGTCGCGCGTAAACTGATCATCGAGATACATCCACGACGCTTGTCGCGGCATGCGTCGCCGATTCCCGGCCAGCCCCACGATTTGGAATGCGCGGAGTGCATCGAAGAGGTGGTTGGCCCAGTAGAAATCACTGAGATAGAGATCGTCGTGGATGAAGATGAGGATGGCAGGGTCGGATTTCGACTCTTCAATGGCTGTGTTGTAGACGGTAGCGAGTCCTTCGGTGTTGTTTTTAAAGAGCCGCAACTCAATCAACTGACGCCGGGGGAAAGTGCGATACAACGGAAGGGAGCGACCCAGTGGGGTCTTGGCAAAGAAGTCCTCGCTGGCTTCGCGCGTGGCACAGACAAAGCGGACCTTTTCCCGATTGGTCGGTTGAGAGTTTTCCATTCGTTGTGAATGCGCGGCGACCACGATAGAGCCGGTGCGTGCAGACCCCTCAATGCTGCCAGAAGATGAAACACCTTCCTCTATTGTTCGCCGCGGATCCGGGTCAGCAGCTATCCACTGCGCAATGAATGCCTGCGTGGCAACAACAATCTGTTCGACAACCCCAGCCCAGTCGCCGACCGAGGACTGACGAAACAACCGCAGGCTGGGATACCACGGTGAATCGGAACGCTGCTGCAGCCAACGCCAACAGGACGCATAGCGATTCATAAGCCACACAGGCTTACCCAGCGCACCGGCGAGATGTGCAACAGCGGTGTCCACCGAAATCACCAGGTCCAGATTTTCGATCAGCGCCGCGGTATCGGCGAAATCCGTCAGAGTCTCCCCGTGCCGTGCCAGCGACGGCAGGCACGCGAGGCTCGCCCGATCGGCGATAGATACCGCCTGCTGCACGCTGATAAAATCCGCCCCCAGCGCGAACAAGGGTTGGAGCGTTGCCAGCGCCATGTCGCGGGGATGGTTGATCGGGGGCGTGCACCGCCCGCTCCAGACCACGCCAATCCGCGGTCGGGTTCGCGCGCCCAGGCGATCGTTCCACACTCGGACACGCTCGGGATCCGCGCGCAGGTACGGTATCTCCGCCGGAACCGTTTCCGGTGTCGTACCAAACACCATCGGCAGGCTCATCAACGGGCAGTAATAATCATGCGGGGGTATCGGCTCCCCTTCCGAGACGACCAGCGGACGGCCCGGCAGAGTCTCCATCAGAGTCCGTAACGCGTCGGGAACTGCCATGACGACACGGGCACCGCGGCGCCTCATGAGGGAGGCGTAGCGCGCAAACTGCAGTGTGTCGCCGTATCCCTGCTCATGGTGCAGCAGCACCGTCTTACCCGTCACGTCTTCTTGTCCGGACCAGCGCGTGCCCAGCGACGTGAAACGAAGGGTTTCCAGTGGCGCCACCTGCCATCGACTCTCGAATTCGCGGAATCCCTCGACCCAATCACCCAGCGCGAGCCGCACGATACTGCGGTTGTAACGGGCTTGCGCCTGATCCGGCGCAATCGCCAATGAGTGATCGTAACAGACCGATGCTTTCTCGAACTGCCCGAGTCGGGCCAGGATCATGCCGCGGTTGTTGATCGCATCGACATGGTCTGGCTGGATCGCCAGCACTCCTTCGAAATCTGCCAAGGCATCGTCGTAGCGGCCCAGCGCGTCCAGAATTATCCCGCGCGTGTTGCGTGCATCGAGATCACTTGAGTCGAGCACCACCGCGCGCTCCGCGGATGCCAATGCGGCTTCCAGCCGATCAAGTTCGTTGAGCAATGAGGCGTGTTTGATCAGGACATCACGGTGATCCGGCTGGTGTGCCAGCACTGCTTCGAAGCTAGCCAAGGCTTCTTCCAGGCGGCCCAGCTTGCGCAAGATCACGCCGCGGTTGCGCAGATCCGCGACATTGCCGGGGTCGATCGCCAGGCACCGGTCGATGCACGGTAGGGCTGCTTCGTAACGTCCCAGGGCTTCCAGAGTCCGGGCCTGATAGTTGAGGGCCTGCGCATTCGTCGCACACCCGTCAACGAATTTATCAAAGCAGGCCAACGCGTCGATCCACTCACCTCGCCGAAAGAAGTTGAGCCCTTGCTGCATCAGGGCATCGACGCTCGGCGCAGAAGTTGCTGAGGTAACCATCGTCGACAGGGCTCTTAGGATTTAGCGGGATGAGGGCTTGCCGCGGCACCTTCGTCGGTCCGCAACAGCTTGTTGATGTCGATCAGGTCCTGCTCGCCCAGTTCCCCCGCCGCCGCCTTGAGCTTGAGTCCTTGATACACGGTGTCATAGCGCGCTTTGTCAAGATCGCGTTCGGTTGCATACAGCTGCTGTTCGGCGTTGAGCACGTCGCTATTGATGCGCAGCCCCAGTTTGTACCCGATGCGATTGCCTTTCACTGCACTGTGCCCGGCTACCACGGCAATCTGCAGGGCCTGCAGCTGCGAGAGTCCGCTCATCACGGCATCGAAGGACTGCCGCGCGTCGAGTGCGGCGGCGCGTTGTTCAGCCTCCACATCGGCGGATGCCTTCGCTTGCAGGGCACGCGCTTCCGCTCCTTGGGCACTCAGGCCCCCGCCATCCACCAGCGGCATGCTTAATTGAATGCTGATCTGCTTGTCCCGCACGTTGCTTGCATAATTAATAGGATCGATGATGTTGCCCGAGGCATAGTTCCCACCGTAGCTCGCAACCAGGTCCACGGCGGGCAGGCGTTGCGCGCGGCGACGGCTGACTTCGTACTCCGCTACTTTCAATGCCGCTTGCGCAGCCCCGACACGCGGACTGTCCTCGGCGGCACGTGTTACCCACCGCGTCACATCATTGGGTTCCGGTCGCGGCAGGCGGGCTTCTTCCCGCAAGGCATCGAGGTCGCCGGGCAGCGGCCCGACGATCGCTTCGAGCGCGGCGCGTTTGGCATCGCGCGCATTGGCCGCCTCGACGCGCTGAGCCTGGGCGAGGGCCGCGCGCGAGCGTGTGTCATCCACATCGGTGATGCTGGCGACCCCCGCCGTAAAGCTGCGCTGCGCCGCCTGCAGTTGCTCGGTGAGCGCGGCCACCTGGGCATCGGCCACGACCACGCCCCGCGCGGCGACCACCACGTCAAAATACGCCTGCGCCACACGCAACAGCAGCGCCTGCGCGGCCTCTCGATACTGGGCGAGCGCTTGCACCACACTGGATTTCGCTTCGTCGTAGGCCAGCAGATTTTCGGCCCGGAACAGCGGCTGCGTCAGTTGCAGCGCCCAGTCATCACTCTTAAAGCCGCGATTGACCTCGGGGGTTCCGGTATACGTGGTGCTGCCGTTCGTGTAACCCCCCGAGGCATTAGCCGCGATGGACGGCAGTAAGGCCGAGAAGGCTTCGGGTTGCTTCTGCTGCGCCGCATCGTACGCATGACGCGCCGACTGAAAGGTCGGATCGTTGGTCTTTGCAAGTGCATAAACCGTCATCAGGTCGATGGCCTGCGCACCACGGTCGCTCAAACCCGCCCATAACATCCCGAAGAGCGCGAGCTGACGGACAGTACGCCGCATTCGCCGCCTCATCGCTCCTGCCCGCTATCGTGCAGCGCGCCGCGCAGCGGCGACAGCAGATAGTCGAGCACGGTACGGTGCCCTTCGCGGATTTCCGCAATGACCTGCATGCCCGCCACGAGATGCAGGGACTCGCCCCCCGCACGCAGTGTCTGGCGGTCCAGGGCCACCAATGCTTTGTAACCCGTTGCCGCCGACGGGGCGGCGACAGACGTGTTGGTGCGGGAGGATCCGTTGCCCGACGGGGGATTCGCATCGCTCGCATCCGGCCACACCTGCAGGACCTTGCCATCCAGCATGCCGTACTTCTGAAATGGGTACGCCGCGAGCTTCACCTTGACTCTCTGTCCGGTGTGCACAAAGCCTACATCGTCGTTCTTGATCATGACCTCGGCGACCAAGGGCACCTGCTCGGGCACCACGGAGAGCAGTACCGTGCCGGCGGATACCACAGTGCCGATAGTATGGGTGGCGATGTCCTTGACGATCCCGGATTGCGGGGTCTTGAGTTCGAGCAGCGTGGCACGGTGGGCTTGCTTGACCCAATCCTGTTGCAGCTTGCGGTACTCGCCTTCGGCGTCCAGGCGTTCGTTCTCCAGATCACTGCGGTATTTCGAGGTGATCTCGCGCACCTGCTGGCCCGCCTCGTCTACCGTGGCGGACAAGCCCTGAACGGTGGCGGCCTGAGCCGCCAGGTCCTGGGCATTTTCGAGATAGGCACGTTGCTTGTCACTGACCGTGACTTTCGGAACATAACCGTCATCGCCGAGGCTCGCGTACGCCTGTGCTTGTGATTTGAGGATCGGATTGGTTTCGCGCAGCTTGGTCAGGACCGCCTTACCTGCCACCGCGTCGCGTTGGGCCTTTTGCCGCTGCGCCTGTGCCTGCGCCAGCGCATCCAAATAGGCTTGTCGCCGGCCGCGGTACTGGACATCCACTTGGTGGAACAGATCCGGTGGATCCTCGTTCCGGTGTTGTAAAGGGGTGGCCTGCAATTCGGCATCGATCCGGCGCAGCTCGAGCGAGCGGAGCGCCAACTGGGATCGCAGCCGTAACGCATCGGCGTGCGCATCCTGGGCATCCATGCGCAGCAGTACTTGACCGGCCGTCACCCGTTCGCCTTCCTGTACCAGGATAGCCTTGACGATACCGCCATCCGCCGGCTGTATCACTTTCAGATAGCTTTTCGGCACAAGCCGGCCGTCGGCGCTCGCGACGATATCCAATCGCCCAAACGTCACCCACAGCAAAAGCAGGCCCACCAACACCGTCACGGTATACAGCACCGCGCGCGGCAGGCGGGCGGGCGGACTCTCCTGGATCGCCAATAATCCGGGCGCAAAATCCAACGCCGCTGACGAGAGCGCAAACGGCTTGGGCGGCCCACCATTGAGACTGGCGTTCATACCGTTCCGACGACCGGCCGACCGACGAATCGTCTACTCGCGCACATGGTGGTTTATCCTGGCGTCAGCGTGGGGATTGCTCATCAGGTGCCGCGGCGCGTGGCTCGTTCCACCGCTCGACAGGATATCGGCGAGCACGGTATCCGATGCAGCGCCCAAATCAGTCGCCGCGCCACGGGACGCCGACGTACGGTCCAAGGCCCCGTGCAGTTGGAGCCACTGGGTCCGCACGGGATCGACATACGCCATCGTCGTGGTGGCAATCCCTTCGATAGTCCGCCTTTCAGGATGTTGTGTCATGCCCTGATTGGCCGTGCGGCGCGTTAAGGGTGGAAGATACTGGGGCGGTCTAGCCTCAACAGGCAACACCGCCGGCGTCACAACGCTCGACGTCGTGCCGGTACTCACGCTGCCCGCGGCCAGCACGGCGTTCAACTGGATCGCGCCGCCACCGGTGCCCGACGAGTCAATTGTCTGCGCGGCGGTCGCATAGTTGGCATTGGTCAATGTCGCTTGCGTGGTCAAAAGGTTCATGCCGGTGAGATTGCCGTTGAGCCCGAAATAATAGGCCAGGTCTCCACCGTAGGCAGCCGTCGGGGTGCTCGTGAGTTGTGCCGCGGCCATTCCATTGGACAACGCCCAACTGGTCTGGCCCGAGGCGTTGAACGCGGTGACCAGTGAAGTGAAGCTGAAATCATCCACCGCCTTGTTTCGCAGCGGATCGGTGCCCGCCGCGTTGTACGAGGTGCTGGCGATTTCGATCACCTGCAAGGTCACGTAATTCTGATTGCTGCTGCTGGCATACCAGTTGGTAAAGCTGATGCTGTCGCCCGCCACGCCATCCGACAGAATGAGGGTGTTGCCGCTCTTACTGAAGGTCAGTGCTTCCGTGTCGATGCCCGCACCCAGTGACAGAATATTGCTGGCGCCGGTTGTGGGTTGCAGCGAGTCGGCGCCATCCCCCATATTGATGGCAACGACATTGAGTGTGGCCCCTGTCGTGATCGTATCGGACACATGCCCGGCCGCGAAGAAATCCTTGTAGGCACCGCCGGTGAGTGTGGCACTCCCACCGTCGCCGATCAGGGCGGCTTGGTTATGCGTTGCCGTCAACGCATCCAATCCCGCCGTTCCACCTTCGAGCACAGCAATGCCGGTGCCGCCGGCGAGTGTGTCATTGCCTGTGTTCCCCACGATCAAGTCCGTGAGCGTGTTGCCCGTCCCCGTCAGGTTGGCGGACCCGGTGAGTTGCAGATACTGAACATTGCTCGGCAGCACGTAGGTCACCGAGGACTCGATGCTGTCATTGCCGGTGCTGGAGGCCACACTGACCACATCGCTGGTATTATTGACAATAAAGGTATCGGTGCCTATGCCACCGACCAGCGTGTCGATGCCGGTGTTGGATGTCAGCGTATCGGTGCCATTGTTGGCGGTCCCGTTCAACGTCAGAGTGCCTGTCAGGATCAGTGAGTTCACATTGATCGGCAAGGCGTAGGACACCGATGAGGAAACGGTGTCATTTCCCGGGCTCGATTGCAGTTGAATGACATCACTCGCCGTGTTGATGACAAACATGACGCTCGCACCCGTGCCACCCACCAAGGTATCGATGACGGTGCCCGCAACCAGGGTATCGTTGGTCCCGGCACCGGTCAGAGTCTCGGCGCTGCTGCCGCCGACTATAGAGTCGTTGGCGCCTACGGCATAGAGCACCTGCAGGCCGCTACCGCCTGTCACCGTGTCGCTGGCTCCTGCCGCATAGATCGTGTCGTTTCCGGTGCCACCACTGACCGAGGTCGCTGTGGTGCCTTCGAGAATGACGTTGCCGGATGCTCCGACCACCGTGGACGTAGTGACATTGACCTGGGACAGAAATTGCGGCAGCGAGAGCGTGGGACCACCGGAGAAGGCGAATTGATCGATCACATTGCCCCAGAGCGCACCGGCAAGTGCTCCGACAAGTGAGACGGCACCACTGCCGCCCTGGATCACTAAAGACACACCCCCATAGGCTTTGGAGACTACCGCATTAGCGGTCAAGCTGCCGGCACTTATACCGGCACCAAATTTAACGGTAGTGGAAGATCCTCCACTTATCTCGTTATTCCCAAATCCGAGACTGAACACTACATTATCTACATCAAAAAAGGACCCCGTGCCTGTCCCGGCAATCACTACGTCCCCAGGTGCATAGATATTAAACTGATCACTCCCGGCGCCGCCCACCAGGGTGTTGTGGCCTAACGAATCGTCCTCGATGTAACCCCCCTGGTTATTGCTGGTGGCGACGATGTTTCCTGATCCGGTCAGTTTTAACTCGTGGGTATTCTGTGGCAGCGTATAACTGACAGAGGAGTAGACAATTGCTGAGCCACCCGGCTGCGCTTCAATCACGTCCGCGCTATTATTGACCACATAGTCGCTGATGGACTGATTGCCGATCAACGTGTCAACCCCGGTGCCTGCGATTAAATGGTCGGAGGCCCCGTTACCGATCAGCGTGTCGTTGCCGGCATTGCCCACGATCGTTGCGCCATCATCGTTACTGGAATCCGCTGCCATTAGATTGGCCGACCCTGTCAGATCGAGAATACCAACCATTGATGTCAGAGTGATATTCGCTGAAGAATAGACCGTGTCGTTACTTCTGCTGTTTTGAATCACATCGCTTGCGTTGTTAATGACGTAGACATTGCTACCCAGCCCCCCGACCAGCGTGGCGCTACCCGCCCCGGCCACGAGTGTCGAATTGCCCGTCCCGGCGATCAGACTGTCCTGCCCGGCGCCGCCGAGGAGCGAGTCATTGACCGCGTTACCGATCAACGTGTCATTGCCACTGTTATTGGCCGTCCCCGTCAGGTTGACGGTGCCGGTGAGCACCAGAGTGTTGACGTTGCCGGGCAGCGAGTAACTCACTGCGGATTGAATTGTGTCGTTGCTGGCGCTGTCACTGTTCTGCACAACATCATTGCCGTAGTTGATCTCAAACAGATCATTGCCCGTACCGCCGACCAACGTGTCGGTGCCTGTCCCGGCGATCAGCGTGTCATTGCCTGCATTGGCGGTGATGGCGTCATTGCCCGCGTTGCCTGTTGCTTGAAGGTTGGTGAAACCTGTCAGCGTCATGACCTGAACATTGGCGGGCACGGTGTAGGTCACGGAAGACAACACGGTGTCGTGGCCTTGCCCCGCCGTGACCTGCACGACGGTGCTGGCGTTGTTAACCACCAAGGTCTCGTTGCCGGTACTGCCAACCAATGTCGTGTTGGCGCCGATAGCATCCAGGGTGTCGTTCCCGGAACTCCCGGTAACGCTGTTGGCGCTGCCGCCAGCATAAATGAGGCTTCCACCGGTACCCGCCGTCAGTGTGTCGGTGTTGCCCCACGCGACAATCGTGTCCTGACCCGCGCCGCCGGTGATCACATCGCTGTTGTTCGGGCTTAAGATCAGATTGCCGTTGGCCCCCGCGATGGTTTGCCGACCACTGGACGCCACCAACTGAGGTACCGAGAGCGTGGCGCCACCGGAGAAGGTGATGCCGCTGATCGCCCCGGGCACCAATCCGCCTGCCACCGTCACGGCACCCCCATCCCCCGCGATCACCAACGAGGGTGCGCTGCCGCCTGCTCCTGGCACGGCGGTAAAAATCAGACTGCTTTGCGTAATCCCCGGGCCAAACTGGAGTGCATCGCCGTTTTGGACATTGACGATCTGTTCGCTGCCATAGCCGGCATTGAAAACAAAGGTATCACCACCGGTTGCGGCACCTTGCAGCACATCTTGCCCAGACCCCGCGATCAAGGTATCTGGGGCGTTGCCCGCCACCAGTGTGTCGTTGCCGGAGCCTGCGATCAGCGTGTCATTGCCGGTATTGGCAGTGATGGAGTCGTTTCCGCTGCTGTTGCCACTACCGGTGAGATTCGCGGAACCGGTCAGGATGAGCGTGTTGACATTCGTCGGCAGCGTGTAACTGACGGAGGACTGAATCGTATTGGCGGTGGCATAAGAATCCAACACCACATCACTGACTTGGGTCACGATGAACGTATCATTGCCTGATCCGCCAATCAGTGTGTCGTTGTAGCCATTCGTCATGAGCAGATCGTTGCCGCTGTTGGCGGTGCCGGTAATATTAGAAGAGGGCCCTTCCAGCGTTAGCGTATTCGCGCCACCGGGCAGTGTGTAGCTCACGCTGGAGTCGACTGTATTGCGGTCGGGGGTACCACCAAACTGGATGGTATCGGTACTGCTACTAATCACAAACGTCTCGAACCCCGAACCGCCGATGAGCCTATTGTAAGCGCCCGCAATCAAGGTATCCCGTCCAGACCCGCCGATCAGTGTGTCGTAGATATCCTCGCCCGTGAGGGTGCCACCCTGTGCATTGCTCGTTGCCGTCAGTCCAGTTATACCCGAGGGAAGAACCAGGTTCTGCACATTGGCGGGCAAGGTATAACTCACCGATGAAACGACGGTATCATTACCCATCCCAGCAGTCGCCTGGATAACTGTCGATGCTTGGTGGACGTTGAAGGTCTCATTGTCGATACCGACTTGGTAAGTGACAGTATCGCCGGTACTGCCGACCAGCGTGTCATTCAAGCCGGTCGCCGTCACGGTGTTCTGACCGTGTGCGTACACCACGTCGCCGTTCCCGCGCGCATACAGCGTGTCAACGCCATAACCTCCCGCCACAATGTCGTTGTTACCATACGCATAGACCGCTTGCCATTGGCCGGTCGAGGTTGTATAGGGCGAGTCAAGATAGGCTGACAGGGTATCGTTGTTGCCATAACCGAAGAGGGTGTCATTCCCGGTGCCGCCGGTGGCCGTCAGACCATTGCCGGTAATAAAGATAAGGTTGTATGGGTTATTCAGCATGTCATGCAAGGCGAGGGTCTGTGTCCCCGGTCCATCCGCATTGATCAGCTGGGCAAGATTCTGCGCGCCAGTGTCGGCAAACGAGAGACTATTGATGACACCCGGCAGCAGGCCGTTGGTGACCATGACGGAACCACCCACTGCGCTGAACAGAAGCGAGGGGGCGTTGTTAAAACCCGCAACGGCCGTGACAGTCATGCCACTGGGTGCTATCCCTGAGCCAAATACAAGATTGTTTATACTGTTATCCAGTGCGCCGATCGTGTCCTGCCCAAAGCCCGGGTTAAATTCAAATTGGGTATTGCCCAACCAATCGCCTTGCAGGGAATCGTTACCGGTACCCGCAATGAGCGTGTCATAACCGATGCCTTGCAGCGTTTCGGGGCCGCTGCCACCGACCAACACATCCATGCCACTCAGACTGTCTTGGAGTGTTTGCGCGACAATGACACCCGGGTTTGGGTTGTACGGCACGATGGCAGTACTCAGACCGACTGTTGTCAAGGTCGACATGCTGCCGGGTACAGGGGCCGGCGGCAGCAGGGAGCTTCCATAGATCGTGTCAAGTCCGCTGCCGCTCTCGACCGTCTCCGTGCCAGTCCCGGCGTAGATGAGATCCGCGCCGGGACCCCCGTAGAGGATATTGATGCCGAAGCCCCCATTGATGGTGCTCTGCGTGCCGTTATTAGTGCCAACGGCATTGCCGTAGACAAGCGTGGGTTTGATGACGGTTCCACCATTGCCTGCATCGAGCACATTGCTGCCCGGACCCGCGTCAAGGGTGTCGCTCCCGGTGCCGCCCGTAATGGTATTGTTCTGGGCCTCACCAATCAGAACATCATTGCCGGCATTCGCGGCCAGGACGTTGGCGGCGTCCGTATTGCCGACGCCACGGAGATTGCCCGTGCCGGTCAGCGTCAGCTCATCGACGTGGGTCGGGAGTGTGTAACTGTCCGAGGATTCAATGGAGTTGCTTGTCGTGGTCGAATTGTCCATGACCACATCCGAGGCGCTATTGACGATAAAAGTATCATTGCCCGTGCCACCGATCATGGTTGTGTCGGCGCTGTTCGCGATCAGTACGTCGTTGCCGGCCCCCGCGATGAGCGTGTCGCTGCCCGTATTGCCGGTGCCATAATAGAACTGGGTGCTAGATGAACCCGTCAGGACCAACGTGCCGACAGAGGTTGGTAAGGTATAATTGACGGCGGACAGGATCGTGTTACTGGTCGCGGTAGAGTTGGTCTGCACCACATCGCTGGTGTTATTGACGATAAAGGTGTTTTTACCCGTGCCGCCCACCAGCGTATCGATACCGGAATTGGACACCAGTGTATCGGTGCCAGTGTTGGCGGTGCCCTGCAAAGCGCTGCTGCCCGTCAGGACCAGCGTGCTCACGTTGGCCGGCAGTGCGTAGGTTACTGACGACTGGATCGTGTTGCTGAGCGCCGTGGGGCTGGCCTGCACCACATCACTCGCATTGTTAACGATGAAGGTGTCGTTGCCCGCACCACCGATCAGGGTGTTGGCCGTACTGCTGCTGGCAATCAGCGTGTCGTTGCCAGATCCGGCGGTCAGCGTGTCCGCCGCGGCATTGCTCGTGCCGCTGATGTTGCCAGCGCCTGTCAGAACCAGGGCGTTGACGTTGGTCGGCAGTGTGTAGGTCACCGAGGACTGGATCGCATTGCTTGCCGAGGTGTTCGCCTGTATCACATCGCTGGCATTGTTCACGACAAAGGTGTCGCTGCCCGTGCCCGTGCCGCCCACCAGCGTATCGATACCGGCGTTGGACACCAGCGTGTCCGCACCGGTGTTGGCGGTACCTTGCAAGTTGCCACTGCCCGTCAGGACCAGCGTGTTCACGTTGGTCGGCAGCGTGTAATTAATCAAAGTCTGGATCGTGTTGCTTGCCGATGCATTCCCCTGTATCACGTCACTGGCATTGTTCACGACAAAGGTGTCGCTGCCCGTGCCGCCCACCAGCGTATCGATACCGGCGTTGGATACCAGCGTGTCGGCGCCGGTGTTGGCGGTACCTTGCAAATTGCCACTGCCCGTCAGAACCAGCGTGTTGGCAGCGGTCGGCAAGGCATAGCTGACGGCGGACAGGATCGTGTTACTGATCGCGGCTGGGTTGACCTGCACCACATCACTCGCATTGTTAACGATGAAGGTGTCGTTGCCCGCACCACCGATCAGGGTGTTGGCCGTAC